>UMLB01036789.1_pt1 | contig 13863 bp, 10 predicted proteins | sample 1966481 | NCBI WGS metagenome assembly UMLB01 (sample SAMEA4836192, study PRJEB28245) | human gut metagenome | biome: gut microbiome; material: fecal sample | place: Denmark | collected 2008 | reverse complement strand
CTACTACTAAACAAGATCGTATCTACAACAAACAAAAAAATGGAGATTTCGATTTATCAGTAACTCGTTGGGGACCTGACTATGGTGATCCTACAACTTATTTAACATTAGCTTTAACTGACAACAATAACAACTATGGTCATTGGTCAAATGCTGAATATGATTCAATCATGGGAAAAGTTAACAGTGAAACTGATGCTAATGCTCGTTGGCAATTAATGATCGATGCAGAAAAAATCTTATGTGAAGATTTAGGATATATTCCAGTATTCGAAAAAGGAACTGCTACTTTACAAAATACAAAAGTTAAAAACTTAGGTATTAAACCAGTTGGTGTTCCATATACATTCGAATATGTATCAAAATAGTTCAATCTAAAAAAGAACATAGAGAAGACAACACAATATAGTATTCTGTATTGTGTTTCTTTTTTAAATAAATATAGGAGGAAAAAAGATGAGTAATTCAACCTTAAAATATATCGGAAAACGTTTAGTTATTTCGTTAATTACATTATTCGTTATTTTAATGGTATTATTTTTAATGGTTAAATTTTTACCAGGTTCTCCAATTAACAATGAAAAATTAAGTGCTTCAGCCAGAGCTGCTATTGAAGCACAATATGGATTGGATCAACCAATTCCGGTTCAATTCGTACGTTATATTCAAAATATGTTAACAGGGGATTTCGGGGTATCATTTAACTTATACAAAGATATGCAAGTATCTTCACTTGTAGGAAGTGCTGCAAAATTATCTATGATTTACGGTTTATGTGCAGTAGTTATTGGAACAGTTATTGGTATGTTCTTAGGAGTATTTGCTGCATTACATAAAAATACAATTTGGGATACAATTGCTACAGTTATTTCTGTAATTGGGGTTTCCATCCCATCATTCGTATTTGCAATGTTAATTTTATTATTATTTGCTTCAAAATTAAGATTGTTACCAACTTCATATAGTTCATCGAATGCAATTAAATCATCAATTATGCCAATTTTAGCTTTATCTGTTGGGGTTATTGCAAACGTTGCACGTTTTACACGTACTGAAATGGTTTCAGTTTTAACAAGTGAATATATGACTCTTGCAAAAGCAAAAGGATTAGATCGTAAAACTTTAATTTTCAAACATGCATTAAGAAATGCTTTAATTCCAGTTATTACAATTTTAGGACCTATCTTAGTTAACTTAATGACAGGTACTATGGTTGTTGAAAAGATTTGTTCTGTTCCTGGATTAGGTAAATTATTAATTAATAGTATTTTATCAAATGATTACAACATCATTTTAGCTTGTTCATTCTTATATGCTGCAATGTACATTTTCATGATGTTAATTATTGATATTTCTTATGGAATTATTGATCCAAGAATTAGATTAGGAAAGGATGATTAATAATGGATTTAGAAAAGATTGAATTTTTACCAGACGATTTTGAATTCGTTGGAGATAAACAAGACATTACTAAAGACGTTGTTGCTCCATCACTTCCTGCTTGGAAAGATTCTTTAAATCGTTTTAAAAAGAATAAAGGTGCCGTTATCGGTTTAATTTGTATTTTAGTTATCGCAGTATTTGCTATTTTTGCTCCAATGTTTTCATCATATAAATTTGATGCAATCAATACAAGAATTGCAAGTATTTCACCAGGTGCTGAACATTTCTTTGGTACAGACACTTATGGTCGTGATTTATTTGTACGTGTTTGGACAGGTACAAGATATTCATTATTCATTGCCGTTGTTGCAATCTTCATTGACGTGATTGTAGGTATGACATACGGACTGATCTCTGGTTATTTCGGAGGTAAAGTTGATTCAGTAATGCAAAGAATTCAAGAAATCATAAACTCTATCCCAACTTTAGTAATATTAACATTGTTATTAATGGTGATGAAAGCATCATTATTCACAATTATCATGGCTTTATCATTTACTGAATGGATTGGTATGTCAAGAATTACAAGAGCTCAAGTTTTAAGAGTAAAAGAAGAAGAATTCGTTTTAGCTTCACGTACTTTAGGAGCTAGTAACATGTTTATTATCTTTAAAGAAATTTTACCAAATATTTATAGTCAAATGATTATTATGATTATGATGTCTATTCCAAATGCTATCTTCTATGAAGCATACTTATCGTTCGTTGGTTTAGGTTTACCAATTCCAATGGCTTCATTAGGTACATTAATTAATGATGGATTTAACTCAATTACTATTTACCCTTACATGATGGTAATTCCAGTTATTATTTTCTCTATCTTAATGTTAAGTTTCAACTTATTTGGTGATGGACTTCGTGATGCACTTGATCCAACTATGAAGGAGATGTAATTATGGCAGAAAGAGAAAAAATATTAGAAGTCAGAGATTTAAATATCTCTTTTAGAACTGATAGTGGTATTGTTAATGCAATTCGTGGTGTTAACTTAGATTTATATAAAGGTGAAACAATCGCTATCGTTGGTGAATCTGGATCAGGTAAGTCAGTTACTACTAAAGCAATCATGGGTATCATGGCTGGAAATGGTTCAATTGATGGTGGTTCTATTAACTACACTTGGACAGATGAAAATACAGGTGAAAGAATCACAAAAGACATTTGTCAATTAAGTGAAAAAGAAATGCAAAGTGAAATTCGTGGTCGTAAAATTGCCATGGTTTTCCAAGATCCAATGACATCATTAAACCCTACAATGACAATTGGAAATCAAATTATGGAACCAATGATTCATCATTACAATACACCAAAAGAAGAAGCTTATAAAAAAGCAGTTGAATTATTACAATTAGTAGGTATTACTAATGCTGAAAAACGTATGAAAAACTATCCTCACCAATTATCTGGTGGGATGAGACAAAGAATTGTTATCGCAATTGCTTTATCTTGTGATCCTTATGTTTTAATTTGTGATGAACCTACAACTGCATTGGATGTTACTATCCAAGCTAAAATTCTTGAATTAATTCAAGATATTCAAAAGAAAAAAGATTTATCAGTTATTTATATCACACATGACTTAGGTGTTGTTGCTAAAGTAGCTGATTATGTAAATGTTATGTACGCTGGTAAAATCGTAGAGACTGGAACCATTGATGAAATTTTCTATGATCCACGTCATCCATATACTTGGGGATTATTATCATCTATGCCAGATTTAGATACTGATGATGATGAATTATACACAATCCCTGGTACACCACCAAACTTAGCACATGAAGTAAAAGGTGATGCTTTTGCTCCACGTAATAAGTATGCTTTAAATATTGACTTAAGAATTGAACCTCCAATGTTTAAAGTACCTGGTAGTACAACTCATAAAGTTGCTTCATGGTTAATGCATGAAAAAGCTCCAAAAGTTGAAATGCCAGTTGAATTAAAAAACAGATTAGAAAAAATGAAAAAGGAGGGTGTTGAATAATGGAAAATAAAGAACCTATCCTTGTCGTTAAAGATTTAAAACAACATTTTAAAATTAATCGTAACTTTACTGTAAAAGCAGTTGATGGTATTTCATTTGATATTATGCCAGGTGAAACTTATGGTTTAGTAGGTGAATCTGGTTCAGGTAAATCAACTACTGGTAGAAGTATTATTCGTTTATATAAACCAACTTCTGGATCAATTGTTTTCAACGGAAAAGAAATTGGTGGAAAATTAGATAAGGAAACATCTAAAGAATTACATACAAAGATGCAAATGATTTTCCAAGATCCAATGGCTTGTTTAAATCCAAGAAAGAAAGTTATTGATATCATTGGTCAAGGTTTAGATATTCATAAATCTTATTCTTCTATTGAAGAAAGAAATGAAAAAATCTATGAAATGCTTGAACTTGTTGGTTTATCAAGAGAACATGCTTCACGTTATCCACATCAATTCTCAGGTGGACAAAGACAACGTATTGGTATTGCAAGAGCATTAATTATGAATCCTGATTTAATTATTGCTGATGAAGCAATCTCAGCGTTAGATGTATCTATTCAAGCACAAGTTGTTAACTTAATGAAAAAGATTCAAAAAGAAACAGGAATTGCATATTTATTTATTGCGCATGACTTATCAATGGTTAAATATATCAGTGATAAAATTGGGGTATTACATTTAGGACATTTAGTAGAAACAGGGACTACTGAAGAAATCTTTGATAATCCAATTCATCCATATACAAAATCATTATTAAGTGCTATTCCTCATCCTAATCCACGTGTAGAAAAAGTACGTAAATCATTTACTTACGATTATAAAGAAAGTGGAGTCGATTATACAAAAGGTACTGAACATTTAGTAGATGGAACTCATTATGTTTTAGCTACTGATGAAGAATTTGAAAAATGGACAAAAAAATAGTTTAGGAGGCACTTAAGAAGGCAACCTAAAATATTGTAAGAAAATCTTCAAAAAAAGAGAACGCATGCGAAATGTTGTTCTCTTTTTATATAAATAAAAATAATACAAAATAAAAAGGTTGTTATGAAATTATTTATTGAATTTCGTAATAACCTTTTTTGATAATTTCTTTCAATTTTTATTGTTAATAATTGTGAAATTGAAAGTTTTTTTCGATTTGATTGTAAATGCTTACAGAAGATTGACTTACAAGTTGTTGTTAATTATGATGAAGATGTCTTCTAGATAAGAAGATAATTAATTTGAATCTTTTAACCGGTGAAAAGAGGAAATATGATGATTATTGACAAAATGAAAACATTAGACCATTTAACAATTCAAGAAAAGTATTTAGTGGATTATATAATAAATAATCAAGAAGATATTTTAAAAAAGAATATTAATGAACTGGCAAAATTAAGTTATACCAGTAGTGCAACGATTTCTAGGTTGTGTAAGAAACTGGGCTTTAATGGATATAAAGAATTTAAATATCAATATGCGGCTGAATATTCTCATTTACTTGAATTGAAAAATGATTTTAAAATTGAACCTTTTTCAAGTGAGAGTTCAATTGATGATGCTTTAAATAAAATCGAACTTTTACATAAAAGAGCGATAGAGTATACAAAAAGTTTACTAGATAAACAAGTTATAGAAAGAATTTATCAACTTATTAAAAATGCTAAATATATTGAAATTTATGGAACTGGTATTAATTTTTCTTTAGCAGAAATTTATAGTTTGAATTTTGAAGAAGAAGGGGTTATTTCTAAAGCATATAACAGTTTAAATCCAATGCATCTTCAATACTTAAAGCAAAGGAAACCAAATGATACAGTTTGCATTTATTTAACACATACAGGTCAAAATATGGAAATGTTAAAAATAGCAAAGGATATTCGTAAATATCATGCTAAATCAATTGTGATTTGTGATCATAAAAAAAGAGAAATTTGTAAATATTGTGATGAAACAATTGTAATTATGACCACTCAAAATACAACTGAACTATCTAATGCTGTTTATATTGCTTCTTTACAGTATGTTTTTAATATATTTACTTCGTTAAAATTAATAAGTAATTATTCTTATTTAGAAGAAACAACAAAAGCAGTTGATAAATTTAAAATGGGAGAATGATTATGAATAAAAGTTTTCTATGGGGTGGTGCTGTTGCTGCTAATCAATACGAAGGTGGCTATCAAGAAGGACATAAAGGATTAAGTGTAACCGATGTTATGTCAGCTGGTGATGTTGATCACCCTCGAGAAATTTCTTATGAAATATTAGATGATAAATATTATCCTAACCATTATGGAATTGATTTTTATCATCATTATAAAGAAGATATTAAATTATTTGCTGAAATGGGCTTTAAATGTTTCCGTTTAAGTATTTCATGGCCACGGATCTATCCTCAAGGTGACGAATTAGAGCCTAATGAAGAAGGGCTAGAGTATTATGACCATGTTTTTGATGAATGTTTAAAATATGGAATAGAGCCTATTGTTACTTTATCTCATTTTGAAATGCCTCTTTATTTAGCAAAAAAATATGGTGGTTGGAGAAATAGACAATTAATTACATTCTTTGAAAGATATGCGATTACATGTTTTAAAAGATATAGCAAAAAGGTCAAATATTGGATGACATTTAATGAAATTAATAATCTTATAGATACCGATAATCCTTTTAATGCTTGGACTGGAGCAGGTGTTTTATATGAAGATAATGAAAATATTGAACAAACAATGTATCAAATATCTCATTATCAGTTTGTTGCAAGTGCTAGAGCAGTTCAAAGAGCCAAAGAAATTAATGCCTCTATGCAAGTAGGTTGCATGTTGCATTTTGGCCCAATTTATCCTTCTTCTTGTAATCCACAAGATATTCTTGCAGGAATTAAAGCAATGGATAAGAGGTATTTCTTTAGTGATGTTCATGTAAGGGGATATTATCCAACCTATACTTTAAAAAAGTGGGAAAGGAGTAATATTCAATTAGATATAACTGATGAAGATTTAAAAGATTTAAAACGAGGTACTGTGGATTATATAGGGTTTAGTTATTATAAATCAACGATTGCAGAATATGATAAAATACATGACTTTATTGAAGTACAAAATCCATTGTTAAAGAAAAGTGATTGGGGTTGGGCTATTGATCCTACAGGATTAAGGATTATTTTAAATGAAGTTTATGAAAGATATCAAAAACCAATGTTTATTGTTGAAAATGGTTTTGGAGCTTATGATAAATTAGAAAATGGAATCATTAATGATGATTATCGTATTGATTACTTAAGAAACCATATTTCAGAAATGAAAAAAGCAATTGAGTTAGATGGTGTAGAAGTCATGGGATATACTCCTTGGTCAGCAATCGATATTGTAAGTGCTTCTACTGGTGAATTGGCAAAAAGATATGGATTTATCTATGTTGATTTAGATGACCAAGCTAAAGGTAGTGGAAGAAGATATCGAAAAGCTTCTTTTGAATGGTATAAAAGAGTTATTTCATCAAATGGTGAAATTTTATAGGAGATAAATAATATGAACAAATTTATAAATGAAACATTAGTTATTTATATATCGAAGTTTACAAATACAAAAGTTATAAAGGCTTTAAAGGATGGAATGATGTTTTCTTTACCGTTTTTAATGATAGGATCATTGTTCCTGTTGATTGCCAACTTACCAATTGAATCAGTAAGTAAAGTAATTAGTGAAAGTGGAATAGGAGATGTATGTTCTCAAGTATATTCTTCTACGTTTTCATTAATGGCCTTCTTTACAGTAATAGGAATTACTTATTCTTATTTGAAGAATGATCAAGTAATAACAGCTATAAATGGCGCTTTAACTGGGTTAGCAGCTTTTATTTTATTAACTCCATCTTCTAAGGTATTAGACAGTGGGGAATCAGTTACAGGAATTATTTCTAAAGATTGGACTGCTGGTCAAGGAATGATTTGTGCTATTTTAATTGGTTTTTTAGTTGGATATATTTATTCTTTATGTGTAAAAAAAGATATTAGCATTAAAATGCCAGATGGTGTGCCTAGTGGTGTTGCAGATTCATTTTCGTCACTATTACCAACTGGAATTATTATTACTATTTGTGCAATTATTTATGCTATATGTCACTTTATATTTAATACAACATTTGCAGAACTTATTTATTCGGTAATTCAAATTCCTTTACAAGGAATTACAGATTCGTTCTTTGGCGTTATTATTATGACAGTTGTTATGTCTTTATTATGGTGGACAGGCGTCCATGGTGGTTCTATATGTGGAGGAATTCTTTCACCAATTTTACAAGCAAATATGGCAGCTAATCAAAAAATTATAGATTCAGGATTGCCTCTTACAATTCAAAATGGTGGACATATTTTTACACAACAATTTTGGGACAATTTCTTATGTATGTCTGGTGCTGGAATTGTGATTGGGTTAGTGATTTATATTACATTTTTTGCCAAATCAAAGTCATTACGTAGCTTAGGTAAATTATCCATTGTACCTAATATCTTTAACATTAATGAACCAATTATTTTTGGGACACCAATTGTACTTAATATATATTTATTAATTCCATTTGTTCTTGTTCCTTTAATTATAGGTATAAGTAGCTACTTATTAATGTATATGGGAATTTTACCATTATTTAGCGGGGTTATGGTTCCTTGGACAACACCACCAATTATATCAGGACTTTTGATTGGTGGATGGCGTGTTGCATTATGGCAATTTGTGATGATTGTTGTATCTTTTGTTATTTATTTACCATTTATTAAAAAAATAGATACTTTGGAATTAAATAAAGAAAATCAAAAGTAAATTATAAGAAATACAAATATTTAATTTTAATATCAAAAAGTCGTGAAAAATCACGGCTTTTTTTGTAATGCTACTAAGTTAAGAAATTAAGTTAATACTTTTACTTTATTTATTGTCTAAGAAATCCACACGATTTTTTGTTAATGCTTATTTAGATGCAGTGTTTTTTAAAATATGAAGTAAGATTTGAACTTGTTTTTCCATCATAGTAAGTGAACAATATTCATAGGGTCCATGATAGTTAAAACCACCTGTACCAAGATTAGGACAAGGAAGTCCTTTGAATGTTAAACGTGCACCATCTGTACCACCACGAATTGGTGAACAATAAGCATCTAAACCATTTTCTTTAATGGCAGCTAAAGCTTGTTCAACAATGAACATATGATCTTTTAGAGCTTCTTTCATGTTTAAATAACTTTCTGTAATCGTTACTTCAACAATTTTATAACCATATTTTTTATTTAAGAACTCTGCAATGTCTTTAAAGTCTTGGCATTGTTTATTTGCTTGTTGTAAGTCATGGTTACGAATAATATATTCAGCAACTGTTTCTTCACAAGTTCCTTGAATCGAGTGAAGGTGATTAAATCCTTCATAACCTTCTGTTGATTCGGGACGCATATGCACAGGTAAAAGTGAATCAAATTCATAGGCAACACGCGTTGAATTGATCATTTTATTTTTAGCACTTCCTGGATGAATACTTCTTCCATGGACTTTCACTTCGGCACTAAATGCGTTAAAGTTTTCGTATTCAACAATGTGAATATCTCCACCATCAATGGTATAAGCATATTGTGCATTGAAGTAATCAACATTAAAGTGATCACTACCATGTCCAATTTCTTCATCAGGTGTAAAAGCAATTTGAATATCATTATGTTTAAATTCTGGATGATTATAAATATATTCCACCATTTGCATAATGATTGCAATACCAGCTTTATCATCAGCTCCTAATAAAGTTGTTCCATCTGTAGTAATTAAATCATGATGAATAAGTTGTAAGAGTTGAGGATATTGTTCAGGGTCTAGATAAAGTTCTTTATCTTCATTTAAAGTAATTTTTTGACCTTGATAATCTTTGATAATTTGTGGATGAATATCTTTACCACTTGCATCAGGAGAAGTATCCATGTGGGCAATAAAACCTATAACATCTCCTTGATGATTATTATTACTAGGAATTGTTCCATAAACTACACCAAATTCATCTATTTTTGCGTTTTCAATTCCTAATGATTTTAATTCTTCAACTAAATAATTTCCTAATTTTAATTGTTTTGAAGTTGAAGGAACAGTATGTGAATAACTATCTGATTGTGTGTCAAAATTCACATAATTTAAAAACCTTTCTTTAATTTCCATTTGTCTTCCTCACTTTCTTTTCTATTATACAACGACTTATAAAGAACTTCTATGAAAAAAGTTTACAAATTTTAAATTGTATGTTACCATACAATTCGTAACCGAACAATATAGGAGGAATGATATGTATAGAGATCCCATTGGACATCGTATTAAGACCATAAATAACCTAATGAGAAAAACAATGGATAAGAAAACAGGTCAGAGGCCTGATCGTGTAACTTTAATGCATTGTTGGATTATTGGGTTTGTTCAAGATAGAGAAGATCGTGGGCTTGATACATTTCCTAAAGATATAGAAAAAGAATTTTCAATCAATCGTTCTACGACATCAGAAATGTTGAAACTGATGTGTAAAAAGGGAATGATTGAACGAGAAGAAGTAGAATATGATGCAAGATTAAAGAAAATCGTTTTAACAGAATCTTCAAGAAATCATAATCGACAAATTGAAGATAAGATGAAAGAAATGCATCAAAAACTTATTAAAGATTTATCTGAAGAAGAAATAAATACGTTTATTAAAATATCCGATAAATTAATTAATAACATAAAAGAAGATTTATAAATATTCATGAAGTTCGGTAAATGAACAGGAAAGGACGTCAATTATGGTAAAAACTTTAATGAAACAAATCAAAGAATATAAAAAAGATTCATTACTTACAATGTTATTTGCGACATTAGAAGTTATCTTAGAAATCATTATTCCTTTATTAATGGCAAGTCTTATTGATAAAGGGATTGAGGCAGGTAATATGTCTAATGTTACAAAATATGGAACATTCATGTTTGTTATTGCAATTGGAACATTATCACTTGGTTTTTTAGCTGGTAACCATGCAGCTAAAGCTTCAACGGGTTTTGCAGCCAATTTAAGAGATGCCATGTATACAAACATTCAAACATTCTCTTTTTCAAACATTGATAAATATAGTACTGCAGGACTTGTAACACGTTTAACGACAGATGTGACAAATGTGCAAATGGCTTATCAAATGATTATTCGTATGTGCATTCGTGCGCCAATGTCACTTATTTGTGCCCTTACCATGGCAATGATGATCAACTTTAGATTAAGTATGATTTTTGTTGTTGCCATTGTTTTCTTAGTAGCGGTCCTTACAATAATTATGTATCATGCCACAAAATATTTTAATGATGTTTTTCCTAAATATGATACTTTAAATGAAAGTGTTCAAGAAAACGTTGTTGGTATTCGAGTTGTTAAATCATTTGTTAGAGAAAAATATGAAAATGAAAAATTTAAAAAAGCAGCACAAAACATTTATAAACTTTTTGTCAAAGCAGAATCCGTTTTATCTTATAATAACCCAGCTATGTTAATAGCTGTTTATGGTTCAATTTTAATGCTTTCATGGTTAGGTGCTAAAGCAATTGTAGGTGGGACTCTTACTACAGGTGAACTTACAAGTTTATTTAGCTATGTTATGAATATTATGATGTCTCTTATGATGCTTTCTATGGCATTTGTTATGATTACGATGTCACTTGCTTCAGGAAGACGTATTGCAGAAGTTATTAATGAACAATCTGATTTAGTCTCTCCTCAAGAAGCTTTAACTGAAGTAAAAGATGGTTCAATTGATTTCAATCATGTTGTTTTTTCTTATAAACATGGTAGTGGAGAAGCGGTCTTAAAAGATGTTGATCTTCATATTAAAAGTGGTGAAACAATTGGAATTATTGGTGGTACCGGAAGTGCTAAAAGTAGTTTGGTCAACCTTATTTCTCGTTTATATGATGTTGACGAAGGTAGCGTTGTTGTTGGTGGACAAGATGTTCGTAATTATGATCTTGAAGTTTTAAGAAATGAAGTTTCTGTTGTCTTACAAAAGAATGTTTTATTTAGTGGAACAATCTTACAAAACTTACGTTGGGGTAATGAAAATGCAACAGAAGAAGAATGTAAAGAAGCTTGTCGTTTAGCGTGCGCTGATGAGTTTATTGATCGTTTTGAAGATGGTTATAATACGTATATTGAACAAGGTGGTTCAAACGTTTCAGGTGGACAAAAACAACGTTTATGTATCGCAAGAGCGATGCTAAAAAATCCTAAAATCTTAATTCTAGATGATTCAACAAGTGCTGTTGATACAGCTACAGATGCAAGTATTCAAGAATCATTCAATGAACGTATTCCCGATACAACAAAAATTATTATTTCACAACGTATATCATCTGTTCAAAATGCAAGCCGTATTATTGTTTTAAATGATGGTGTCGTGGATGGTTTTGACACACATGATAAATTATTAGAAACAAATGAAATTTATCGTACAATTTATGAAACACAAATGAAAGGGAAGGAGGAAGAATAATGAAAGAAGGAACAATGAAACGTTTACTTAAAATGTTATGGAGTAAATATAAAATCCATTTAATTGTTGTTTTTCTATGTATTGTAGGAAATGCTTTATTTAATGTTCAAGGAACAATGTTTATGCAAACATTAATTGATGATTATATTGTTCCCCTTTTAAAGAGTTCTTCACCTGACTTTAGTGGACTATTCCATGCTTTGATTCGTGTGGGTGCACTTTATGCTTGTGGTGTTGTTTGTGCCTTTACCTTTAACCGTATTATGGTTTATGTAACACAAGGGTTCTTAAGAGATTTAAGAATTGAAATGTTTGAACATATGGAATCTTTACCAATTCGTTATTTTGACAGAACTCCTCATGGAGATACAATGTCAGTCTATACAAATGATATTGATACATTAAGACAATTGATTTCACAATCTATTCCACAACTTATTTCAAGTTGTATGACTATTGTGACAACATTTGTATCAATGATCATTTTAAATATTCCTTTAACTGTGTTAAGTGTATGTATGCTTATGATCATGCTTGTTGCATCAAGAAAACTTGGATCGTTATCAGGTAAATTCTTCGTTCAACAACAAGGGGATTTAGGTAAAGTGAATGGTTATATTGAAGAAATGATTTCTGGTCAAAAAGTTGTTAAAGTCTTCAACCATGAAGATCAAGCAATTGCTGATTTTAGAAAATTAAACGATGAATTAAGAGAAAGTGCTTATCAAGCTCATAAATTTGCGAATATCTTAATGCCAGTTACAGTACAACTTGGAAATATCTCTTATATCATTTGTGCAATTGTTGGCGCAATCCTTGCTTTAAATGGACATTTTGCTTTAACAATTGGAACCCTTGTAGCTTTCTTAACATTGAATAAAAGTTTCAACCAACCTATTGGACAAATTTCTCAACAAATCAATGCTGTTGCCATGGCACAAGCAGGAGCTGGTCGTATCTTTGATTTATTAGATCAAGAAAGTGAAGATGATCAAGGTGTGGTTACTTTATGTCGTGTAGAAACTGTTGATGGAAAAATGGTTGAAACAGATAAAAGAACAGGACATTGGGCTTGGAAACATCCAAGAAGCGATGGTCATGTTGAACTTGTAGAAATGAAGGGTGATATTCGTTTAGAAGGTGTTGACTTTGGTTATTTTGATGACCGTATGGTTTTACACAATGTAGATGTTTATGCTAATCCTGGTGAAAAGATTGCCTTTGTTGGGGCTACTGGTGCAGGTAAAACAACAATTACAAACTTAATTAATCGTTTCTATGATATTCAAAAAGGTTCGATTACTTATGATGGAATTGATATTAAATTGATTAAAAAAGATGATTTAAGAAGATCATTAGGTGTGGTTTTACAAGATACACATTTATTTACTGGAACAGTTATGGATAATATTCGCTATGGACGCCTTGATGCTACGGATGAAGAATGTATTGAAGCAGCAAAACTTGCCAATGCCGATCTCTTTGTTAAACATTTGCCAGATGGTTATCAAACAATGCTTACAGGAGATGGGGCGAACTTATCGCAAGGACAAAGACAGTTATTAGCGATTGCGCGTGCTGCTGTTGCTAATCCTCCTGCACTTATTTTGGATGAAGCAACTTCTTCTATTGATTCTCGAACAGAAAAGCTTGTACAAGATGGAATGGATAAATTAATGCATGGTAGAACAACACTTGTTATTGCCCATCGTTTATCAACAATTAAAAATAGTGATTGTATTATGGTCTTAGAACAAGGACATATTATTGAAAGAGGAAATCATCAATCACTTATTAAAGAAAAAGGTAAATACTATCAATTATATACTGGAGCTATTGAAATGGATTAATCCATCAATAGCTTTTTATATTTTTTGGACTATCCGTCCATTGAAAGAAGGAAAAGAGAAAGA
>UMLB01050752.1_pt1 | contig 14145 bp, 7 predicted proteins | sample 1966481 | NCBI WGS metagenome assembly UMLB01 (sample SAMEA4836192, study PRJEB28245) | human gut metagenome | biome: gut microbiome; material: fecal sample | place: Denmark | collected 2008 | reverse complement strand
TGCAATATTCTTGTTACCGAACCGTCATTTTTGTTCACCTTATACAGCACGCCGTCATTGGCGCCTACGCCATATAATGTTCCGTCCATGTCGGCAGCAATTACGCCAAGAGTTTTTTGCAGCGTTGTAACCTTTGTAAGCATACCGTCTTTAAGGTTGACGCTATACAGGGCAGATTCTCCCTGGAAGAAACCTATTGCGTACATTGTCTTAGAACTGTAGTCATAGGTCATGTCCTGTGTCTTGAAGTTAGTGCCTTGTGCGGCAAGTCCTTCCGAACCCAGCACGGTGTAACGGCCCGTCGTTATATTGTATGATATGAAATCGCCGTTCTGAGGCCCAATAAATGAGTCATAGACATACTCGTATGCATAGAAGACGTCGTCTACGGCAGCTCCCGAATATATGCTCTTCATGTTTCCATAAGGATATATTACGTCAGCTTTTGAAAGATCATTGAGGTTTAATGAACAAAAGCCGTAAGCACCTGCCAGAGCTCCGTTGTAGTTAAAGTATCCATACATTTTCCTGTTTACGGTTGATGCTGAGCCGCTGTCTGCAGCATACGCAGATGTGTTGGCGCAAATAATAGCCAAAACTGCAAGCATGGAGAATAAAATTTTCTTCATAATGGTACTTTTTAAATGTTAATAATTAGGGTCTTGCTAAAATAACTTTTTTAATTAACTCACCGCATTTTACAATGTACATGCCACATCCAGGAGTGCATGTTATATGCCTCTGGGCTGATTTCTGTATAATGCGGCCGTCAGCTGAGAGTATGAGTACATCAGACTTTTGCGGATTGTCAATATTTATTGTTCCGCCTGTTGCGCTGATGCGTGCCAGTTCTTGTCCTGCTTCGTGTGATTCAATGCCTGTTGCATCGCTCTTGAAGTCGAAAGTGATCACACCGTTGTTTTCTCTTATGTTTGTTATCGGACAGTTTACCGCGTCAGATGTAGTATGCCATTTTGCAGAAGGCATTGACGTGTCAGTAAACTGTGTGTTGTTGCTTGTTCCGGGGAACGGGTCGCCGGCCTCGGTGCCGTCAGAGGCATGGCCGTCTGCAGGGATAAGAGAAACATGCTCATAGCCTGACGATGAGGTGTTGACACGGTTGGTATTCCAAAGAGAAGGAACATAATGTATTTGCGAAATAATCAGTCCGTGACCGTCGAGAGCCTTGTCCCAGCCTGTCTGCTGGCGGTTCTCCAAGGTGAAGTATTCATTGTTGTCTGTTCCGCATACAATGAAGTATGCCTCGTTTGATTCAGACAACGGGTTTAGTGTCAGGTCCTTGGCAGGTTCGCTAAGCACTACAGGTTCGAGCCAGCCTACAGTATATTTGTCCATTGCTGTGTATCCGGCAGGAGTCTTGCTGTCGTCATTATAGAGTCCGTTGCACATCACGTCCCATGTAAGCATGCCTTGCATTCCTGAATATGCAGCGTCGTATATGTCAGGCAGTCCGAGGATGTGGCTGAACTCATGGCAGAATGTGCCGATGCCGTCGAGAGTTGTTCCTTCATGGCCTCTCAGCTCACATGAACATGCTGCCTGTCCTAAATACAGTCCGTCGTACATGTTCCAGCTTTCGTAAGTCAGGTCTACGGCCTGTGGCCATACAGTCTCTTCGCTGCCGCCCTGCGACTGTCCGTAGCCGGCATACACCACGAAGATAAAATCAACATATCCGTCGCCGTTGTAGTCGTATTTAGAAAAGTCGACGTCTGTGTTTGCGTCTGCCATGCTGCATGCATCTATCATCAGTTCTGCTGCTCTCTCGTCATAGCCGTAATATGCCATTTCGTGAGGAAGGTCAACAGGGCCGACAATGTCAAATGTAGGAACAAACTTTCCGGCAGACTGCGCGGTGAAATAGCTCTTTATGCTTCCTGAAGCATACGGGCCTGAATAGTCTTCATCGTTTGCCATGCTGTTATATATGTCATGGATGTTGTCAGTAGAAAACTTCTGGTCCTTAAACTGGGCTAAGATTATAAGTCCGCGGATATTGCCTATTGTAGGGAATACAGGCTCTATGACGCTTGGCGAGCTTTGACTTTTTACTCTTTGCGCCTTAGAGGCTATCTCCTGGCGCTTGTCTCTATAGGCTACGGCAAGCTTTTGCTTGATAGCCTGCTGGTCTAATGTCTTTATAAACTGGAGTTCTTTAGCGTTGCGGCTTGTTGCGTTGTGTGCCACCATTCCTGTCGGCATCACCTTGTTGTCAACAATTTCTGCATATCTAAGACTTCCGTTTGCATCGGGTAGAAGGATGAATCCGTCTTCACTTACATAATGGTGCATGTATTCGTCACCATTCAAATACACTGTTACCTTAGTTCCGTCTGCCTGGGTGTATGATATTTTGTTTGGCCAGGCAGGAGCAGCGTATGCGCCGTTTAAACAAATCAGGCAAGCTGCAATGGTAATAAAAACGTTAAGGATTCTCATAATATTGTAGGTGTTAAGTTTATCAGAATAATAGATTTATTAAATTTTTACGTCTGCTAAATTATATTTTTTATTACAGATTATACAAATAAAAGCATCCAAATTCTTCACATTTCACGAAATATTAAAAAAAAACTTGCATTTTACGATTTTGTCTATATTTTTCTCTTATATTTTGTTTAAATTTGCAATGGAAGACGGTTAATAGCCTGTCGATTAAAATTTATTAATAGCCTAATACGATATGTTTAAACACATTATTTTCATAATATTTCTATTTGTATGTCCTGTATGTCATTCTTATGCGTCGATGCCTGCAAACACAAAATCAGGCATGACAAAAATAATAGCCGACGGCTTGTATAAGGATGGCAATTATCCTTTGGCCCTTACATATTATATAAAAGGTATGGAAATAGCTGAAAAGGAAGACGACAAGCGCACATACATGGCATGCATAGGTAATATTGCTAATATTTATGAAGCATTTGGCGATTATGAGGCAAACCTCTTCTATCTGCTGAAAGGATACAAGATGTCGAAAAAGCTTAATGACGAAGAGCTGATAGGCAAATACCTTACTAATATAGTGCCTGCATATTGTCATCTGGGGAATATTAAAAAGGCAAAGGAATATTATGATATAGCCAAGAAGATGCAGGTAAGCAAGAACGCAACACAATGGGAGTATTTCCTAATATATAATTCTGCCCGAATAAAGCAGGCTGAACGTAAGTATGACGAAGCTGTGAAGGATCATCTAAGGGCTGCCGCATACGCAGAGAAAAATGAGCTGGACGACATCTATGTACTGTATCAGGAGTCTGAGATAGGAAATATTCTCGTCAAAAAGCATGATTACGGCAATGCCATAAAGTATGGAGCTAAATGCCGGGATATGTCTGTTGAAATGGATAATGCCGAGATGGAAATCAATGCGTACAAGATTCTTTACGAGGCGTATGCCGGAAATGGCGATAGCGATTCTGCCAGAAAATACAGAGTGTTGTATCTTGAGACTTATGACTCGGTGTTTAGTGCAAAGGGCATGAATAAGGCAAGGGGAAAGCTGCAGGAGTATGAGTCGCGTAAAAGTACGGAGGAGATAAGTTCGCTGACCTCGATTATCAACATTTATACTTTGGCTGTTATCTTGATTTCTATTTTGTTGATAATCACGATTGTGCTGGCAGTGGTGGTTATACGCAAGAACCGTAATTTAAGAAATGCACAGCGCCTGCTTATCAACAAGAACAACGATTTGATAAAATCAGACAGAAGCAAGGTGGCTATTGTGCCGTCTTACAATGAAGGCGATGAGGTCGGCGACGACGAGTTTGACGGAAATGCCGGTGGGGTTGACATGACGCAGGAACAGGCAGACGCGCTTCTTGCGAAAATAAATGAGATTATAAATACGCCCGAAATAATTTCTGATCCAGACCTCAGTCTGAAGATTATAGCCGACATGGCAAAGTCGAATACAAAGTATGTTTCGTTTGTCATCAACAAGACATACAATAAAAACTTCAGAACATACATTAACGAGAAACGTATAATGGAGGCATGCAGAATGCTTTCGGATAATGAGCATTATGGCAATATGACCATTCAGGCTATTTATGAGGAGGTGGGATATACCAATGCGACAAGCTTTAACCGCACGTTTAAGAAAATTAACGGCATGACTCCTGCCATGTATAAAAAGCTGGCGGCTAAAGAGAAGTAAATATACGGAAGCTACAAGAAGGTAAATTTTTTATGCCATGTGCATGGCCTGACGATATTCTTGCATGTGAACGATGCGTTGGCTGTATGGCAAGGCTTATTTTATGTAGGCTTAACAGGTGCTGCGATTTGTAAAGTCATAGCCTACGGACTGGCTTACGGTTGCGGAGCATATTGATTTCTCATAAAAAACAATTAGTTTTTGATGAAAAACTCGGCCGTTTTCGCTTCAAAAGTGGCCGAGTTACGACATGAAAACAATAGGTTAATGATTTGAAACTAATACGCATTGTTTTGCTTATTGTTTTTACAGGATAGACGTTCGATATGAACGCTTGTTAATAATAAATGTATGTTTTGCTTTCGATTTTTCTGGGTTGTAAAATAAAATTATTTGATATTCAGCTTGAATATTAAGATATTGTTGTGCCGGATATCACGTTTATGGCATTTTAGCGTAGTCTTGATTTTGTCAGTGATGCATCTTTTAGGATAAAACTTTAAAACAACATGAAATGTCTCAGTGGGATAAGCTGTTGTGCGGCTTATATATTTTATATATAAAATCAGGTTTTTCTTTGCATTTTTAAATTTATATTTTTACTTTTGCCAATAATTAGTATGTTCAAAAGAGAATAATAATCTAATCTATGATCACATTTGTTTTAAGTTTGGTTGCCCTTGTGGTGGGCTATTTCATTTATGGACGCATCGTAGAGCGCGTGTTTGCTCCCGACGACCGTCCTACACCGGCTGTAAGTATGGCCGACGGCGTAGACTATGTAGTATTGCCGGGATGGAAAATCTTTATGATTCAGTTTCTTAATATTGCCGGCACAGGACCTATTTTCGGTGCCATCATGGGTGCCAAGTTTGGCCCTTCGGCCTATCTGTGGATAGTTTTCGGCTGTATCTTTGCTGGTGCGGTTCACGATTATCTCAGCGGAATGTTGTCGCAGCGTCATGGCGGTGCAGGTCTGCCGGAGCTTGTAGGCTGTTATCTCGGCAAGTCAACTAAGAAGGTCATGCTGGTGTTCTCTGTTTTTATGCTTATAATGGTCGGTGCCGTGTTTGTATATAGTCCGGCATTGATATTAGGTACAATATGCGGCGACTCAGTTACATGGGTTTATGTATGGTGTCTGATAATTTTTGCATATTATTTTCTTGCCACGATGCTTCCTGTTGATAAGATTATCGGCAAGATTTATCCGCTTTTTGCCATTGCCATGCTGTTTATGGCTGTTGCGCTCATGGTGGTGCTGTTTGTCAAATGGCCGCAGCTGCCAGAGCTTACCGACGGACTTGGCAATCTGTCGCCTAAATCGGGCCCGATATTCCCATGTCTTTTTATAACCATTGCCTGTGGTGCCATCAGCGGCTTCCATGCCACTCAGAGTCCGCTTATGGCACGTTGTATGGCGAATGAGAAACAGGGACGTCCGCTGTTTTACGGTGCGATGATAACCGAGGGCATCGTTGCGCTTATATGGGCAACAATATCTTCTTATTTCTTTTATGGCGGAGCCGCACAGGAGCAGGGCGTTCCTCTTACGCTTCAGGCACCTGAGGTGGTAACCACCGTGTCTTCGGGATGGCTCGGCATGTTTGGCGGTGCATTGGCTATACTTGGCGTTGTGGCTGCTCCTATAACGAGCGGCGACACGGCATTGCGCAGTGCCAGACTGATTATTGCGGAGTTTCTTAACTTTGAGCAGCACACCATACGCCACCGCATTTATATATGCATACCTCTGTTTTTGGTCACGCTGGGCTTCTTGTGGTTTAACATTGCCGATGAAGACGGCTTCAACGTTATATGGGGATGGTTCGGATGGGCCAATCAGACGCTTGCCGTGTTTACGCTTTGGGCGCTTACGGTGTATCTTGCGCGTAAGTCAAAGCCGTATATCATAACGCTTATCCCGGCTATGTTTATGACGGCCGTGTGTGTGGCATTCCTTCTTGTTTCTAAAAATTCGTTTGCACTCAGCAATGTTGCCGGCTATATAGCTGCCGTCATAGTGCTGCTGCTGTCGGGAGTGCTGTTTGCGTTCTGGCACAAGAAATATTGCCGGATAAGCACAGACAACGATTAATTTTTTGTGATAATATGTCGTAAGCCCACGTCCGGGCTACAGGCCATGACCTCATTGAGCAGGTCATGGCTTTTTATTTATGATGAAAAGCACAAACCGACGGACTGATATCGATTATCTGTCCGCCGGTTTGTGCTTAAGTTTATTGAATTGTGCTTTGAAGAGAGTATGTCGTTATAAAACGTATTATCCGAAAAAGCCTACAACGTATTTTGTTATAAAGTATCCGCCACCTACGAGCCATACGTAAAGCATGCCGGCAAGGAGGAACGGCTTGGCTCCGGCCTGTTTAAACTTCTGTATGTTTGTGTCTGTTCCGAGAGCAGTCATTGCCATGGTCAGCAGGAAGGTGTCGATGTATTCAATGACGCCGTTCAGCGGTATGTCCTTAACTGTCGGTGCATCGAAAAGATACTGCAGGAGGGAGTTTACACAGATTATGCCGATGAAGCCGAAGGCAAACCATGGTATTGTGATTTTGCTCTTTTCCTTATGTCCGTCGGCTGTGGCCTTCTTGCGTCCGGCAAGCGCGAAGCTCATTATGACGAGCACCGGGGCAAGCATTATTACGCGTATCATCTTTGTGATAGTTGCAGTGCCGGCTATGCCCAGGCTGTCTGTCGGGTCCATGGCGTTGCCGGCTCCGGCTACGTGTGCCACTTCGTGCAGCGTGCTTCCAGTGTAGATTGCAACGGCAGTGTCGCTCAGGCCTGAAAGTATTCCGGAACGATACATGATGGGGTAGAGGAACATTGATATTGTTCCGAAGATAACCACAGTTGATACGGCAATGGCTGTCTTGTGGCTTTCACATTTCACTACGGGCTCGGCTCCGAGCACGGCTGCAGCACCGCATATGGCGCTACCTGTAGAGGTCATTAGCGTAGTGTCGCGGTCGAGCTTGAGCATGCGGCCAAACCACAGGCCAAGAAATATTGTTCCTGTAACGATTATGGCATCCACGATTATTGCCGGCACTCCTACTGCCGCAACCTGTGTCAGCGTAAGGCGGAAACCATAGAGCACGATACCCGTGCGGAGAAGTTGCTTCGTGCAGAACTTAATACCCGGCACCCAAGTTTCGGGCAGTTTGTTGCGAAGGCTGTTGGCATAGAGCATACCAAGGATGATTCCGATGATGAGCGGACTGAGCGAGAGCTGCTTCATGATGGGCAGGTCTGCCAGATAGAATGCTGCAAACGAAAATAATGCAATCAGCAAGATTCCGTGAAGGGTGTTTGCCCTGTTTCCTTTTTCAAACATGATAGATTACCTTTGTTAATAATATTTATTTTATTCTCTTTTTCTCCTTGCCGGGCAGACCTTCGTGTCTTGTTGTCGGGCTGCCTTTAAGTTTACTGTTGCAAAGGTAATTAATTTTTTGTTATGTAGTATATCTTAATTTTTTATACTCTATAACCTGAAGTTATTATGCTGCGGCGTGTAAAGTCTTTGAACTTTTCGGTCAGCGGCGAATCCTTGCCGGCAGAGGCCACAAAGCAGAAGTGGCGGCTGAAGTTGAGACCTGCAATGTCGATGACTCTGAACACGCCTCTGGCCAGTTCTTCTCTCACGGAGAACACCGACACTATACCCATGCTGCGGCTGTGGCGCAGAAAGGCCTTGATGGCTTCGGTGCTTCCGAGGCGTATGCGTATGTTAAGTTCCTGGGGCCTTATTCCGTACTTTTCCAGTTCGGTCTCTATCACCTCGAGTGTTCCAGAGCCTTGCTCGCGTATGACGAGCGGTTGGCGGCACAGCTCCTGCGGAGTAATTTCTTCGGGCATCGACTCGTTGCCCGATTGCTTTATTATGGCCACGAGTTCGTCTTCAAGAAACGGCTCATACTGTAGGCCGGCTGAATGGGTGATGCCTTCCACCATGCCAAGATCGATGTCGTGGTTGAGCAGTGCATTTTCTATGTCGCGCGAGTTGCCGTTGGTGAGCGACACCTCTATCTGCGGAAATCTTTCGGTAAATTCTGCCAGTATCTGCGGCAGCACATACTGCGCCACCGTGGTGCTTGCGCCTATGCTTATGTGTCCGCTACTGCGCTCGTTGAGCAGGTTCATGTCGTATTCCATGCGGTTATACTCGTCGAGTATGCGGCTGCAGTGTTCAAGCATGAGCCGTCCGGCATCGGTGAGCATTATCTTTCCGCCTGTGCGGTCGAAGAGTCTTACGGAGTATTGCCGTTCCAGTTCGTTTATGTGTTTGGTTATTGCAGGCTGGCTTACGAACAGCTCTTTAGCCGCACGTGTGAAACTGAGGTTCTTGGCCACGCTGTAGAATGCTTTTAGTCTGAAATCTGACATATTACCGTTATTTGTTTCTTAACCTGACAAAAATACAACTAAAAAACGAGAACGGAAAGCAAGGCGTGATAAAAGTGGTTGTCTGGAAAAGAAAATATTCTGAGATTTATATTTTGCGGCGTAAGCATGAATGCGCAAAATTGATAAAGCTATTGCAGCCTAATGGTGATTTTGATAGAAACAGAAATGGCTGTCCATAAATGAATCTTTGGACAGCCATTTCTGTTCTTATCTGATATGCCGCAAGCGGCATCAGCTTTTTTTAATTCTGCTTATCGGTTGTTCTTGCTGACGAATATGGCGTTCTTTATTTCAATTGTTTCGCCGTATGTCAGGTGAGCGCCGATAACTGTAATCTCGTCTCCAACCTTGAGACCGCTGTTGGCAACAAAGTCGTAGCGGTTGTCGCCAGTTGCACCATAGCCGGGATACAGACCATAGAGATAAACCTCGTTTGTACCGTCAGAGATATAGACATTGCCGTAATGGTCGTTGGCTATCTTTGTGATTGTACCGGTTATCATATAGTTTGTGTCGCTGTCAGGAAGACCCATGAAGTCGGCAATAGAGATGGTGGTTGTAGGATTCAGTTCTGTAACGTCGCCGCCTACCAGTTCTACTGTGCCTTTATATGTGTCGTGTGTGCCTACAACGGTTACGATGTCGCCGTTCTTAACGCCTTTGGCTGCAGCATTGGTGCTCTTGTAAACCAAGGTAGAGCCGCTCCAGTCGGTCAGCGTGAAACTTCCGTTTTCCTGAACGTCTGTTGCCACACCCTTAAGGCGATATTGTGCATCGCCGTCGGCAGCAGCGTTGAAGTCAGCTACAGATACGTCCTGTATGCCGCCTTGCTGTGTGATTGTAGTCAGTGTGGTGTATGTCTTACCGTCTGCCACAGTAGCAAGTGTCAGCTCTGTTGAACGTATGCCTCCTTCGTTGGGTGCAGCCTTGAAGGTCAGTTCTGCAGATGTGCCGTTCTGCTTTATTGAAGCGATAGACAGCCATTCCTTGGCATCCTCTGGAATGTCTACTGACACGCCAGAGCCTTTTGTGGTTACATATGCTGTAATGGTGCCGCCATCTTTAGAAATGGCGTCTGCAGAAAGAGAGTCAACTTTGATAAGGCTCTTGTTGATGTTAACAACAGTAACGTTTACCAGCTCTACAGTTCCGTTGTAAGTAAGCTTCGGACCCTGAACTGTAATCTCGTCGCCTACCTCGATGCCAAGGCTGAGGAAGTTCTTCTCAGCGCCTGACGCGTCGAGAGTTCCGTAGATGTAAATCTCACCTGTGCCGTCGTTCAGATAGAGGTTTCCATAGGTGGTGTTGGCGATAGCTGTCACCGTACCTGTTACCTGATAAGTCTTGTTGTCAGGTCCGGCAATAACCTCGGCGCAAGTGGCGTTTGTGATGCTTACTTCACCCTGTACGACGTTGAGATGCTGCACCTTGCCGTTGCATGTTATTGTCATGGCGTCAGAGCTGCGGCCGCCTGTGTAAGGTTCTGCAGAGAATACGAGCTGTGTTTCACCGGCCTTGCCTACTGAGTCAGAATGCTCGTTAAATTTAAGCCAATTGGGCTTGTTCTCAAGTATCCAGTCGCCTTTGGCTTTTACAATGATGGTGTCGTTACCACCTTCCTCGGGGATGGATATGTATGATTTTGACACCTGAATGTCGTCAAGCAGAGTGATGTCATCGTCGTTTGAGCAGCTTGTGAACAAAGCCACAACACTCAGCAGAAGCAGGGAAAATATATTTTTTAGTTTCATAATTATACTTCCGTTTTAAAAATTAGTTGAATGTGTACTTGATGCCGATAGACATATACCAGCACTGACCGATTGCATGGTTTGCTGTCCATGTCTTTGTTGATCCGTTGATAGATGACGGAGTAGAGAACACAGCATAGCCGTCAGCGTCGGCTCCTTCATATTTCAGGATCTTTGCTTCTGTGCCGATAGCCGGGTTGAGAGTCTTGGCCACACCCCATGAAGAGTTGAAGAGGTTGCCGACGTTCTTGATGTCGAAGCTCAGGGTCAGCATGTGTTTGCATGCGCCAGTGTTGAACACGAAGTCGTGCTTGTAGCTGAAGTCGAAGCGGTGAACCCATGGAGAGTAAACGCTGTAAGCCTCTGCATATTCGCCCTGATGATTCTTCAGGTAGCTGTTGTTGTGTACATAAGCCATGAAGCGGTCGCGGTCGTCAGCTGTCTTGAAGCGGAACTGGTTCTTCTCAACCTGCTCGTCGGTCGGGATGAAGATCGGGTCGTAAGCCTGTCCGTCGCCGTTCATATCGTTCTGCAGCATGTATGTGTAGTTGTAAGAGCCGCGCCATCCCTCATAGATGAGGCTGAAGTGGTTATGGCTGTTGTCGTGAGCAGTGATCTGTGCTATCACGCGGTCTGGCTCAACATACTGTGAGTTGTGCAGCTTGATGTTGTTAGGACCTTCTACTGAAGGCAGATATGCTATTGTAGAAGAAGCGTTAGAGCCGGGCATACCTGTAAGCTCCTTAGAGCAGGTGTGTGTATAGGCAGCCATGATGTCGATGTTCTTTGTAGGAGATGCGTATGCTGACAAACTTGCGCTCCATCCGTAGCCCTTGTGTGTGTTAGACAGCACATAAGCAGGCACAACATCTTTGTTGTATCCGGTAGGGAATATCGGGCGGTTGTCAACACCGTTGAAGCGTGCAAATCCGCCTACATCTGGAATTGACCAGTCTTGCATTGTAACGCCATATATTGTCTTGTTAAAGATACCTTCGGCTGTGATTGTCAGAGGGAAGCCTACTGGTACAACATAGTCAATAGCCAAAGAAGTTTTCCATACTTCAGGCATCTTGAAGTCGGGGTCTACGGCTGATATCTGTGAAGGCAGAGTTCCGTCCTCAGGTCTGATTGTCTTAGGATAGCCCAGTTCAAACAGTTTGTTCTGCAGGGCGTCGATAGTGGGATAGCCGTTTTCGTTTGTAACAAGTCCTCCGGCAAATTCTTCCATTGTGAATCCTTTCTTTGCAGCGTTTGCGGCATTGATGATTGCCTGATACTGCACCATACCTGAGTTGGTAGGCATGTTGGTGAAGAATACCAGCGGCAGACGGCCCTGGAATATACCTGAACCTCCACGCAGCTTGAGGGTCTTGTCGCCGAGAATATCCCATACGAAGCCTACACGCGGAGCTACAGTAAGGTTAGAGCTCGGCCATTTGCCTGTGTCAATGTGGCGTCCGTCGTAGTCGAGGTCGTATATGGCCTTGTTTGTCATAAGGTCAGCGTTGCTGAAGAACATGTCGTCAAAGCGCAAGCCGTAAGTAAGCTTGAAGCGTGGATTGATAGACCACTCGTCCTGCAGATAGATACCGAGAGTGTTGAAGCTTACTTTCGCAGCCGGATCGCTCTTGCCGTCATAGCCGTAGGTCAGGTTTACAATCTCAGGAGCAGCTCCGTTGAGGAAGTCGTCGAGTGAGTAGTAGCGGTAATATCCCGTACCGTTACGCATATAAGAGTTGAGCGCCATCTGGTGTTCAAACTTAGCTCCAAGCATAATCTTGTGGTTGCCGGCATAGTAGGTAACATCGTCCTTGATGTTCCAGATGTTATTACGCACGGCGTTGTTGTGTGTGAACAGCTCCTTACCGAGTGAAATGTAGGCAGTGTTAGTGCCTGTGCCGTCCATGATGTCTATGAATGGGAAGTCAGCCGAATTGGTGAAACGCACATCATCGAGCTTTGAGTAAGTAACCAAGAACTGGTTAGAGAGGTTCTCGGTGAAGCGGCTGTTAAGGTCGAGAGAGAAAGAGTGAACAAGGTTGTCGAGAGCATACATAGAGTTTGCGTAGCTCATTGACATCTGTGAGAAGCGTCCGTAAGCCGAGCGCGTACCTCCGTCCATTGAAGATGCGTTGGTGGGGTTCCAGTTGCGGTTCTTCGTATAGTTGTAACGGAATGACAGATGGTGCATGTTGGTGATGTTCCAGTCGAGACGTGCCAACAGCTTGTAGTTGTTTTCGTCGGCAGGGAAGTTTGTCCATGAGCCAGTGTCGTAGCCGTATTTGTCTTTTACAAAGTTAGACACCTTCTCAAGGTCGGCCAATGTCGTACGTGAAATGTAGTTGTCTGCGTCGGCCACGCCGTCCACAGATCCGCGCCAACGGTTAACCACTGTAGGAGTCTTGCTCATTTCTCCGCTGACGAAGAAGAACAGCTTGTTCTTGATGATCGGACCGCCGAGAGTGAAACCGTAAGTTGTCTTCTGGTCTTTCTCGCGTGCGCCGCTTATCTGCTCGCGCTCAATGGCATCACCGCGCATATTCTCGTTCTGATGATATATGTAGGCAGTACCCTTGAAGGTGTTCGTACCTGACTTGGTTATGGCGTTCACGCCACCGCCTATGAAGTTAGTCTGACGTACGTCGTAGGGTGATATCACAACCTGCATTTCCTCGATGGCATCGATAGATATAGGGTTGCCGCCGCCGGGCAGACCGTCGCTCAGACCGAAGTTGTTGTTGAAGTTGGCACCGTCCACGGTGAAGTTGGCTGTACGGCCGTCAGTACCGGCAAAGCTCATTCCGTTTCCGCCGTAGGGAGACAGACGTGTGAAGTCGGTGATTGAGCGGCTTACTGTAGGCATGTTCTCCAACTGTCTCAGGTTGATGTTGGTAGAGGCACCTGTTCTTTCTGCAGTAAATTTTGTAGCCTTGGCCGAAACCACTACTTCGCCCAGCTCATTGGCGTCTTCAGCGAGCTTTACGTTCAGGCTGTATGACTCTGCCAACTGCAGCGTCACATCTTTTGTAACGCTCGTTGTGTAGCCTATGTAGCTCACTTTGACGGTGTAGGGGCCGCCCACGCGCATACCGTTGATAGAGTAGCGGCCGCTCTCGTTCACCACGGTGTTATAGGTGGTTCCCGACGGCTCGTGCACTGCTGTTACGGTGGCGCCGATAGCCTTGTCGCCTCCGGCCGTAACCATACCGTTGATTCCTGACGTTGTCATCTGGGCCAGCATGGTGGTCGCAGAGAACAACATCAACACGAATAGAATTTCTAGACGTTTTCTCATACTGTTATTGTTTATGATTAAAAATAAAATTTTAATAATCTGACTTAATTTTTCTTTTCTAAGGCGTCTCTGTTACGCCAGAATGCGCCTTACAACTATTCCACATGCAAAATTAATTAAAAAATAGATATATTATGTTACAAGGCGATTAAAGTTGACCTTAAACCCTTAATTTTTTTATATAAACGCCCTTTTTGGCTATTTTGGACGTTAATTTTAATAAAATTTGTTTACTTTAATGCGTCGGCTGTGCATGTGGTGATATGCAAGGTAAGTTAAATTTCAATTGTTCACAGGGCAGCATGTTGTTTAATTCGACAAACATATTGGTGTCTGCAGATGTTTTATTTTTTTTGAGGCGTACTGTCTCTAATTTTTTCTTTGGCACGTTCGCCTGTGTCTGTAAAAAACAGATGACAATCTGCTAGATATGGAATGGCTGTTCTGCTGTATTCAAACGCTGCTTTTAATCG
>UMLB01007066.1_pt1 | contig 14244 bp, 10 predicted proteins | sample 1966481 | NCBI WGS metagenome assembly UMLB01 (sample SAMEA4836192, study PRJEB28245) | human gut metagenome | biome: gut microbiome; material: fecal sample | place: Denmark | collected 2008 | reverse complement strand
GAGCCAACCATGCTCATGAGCCCGAAGGCGAACAGGGAGCCGCTCACCCACTCCGGCTGGGGAAGCACGCTTTCCATGAACGGCGTGATGTAGGTGTTCATGGAGGCGTACCCCACGAACATGAGCGTGGTGCAGATCAGCGGCAACACCACGCAGGGATTGCGGAACACGCGCAGCGCATCGGCGCTGCGACGGCCCTGCGCCGCCGGCGAACTTGGCACTTCAGGCACGCGCACAATGAGCGCTATGACCGCGAACGCGACGCATGCCGCGACGACGAGCACCCAATACGCCTGCTGCCAGGTGATAACGTTGCGCAGCATGCGCGCGGCGGGAAGGGCGAACACGAAGGATGCGCTGAAGCCCAGCGCCACGTTTGACATGGCCGATGCGGCGCGCGAAGGACCCGCGATGCGGCTTGCCGCGATGTAAGCGGTTGCCGCGAAGGTGCCGTTGCCAACGCCCATGACGGCGCGGCCCGTCAAAATGACGGGATAGATGGGGGTGGCGGCGCAAATGGCCATGCCCGCCGCCATAAGCGCGAGGCTGACAAGCAGCAATGTTTTCGGGCCGCGCGAGGTGAGAGCCATGACCAGAAGCGGCGTGCCGATGGCGTTGCACACGCCATAGACGCCCATCATGAGGCTGACCTGGGAAAGATCGATACCGGCGATTTGCGCGACCTGATCGGGCACGCCCAAGATGTACTGGTAGGCGCATCCGAACACGAAGCAGCTGAGCGCCAACACCAAGATCATAAGGTTGCCGCGAGCACGACTGGGCGCCTCCGCCGCGGGTGCCGTCTCGAAGCTGCTCACAACCTCACTTCCTGAGCACCCTGGGGGGCGGAATCCACGCGAATTCGCAGCAAATCGCCCGGTTGCAATGCGATATCGCTGGTGAACGCATAGGTTTCCATGGTGCGATTCGCCACCGGCACGGGCTCGGGGGACGGGTTGGGACGATCTTCGCTTGGCTGCACCAACCAGGTGAGGCCCCTCACCTTCGCCGTTTCAATGGCCTTGCGCGGAGAAAGCGCCTCGAGTTCATCGCCTTCGCGGAAACGGTTATGGCACGTGGCCTCGATGCGCCACCCGCCCTCCCCTGCCGGGCCGCATGCGATGACTGTGGCGGCATGTAAGTAATCCTTGTCGTAGCCGTCGCGCTCCTGGCGTTGGCTTGGCTGGCCGAAATAGAAGCCGGTGCCATAGGGGCGATGCGAAATGGCCTGCAGATCGGACATGACCGTGGACGGGTTGGCGCCATCCATGACCGCCCGATAGGCATGCACCGCAGTTGCCACGTAGAACGCGCGCTTGTTGCGGCCTTCAATCTTAAACGAGCTGACGCCAGCTTGCGCCAATTCATCGAGATGCTCGATCATGCACAGGTCGTGCGCGTTCATGACATAGGTGCCGCGCACATCCTCCTCAATGGGGTAATAGGCACCGGGGCGCTTCTCCTCCACCAGCGCATAGCTCCATCGGCACGGCTGCGCGCAATAGCCCTTGTTGCCCGAACGCCCCGTCATGGCGGCAGACAGCATGCAGCGTCCCGAAAAGGCCATGCACATGGCGCCATGTACGAACGCCTCGATCTCAAGATCGCGCGGCGCCTGCGCGCGCAGCTCGGCGATATCCTCCACGCTCATCTCACGCGCGACCACCACGCGCGATGCGCCCAGGTCGTGCCAGGCGCGCGCAGCTTCGGCGTTCATCACGGAAGCCTGCGTGCTCACATGCAGCTCCATATGCGGGGCATAGCGTTTCGCCAGGGAAAACGCACCAAGGTCGCTGACGATGAGCGCGTCGGCGCCCGAGGCGTCAAGGGCCTCAAGATATGGCGGCAAGGCGGCGATATCGGCTTGGCTCATAAGCGTGTTCACCGTCACGTACACCTTCACGCCCGCCGCGTGCGCGAAGGCAACGGCGGACGGGATATCGTCAAGCGTGAAGTTCTCGGCACGTTGGCGCATGCCGAACCTGTCGGCGGCCAAATATACCGCATCCGCCCCGAAACGGACGGCAGCCTCCAGCTGGCTGCGGCCGCCCGCAGGCGCAAGAAGCTCGGTTGTTGAAAAGTCAGTCATCGGCAGCAATCTTCGTAGAAATCGATCCAGCACAAACACGAAAGCCGCCGCGCGGCCTCGAGCCCATCCAATCGGACGCCGCACGGCAAATCCGACACCTTTTGCCCTAGGCCCGGCAAAACGCATCTTGCGTCAGGCCAGACCGGGCGCGGCCTTTCGACCGCGCCCGCAAGGTTGAGAATGGGAACGAAGCGGCGCAGCGGCCCGCAACGTCGGTTTTAACCTACTTGCCCTCGGAGGGGTCGTAGCTGACGCGAGCGCCCTGAGGGGTGTCCTCGATGGTGAAGCCCAGCCCCGTAAGGCCATCGCGCACGGCATCGGCCACAGCCCAGTTCTTCTCGGCACGCGCGGTGGCACGAGCATTGAGCAGGGCGTCGACAGCTTCATGAGCATCCGAACCCTCGTAGCCGGCAACCTGTTTCGCCAGGTCGACGACCTCGGCCGGATACGCATCACCCTGCGCGTCCTCCCAATCCTGGGGAGCAACCTCCACGCCGAACACGCGCATGAGCGTGGTGATGGTCTCGCGCAGATCGCGCACGGCGGGAACGTCGGAGAGCGAAAGCGTCTTGCCGGCGATCTGGGTGTTCGCGAAACCGACCAGGTCGAACACCTCGCCCAGTGCGCGCGGAGCGTTGAAGTCGTCGTCCATGGCCAGGACGAACTCGACGCGCGTGGACTTCGCCTGCTTCAGGATAGCCTGGGTGTCAAGCGGGCTGGGCACATCCTGGGCGTTCTTCATCTGCCAATCAAGGTTGCGCACGGCGTTCTCGATGCGGGAAAGCGCGGATGCGGCCTCGTCGAGACGTTCGTCGGAGAAATCGAGCGGGCTGCGGTAATGCGTTTGCAGCATAAGGAAGCGCAGCACATCGGGGGACGTGGTCTTGAGAATGTCGCGCAACAGCAGGAAATTGCCCAGCGACTTGCTCATCTTCTCGTGGTTGATCTGCAGCATGCCGCTGTGCATCCAGTGATTGGCGAAGGTGCAGCCGCATGCGGCCTCGGACTGGGCGCGCTCGTTCTCATGATGCGGGAACACCAGGTCGGCGCCGCCGCCGTGGATGTCGAAAGGCAGGCCCAGGTACTTGCGCGACATGGCCGAACACTCGATGTGCCAGCCGGGACGGCCCTGGCCCCACGGGCTTTCCCAAGAAGGCTCGCCGGGCTTGGCGGCCTTCCACAGCGCGAAGTCGAGATGGTCGCGCTTGCGGTCTTCCAGACCCTGGCCGTCAGCGCGCAGCTCGCGATGGCCGCCTTCCATCTCGTCGATGTTGCGACCGGACAGCGCGCCGTAATCAGCGTAGCTACGCACGCTGAAGTAGACATCGCCTTCGACCTCATACGCATGGCCGCCGTCGATGAGCTCCTGGATGAGTTGGATCATCTCGGGGATCTCCTCGGTGGCGCGCGGTCGCACATCGGGGTCCTGCACGTTCATGGCGTGCATGTCGTCAAGGAAGGCCTGCGAATATTCTGCGGCAACCTCGGCTGCGCTTCGGCCTTCTTCGTTGGCCTTCTTGATGATCTTGTCATCGACGTCGGTGATGTTGGAGACGAACTTCACGTCGAAGCCGCGCCAGGAGAGGTAGCGGCGAATGACGTCGAAGCTGACGAACGTACGGGCGTTGCCGATATGGATGTAGTTGTACACGGTGGGACCGCACACGTACATGCCGATCTTCCCGTGCTCGAGCGACTCGAAAGGCACCTTCTCGCGAAGTTTGGTGTCGTAGATCTTAAGCATTTGCATTCCTGTTCTATGTGCATGCCGCATGGTGCGGCGGGTTGACGAAGGCTGCGAAGGGGCCGGGCGTCGCGAAAACCGCGCCCGAACTAGCTACATCGCGCCAGCAGGGCCACGGCCGTGGCGGAGATGCCCTCCTGACGGCCTTCGAAACCCAGGTGCTCGGTGGTGGTTGCCTTCACGCCGACATTGTCGACAGCGATGCCCATGGCAGCTGCCAGGTTCTCGCGCATCTGCTGGCGATGTGGCGCCATCTTCGGCGCCTGAGCTGCGATGACGCTATCGACGTCGATGATCTGGTAGCCCTCTTCGCGCACCTTGGCCGCCACCGCCGCCAACAGCTTCATGGAATCGGCCCCCTCCCATTCGGGATCGGTGTCGGGGAAGAGCTTGCCGATGTCGCCGCCGCGGATGGCGCCGAGCAGCGCATCCGCCACGGCATGCGCCAGCACATCGGCGTCGGAGTGGCCGAGCAGCCCCAGGGTGTGCGGGATATCAACCCCGCCGATGATGAGCTTGCGGCCCTCGACCAGCTTATGCACGTCGTAGCCCTGCCCTATGCGCAGGGCGCTGAATCCCAGGCTCATTGCCCCTGCTCGCCTTTCTGCTTGAGATAACGCTCGCGCACGGCGGCCACGAGCATGAGGTAATCCTCCGGAACGGTGAGCTTGATGTTGTCGCGCTTGCCCTCTACCACAAGGACGCGGCCGCCGAGACGCTCGATCAAGGAGCTGTCATCGGTGCCGACGAAGCCGTCGGAGAGCGCCGAGGCGTGCGCACGGCGGTAGATGCCCGCACGGAACACCTGCGGGGTTTGCGCGTTCCAGAACACGCTGCGGTCGGGCGTGCCGACAATGACGCCGTTTTCCACGACTTTCAGCGTATCGATGGCGGGATGGGCCACCACGGCGCCGTCAGCGTCGATGTTGCCCTTGAGAGTGGCGATGGTATGGGCGATCAGGTCGGCCGAGATGAGCGGACGGGCGCCGTCGTGCATGACCACGTACTCGAACTCCTCGGGCACCAGCTCAAGGCCGGAAAACGCTGATTCCTGACGCGTGGAACCCGCCGCGGCGACCACGATGGGCGTAGCGAACGAGAAGGGGTCGACGGCCTTGCTCAGGTACTCGCCCTGGCGTTCGGCCGGGCAGACGATGACGATGAGGCCGATGTCGCCTACGGCGTCGAAGGCCTCGACCGACCAGGTGAGGATCGGCTTGCCGCCGATTTCCACCAGCTGCTTGCCGCCTTCCTTGCCGAAACGCTCGCCCGTGCCGCCGGCCAAGATGATGGCCGCCGTCTTCGGGTTCTTGTCGACCTTGCCCTCAAGGCCGGCCAAGGATTGCGTGAGCGCATCGATGTCGAGCGCCGTGGCCAGATCGGCCGCGGCGAGCACCGAGGACGAGAACACCGGGTCAACGGTCTTGGGCATGGTTTCCTCTTTCCGTCGAAAACAAATGAGGCGGCCCCTTTCGGGACCGCCTTACATTCTAAAGCAACTGCCGCGTTTTCGCAGGCACGCTACGCGCTGTATGGAAAAAGAGCGCGTGGCAGGCTTTCCCCGGCAGGCCCAGGCAGGGCGCGGCGGGAACAACCAGAACCTTAATCCGCAGCGCCGCCGCCTGCCGACCCGCCCGAGCCGGAGACGCCGGCGTGGCCCAGATCGAAGTTCGTGAGCAGAAGCTCGGCGTCGCGCGCGATGTTGTCGTGCTTGCGCGGCGCAGGGATGGAGCCCGTGCCGGGGACGAACGCAAGGCTCTCGCCGTCCTCGGAAACGTTTGCCTGGATGACCGATCCCGACGTCCACTTGCCCTCGAGCAGCTCTTCGGACAGCGGGTCTTCCAGCAGGCGCTGGATGGCGCGGCGCAGCGGGCGGGCGCCATAGGCGGCATCGGTGCCTTCCTTCGCAATGAGCTTGTAGGCATCATCGGTAAGGTTGATGGTCATGTTCTGGGCGATCAGGCGCTCGCGCAGGTCGGCCACCATGAGCTTGGCGATTTCGACGATCTGCTCCTGCGTCAAGGACTTGAACACGATGATCTCATCGATACGGTTCAAGAACTCGGGCCTGAACAGCTTCTTCACCTCGCCCATGACGCGGGACTTGATCTCCTTGTCGGAAAGGCCGGCCTTGCCCTCGGGGCTGAAGCCGAGCGTGGTGGGCGCGGAGATCTCGCGGGCGCCGACGTTGGACGTCATGATGATGACCGTGTTGCGGAAATCGACCGTGCGACCCTGGGCGTCGGTCAGACGACCTTCCTCGAGGATCTGCAGCAGGATGTTGAACACATCGGGATGCGCCTTCTCGATCTCGTCGAACAGCACCACCGAATACGGGCGCTGACGCACGGCCTTCGTGAGCTGGCCGCCCTCGTCGAAGCCCACATAGCCCGGAGGCGAGCCTACCAGACGGCTGACGGAGTGCTTCTCCATGTACTCGGACATGTCGAAGCTGATGAGCGCGTCCTCGGAGCTGAATAGGAACTCGGCGAGCGCCTTGGACAGCTCGGTCTTGCCCACGCCCGACGGGCCTAGGAAGATGAAGCTGCCGGCGGGGCGCTTGGGGTCCTTCAAACCGGCGCGGCTGCGGCGGATGGCCTTCGATAGCGCGGTCACGGCCTCTTCCTGGCCGATGACGCGCTCGTGCAGCACGCCCTCCATACGCAGCAGCTTCTCGGTTTCGGCCTCGGTGAGGTTGGACACGGGCACGCCGGTGGTCATGGAGACGACGTCGGCGATGTCCTGCGCCGTTACCTGATGCACCGATTTCTGGGAATCTTCGGCCCACTTCTTCTCGGCCGCGGCGCGCTCGTCTTTCACGGCGGACTCCTGGTCGCGCAGCTTGGCGGCGCGCTCGAAGTCCTGCTCGGCGATGGCCTTGTCCTTATCGGAGCGGATCTGGCGCAGCTTGTCGTCCATCTCGCGCAGCTCGTCGGGCAAGGTCATGTTACGGATGCGCATGCGGGCGCCCGCCTCGTCCATAACGTCGATGGCCTTGTCGGGCAGGAAACGGTCCTGGATATAGCGGTCCGACAGCGTGACGGCAGCCTGAAGCGCCTCGTCGGTGAAATGCACCTGATGATGCGCCTCATAACGGTCGCGCAGCCCCTCCATGATGCGCAGGGCCTGCTCCTCGTTGGGCTCGCCGACCGTGATGGGCTGGAAACGGCGCTCGAGGGCGCTGTCCTTTTCCAGGTGCTTGCGATATTCGTCGATGGTGGTAGCGCCGATGACCTGAATCTCGCCGCGCGACAGCGGCGGCTTGAGGATGGCGGCGGCATCGATGGAGCCCTCGGCAGAACCCGCGCCGATAAGCGTGTGCATCTCATCGATGAACAAGATGATGTCGCCGGCGTCCTTGACCTCCTTGATGCACTTCTTCAAGCGGTCCTCGAACTCGCCGCGGTACTTGCTGCCCGCCACAAGGGCGGACACGTCGAGCGTGAGCAGGCGTTTGCCGCGCAGGATATCGGGAACCTGGTTGGACACGATGAGCTGCGCCAAGCCCTCGGCGACGGCGGTCTTGCCCACGCCGGGCTCGCCGATGAGCAGCGGGTTGTTCTTCTGGCGGCGGGAGAGGATCTGCATGACGCGCTCGATCTCGCCGGCGCGGCCGATAACCGGGTCGAGCTTACCGTCGCGCGCCTTCTGCGTAAGGTCGGTGCCGAACTCCTTCAGGGCGCTGTCGGGCACGGTGCCGGCCGCCTCGAAGGGGTTGCGGCCCGCGTACACGGGGCTTTGGCCCACCAAATCGTTGAGCGCAGTGCGGATGTCGTCGCCCTTCACGCCAAGGCGCGAAAGCACGTCGAGCGCCGTGCCCTCGTTCTCGCGCACGATGCCGAGCAGCAGATGCTCGGTGGAGATATAGCTCTGCCCCATCTGCATGGCCTCGCGCAGGCTGTTCTCGAGCACGCGCTTGACGCGCGGCGTGAATGAAAGGTGACCGGACACGTCGGCGCCCTCGTCGATGGAGGCCACCTCGCGGATGCCCTTCACCACGGCGTCATAGGCCACGCCCAGGCGCTCGAGGGCCTGAGCGGCAAGGCCGTCCTTTTCCTGGATGAGGCCCAGCAGGATATGCTCGGTGCCCACATAGGGCTGATGCAGGGCGCGTGCCTCGTCCTGGGCCAAGACGAGCACCTTGCGCGCCTTGTCCGTGAACTTCTCAAATGACATGAAGCCTCGATTCTCGCGGCATATGATTATGGTCTCGGTTGTTCATGTTAGCACTCCCGTCAATGGACTGCTAAGCCGTTTACGTATCGTATACATAATAAAGTAGCCCGGAGCCGCACAGCACCCGTTGCCCTTGCTACGTGCAATCCGCACACACCGGAAGCGCTATTTGACCCCTTTTGCCCCTTTTCACCCGGATTTCGCAAGCGGTTCTTCACGAAAGGTCGACAAGCGCGCAAGCACGATGCCTTAACCGACGCACACGCTTATACTGGTTGCGAAACGCGCAACAGCGCGACCCATCCCCCTTCAACCGACAGGATCGCATGAACAGGCACACCATACGCTACGCCCTTATCCTTGTCGCCGCCCTTGCCGTGGCGGCGCTGGCCGTCGCCCGATTCGACGGCCTCTGCTCCATCTTCTCAACCGTCTGGTCCGCCTTTGAGCCCCTGGCCATCGGCGCGGTGCTGGCATATCTGCTGAACTTCATAGCGGCGGCGCTTGAATCGCGCTGGTTCCCCCATACCAACAACGCGCTCGCGATCAAAACCCGCCGCCCCATCTGCGTCATCCTGGCCATCACCGCCGTCACCTTGGCGCTTGCGGCGCTGACCTCGTTCGTGGGCGGCGAGTTCAAATCCGTGGGCGCCGCCATCATCACCGGCGTATCGGAAGCTGCGGCCATGGCGTCGCAGGCCATCGCGAACCTTCCCGGTGCGCAGGCCATCCCGATCTTGGACAACGCCACCTGGAACTCCATCGGGCAAAAGGCCCTGGACGCCATGGGCGGCACCGACCAGGCGCTGCGTATCGTGGCACAGACCAGCGGCGAGGTGGCCCATCTGACGCTCTCGATCTTGCTGGGCATGGTGTTCGCTCTGTATCTGCTGCTTGACAAGGACCGCGTGCACGCCGGCGCCATGCGCGCGGCCAGCTTTATCCCCGGCGAGGACCTGCGCCGCCGCGTGCTGCACGCATGCAGCATCACCAACGACTGCTTCTCGCGCTTCATCCGCGGGCAATGCATCGAGGCGGTAATCTTAGGCGCCCTGTGCGCCATCGGCGGCACCATCCTGCAGTTCCCCTATGCGGCTTCCATCGGCCTTATCGTGGGCGTGTCGTCGCTCATCCCGTTCGCCGGCGCATGGATAGGCGGCATCATGGGTGCGGCGATGATCTTGTCGCAAGACCCCGTTCAAGCCCTGCAGTTCATCGTGTTTCTGGTGATCCTCCAGCAGATCGAGGGACACCTCATCTACCCGAACGTGGTGGGACAGTCGGTGGGCCTGCCGAGCATCTGGGTGTTCGTGGCCGTGATCGCAGGCGGTTCGCTGTTCGGCCTTCTAGGCGTGCTTCTGGGTGTGCCCGTCATCTCCACGATCAGGACGCTTGCCATGGAGCACTTCGCGAAACAGGACGCGGAAAACGCATTGAGGCGCGAAGACGGGACCGTACCAGAATAGACGCGTTCGGCATAGCGACGTTGAGCGAGGCAAGGGGAGCGGGGCGCATCGGATGCCCCGCGCCCTGCTCCCCTTGCCTTTCGCGATAACCGGATAGGCGCGATTCCCAAGAGACCCTTCGTAGGCCGTAGGCCTTAACACTTTCCCATCCGCTAAGCTCGGACCGTCCGAGCACCACCCCTCCCCCGACCGATCTGCCGCCAAACGACGAAGGCCCGCCCGGGATCACCCAGGCGGGCCTTCGTGTGTTTATGCGACGATGCGCGCGGCTTAGTACAGCTTGGCGCCGGCCGGGATGCGGTCGGAGACCATGAGCAGGTTCAGACGCTCCTCGGTGGTATCGTCGTCGACCTTCTCCTCGTGCACGGCAGACAGCAGCATGCCGCAGGAGGCGATGCCCATCATCTTGCGCGGCGGCAGGTTGGTGATGGCCACGAGCGTGCGGCCCACCAGCTCCTCCGGCTCGTAGTACGCGTGGATGCCGGACAGGATGGTGCGATCGGCGCCCGTGCCGTCGTCAAGCGTGAACTGCAGCAGCTTCTTGCTCTTCGGCACGGCCACGCAATCCTTGACCTTAACGGCGCGGAAGTCGGACTTGCTGAACGTGTCGAAGTCCACCTCGTCGGCGAACAGCGGCTCGACGACCACCTTGGAGAAGTCGATAGGCTCCTCGGCGGGCTGTTCGACCGGGGCGGCCGGACGTGCGGCGGGCTTGGCGCCGGCAGGAGCCTCGTCGCGCATGTGCGGGAACAGCAGCACGTCGCGGATAGTCGGAGAATCGGTGAGCAGCATGGTCAGACGGTCGATGCCGATGCCCACGCCGCCTGCCGGAGGCATGCCATACTCGAGCGCACGGATGTAGTCGGCGTCGTAGCCCATGGCCTCATCGTCGCCCATGTCCTTGGCCTCGACCTGCGCACGGAAGCGCTCGGCCTGGTCGACCGGGTCGTTGAGCTCGTTGAAGGCGTTGGCGTACTCGTGGCCGCAGATGAACAGCTCGAAGCGCTCGGTGAGCTCGGGGTTGTTCGGCAGCTTCTTTGCCAGCGGGGAGATCTCCAGCGGATGCTCGGTGACGAACACGGGCTGGATAAGCTTCTCCTCGGCCACGGCCTCGAAGATCTCGGAGATGAGCTTGCCCTTGCCCCAGGCGTCCTCGGCGCGACCGCCGTTCTTCTCCAGGATGGCCACCAGGTCCTCACGGCTGCGGTCGAAGGAAACCTCTTCGCCGGCATAGCGCGTTGCCAGACCGCACATGGTCTCGCGCGGCCACTGGCCGGACAGGTCGATGTCGACGCCCTGGTAGCTGACCTTGAGCGTGCCGCAAGCGGCTTCAGCCGCTGCCTTGATGAAGCCCTCGGTGAGGTCCATCATGCCGTTGAGGTCGGAGAAGGCCTGGTATGCCTCCATGGTGGTGAACTCAGGGTTGTGGTACGGGTCCATGCCCTCGTTGCGAAACTGGCGGCCGATCTCGAACACCTTCTCGAAACCACCTACGAGCAGGCGCTTGAGCGGCAGCTCGGTGGCGATGCGCAGGAAGTAGTCGCGATCGAGCGCGTTGAAGTGCGTGACGAACGGCTTTGCGTTCGCGCCGCCCAGGATGGGGTGCAGAAACGGCGTTTCCACCTCGTAGAAGCCCTGGTCCTCCATGTAGCGGCGGATGGCGGCGACGATCTTGAAGCGCTTCTCGAAGACCTGCTTGACCTCGGGGTTCATGACCAGGTCGACGTAACGCTGGCGATAACGCGTTTCCTTGTCCGCCAAGCCATGGAACTTCTCGGGCAGCGGGCGGATGGACTTGCTGAGCAGCTCGAAGGACGACACGGCCACGGACAGCTGGCCGCGGCGCGTGCGCATCATAGCGCCCTCGACGCCGATCCAGTCGCCCACATCAAGATCCTTCAGGCGGCCGAAGGCCTCTTCGCCCAGCTCGTTGATGCGGCAGAACAGCTGCATGTCGCCCGTGGCGTCGCGCAGGCCCAGAAAGGCGATCTTGCCCTGAACGCGCTTGGACATGATGCGGCCGGCAACCTTGACTAGGTCCTCAGTGGAATCCCCGTCCTCAAGGTGCGCGTAGAGCTGCTCGAGCTCGGCCAGATGGTGGCTGTAGTCGAACGCATGGCCATAGGGGTTCTCGCCCGCATCGAGCATGGCCTGGCGCTTGGCCTTGCGCACCTCGATGGGATCGTCTTCGATAACTTCAGGGGTATTGCTCATGGGAAAGCCCTTCTAAGTACAGGGATTTGGTTGAGTAAGCGAGAGCGGCTGCGGTACGCCGGGTTCTGCCGAAGCATGCGGGCATAGGCCCGTGGCCTTGTCCGTGAAACCGAATGCGCAAGCGACGCGGTGCAGACAGCCGCAACGTCGAGCAGTCCCGCTTGCCTGCGGGCAAGCGGGACTTGCAAATTTGCTAGTGCTCGATATTGACGATCTTCATCTTGATGACGCGGCCGGTCGGGCCGGTGGTCTCGATCTCGTCGCCCTTCTTGTGGGCCAGCAGCGCAGCGCCCACCGGGGACTCGTTGGAAATCTTGCCGGCATGGCTGTCGGCCTCGGCGGCGCCCACGATGGTGAACACGCGCTCACGGCCGCCCATGTCGACGGTGACGGTGGAGCCGATGTGCACGGAGTTGGAGCGCTTCGGGGTTGCCACGACGGTGGCCTCGCCCAGGATGCGGGTAATCTCGGCGATGCGCGCCTCGAGCATGCCCTGCTCGTTTTTCGCGTCGTCGTACTCGGAGTTCTCGGAGATGTCGCCGAACTCGCGAGCTACCTTGATGCGCTCGCCCACCTCGGCGCGCTTTTCAGTTTCCAGATAATGCAGCTCTTCTTCGAGCTGCTGCTTGCCCTCGGGGGTAAGGATGTAGTTATCAGCCATGTTGTTCACCTATCTATACGAAAAAAGCGGTATGCGCCGGACCGCAGCCCGTTGCGCATACCGCGTACCAACCTTGTGAAGCTGCGATCTACTCGCTCTTCTTGCGGGCAGCGGTGGTCTTCTTCTTGGCGGCGTCCTCGTCGTCTTCCTCGACCTCGACCTCGTCAGCCTCTTCCTCGGCCTTTTTGGAATCGCCCATGCCCTCGCGCAGGTTCTTCACGGTCTTGCCCAGAGCGCTACCGAGTTTTGGCAGATTCTTCGGGCCGAAGATAAGCAGGATCACCACGAGGATGATCAGAAGCTCAGGCACGCCCATTCCCAGAAATTTCATGTGTCCTCCAAGTACTCGTCCCAGCCCGGGCATCGGGCCGTGATATGCAACGCCGCGTACTTTAACATAACCGCAGCTTGCCGACGCACCTTCGATGAAAAGCACACGCGCTTGCGCAGCACTCCAACGGATATGCGCAGCTGCACGAAAAAGGCTCGGTGCGAACACCGAGCCTTGACCATGCAATGGTCGGGATGACAGGATTTGAACCTGCGACCTCTGCGTCCCGAACGCAGCGCTCTACCAAGCTGAGCCACATCCCGATTGCCGCTTTCGCAGCGGGGAATATATTAGCATAACCATCCGGCATCCGCGACGACTTTTTTCAAAAATTGCGGCCGAATGCGCGCCTATCGCTTGAAATTCGACAAGATTCCCGGTCTGGCCTGGGGTTTCGGCAGATAAATAAAACGCGGTTCGAAGTCGAACAGCTCGGCGGTGCGCACCTGCGGGCTTACCGAGATGCACTTCTTCATGCACGCATCCAGGCACAGGCCGCATTGCACGCACTCGGCACAGGAGAACTCCAGGAAGCTGCCGCCATCGGGCGTGCCGTCTACGTTGGGGCTGGGCTTGATGGGGCTTTTGCTGAGCGCGCCCGTAGGGCAGAACACCGCGCACATGCCGCACGAGTTGCACACGGAGGCGTCGATCTCAACCCTGCCGAACAGGCGCGTCTCAATCTGCTCGACCGCAGGCTCGCCCAAACGGTCCATGGCATCGAGCACCTGGCTGCGGCGCCGCTCCTGAAACTGGGGCAACGTGCCCGAAGCGCCCGCCCCCAGCTGCTCGCGCAGCGTGGCGTCCTTGGCCTTCATGCCGAGGTTTTTGCGGATGACCATCTCGGCGGTCTTGCCCGCCGCGCTGGCCGTCCACGAAGTTGCGCTGGTGAAGAAACCGCGGCGCGCCTCGCCGAGCAGGCTTTTCGCGTTCTTGAGCGCCAGCCCTTCGGGAAACTCCGACGCGCGGGAGACCATTGCCGGCGCCCCCTGCGCCTGCATCAGGCTGTTTGCGGAAGCGATGGTTTCGTCCACGCCGGGCGAGGTCTCCCTGAACCTGCACGTCTTGCAGCAGCCGTCCACCAACACGATGTCCTTGGCGCCAACCGCCGCCAAGCCGAGCAGCAGGCTTTCGTCGACGCGCGCCAGGCAGGGCGCTTCGGCGAACTTGTGTGGGTCGGCCAGGCCCTTCGACGCGATGCGTGCGCAAGCGATGACCGCACGCCCATCAAGGGAGGCCATGGCCTCTGCCGCCGCCTGTTCAAGCGCCTCGTCGGCAGGGCGAACGGGAATCAAGGCCTCGGTGGGGCAAACCACCGTGCAGGCGCCGCACGCCACACAGGCCTTGTGGTCGACGCTGAGCACGTTGTTGTGCACGCTGATGGCATCGGCCGGGCAGGCATCGATGCACTTGCGGCATGAGGCGTTGCGGTTTCGCACGGCCACGCAGCGCTTCGAAGCCGGCACGACGGCCTTGTCCTCAAGCTCCTCGGCCACTTCTATGATGTCTGCGATGTTCGGCATTCGCCTTCCCCCTCGTTTACTCCCGCGCATATATGCCGCG
>UMLB01009118.1_pt1 | contig 14305 bp, 17 predicted proteins | sample 1966481 | NCBI WGS metagenome assembly UMLB01 (sample SAMEA4836192, study PRJEB28245) | human gut metagenome | biome: gut microbiome; material: fecal sample | place: Denmark | collected 2008 | reverse complement strand
GTCGTGATGCCGCTGGCGAACAGCGCACCGGCGAGGGTTCCCGCATCGGAGCCGCCCTGCTTGGCCTCGTCGAGGCCGCCAACGGCCTCCCTGGCCTTTGCCGCCGCCACGTCGTAGGTGTCGCCCTGGGCGAGCGCGTTGGCGAATGCCGTCACGGCGGCGTCTCCGGCGATGCCGTAGTCGTCGCAGTTGCGCTTGAACTCCTCGAGCGTGGAGCCCGTGACCTGCTGGGCCGCGCCGATGGCTCCCTGCGCGCCCACGCTTAGGCCGCTGGCCCAGTTGTCGGCCGCCGCCTGCCCCTCGGTCTTGCACTTGATGCCCATGTCGCCGAGGGCCTTGATGATGCTCCCGGTGGTGCCGTCCCACGAGGCGGACAGCTTGATCAGCTGCTCGTCGCTTAGGCTCTGGAAGTCCTCGACGCTGATTCCGGCGCTCTGGAGGTCGTCGCAGAACTGGCCAAGGTCCTTCCCGAGGCCGACGAACGCGGAGGAGACGGCCGGTGACGCCGCCGCGAGGTCCTTCACGCTCGCCGTGGCCCCGTCTGCCACGGCCACGGATGCGCCGAGACTCTCCGTGACGGTGTCGATGGAGTTGTTCACCGCGCCGAGCGCGGCCTTGGCCTCGTCGAGTGCCTTGCCCTGCTTCGTGTAGCTGACGGTCAGCTCGGCCTGCTCGCGCGTCATCTGCGGGTTGTTCTTCATGCAGCGGTTGAGCTCGTCGTTGTAGTCCTTCTGGGCCACGGCGAGGGTCTGGATGTCCTGCGCCTGCTGCTCGTAGAGGGCCGTGAGGTTGGACTGCTGCGCGTCCACCCTGATCTGCTCGAGCTTCTTCTCGACATACTCGCCGAGCGCGCCCGTGACGTCGCTGATGGCTCCGTGCTCGTCGGCGAGCTTGCCGTTCGCCTGGTCGACGACGCTTATCTGCGTGCCGCACATCGAGTTGACCGTCTCGACCGCAGCGCGCAGGCGGCCCTGTGCCTCGGTGCTTAGGTCGCTCTTGTTCGCGTACTCCCTGATGGTGTCGTATGCGGCCGTGAGCTGTGCCGATTGCGCGGCGGTCGATGTGTTCGTGTCCTTGAGCGTGGTGGCGAGCTGCGCCTGGCTCTCGAGCATCTTGTCGACGTCGGCCTTGGCGCTGCCCGTGGAGCCCGTGAGGACGTCGAAGGCCCCGGCCTCCTCCTTGACCTCGTTCTTGGCCCCAGCGGCGGCGGCCTCCAGCTCGGTGGTCGATGCCTTCAGGTTGTCGGCGTGCTTCTTGGCGTCCTCCATGCTCTGGACGAACATCCCGATTCCGGCGATCACGAACGCGGGGCCGAGTGTCGCAAACGCTGTCTTGAGGACGTTTGCCGCTGCCGCGCCCGCCATCATCTTGGCCGCGCTTCTTTCGGTTGCTGCGGCAGAAGTGTTGGCCGCTGCGGCCTCCTGCTTGTAGCCGTTCACCAGACCGTTCGACTGGTTCATTGCGTTGCGCTTCTCGACGACTTCCTTCTTGAGGCTCTCGACGAGTTCGGCGTTGGCCTTGCTGCCCTTCTTCTGCTCGTTCGACAGCTTGCGGACGGCCGTGTTGTACTTGGACGTGTCGCTGTTGGCGTTGCGCACGGCCTCGACGTACTTCTCGACGCCTCCGGCCGCCTTGGCCGCCGGGTTCTTCTCGAGGGCCTTGCTCAACTTCTCGTTGCTGCTGTAGGTCTTTAGCGCCGAGGCGTTCGTAGTGGTCAGCGCGTCGGCGTAGACGCCCCACTCCTGCTTGGCCTTGCCCACTGCGGTCACGGTGTTGCCCACGGTCTTGACGATTCGGCCCGTGGTGGTGAGGAACGGCGAGGCGGCTGCGGCCACGGCGGCGAGCGTGATGATGTTGCGCTGCGCGCCCTCGTCCATGTCGGCGAAGCCCTGCGTCACGTTCTCGACGGCCTCGAACAGCGGCTCGGCCGCGTCGACGGCGTCGGTGGCTGCGTTCACCAGCGGCGTGCCGATGTCCTCGGCCACCGCTGTGACCTTGTTCTGCAGAATCTCCAGCTTGGCGGCCATGGAGTCGTTTCGGTTGTTGACCTCGTCCTGCAGCGCGGTGTTCTCGCGCCAGCCGTCGTTGGATACCTGAAGCGCCTGGCTCACGAGGTCAGTGTTACCCGCGAGGCGCTTGAGCACGTCGGTCTGCCTGATGCCGGTCACGCCCATGGACTCCAGCGCCACGGTCATGTTCTCGGCGCTGTTGGTGCCCTTGAGGAGGGCCAGCATGGTGTCGGTGGCGCTCGTCCTCCAGCTCTGGGCGAACTGGTCGGCGCTCATTCCCGCGATGGACGCGAACGAGTCGAGCGCGTCGCCGCCCGTGGCCACGGCCTTGTCGATGGATGCGACGGTGTTGGAGAACGCCGTGCCACCGGCCTCGGCCTCGATGCCGAGGGAGGACATGGCACCGGACCATCCGAGGATGTCCGGCGTGCTCATGCCGACTTGGTTGGATGCGGCCGCGATGCGCTGCCCCATGGACGAGACGCTTGATTCGGTTGTGGCGAGGTTGTTGCCGAGGTTGACGATGGCCGAGCCGTAGCGGCTCACGTCGCTGTGGGACATCTTCACGATGTTGGCGAACTGTGCCAGCTCGGTGGCCGCCTGCTCGGCGTTCATGTCGGTGGCGATGTCCAGACCGGATACCACGCGCGAGAACTCGTCCAGCTCGTCGATGGAGAAGCCGAGCTGCGCGCCAAGCGCCTGGATGTCGAGAATCTGGTCGGCGCTCACCGCGTTGGTCTTGGAGAACTCGATGGCCGATTCCTTGAGCTGGCGGTACTGCTCCTCGGTGCCGTCCACGGTCTTGCGCACGCCCGTGAGGGACGTGTCGATCTTGACGGCCGCAGCGCCCGTGGCCACGGCCACGCCCGCGATGGCTGCCGTTACGGGGACCAGCTTCTGCCCGGCGGCCTCGATTCTGGCCCCGGTGTTGTATATCTCGCCGCCCGCCTTGGCGAGCTTGGAGCCGCTGCTCACCAGCTTGCCACCGGCGGTGTCTAGGTTGCCGCTCGCGGCCACGGCCTTCTTGGAAAGGCTGTCGAGGCGGCGCTCCGCCTTCTCCAGCGCGGAGCCGTTGTAGGAGCCTGTGACGGCGATGGAGATTGATGCCTTACCCATTTAGGTACCTCTGGATTACTTTCTCGATGCGCGATTCCACGCGGTCGCGCACCTCGTCCTCGTATTCGTCGACGGCGCGCATGAGCGCGCGCGGTTTCCCGGCATGGGGCACGCCCATGCGCCTGCCCGCCCTGGGGCCGTTCAGGTAGAACGCGCCGGGGTTTGCGAACTCGATGGGGCCTGCTCCGGGGTCGCTGTTGGCGATCTTCACGCCCGCCGATATGGTCCGCATCGAGGCGTTTGCTGCGTACTGCCCGGAGCCGCCGAGGCCGCGCGCGTAGGATTGATAGGCGGCAAAAAGGGGCCGCACGTCCTCGCGCAGCCCCCTCTTTACTTCCTTCGGCAGCTCGCGGTCGATTTCGCGGAGGCCCTTCAGCGTCTCCGCGAGGCCCTCGACCCTGATGCTCAGGCTGCTCATTTCTTCCTCCCCATGCGGTCGAACAGGCGCTGCACGCGCTCGCCCCTCGTCCTCTCGCGCTTGGCCGCGAAGCCCTCGCCGCGACGGTCGAATAGGGCCAGCCACTCCTCGAAGACGAACGGGTACTCGTCCAGGAGGCGCGCCATGTCGTATGGGGAGGCCCCGGTGATTCGCGCGGCGCTTGCTACTTGGCGGGCGCAGAAGCTAAAGGGGCGTCCTTCTCCTTGGCGAGGAGCTTGGTGTTGTCGTCGATTACGACGGCGTCGTAGGTGTCGGCGATGTACTCGGCGGCCTCGGCCAGCTCCATGCCCTCGATGCCGACCTCCTCGGCCTTGCCCGCCTGCTCGGCGGCGATCACGCACCAGACGAAGTCGTTGTAGGCGGCCTTGTGCGGGGAGTCGGGGATGGATGCCATCGCGTCGATGGACTTCCAGTTGGAGGTGCGGCCCGCGTCGAACTCGATGGGGTCGTTCTTGCCGTCGGTGAGGGTGAAGTGGAACTTGAGCATTTATGTGCCTCCTAGGCTGCTGCGTAGGTCTGAACCTTGTTGACGATGGTGATGGTCACGGGGGAGCCGTCCTTGGCCGCCACGCCGATGTCGTCGGCGCTGAACTCGACCTCGGCGGCGCTGCCCTCGGGGTCGATTTCCGGCGTCTCGCAGTTCCACGGGACGTTGGAGAAGACGACGCTCATGGTGCAGTTGGGGTCTTGCGAGTGGGTGAAGTCCCATGCGGCGGAGCCGTAGACGACCTTGTTGGTCACGGTCGTGCCGTTCTCGCTGCCCGTGAGGACCTTGCGAATCTCGGTGTAGTCCTCGGGGATGATGGTCTGCTTCACCGTGGTCTTGAGCTTGGACTCGGCGACCTCGGATGCGATGACGCGGCCCGCGCCTCGGTAGGAGGTGAGGCTGTTGGAAAGCTCGAACTCGCCCTTGGTCACCAGCACCTCGATGGGGGTCTGGTCGTTGGGGGAGAACTTGAACGTGCCGTTGGTCGGGATGAAGTAGCCGTCGAAGCACGAGGGCTCCGTCTCGCCGGACCAGCCGCCGAACAGGGCGGCGTCGATGCCTGCGGCCGTGATGCCGATGTCGAGCGGCGCGTTGCCCTCGAAGGAGAGGGAGAGCGTGTCGATCTTGCAGCCCGTGGCCTTGTGCACCGTGGCGGCCGACGTGTTGCCCACCTGGCCCCAGAAGGTCAGGAAGGGAATCTCGGAGCCGAGGGTGATCACGTGCTTGTAGTAGCCGGACTTCTCGGCCGACGTGGTGACGAGGTTGCCCATGGCGGCGAGGATGTAGAGTGCCAGCGAGTCGGCATAGGCCAGCGTCTCGAAGTCGACGGCCATGTTGACCTCGGAGACGTATGCGCCGTTGGTGGTGTTGGCTCGCAGGCCGCACGCCACGTTCTTCTGCTCGACGGTGCGCTCGGGCTTGATCAGGCCGCCGCCGGTGAGGCCGTGTCGGAACGTCGGCGTCGGCGCGGCCTTGGTCTTGGACTCCTGGCGGGCGACGCCGAGGAGGCCGATGGATGTGTTAATCATCTGCCGTCTCCTTCTTGGACGTGCGGGACTCCTTCACGATTCCGTCCCGCTTCAGGATGGTCAGGAGGGACTTGGGCAGGCCGTCGACCTGCTCGCCCTTCTTCGCTCGATACGTGAGGCCGTTGTAGGTGGCCTCGAAACCCTTAGCCGCGCGAAGCATTGCGCACCAGCTCCTTGAACTCTCCGGGGCAGGCCGAGAAGACCTTGCAGGCCACGTCGACTTGTGCCGCCACCACGTACTTCTTGTCGGGGGTCGAGTCGTAGCCCGCATCGCTCATGCGCGGAATCGCGCAGTCGACCGCGCCGCCGAGAGTCGCGTCGGCGGCGATGCCGTAGCAAAGCGAGTTGACCCAGCGCTGCACGCTCTCGCGCGCGACGTCGAACTTGGCGTGCGTGGCGAACAGGTAGACGTGCAGCGTGAACTGCTTGGCGTACTCGGCGCTCGTGGCCCCGCCCGTCGTGCTGTCCATGTCGGCCAGCGGGTCGCACCACGCGAGGAACGGCGGGCGCTTCGTCGGGATGTGGTCGTGCACCTCGGGCACCTTGCCGCCCTCGCCGTACATCGCCAGCGCGCTCTCGGAGAGCACGAGCGACGCGCGCTCGAACAGGGCCGTGGCGGCGTCGGCGTAGGGCATGGCGATCACATGACCACCGCCCTGCAACGCCCGAACTGCTCGATGGCCGCGTCGACCTCGGGCAGGCCCGTCGCGCCGTCGCGCCCGGCGAGCGTGTAGCGGATGAAGCCCGCGTCGGTGGCCTCGCCCGTGGCCCTCTCGGGCGTGGCCGACGGCCGCAGGTAGTAGGCCGCGAGCCGCAGCACGGCCTCGCTCACGCGCTCTGGCACCTCGGTGAGGCCGTAGCGGTAGCGGATGGTCGCGCGCCCCTCGGGGCCGACCGCCTGGCAGTCGCTCACGAGCGACCAGCCGGGGGTGAGGACCTCGGCCACGTCGTTGTGGTCGAGCCAGACGAAGCCGCCGCTATAGGTCTCCGTGACGCCCATCTGCTGCACGAAGCTGCGCCTCGCGTTGCGCTCGAACGTCTCGGTGGCCGCCTGGCGGGCGGCCCAGAACTCCTCCTCGGTCACGTCGGAGAAGTCGTCGGTGTCGTCCATGCCCTTTAGCTGCTCGAGCCTGAAGTAGTGGCGCGTGACGATCGCGAGGAACGTGGTGAACAGCAGGTCGTCACCGCGATACCAGTTGATTCGCACGGAATCGGGCGCGGCGATGCGCGGGAGCTTCAGCTTTCCGTCCTCGAGCCTGTACTCGAGGGACGTCCCGCTGCCCAAAAGGAGGGCCGCGCGGTCGGGCGCGGCCTCCGTCTCAAGTGTCAGCTCGTCCGTGTAGGAGACGCGCAGCGTGCTGTAGGGCTGGACGAGCACCGCTACTCCTCCTCGTCGTCGTAGAGGTCGGCCTCGAGGAGGGCCAGAAGCTCTTCCTTCTTGGCCGCCTTGGGGTACTCGATGCCCTCGGCGTCGAGCTTGGCCTTGATCTCCTTGACGGTCAGGTCCTCGGCCTGCGGCTCGGGGGCCTTCACGGCCTCGATGGCGAGGCCGCGTCGCACGGCCTCGTCGGTGGACATGACTTCGCCCTCGAAGGCGACCAGGTGGCCGTCGCGCACGACGCGCTTGGGTGAGGTGTAGGTCTCCATGGCTCCCCCTTACGCTGCGGCGGTGTCGAGGTTCGTCTTGGAGGCGTAGCAGAAGGCGTCGGGGTAGCGGACCTGCAGCGCCTTGGTGTGCTCGGCACGGATGCACAGCTCGTTGTGGATGAACTGGTCGTTGATGCGGTCGACGTCGACCGTGGTGCCGTGGATGGAGCGGCGCTCGGCTGCGTAGGAGTCGTACACGAGCAGGCCGTCGCAGTTCGGGTCTTCCACGACCTTCATGCCCCAGAGCACGTCGCCGGTGATGGACTGGTACAGGCCGGTCTCGGTCTTGTACAGGTCAATCTCCTGCTTGATGATCGGGGAGACGAGCACGTGGGTCGGGACGCGCTTGGCGGTCAGCATGACCTTGGTGCGCATCTTGCGGATGGCCTCGTAGTAGAGGCCGCCGACGTGCTCCTCGAACTCGAGGATGCCGGTGGTGTTCTTGATGCCGACGATGCCGGTGGAGTTGTTGCCGCTGAACATGTGGTCGTCGGTGACGCTGTTCAGGTCGAGCAGGAGGTCGTGCTGGATGATGCTCAAAAGCTCGTCGTAGTCCTTGAGCGTGTCCTCGGAGACGGGTACGTATCCGGCGAGGGTCTCCTTGTTGGCCACGGCGTCCTTGTAGGAGTACAGGACCTTGGCCTTGGCTGCGGAGGTGCCGTCGACCACGCCGCCCCAGGTGGCGGGCATGCCCGTCTGCGTGGAGCGCTGCTTATAGGTGACGGAGCCGGTGGCGGGGGTCTCGCGCAGCGTGTCGGCGAAGCTGCCGAACAGGCTGTCGGGCTTCGGGTCGAGGGTCAGCTCGATCTCGGTGGGCGCGCCGACGGTGACGACGGTGGCCTCGTTCTTGAAGCCACGGTAGAGGCCTCGGAACTCGTCGCGCGGTCCGAGGATGCGCTCGGCGAAGGACGCCTTGGGCGTGGGGACCTTGGGGGCGGGTGCGTTGCGGGCGGCGTCCTCCTCCTCGATGACGTGCTCGAGGGTCAGGTCGAGCTGCTGAATCTGGCCCTCGATGATGAGGGCCTTGTTCTGGTCGCCGGAATCAGCGGCCTTGTGCTGCTCCTCGGCGAGGCGGCTGCGCTCCTGCCAGAGCTGCTTGGAATTGAGCGGCATGCTTACTCCTTACGGTAGACGTGGTTGCCGAGGAGGACGAAGCCCTCCTCGCTCCGGGCGACTGTATCCACGGCGTGAGATTTTTCGAACGCGTCGGCGGGCGCGTGCTTGAAACGGCCCATGAGCGTGCGGTCGAGCGCGTCGGCCACGCGCTTCTCGGTGGCCACCTTCTCGTCGACGAGGCCGAGTTCGAGCGCCTCGTCGGCCGTGTACCACGTCTCCGCGTCCATGGCCTTCTTGACGTCGGCCAGCTCCATGCCGGAGCGCGCGGAGATGATTCCGGCGATAGTGGAGTCGAGCGCTGCGAGCTGCGATACGACGTCGGCCAGCTCCTGCGCGTTGCCCTGCGCGTAGGTCCATGCGTCGTGGATCATCAGCTGGGCGAAGCTGCTCATGACGACCTTGTCGGCCATCATTGCGATATAGGAGGCCGCGGAGGCCGCGATGCCGTCGATGTGGGCCGTGGTCTCGCCCTTGTAGCGCTGGATGGCCGAGGCGATGGCGAATCCCTCGTAGACGTCGCCGCCAAGGGAGTCGATGCGGATGTCGACGGGCTTGCCCTTGAGGCCGTCAAGCTCCCTGGCGAAGTTCTTGGCCGTGTTCGACTCCTCGGAGGACCAGAAGTCGCTGCCGATGGTGCCGTAGAGGTACACGGTGGCCTTCTCGGCCTCATTCTTGATTCGGAACATTCGTTGCCCCTTTCTGCGTGCCGTCGGCGGTGCCGTCCGGCTTGTCTGCGTTGAATACGTTCACGGTGCCGTCACCGTTGACGGTTCCGTAGTTGAGCGGGAACAGCGGCTGGTCGATGCCCTCGACGGGTTCCATGTCCTCGAGGTCGCGCACGTCCGCGCGGGTGATCGCGCCGAAGTAGCCGAGCTCGCGGTAGTACTGGGTTCGGGCCGCGTCGTCTCCGCGCATGAGGCCGTTCAGCTTGAACTTGGCCTTGGTGTTGCTCTGGTAGCAGGCGTCGAGGACGGGTTGCAGCGCCATCTCGAGGTCGCGCACGTCCGGCGTGATGGTGTCGGTCACGTAGTCGATTCGCATCTGCTGGCCGCCGTTGTACGTCGCGCCCTCGCTGTCGTAGACCTTCCACGGGGGCACGTTGCAGGCGCGGCAGACCTGATGGAGCACCCATTTCTGCTGCTCGATAACGGAGGCGTCCTTCATCGTCTGCTGGTCCGTCACCCACTTGGCTCCGTAGCCGAAGATGGGAGCACGTCCCGCCTCCTTGACGCCGCTCTTGGCGTCCACGGCCTCGCGGAGGGCCTTCAGGTCCTTCTCGTCCATGCGGCCCTCGGGCACCTCGACGTGGCCGAGCTGGTGGTTGCCGTTGTGGAGCATGGAGCGGTAGAAGCGCTCGAGGTCGATGGACAGGCCGATCTCCTCGGCCGCGAGGCGCGCGAGGGAGATGCCCCTCACGCCGTCCTTGGTCATGTGCGTGGAGATGTTCACGACCTCGTCGGGGAAGTACCACCCGGCGGGCACGTGGTCGTCACCGGGCGAGACGTAGTAGCGCGTGCGCCTCCCCCTTGGCGCGTCCTTGTCGTAGTCGTGCATCACGCTGGCCGTGATGGGCCAGATCGCCACTGGCTTGCCCTTGAACCACTCGACGTACCAGTAGGCGTTGCCGAAGGTGTCACGGCGCAGCACGGTCCAGTCCATGAGCTTCGCGGCGGTCATCTCCTCGTTGGCCATGCCGTTGAGAATCTTGGCCAGCGGGTGGTTATCCAGACGCTTGTGGCCGTCGCGCCCGGCCTGCATCACCGAGAAGGGCAGGCTGGCCATGCTGCGCGCCTTGGTCTGCTCGCAGGCGGCGAAGTCGATGGACATGAGCGCGCCGTATCCGTGCGGCGTGGCGAAGCCCGGCGGCAGCGTGACGTGCACGACGCCCTCGGGCTGAACCGGCTCCCTCTTGTAGAACATGTCGTAGAAACGTCCCATACGTCCCCTTTCTGTCGGGGGCATCGTATGGGCCGTGTGAGATTAGCTGACGGGTACGTAGGACTCCGTGCCGCTCACCAGCTTGTCGTATGCGAGGGCCGCTATCGCCAGCGCGATGGCCGCGTCGATTTTGGACTTCTTGGAGTCCTTGCCGAAGCGCATGCCGTAGGGTTCGCGGTTCATCTCGACGGTGTTGGCCAGATGCGCGCGGAGCTTGGGGCAGCCGCGCAGGCGCAGCTCGCCCGCCTCGACCGCGTTCACGACGATTGATGTGGCCTGGCACATCGTCGCGTTGTTTTGCGGGAACGAGACCGTCTCGATTCCGTACACATCGCGCAGGCGGGAGTTCATGACGATCAGGCGGTTGGGGTCGATTCCCACGACCTGCGGCCAGTGCTCCGAGCAAAGCCCGGCGATGAGCTGGATTATCTGCTCGAAGTCGTAGTGGCCCGTCTCCTCGTCCGGCGTATCGAAGACCCATTCCTTGGTGAGGCAGACGGTCCGCCCCTTCTTGGTCTTGCGCTTCTGGTACGCGATGATTGCGAACGAGTCGCCCGCCGTTGCGCCGTCGATTCCGAGCGTCCACGGCTTTGTGAAGTCGAACTTGTTCGTTCCACGCTCGCAGCGGTCGAGCTGCGGGGCCTTGAAGACCGAGTAGGCGTCGTTGTCCTTCGGGAATCGGTTGGCCGTGTAGCGCTCGAACTGGCGGGCGGATGCGGCCATTCCCCTCTGGTCCTCGATGCTCTCCCAGTTGACCCACGAGGCCACCATGATCTTCTCCCAGTCGGAGCGCTTCTCGATGTCGTCGTCATCGTCGAGGCCCAGCCAGTACAGGTACATGCCGGGGTCTCGGCGGGCCTTGTCGCTGTACATCTCCCAGAGGAAGCCCTCGCGCTTGTCTCCGGCCGTGGTGATTCCCACGGTGAGCGGGTTCCACAGGACCTTCTGGCCCTTGACCCCGGCGTCCCAGACCTTCGAGTCGGGGTAGGTGTGAAGCTCGTCGAATATCAGGAAGTTGAAGTGCCACGACTCCATCGCGTCCGCCGTGTTCGGCAGAATCATGATTTTGGCGTTGGTCTCCTTGTGCGTGATGATGTTCTTGCCGATGTCCCACTGCTCCCGCCACGTCGGGTTGAGCTTGATCATCGTGCAGATCTTCTCGTAGACGTTGCGAATCTGGTCCTTGGTGGATGCCACCATGCCGTACTGGCCGTTGTGGATAGGCTCCATCGTGGCCACGGTGAGCAGGATTCCGGCGCACATCTCCGACTTGCCGTAGCCGGAGGGCAGGCCGATGATGGCGCGGCGGTACTTGCGCTTGAAGCCCCTGGCGGTCATTTCCCCCGAGGCGAACAGCGGTTTCCAGATATTCTCGCGCTGGAATTCCTCCAGATAGAAGGGCTGCGCGTAGTAGGAGTCGTTGGCGACGTGGCGGCACATCGAGGTGAAGCAGCGCTCGTAATCGCGCGCCATGACGAGGCCCTCGCGCGTGTAGCTAGTCGGCGTCCGATACATCCACTACCTCCGCAGGCAGCTCGTAGGCCGCGTCGATTGAGCGGAACATGGACGCCGTGTCCGCTGCGGTCTTGACGGTCGTGGCGTCCATGAGGCCGATGCGCGAGCGCGCGAGCGGCGACAGGCCGAGCATGTCGGACAGGGCGCGAATCTCGCTCGACGCCTCCTTGAGGATTGTGAGCGCGGGGTTCTTGCGCACGAGCGGGACCTCCCTCCCATCCGGTGTCTTGTACGGCTTCACGCCGATCTTGTCGAAGATGTTTATGCGGCCGTCCTCGCTGTGGATGGCCTGCTGTGCCTGCTCGGCCACGGCGTGCCAGTAGGTGAGGAGGCGCAGGGTCGGAATATCCTGCTCGGAGAAGTTGTTCACGGGCGGGCACAGCCATGCCCATATCTCGCTCTGGACGGGGTCGAGGGCGATGTCCTCGGGCATGAGGACTCCGGCTGCGTCGGTCTTGGCGGCGAGCCCGTATGCGTCGGTTATCCCGCGCCTGATGGCGTCGTGCTTAGGCTTGGCACCCTTCACAGGCCCTCACCCCGCAGCGCGTCCTCCATCTTCTTGGCGGCCTTCTTAAGGGATAGGCACAGCGGGGCGGCGGTCATGAGTGATGCGCGGGACATGTCCGAGGCCGCGACGTGCGCGCGCTGGATTACCTCGAGCACCTCGTCGTCGCTCATGGCGGCGTTTGGTGCCGGTGCCCGAAGCTCGCCCTGGTAGGCGTAGCCCCTGTATGCGTGGCTGCGGCACGTCGAGCAGCAGAAGCGGGCGGTGCTCCGTTTCGCCTGGAACTCGCGCCCGCATGACTCGCATCTCTTTATCAAATCTGCCTCCAAAGACAACGGTGCGGCATCGCTGGACGGCTGGCAATCGGCCATCTTGGCCGCGAGGGTAACGGGCCAGCCGCCCGACGGTGCCGCATGCGCTGTTGCTATCGGCAGAAGGCGGTGAAGTTGAACAGCTTGGGCCTCATGCCGTGCTTTCTCGCTATTTCCCTCGATTTCGCGTTGAACTCTGATTTATAGGCGGCCATTCTGCGCTGGGCCTCGCCTCTGGTTATCTGTCCAGCCCGGTACATATCTCGTGCCCAGCACGCCTCGTCGTAAGAGTTCATTCCTGCTCCTCAAGGTCCGGAATCACCACCTCGCCGAGGCGTCCTGCGGCCTCGCGCGGGTCTCCCTTGCAGAACGTGAGCACGTTCTGATGGGTCTTACCGAGCTTACGCGAAGCGGCGAACTGTCTTCCAGCCCTTATCGGCAGACTCCCCGCAGGCGTTACAAGAATCGCCTCGTTGTAGTAGCGCGCACCGGCTCGCTCCATGAACTCGACCGTCTTGCCGGGCAGGTTGTAGTAGAAACCGTCCTTGCCTCGTGCGTCGCCTATTACGACGACGGCGAAGCGGTCGTCGGCGAGCTTCTCCACGGTCTTGCGCAGGATGATCTCGTACATCTCGAGAAAACCGTCTATGCCCATGTTGCTTATGTCGGCAGGGTCGTCGCTGTACACCTCGAGGTCGGCGTACGGAGGGCACGTGAACATGAAGTCGAAGCCGTCCTCGGGCAGCAGCTCGTCGATATGTGCGCTGTCGCCTTGAACCCACTTCGGGCAGGCATCGCAAAGCTCGGAGCCCTGGATGATGTTCGCCTCCACCTGCTCGGCGCGAAGCTCGACGCCAGTGTAGAAGCGCCCCATCTTCTCGGCCACGATTCCGCGCACGGAGCCTCCGGCGAACGGGTCGATGATCGTATCGCCCTCCTTGGTGTACCAGGCATACGAGAGCTCGCAGAGGACGGGGTCGAAAACCGACGTTCCGGAGTCTGACAGCGTTCCGGCGTTGCCCGAATAACCGTCGTAGAGGCCCGACGCCTCGAACTCTGCGTTAGTCATCGAGATGCCTCTCTCTCGACTTTCGCCTTTTTCTCGTAGTAGCGCGGGTCTTGGCCCGAGGCGCTGTTGAAAAGGACTCCCATTACTTGCCTTTCATGATCTCGAATAGGTGCTTCTGGTTCGGCGCTATAGCGCCAAGCGTCTTACTTCCTGTATGCGGATGCGCTGGCGTCGATGATGTAGGTGAGTCTACGAGCGACCCCCCCCCGCACGGTTAAGCGGCATGGGTGCCACCCCGGAGCGGCACCGCGCCCGAGTTCCGAGCGGATGCCGAGCGACATCCACTGGTGCTTGCGGTCGGCCCAATCGCCCTTGCGCGCGTCCAGGACGGAGAACGGTGCCACACCGAAGCGGTCGGCGAGCTTCACGCGCTCGTCTTCCTCATCCTGCGGCTCCTCCTCATCGTCGTCGAACTTCGGCATGAACTCGGCAAAGCCGAGGGCTTCCCAGTCCATGTCTAGGTTGTCCATGTCCTCGACGAGCGTCTGGTAGTCGAAGCCGCTGTTCAGGGTCGTCTGGTTGTGGACGTGCGTGTACGCGCGCCTCTGCTCGTCCGTCAGGTGGTCGAGGCAGATAACCGGAGCCGTCTCGATGCCCAGCTTCTTCAGCGCGAGCACGCGGCCATGGCCCTCGACGATTTCGGCCTCTCCGTCATCGTTGTGCCAGACGGCGATGGGGTCGCAGTTGCCGAACTCGCTGATGCTCTCGGCGATCTGGTCGATTTGCTCCCTTGGGTGCATCTTGGCGTTGTTCGCGTAGGGCACGAGGTCGGCGACCGCCATCTCGCGCACTTCCAGTTCCGGCATTGGTCTCATTGCCGCTCCTTCCCTTGCTGGCGTGATGGTATTGGCCGCGTGAGATTTAGCGTTGCGATTTGCCCTCGCCTTGGCGTTGCACTGAACCCCCCCCGACCTCCAATTTCGTGGCGAAACGCGCGGGGTAGGGGCGCGCGGGGTAGGGGGAAAGAAACCCGATTTTCCGAGGGGGTAGGGGGTCGTGCATAAAAAAGGGTGCAGCCCCGTCCGAGGCCACACCCTTGTGCATAAAAGCTATCTGTTCGCCGCCCTGCGTGCATCATCGCGCTTCTTGTGGCAGCTCTTGCACCGCAGCGTGAGGTTCTCCACC
>UMLB01055416.1_pt1 | contig 14518 bp, 11 predicted proteins | sample 1966481 | NCBI WGS metagenome assembly UMLB01 (sample SAMEA4836192, study PRJEB28245) | human gut metagenome | biome: gut microbiome; material: fecal sample | place: Denmark | collected 2008 | reverse complement strand
GACGACGTCACCGCGGCCATCCGAGATATCGCCGCCGAGTTTGCGCCCTATATCATCAAGCAGCGCCGGCACTTCCATAAGCACCCGGAGCTGAGCCTTGCCGAGGAGCGCACGACCTCCGACATCGCCAACCAGCTCGACGCCATGAATATCCCCTACGAGCGTCCGCTCAAGACCGGCTTGGTGGCAACGCTTCGCGGTACCGCGCCGGATGCCTACCGCGAGGACGGCACGCCGCGCCGCCGCATCCTGCTGCGCGCCGATATCGACGCCCTGCCCGTCACCGAGCAGACCGGCGAGGAGTTCGCCAGCGTCAATGAGGGTTGCATGCACGCCTGCGGTCACGACTGCCACATCGCTATGATGCTCGGCACGCTGCAAATCCTGCGCCACATGACCGATGACATCCACGGCGAGGTCCGCATCGTGTTCCAGCCCAGCGAGGAAAACGGCCAGGGTGCCAAGCTCATGATCGGCACCGGCGTGCTCGACGGCGTCGACGGCGCCTACGCCGCACATATCTGGAGCGAGGTCGACGCCGGCACCGTGAGCTGCGAGCCCGGCCCGCGCATGGCCAATACCGACTGGTTCCGCATCGACGTCCGCGGCACCTCATGCCACGGTGCCATGCCCCAGCGTGGCCACGACGCCGTTATGGTGGCGGCAGAGATTGTCAACGCCCTGCAGACCATCGTCTCGCGCGAAATCAGCCCCTACGAGCCTGCCGTCATCACCGTCGGCGAGCTGCATGGCGGCACCGCGCGCAACGTTATCGCCGGCACCGCCTACCTCGCCGGCACGGTGCGCACCTATGGCGATTCGACGCACGAGGAAATGCCCGAGCTCATGCGCCGCATCGTGGAACACACCGCGGCGGCCCTGGGCGCCGAGGCCGAACTTACCGACTACACCATCGCCAACTATAAGGTCGAAAACGACGCCGCCTCGAGCGAGCGTTGTCGTCAGGCCGTGGTCAAGTGCTTGGGTGCAGCCGGCGAAGGCCATTATCGCGGCACACTTTCGGGCGAGGACTTCTCGGAGTACCTGCGTCGCGTGCCGGGCGTGCTCGCCTTTGTTGGCACGCGCAACCCCCAGATTGGCGCCACGTACGCCCAGCATTCTTGCTTCTACAAGATTGACGAGTCGGTACTGGCCAAGGGTTCCATGGTAGCCGCCCAGTATGCCATTGACTTTTTGGCCGAGCCCACGCAAGAGGAGCTCGACGGCCCCGCGATTACCGCGGTCGCCGAAACCAACCCCGATCTGGCCGCCAAGTTGCGCTCTGCCAAGGCGACGACCGCCGAGGCTCGCGACGCCATCCATGATGCCCGAACGGCTCGCCATGCCGCGATCAAGGGCATCCACGACGCACGCGTTGCTGCACGCCGCGAGGAGAAGCACGACGAGTAATCGATTCGCTGGCATCTCGCAGTCATAGCCACATCGCGATGTCAAAGCGGGGGCGGACGTTTCGACACGTCCGCCCCCGCTCATTTGTCAAGCGCTATTTCTACCCCGTCCCCAAATGGCAGGCGGCGTGGCTACTCGTCCTGAGGCTCCTCGTCGGAGCTTGGCTCGGACGCCGGCTCAGGTGCAGGTGCCGGCTCAGGCTCAGGCGCAGGCTCGGGCTCAGATGCCGTCTCAGGCTCGGGCGCCGGTTCAGACTCGGGCGCCGGCTCAGGCTCGGGCGCGGGAGCGGGTGCAGGTGCCGGCGAAGCATCCGGAGCACTGTAACCCGAAGCAGCGGACTTCTTCTCGAAAGGCAACACAAAAGTCAGGACGTCGTCCTTATCCTCATCGGCCCACTCGCTTGCATAGCGTGCGGCCCAATAGCCAACGGCACGGTGCTTGAGCATCTTGCCAAAGACCGTAAGAAATACGGTGACGAATGCAATCAGCACCAGGAACAATACGAGCGTGACACCACCGCCGGTAACAATTGCCTCAATACCCGTAGGACGATAGTAGTAGCTATACATACCGACAGATGCAATGGCGCCAAAGACGGCTGTCAAGATCCATGTGACAACGTTGGCGACCAGGCCCGTCAAAAACTCGGGAAGGAACGAAGCACAGAACAGCTTGGTCTTGTTGTGCTTAAAGGCCGCGCAAACCTTATCGAGCGAAAACGCGCTCTCGACGCGACCGGTCACCGCAAAGTGCATCACGGCGATGTCGGCGAACATCTTAAAGAAGACACCCAGAATCGCCGAGGCAATCAGAGCCAGGACAAGCAGGCCGAGCGAACCGAACAGCGCTGCCTCGAGTGCATAGGAGCCGTAATAAGAATACGAGCCCGCGGCGCCAATTACCACGCCCTCCACCAGCGAAAGCACTACACCGATAACGGGAATGGCAGCGATAACCTCGAGCACGACCGAAATAACGCTCGAAAAGACTCCAAGGCCAAACGATGTGGAACGCATCAACGGACGATCCATGCCGTCATCGACCTTGAGCGACAGATCGCGACCCCACTCGATGCCAAAGCCCGAACCGCACACGCTCGCCACGTAGGCAGCCAAAAAGCCGATGGCAGCTGCAATACCGCCGATAACGGGGATGAACAGAACGAGTACCGACACGACACAGATAAGCGCCGGCAAAAAAGCGATCTGGCACACGCGCTGCAGCACGCCCGGAGTCTTGGTCATATCCTCAAACGCCTGAGCCACACAGCCCTTGGACGCGTTCATGGGAGGCTGAGGGACAAATTGTTGAGGCTGACCCTGAGGGGCGGAAGCTGCAGCACCGGCATTAGGAGCACCGCACACGCCGCAGAACTTGTCGTTATCGCCCATAGGAGCGCCACATTGCGAACAGAACATCGAAATCATCCCTTCGTATCTAGAGCGAATCACCTGGATCGCAAACGATGTCTTTGGCATCATTATCACCCAATGTGAGTTCAAATACTCAAAGATGACCGATTTGCAAGATACACGGCGCCAGCAGGCGGTTCGTTAAATACGTCCGCGCTAGTTCGTGCCGCGGAAACCCTTGCCGACAATCTCGGAACTGTCAACGATCGTGATAAAGGCACCCGGATCGACCTCGCGCGCATAACGGCGCAGCTGCACGGCCTCGCGACGGCTCAGCACGCTCATGATCACCGTCACGCACTTGCCCGAGAAGGCACCGTAGCCGCGACTGATGGTCGCCGTGCGGTTGAGATGCTTGACGATAAACTCCTCGACCTTAAGGGGCTCGGAGCAAATGACCGTGCAGACCTTACGAAGATGGATGCTCTCGATGGCCTTGTCGACCACAAGCGTCTTGGCAAACAGGCCGAGCACGCAATACAGACCGACACGCGGGCCATACAAAAAGGCCGCGATGGTCACGATGCCGATATCGACCAGCAGCAGGGCGCGACCAATCTCGAGCGGCGTGCGGCGCTTGAGGATCATGGCAAGAATGTCCGTGCCACCCGTCGAGGCGCCGATGTCAAAGACAATAGCGCTGCCGAGCGCCGGCAAGATGACGGCAAAGCACAGGTCGAGCCACATATCACCCGTCAGAGAGACATCGGTCGGGATAAAGAGCTCAAACAGCGAAACATAGGCGGACAGTGCAAACGAGGCGAAGACGCTCCACAGAATCGCCTTGCGCTCCAAAAAGATAAAACCCAGAACAACCAGGACCGCGTTGATAATCCACATAAAGACGCCGACGGGCAGAGTAGGGAACAGCGTGGAAAGAATGACCGACACGCCCGAGGTTCCGCCGAAGGCAAAGTGATTGGGGGTTTTAAAGGCCACGATGGCGAACGCCGTGAGGATCAGGCCCAGATTGAGCTCGGCAAAAAAGCGCGGAAAGTCTGGCTCCTGGCTGCGCTTGCGGCCGGCGCGCTCGCCACGTTCGATATCCTCGCGACCGACGACGCGCTCCATCGGCACCACCGGAGGACGATGCACCTCCTCGGCGGCACGCGACGCCGCCTCTGCCGCAGCGGCTTCAATCGCCCATGCCTTGCTTTCGGTCTCGTGTTCGTCGGCCATTACGGCAACCCCTCGTTAACAATTTGGAAACAATGCGCCCATTAGGGTAACGCGGAACGCGAAGATTGCAACCCTTAGTTAGACGAGCGGTATGACTGCATCGATGGCATATAGAAAACGGTCGCCCGCACTTTTGCTTGCGCGGTCGACCGTTTGGCGTTTTCGCAGGTAAAACCTATCAAAACAAATCTATCTTATTTGGTAGGTTACTCGTGCTGGCTGGTGCGGTGCTCGTACTCCTCGGGGGTGATGACATCCTCGATGCGCAGGTTGACGCCTGCCACCTCAAGGCCGGTCATCGCGGCCAGACGCTCGGTGACGCGCGCCTTAACGTCGTCAAAGATCGCGGGCGCATAGGCGCCGTACTCGATAATGACGGAGATGTTGACGACCACGCGATTGTCATCGGTGACCTCGACCGTCACGCCCTTGGTCAGATTCTCGGCACCAAACTGCTCCTGCACAAAGTGCATGAGGTTACCCTTCATGCCCAGAACGTGCGGAACCTCGCGGGTGGTCATGGCAACGATCTTCTCGATCACGCCGTTGGAATAGGTCAGCGAGTCCTCGGACTCGTCCGCTTCCTCGTCGTCCTCATCCGCATCGAACTCGGCCTCGACGAGAGCCTCGTCCTCGAGTGTTACATCCTCGGACTCGGCGGTGACGGTCTCGTTCGCCTCGAGCTCGGTATCGGCCACATCGACCTTCGTATTAAAAGCCATGGTTCCTCCTTATGCCTGCCGCGGATGCGACAGTCGAATACATATTAGCGGCCACTAAACAGACGGCCAAAGAAGTTGACGATCCCGTTCTCGCCGTCGCGAATTTGGCCGATCACAGCGCCAATCAGCACGAAGAATGCAATGACGAGCGTGTCCCACAGGCCGAGCGTGAGCACCAACACGGCGAGGATAAAGCCAGCGACGGCACCGAGCGTGGTGTTGGGATGACGCACAGCATAGCTCCAGATGGCAGCGCCCGTACCCTTGATGAGACCCATGGCCTCGTCAAAATCCACGGCTGCCGCATCTTGCAACTCGGTTGCCTCTGCTTTGGAATCAACAGGTTCGCTCGCCGGCGCAGCGCTCTGGTCAATCGTCAGGCGCGGCGTACGAGCGGTCTTATCTTGATTGGTATCACTCACCGGAAACCTCCACGGTCTGGACGGTAGTCTTGGACGGCAAAAAACGGACGCGCGCGGTCGTACCCGGCGTGCCGAGCATGGTGTCGCAAGCTTCCTCGATGCGCTGTTGCATCGCGGTAGCCAGAGATGCCACGTCCTTATCGTCAAGCGCGATAGCCTCGACCTTAAATCGGACGTGCGAATCGTCGGAGCCTTGGACGCGGGCCTCGACATGCTCGACCATCACGCGGTCGTCGCGCTCGGCAGCAGCCCTGGCACACGAAGAAAGCGCCGCAAGGGTAACCTCGATATTGCGTTCCCCCGCCGGATGCACGCAGGACGGCTCGCGACGAGCAAACATCAGGCGGAAGAAGCTTACCAGCACGCCGATCGCCACAACTCCGCCGCATGCCGTCACGACAATGCGCGGCATGGGGTCGCGCATCAGCAGCATAAAGCGATACGTATACGGCCCCCAAAACTGGCAGACAAGCGTACCCAGCGCCACGATGGCGGCGGCAAGATACACAATCGCTAGGGCTCGTTTGAGTACGCGCACGTGGCGCTCCTTTCAAATCTCGGCTCTCGAAATGCAAAACGGTTCGCATCATTATAAAAGAGCCGGGTCCGGTGCTCTACGCACGCGGATCCGGCTCATCTATTCCACGAGGCTTGCATGCTCGCTTCATTATGCCCAGATATGCACGGCTTAACCCGTGCGGTCGCTACTCCTCCTCGAGGGCAGCGATGACCTCGTCGGTCATGTCCATGGTGCTGTAAACATCCTGGACGTCGTCGAGCTCCTCAAGACGGTCGATGAGGCGCTGAACCTTCTTGGCGTCGGCACCGGAGACCTCGGTCGGGGTGGTCGGGACCATGGTGGTCTCGGAGCCCTTGACCTGGACGCCCTGCTCCTCGAGCGCCTTGGAGACAGCCATGACCTCGTTGGCAGTAGTCCAGACGATCCACTCCTCGCCGGCGTCCTCGTAGTCCTCGCCACCGGCCTCGGCGATGGCCATCATGAACTCATCCTCGTCACCGGCAGCACCGTTGGCGATCATGGTCTCCTTCTTGGCGTTCTCGTCCAGGATCTCCTTGGCGACGACGATCTGGCCCTTGCGCTCAAACTGGAAGGCGACGGAGCCGGAGGTGCCCAGGTTGCCACCAGCGTGGGAGAAGGCGGAACGGACATCAGCGGCGGTACGGTTGCGGTTGTCGGTCAGGCAGTCGACGTAGACGGCGACACCGGCGGGACCGTAGCCCTCGTACACGATGTTCTCGTAGACGGCGGCGTCAGCACCCGAACCAAAAGCCTTGTCGATAGCGGACTTGATCTTGTCCTTAGGCATGGACTGAGCCTTGGCCTTGGCAACGGCAGCGGCGAGGCTGGCGTTGTTCTCGGGCAGCGGGTCACCGCCGAGACGGGCAGCAACGGTGATGTTGCGGCTGAGCTTGGAGAAGAGGGCGGAACGCTTGGCGTCCTGCGCGCCCTTACGATGCTTGGTTGTGGCCCACTTAGAGTGTCCGGACATACGTGTCTCCTATCGGTTTCGACCTAAAGCCCAGCGCAGATGCTCGGGCAATATAAACAAACGTCGTTATGATATACCTACTGGCCTGCGAGATAAACCCCAAAATGAAGGCGTCGTGATGATGGCCCCTTTGGTGCAAAGAAACCTGACCCCAATGCACCAAATTAGGACCAGAGGAAGTCGCTGCGGGTGACGGTGGCGCCGATGGCGAAGGGCATGCAGGCGATGACCGGATACAGGTAGCGCATGTAGGTCGAGCCGTTGCACGGACCAATCAGGCACACGGCGAGCACGCCCAACAGCGGCACCCAGATCGCCAGTGCACGCCATGAATGACGACGCAGCAGGTAGACCACCACGGCGATCATGATCCACACATAGGTGGCCGAGCTCATGGTGAGCGAGATAAAGGGAACACGCTGCACCGCCACACGGTACAGATTGATCAGGTGGTCGCACCAGCGCACGACCTTGCTATCGACCGGATGGAAGTCAAAGTATTTGAGGTTATCGGGCTTCGCCATGATCTCGGCACTGCGCGCCGTGCTGTAGACCCACGCATCACGGGCACTCGGATAAAAGTACCCGTAGTAGTTATTGATGAGCGCCGAGATATAGCACTCGGGATCCTTTTTAAACATCTGGGCCCACACCTCAAAATAGGCCTTGATGTCATCCTGCGAGGCGTACTCGTTAAAGCAATTTTTGACGGCGTCCGACTTATCCGGGTTATAACGGCGGCCCAGGTTCTCGTACTTGAGTACGCGATCGATCACGGCACGCTCTTCGTCGGTCACCGAACCGTCGCAAGGAGCCTCCACGATGGTGCCGTCCTCCTTAACCGTGGGGTTGACGCCCGAGTTGAGGCCGTCGTGCTTTTGGACGAAACGAGCCGTCTGCTGGAACGGAATCGAGAGGATTTCGCGCTTGGAACCAGGCGTGATATCGTGCGCCGGCATAAAGACCTTGGTGAAGTACATATTAGAGGCAAGGCAGAGCGCGAGCACCGCGAGAACGCCAACCCAGCGGAAACGCGGGATGGCGCCTAAAGGCGCAGCACCAGTCTGCTTGGCTGCACGACGAGCCACATGCACGTCCCATACGCAAAACGCCGCCGCGATTACGCATGCCGCCAGGGGAAACACCAGGCCGCCGTTGCGCAGGAACGTGGAACCCATGGCGCCCAGAGCGAGCAGCAGCCAGTCGTGGCACGCAAAGAGCACGGGGGCTTTCTCGCCCGCTCGCTCGGCATTGGCATCACGACGGGGCAAGCCACATGCCACGAGCTTGACGGTCTGTACCAGCAGCACCAAGAACGCGTCAGCAAAGAGCACGTCTTTGGTGAGCAACGCCGCGTAGTTAGAGAACATCGGCATAAACGCAAAGAACAGCAGGATCGCACCGCGAACCGGCAGGCTCACGCCCAGTTTGCGCAGCGACGAAATGGAATAGGCCATGCAGGCGGCCGTGATGACGAACTGAGCACAGGTGTAGATGGCAAGACCCGCGTTAGCGCTGTTGAACAGCGAAAGCCCCAGCTGAACGCACGAACCGATGATAGCCGTGTGCACCACGGGGTGATGTCCGTTGAGCAACACATTGGGATTGAGCAGGCGCAGGTAGTCGCTCGTGCCGTTGGGATAGTTGAACCACTGGCGAATCTGCGCGCCCGTATCTCCCATAAAAAGGCCAGGCAGCGAAGCGATGAGCGTGGGCGCCCAGGCGATCATAAGCACCAGGAAGGGTCCGGCAAAGGGATGGACCGAGAGCACGGCGTGAGTCACACGCCATACGCGGCCAAAGTGCGCTTCGGAAAACGGAATGCGCCGAGAGCTCAGCCAATCTAGACACTCAAAGGCAAGGTAGAAGGCAACGACCGCCAAGAGCATCCAGCCCGCGCCGCCAATCCAGGCGCAGATGATGCGGGCTTTGTCGCCAAGGACAATCTCGGCCGAGTCGGTGAGATCGTAGCTGCGGCCGAACACCATGCAGATGGCGAAGAACAGCGACGGCAGAATGATCGATGGACGCCAGGTGTCGCCACGGCCAAAGAACACGTAGCGAAACGGCAAGGTGAGCAGGCAGGCAAGTGCAAGTAGCATGACCGCGTCGGTATGGCCGGCAAACGAGAGGAGCACCTCGTAGCACACGTACAGCATGCCCGAGGCTTTGGGGTCAATCGCCAAGACTGCGTTGCTCGACACCGGGGCGGGATCGATGGAAAACGCCGTGGTCGCCAACAGCGCGAGCAAAAATGCGATGAGCGTCTGCTTGGCGGGGTAGCGCTTAAACCAGACGATGCGGGCAGCGTCGCGCGCAGCCGTTGTGGAGAGATCGGAATCCTTCACAGTCCGAAAGCCTTTCTAGAAACCTGCCAAAAAAGGACAGGTTTATTTTGGCAGGTTTTATCTGGGAAAACGTTACGGTTCTGTCATCGTTGCCCAGCGAACCACCGCAAAGGTGCCTGTCCCCTTTGTGGTGGTCTTGGTTAGGCGTCCAGGTAGACGCGCTGGGGCTGATTGCGGTGTCGGGCGAAGATGATGAGCGCTAGGCCGGCGATCACAAGCGGCAAACTCAGCAGCTGACCCATGGTGATGACACCGCCCAGCAGATAGCCCAGCTGCGCATCGGGCACGCGCACGAACTCAACGAGAAAGCGGACGATGCCGTACCCCATCACGAACACGCCCATAAACGTACCCTGGGGCAGTAGCGGCTTTTTGCGGCTGAGCACCTGCAAAATACAGAAGAGCACGACCCCCTCAAGAAACGCCTCGTAGAGCTGGGAGGGATGGCGCGGCATATCGCCCGCGGTGCCGCCAAAGACCACACCCCAAGGCAGATCAGTCGGTTTGCCCCACAGCTCGCCGTTGACGAAATTGGCACAACGGCCCAGGCACAGGGCCAGCGGGGCGCCGATCACAGCAAGGTCGGCGACGGTCCATGCATCAAGCTTGTACATGCGGCACACGATGATGCCGCCCAAGATGCCGCCCACCAGGCCGCCGTGGAAGCTCATACCTCCCTCGTTGGTGGCAAAGATCTCGAGCGGGTGGGTCCAATAGTAGCCATCGCCATAGAAGATGACGTAAAACAGGCGCGCGCCGATGATGAGGCCAAAGACCGCGCCGACCACGACACTCGTCAGGTCATCAATCGTAATGTCGAAGCCCCAACGACGCTGTGTGCGGTACATAACGACCGCCGTGAGCAGAGCGCCGACCACGTAGGCCAGGCCGTACCAGTAGATGGTGATGGGGCCCGCCGAGATCGCGACGGGATCAAGCATATGGTAGAGGTCGTTGAGCATATCGATCCCCTGCTCCCTACATACAAATGCGGCCGCGGGCCTTACGCTCGCAGCCGCATATTTGGGCGTAACGTCTATGCGGAGCGTACCGTCCGCAGCTTTCGCATCTTAGAACGGCGCGTACTCGTCGTACAGGTCCTCGGCCTCGCCGGAAGCATTGACCTGCTCAACGCGGGTAACGCCGGGCACGTGCTCCTTCAGGATGCGCTCGATGCCCATGGAAAGGGTTAGCGAGCTCATGGGGCAGCCGGCACAGGCGCCCTGCAGCTCCAGCTTGACGACGCCCTCGTCGTCGACGCCCACATACTCCATATCGCCACCGTCGGCCTGCAGGTTGGGGCGAATCTCTTCAAGAACCTTCTTAAGCAGCTCTTCGTTAACAGCCACAGGGGCTCCTTTCTCACAACAACGCGGGCACGCCCGCGGACAGAAGCTATGTTACTACAGCCATGTACCCGCTCACGAGCCGTCCATGCGCGCAGACGCGACTTTCACGAGTAGTCAATTTGGGACGGGGCTCTTTTGGCTGTTTTGCCGCCAGCTGGCGTTGGCACGCGCTACTGCTGAGCCTGTCCCCCGGTACCAATCTGGACATCGACGATGACCTGGCGGTAGCTGATGCCGCAGGAGTCGAGAATGCGGCGGCTGATACGGCCGTCATCGGTGTCGGCATACTTATTGTCCAGGTAGACGACCTCGCCCACGCCCACCTGCGCCAGGATCTTGGCGCAGTCGTGGCACGGGAATAGCGTGACGTAGACTGTAGAACCCTCGAGGTCTTTGAGCGAGCCGCGGTAGTTAAGCACGGCGTTTGCCTCGGCATGCACCACGTAGTTGTGCTTGTCCTGCAACGGATCGTCGCTCGTGCCCCACGGGAAAAAGTCGTCGTTGAGTGCCGAGGGTGTGCCGTTGTAGCCCACCGAAAGGATGCGGTGGTTGGTGTTGGCGATGCACGCGCCCACCTGCGTGTTGGGGTCCTTACTGCGGCGCTGCGCGGCGATGGCCACGCTCATAAAGAACTCGTCCCAGCTAATGACGTCGCGGCGCTTGCCCGACGCGGTTTGATGAAGATCGTCCGACATGGCAGACACCTCCGTAATCGCAACAGTTTGACCCATTGTAGCAGGTGGAAGGTAGGGGCGCTTATCCCACCGCCCCATCGCTACGCGCGACGGGGCTTTTGATTGATGTGGTAGAGCTCGGCGAGGCCCCGCAGCGTCAGCGCGTCATCGACCGTCAGGCTATGACCGACAAGGGCCGCAAGTGCCTCGGCATCGTCGCCGGTAATGACGATGGGCACATCGCTCTCCCCCGCGGCCTTAGTCGCACGCATCTCGGCAAGCACCATGTCGAGCATGCCGTCGATGCGTGCTACCTCGCCCAAAACCACGCCCGAGCGCATGGCCTCGCGCGTGTTGCGGCCGATGACGTGCGTTGGCGCCGAGGGCTCAACCTGGGGTAGGCGCGCTGCTGCCGCCGAAAGCGAGCGGGCGCCGAGGGCCAGGCCTGGCGCGATAACGCCGCCGACAAAGGTGCCGCGCGCGTCGATGACCTCGATATTGGTCGTCGTGCCCAAGTCAATCACGATGCAGGGCGAGCCGTAGACGGCGCGGGCAGCCACGGCGTCGGCGATGCGGTCGGGACCGATCTCGGCCGGGTCATCGTAGTGCACGGGCATGCCGGTCTTAAGTCCCGGCCCCACGGTGAGCACGCGCCCCGTGCAAGTACGGGAAAGCGCTACCTTCCACGGGCGCTCGAGCGCCGGGACCACGCAGCTCAGCACAGCAGCCGCGGGCACAAGCGCACCCGGCATGCCCGCGTCGGCCGCCAGTGCGGCCATGACCTGCACGAGACGCATGCGCGCCTCGTCTGCTGTGATGCTCGACGGCGTGGTGATCTCGCACGTCGCAAGCGGACATTCCTGCGCCGCGGCCGAATCCTCTGCAAACAGACCAAAGCGAATGAACGTGTTGCCCACGTCGACCGTCAATATATATGCGCACCCATTAAGCATCGTCGGCGCTCCTTTCGTCTGCCCGGCAGTATATCGCCTACCTAAACCAGTCATCCCAAAATGACTAGCTTGCGGCTATACTGGTGCGCGGTCGTTTGCGAGCTCACGCGGCGGCCCTTGGTAACCCGACTTCCCGCGCCGTATCCGTAACGGCGCTCCTGGGGGAAGCGGATATACGCAAAGGAGTTTTATATGAGCAATCCCTCGAACCGCGCTTCGATGCGCGGGCAACTCACGCTGCGCGGCGTCGTCATCGGCGTCCTTGGCTGCGTGATCATCACGGCAAGCTCGGCCTACACCGCTCTCAAGATGGGCGCACTCCCCTGGCCGATCGTCTTCGCTGCCGTCATTTCGCTGTTCTTCCTGAAGCTCATGGGTAACGCCAGCCTCAACGAGGCCAACGTTACCCACACCATCATGTCCGCGGGCGCCATGGTCGCCGGTGGCCTGGCGTTTACCATCCCGGGCGCCTGGATGCTGGGCTATGCCGACCAGATCAGCTGGCTCGACATGTTTATCGTGGCACTCGCCGGCACTATCCTGGGCCTGCTGGCCACGGCGCTCATCCACCGTCACTTTATCGTGGACGCCGCGCTTGAGTTCCCCACCGGCAACGCCGCAGCTCAGACCTTGCGCGCCACCGAGGCCGGCGGCAAGACCGGCAAGCAGCTCTTTGGTTCTATGGCCATCGCCGGCATCTACAGCGTGCTGCGCGACGCTCTGGGCATTGTGCCCAGTATGTTGTGCACGCTCAACATCCCCGGCGTGACCTTTGCCATCTACAACTCGCCCATGCTGCTCTCCGTCGGCTTCCTCGTGGGCTTCGCCCCCGTCGCGTTCTGGTTTGCCGGCGCGCTGCTGGGCAACTTTGGCATCATCGTGGGCGGCACCGCTGCCGGTCTGTTCGATGTTGTGACCGCACAGGGCATTGTTAAGTCCCTGGGTATGGGCCTCATGATGGGCTTTGGCGTCGCCGTCGTCCTCAAGGACATCCTGCCGCAGGTCGCCGGTATCGTCCGCGGCCTCGCCGCCGACAGCTCCACCGACACCGACGAACAGTCGCTCATCTCGGGCTCCCTTAAGCTCGATGCCGGTATCATCGGCCTGGGCGCTGCCGCCATCGCCGTGATCATCGCCATCGTGCTCGCCCTTGGCCCCGTTCCGGCCGTCATCGTCACGCTGTTCACCTTTGTCACCACCATCATGAGCGCGCAGAGCTGCGGCCAGACGGGCATCGACCCCATGGAGATCTTCGGCCTCATCGTCATGCTCATCGTTGCCGCCTTCGCGCAGCTCGCTCAGGTCAAGCTGTTCTTTATCGCCGGCATCGTGGCCGTAGCGTGCGGCCTTGCGGGCGACGTCATGAACGACTTCAAGGCCGGCGCCGTGCTGGGCACCAACCCGCGCGCGCAGTGGGTCGGCCAGGCCATCGGCGGCATCGTGGGCGCCCTGGTCGCCGCCGCCGTCATGGTCGCGCTCGTCACCGCCTATGGTCCGGACGCTTTCGGCCCCGACAAGAGCTTTGTGGCCGCGCAGGCAAGTGTGGTCGCCACCATGGTCTCGGGCATCCCGAGCGTGCCGTGGTTCGCAGGCGGCTTTATCGCCGGCATCGTCATGTACTGGCTCGGCATTCCGGCCATGATGATCGGCCTGGGGGTGTACCTGCCGTTCTACATGTCGCTCACGGCCTTCCTGGGCTCCTGCGTCAAGCTCGCCTACGACAAGTGGGCAGCCCACCGCGATGCCAACGCCGGTCTTTCGGACGAGGAGAAGGCCGCCAAGGATGCTGCCTTCCAGGAGCAGGGCCTGGTCGTCGCCAGCGGCCTGCTCGGTGGCGAGTCCATCGTCGGCGTTATCCTAGCGTTTGTCTCCGTTGGCCTGAGTCTGCTGGGATAAACCCAACAACAACGTACCCGTACAGAGCGCGGGGTCGGAGACCATCCGGCCCCGCGCTCTTTCTGTATCTGCCGAAACCCTCGGCAGTACTCGCATGCGGCGTGTCTTCCTTTGCCCGCTCGCCTAAGTTCCATGTCAAGATGACCGCCCCGCCCGTCACGGTGTAGAGTACATGCTGCGAACGCACCCGCGTTCCTGCGGCAATACGAGGTGGACATGGAACTCGACAAACAACAGCTCAAGCGATTGCGCGAGCGCCATCATCGGCGCCATGGCATCCGCCCCGCCCACAGCGAGGCCATGGAGAACGCACGTCGCTTTCTAAAGCAGGCATTCAACATTCGCGAGGGACGCGCGCCCTATCACGTGATTCGCAAGCGCTTTGTAAACGGGGCGCGCCTGACCGGCACTCACCTGTGCATCCTCATCATCGCCATGCTCATCGCGAGCATCGGCCTTGATATCGACTCGGACATTGCCATCGTGGGCGCCATGCTCATCTGCCCGCTCATGGGCTCTGTCCTTGCCATGGCATACGGCATCGCCACGCTCGACCGCGAGATTACCCTCGAGGCCGTCGCGGGCTTGGCTCTACAGATGACCTTTTGCCTGGTCACGTCCACGTTGTACTTTAAGCTCTCG
>UMLB01066155.1_pt1 | contig 14532 bp, 9 predicted proteins | sample 1966481 | NCBI WGS metagenome assembly UMLB01 (sample SAMEA4836192, study PRJEB28245) | human gut metagenome | biome: gut microbiome; material: fecal sample | place: Denmark | collected 2008 | reverse complement strand
TATTGTGGTCGGCGCGGTGGCATTTGGTGTGACACCAATGCTTATAAACCGGGGGACAGAGGCAAAAAAACAGACAGAGAAAGCAGAGAAGGACAGTGCAGATACAAAAACAGAAAGCCCTGCTGAGAAGGAAAGCGAAGAGCCAGCATTTCCAGAAAATATGACAGAACCAAAAGATACTTCAGAAGATACTTCTTCGAAGCAGGATGCAGGTGAAGAAAGTGCAGAAAATACGGCGTCAGAGAAGAAGGAGATACCTCCGGTTGCTGGTCTTGCACATATTGAGAGTTATGAATCTCTGTATGATATTCTGCATAAATGGCAGAGTGAGAATTCAGACTGGTCTGCTTCTGATGGTGCACGGATCCTATCCACAGATGGCGAGCTTGTGGAATATGATGCAGAGGCAGTCAGTGACAGTACAACAGGTTCTGCAGCTGCTAATGAGGCTTCCAAAGATACCGGAAATATGGATCCTGGATACACATATGACGAAATGGATGCCGCGGATCATTCTTCTACCAATACACAGGAAGAAAATGTGGACGAGGCAGATATTGTCAAGACAGATGGAACTTATATTTATGCAATGGACAGCAAAGGAGATATTCGTATTGTTGATGCTGCTTCCATGAAACTGGTCAGTGAGATTACCGGTGACAGAAATGCGGATTATATGGAGATGTATCTGAATGGTGACAGCCTTCAGGTAATCCATCAGCAGGAGACTTATATCACATACAGGGGAACGGTAAAGCTTTCTTCGGATGACGCGGTACGTGCCAGCTACAGTGTACCGGTGACGACGGTTTCCGTTGATACTTATGATCTTTCTGATCGTGAGAATCCGAAGAAGACTGGAAGCTGCCAGCAGGATGGAAGCTATCTCTCATCCAGAAGAAACGGAAACAATCTCTATCTGTTCACCTCATATGCACCGGATACCACGGAAGGCGCAGATGCAAAAGTGAAATATATTCCAAGAATTGGTGATGATTATATAGCGTATGATCACATCTATCTGCCGGTGTCGGAAGATACTACGGATTATACCTACAATGGCAAAAATTATCTGGTGGTTTCTTCTGTGTCAGACGAGAAGCCAGATCAGGTTTCAGACAGCATGGCAGTTATCAGCGGTGCAGATATTTTTTATGTAAGTGAAAACAATATTTATTCTGCGGTTCCCGGCTGGAATATATCGGACGACAGCAGTCTGCAGACAGAAATTATCCGCATCGGTTATGAGGACGGAGTGTTTACAGAGGGAGGTACAGGTTCCGTTTCCGGAGAACTTAATAATAATTTCTCTATGGATGAATATGACGGACATCTCCGGGTAGTGACAACAACAGCAGGATGGAACAAGGACTACAGTGAATATCACAGGACGAACGGCCTTTACGTCCTTGATAAAGATATGAAAACCGTTGGAAAGATTGAAAATCTTGCAGAAAATGAGGAGATTAAATCGGCTCGTTTTATGGGAAAAACAGGATATTTTGTCACATATGAGAATACAGATCCTCTGTTTTCCGCTGATCTCTCTGATCCGGAAAATCCCAAAATTCTCGGCAAACTCAAGATCACAGGTTTCTCTGAGTACCTGCATTTCTATGGGGAAAACAGACTGCTTGGCATTGGATGGGAGACAGATCCGGATACAGGCAGCACAGAAGGGCTGAAATGTTCTATGTTTGATATCTCAGATCCTTCGGATGTAAAAGAAATAGACAGAATCGTTCTCAAAAATGTATCTGTCTGCGACGCACTCTCGAATTATCGTGCAATCCTTGTATCACCGGGCAGGAATCTGTTTGGGTTTGCATATGGAATGTATAAAAACTCCGCTGCAGGAGATTATTATGATACAGATAAACAGTATTATTACGGACTGCTTTCCTACAGTGAGGAGGAGGGATTTGAGCCGGATGCATATCTGAATCCTGCACTGAGCGGACTGTTTGATGATACGCTCAGTACCAGTGAGTACCGATCTCTGCGAGGTGTTTATATCAGTGATACTTTTTATCTTGTCACAGAGAATGGAATCAGTTCTTATGATATGACAGACGGATATAAACTTCAGAATATGCTTGCATGGAAATAAAAACCCGTGATCTCTCGTATTTACTTCTTGCAGTAATCTGGTGAATAGTCTATACTAGAAATCAATTGGATGAGAATTGAAAAAAACAGAGAGGTAACAGATTATGAAGCTTACAACTGTAAGAGAAATTTACAAGAACAGAGAAGAATATATGAATCAGGAAGTGACAGTAGGAGGCTGGGTTCGCAGCGTCCGTGGTTCCAAGGCATTTGGATTTATTGTCCTTCATGATGGAAGCTATTTTGAGACACTTCAGATTGTATATCATGATACAATGGCAAACTTTGCTGAGATCAGTAAATTAAATGTCGGTGCAGCCATCATCGTTAAGGGAACTCTGGTTCCGACACCGGAGGCAAAGCAGCCGTTTGAGATTCAGGCAGAGGAAGTACAGGTAGAGGGTGCATCTGCTCCGGATTATCCGCTTCAGAAGAAACGCCACACTCTGGAATACTTAAGAACCATGACACATTTAAGACCGAGAACCAACACCTTTCAGGCAGTATTCCGTGTACGTTCTCTGTGTGCTTATGCGATCCACAAATTCTTCCAGGAGAAGGGATTTGTTTATGTACACACACCACTGATCACAGGAAGCGACTGTGAGGGTGCAGGTGAGATGTTCCAGGTAACTACACTGGATATGAAGAACCCGCCTCTGAACGAGGATGGTACCGTAGATTACAGCCAGGACTTCTTCGGCAAAGAGACAAACCTTACTGTAAGCGGACAGCTCAATGGTGAGACCTATGCACAGGCATTCCGCAATATTTATACATTTGGACCGACTTTCCGTGCAGAAAATTCCAATACCACACGTCATGCAGCTGAGTTCTGGATGATCGAGCCGGAGTGTGCATTCGCAGACTTGAATGACAACATGGATCTTGCAGAGGAAATGCTCAAATATGTGATCCGTTATGTACTTGAGAATGCTCCGGAGGAAATGAATTTCTTCAATTCCTTCGTTGACAAGGGTCTTCTGGATCGTCTGAACCATGTGGTAAACTCAGAATTCGGACACGTAACTTACACAGAAGCAATCGAGATTCTGGAGAAAAACAACGACAAATTTGATTATAAGGTATTCTGGGGATGCGATCTTCAGACAGAGCATGAGCGTTATCTGACAGAGCAGATCTTTAAGAAACCGGTATTCGTTACAGATTATCCGAAGGAGATCAAGGCCTTCTACATGAAGCAGAACGAAGACGGCAAGACAGTTGCTGCTATGGACTGCCTCGTTCCGGGAATCGGTGAGATCATCGGAGGAAGCCAGAGAGAGGACGACTATGAGAAACTCAGAACCCGTATGGAAGAGCTTGGACTCAAAGCTGAGGAGTATCAGTTCTATATGGATCTTCGCAAATATGGTTCTACCCGTCATTCCGGATATGGTCTTGGATTTGAGCGTTGTGTAATGTATCTGACAGGAATGGGCAACATCCGTGATGTGATTCCGTTCCCGAGAACTGTAAATAATTGTGATTTATAAGGAGTAATAATTAAATGATAAGATTTATTCATCTTGCAGATGTACACCTTGGAGCAGTGCCTGACAGAGGCTGTCCGTGGAGTCGCGAGCGGGAAGAAGAAATCTGGGAAACATTCCGCCGGGTAATTGCAGCAATACGCAAAAGCCCGGTGGATTTGCTATTTATAGCCGGAGATCTCTTTCACCGACAGCCGCTTTTGAGTGAGCTGAGAGAGATAAATGACCTTTTTGCCACGATTCCGAATACCAGAATTTTTCTTATGGCAGGAGACAATGACTACATCAGGGAAAATTCTTTTTATCGGACCTTTCAATGGAATCAGAATGTATCCTTTTTTAAGGAAGAAAATCGAACCTGCATTGAAATTCCGGATCAAAATATCTATGTATATGGACTGAGCTATGAACATCGGGAGATTCATGAAGCACTGTATGATGACTGGAAAAAATCTGACAAAAGAGGATTTCATGTTCTGATGGCTCATGGAGGAGATGAGCAGCATATACCATTGGATTCCCGTAAACTGGCAGAGGGTGGATTTGACTATATTGCACTGGGGCACCGACATCAGCATCAGAATCTGTTTAAGGACTGGTGCCTGTATCCGGGTGCGCTGGAGCCTGTTGACAGAAATGATCTGGGAGAACATGGTTATATAGAAGGAACCTATGATCAGGGTACCGTCAGAACACGTTTTGTACCATTTGCTTCTCGTTCTTATCAGAACCTTTATCTGACGGTCAAAGAGGGTGTCACACAGTATACTCTGGAAGAAATGCTGCGTAATGAGATCATGAAGCGCGGTGGAAAGAATATATACCATGTTATCATACAGGGAACGCGTTCTCCGGGAAGCCTTCTTCTGGCAGAACGTCTCAAAACAATGGGAAACATTGTGGAGGTTCTGGATGAATCCCGTCCGGCATATGATATCGAGAAATTGAAGGAACAGTACAGAGGAACCCTGATCGGTGATTACATTGAAAGATTCAAAGACCCTGGACACAGACCTGTGGCAGAGGGGAAGGCACTGTATCATGGCCTTCAGGCACTTTTGAATGCATCTGTTCTTGTAAATGGAAGAGTGATGCAGGATGCACAGCAGAAAGACCTTGGACGGATCCTGCAGATGCTCAAGATGTCACGTAAGGGATATCAGGTGCAGGTGGAGCGTCGCAATAAAGAAGATCTTGCCGAAAAACAAAAGCTACGTCGTTCCATTGAACAGCTGAACAGAGAAATCCATGAACTGGAAGAGCAGAGAACGGAGATGAGTGTAAAGGAGGATTCTCTTCGAAAACTGGAGGGAGTTCATGGAGAAGGACTGACAGAGGAACATATCCATACCCTTGAGCGTAAGAATCAGATACAGAACGCAGGAATCTGTATGACGATTATCCTGTTCCTGGCAGGTGCATTGATTTTTGGAATTCATTTTAAAGAAACTATGCTGGCAGCTGTAACTGCAGCCGGAGGAATCTGTCTTTTCCTTCTGGAGATGTTTTTCTACATGAAAACGATCCGTGAACTTGAGAAGTGCAGGAGAGTCAAGAAGAGGTTCCTTGACCGGCATGACCGCCTGCAGACAGGCAAAGAGAATCTCGATGACGAGATCAGAGAAAAAGAAACGCTTCTGTCAAACCGTATGGAAGAATATCAGGAAATTGAGGATTATACATATCTTCCGATTGCAGAGGAGATAGAAATAGATTCCCTGAATCTGGCAATGTCTGTAATTCAGGAGCTTGCTGATAAGAAACAGTCGAATGAGCGGCAGGATGAGGCAGGAGCATAACAATAAAACTCCCCATAGGAAAGATGTTTTATGCATCTTTTCTATGGGGAGTTTTTTCGCTTTATAGCAGGAAAAATAAGTGGTAATTATTTTTCTTCGCTCTGAGCCATATAATTTGCAACACAGCGTTTGATTCGGTCAGCAGGGTTCAACAGATGACTGATAGACATATCATGATTCAGAGTGTCAATGATCAGTGCGATGTATTTACTCATATCACAGCTGATATAGTATGGTTTTGCCAGGAGTTCCGGAGTCTGATAGATAAGGTTGGTAGTAAGAAGCTTATCAAAAATTCCGTTTCTTGCCGCATCATCAAATTTCTCAAGGCCATCTGTGAAGAAACCGAAGGTTGAACAGATGTAGATTCTTCCTGCACCACGTTTCTTGAGCAGAGATGCAATCTCAAGAATACTGTAGCCGGAGGAGATCATGTCGTCAATAAGGATGACATCCTTGCCTTCAAGCTTTGGTCCGAGGAATTCGTAAGCGGCAATCGGGTGACGTCCGTTTACCTTGCGCGTGTAATCCAGTCGTCTGTAGTACATACCCATGTCCACACCAAGGACGTTGGCAAGATAGATTGCTCTTCTCATGCTTCCCTCATCCGGGCTGATGATCATGAAATGTTCGTTGTCGATATGGAGTCCTTCCTCATGTTTGAGAAGAGCCTTGATAAACTGGTAAGCAGGCTGGATGGTCTCAAAACCGTGAAGAGGTGTAGCGTTCTGTACACGGGCATCGTGTGCATCAAAGGTGATGATGTTTTCTACGCCCATGCCGGTCAGTTCCTGAAGTGCAGAAGCACAGTCCAGGGATTCACGGCCGGTACGCTTGCTCTGGCGGCTCTCATAAAGGTATGGCATGATAACGTTGATACGGCGTGCCTTACCGCCGATAGCTGCAATCACACGCTTCAGATCCTGGAAGTGGTCATCTGGTGACATCAGGTTAGTGAATCCGCTGATGCGGTAGGTCAGGCTGTAGTTTGTTACATCCACCATAAGATAGATATCATCACCACGAACAGATTCGTTGACTTCACCTTTACCTTCACCGGAACCAAAACGAGGTGTTTTGGCATTGACAATATAGGAATCGCGCTGATATCCTTCAAATGCGAAAGATCTCATCTCTTCATGTTCTCTTTCGTTTCTCCATTTTACAAGCCATTCATTGACCTTTTCGCCAAGGGGGCGACAACTTTCCAGAGGGATGAGTCCCAGTCTTCCCACCGGAAGTGTAGTCAGCTCCTTGTTGTTTAACTGTGCCATCTTTATTTTCCTCCTAAAAATATTTTCTGTATTCGGATGTCTTTGCCGATCAGCTTCACCATCTGATAGTTACTTGCAATCCGGGAAAAAGTTCTCTCGGAATAGGTGGATGAGAAATCCTCCAGTGTCAGATTGGTTGAAATGACCGTTGATTTACGTCGAGCAATACGCTCGTTGATGCATAAAAATAACTGAGAGGATACAAAGCTGTTGGTAAGCTCTGTGCCCAGATCATCAATGATCAACAGATCACAGTCAAGGATGAAATTCTCGCCCGGAGCTGTCTCGGATTTTCTGGAAAAAGCCGTCTGAGCCATGCTGTCAAACAGGTCAAACGCAGAAAAATACAAAACGCAGTGAGAACTTTCCAGAAGTGCATTGGCGATGCAGTGGGAAAGAAAGGTCTTCCCGACGCCGGTGCTGCCGTAAAAAAACAGATTCTGGAAACGGGAATCAAAGTCCTGCACAAAATTCCAGGCGGTGTCATAGGCCCGCTGTGCTGTCTGGCGGGCGGTTAATCCTGTTGCTTCATTTTTTATTGTATCAGAATACCAGTCAAAAGAAAAGTGTTCAAAATTTTCTTTTTTGAGAATCTCTGTGAGATTGGACTGTGTATAAAGAAGCTCAATCTCGGCTTTTTTGAAACAGGAACACTTGCGGTGTCCGTCAGTATAGCCGGTATCCTGGCATTCGCGGCAGAAATAATGCGGTCTCAGGTAATCGGCAGGAAAGCCGTTTGCCTTAAGAAGAGAGATCCGCTCTTTGGCAAGTGCGGCGACTTCCTGACGCAGTTCTTCGATCGAAGCAGGCTGTCCGAGCAGCAGGGCACGAGCCTTGCGGGCACTCAAAGATGCCACTTCCTGGTCGATCTCCAAAAGTCTTGGAACTTTGGAATATGCTTCCCTGCGCCGTTCCTCCAGGGCACGCTGTACCTCAGACTGACGACGGCTGTATTCTCTCATGATGGTATCATATTGAAAATTTTGTAAAGCCACGTTATCTCCTTTGAAAATCAGATAAGTACTGTCGTTACTGCGAACGGAGTGAACAGTTACGTTCTGTCTATTGATTCAGCAGATGCTTTTCGTATTCATCAAAATCATACTCTCGCTGCTGAAAATTGTTGAAACGGTTATTAGAAGCAGGTGCGGCCGGTTTCCTGGCATTTTTTTTGTTCTGGCGGCGTTTCTGATGTTCACTGTCCAGAGAGCGGATATCATCGAGAGTTCTGACCTCTTTTTTCTTCCATCCCTCAAGAATCTTGTCTGTATACTGGAAACTCGCCTGGCCGGTCTGGAGTACAGTGCGGCTGCATGCCTCCTGAATGATCTCCATGGAAAAACCGTAGGTTTTAAGCCAGGTATCCATAAGTGTAACCTCTGTCTCAACAGGATTACGGTTAGTGATCCCCAGTGCTTTAAGAATAGCGAAGTATTCCCGGCTATAGCGGGAGCAGGATTGTTTTGCCTGCTCAACAGTGGTGACTCCGTTTTCTGCCCAGGCAATGGCAACTTTCTCAATATAACGGATGCTCTTATGATTATGACTGACGCAGTACTCAAGGAGATACTCGATAAGATCTGCACTCAGCCCCAGTCCGTCATAAAAGAAAAGCAGCTTCTGGCTTTCGGTAGGAGTCAGGGTCTTGCCAAGATACTGTTCGGCAATGTAAAGAATCTGAATGATCTCTTCATTCTGTTTCAGTTCACGGATCCGGTCAGGCGTCAGTTCCTGCTTCTGCTTAACAGAGGCTTCGTCTGTGGAAGTTTCAGGAGCGGAAACTGACACTGACGCTGACGCTGGTGAAACTGCCGGCTGTTCTGCTGCGGAAGCAGTTTCCCGGGAGGCGGAAACAGAAGAAACTGTCTGCTTCTGTCCGTCGGGAGCGAGCAGCACGATACCGCAGAGTTTATTGCTGTCTGTGAAATCAAGGGCGATCAACTCCTGCTTTGCCCAGTATTTCAGTGCACGGAGAATATCTCTCTCGGTACACAGCAGACGATCTGCCATCTGCTCCAGACTGAAAGAAACCGGAGCATTGGAGAGTGAACGTAAAAGGTAGATATATACTTTGACGAACTCTCCATTTGCCTCCGGCATATAATTGTCAATAAATGTGTTCGATAAAATCGTGACCTCCATAAGGGAGGAGTTCTGTAATGTGATCGTTGCCATGAAATATCGCTCACTTTCTAAGAAAATTCCGGTTATATGCCGTCAAAACAACGGCAGATTGGAACAATTGGATTATAGCACAACCTTTTTCAAATGAGAATAGGGTATTTTGCTGCGAAAGATTTCCACAATAAAATGTGGATAATGTGGATAATGTGGAAAGAAAAACAGTAATAAAATTATCTGCAACCAGGATAAATGTCGAAAAAACGCATAAAATAAAGGATTTTGAACTGACTGCATATACACTTATGTAAACGACAAAGAGTAATAAAAATCCACATGCTATGTGGCATTAAAAATGTGCATAAGCATGTGGATAATGTGGATAACTTACTTTCCGAGAAGCTGTTCTCCAATATTTACAACGTCTCCGGCCCCCATAGTTATCAACAGGTCACCCTGTGTACAATTCTCGAGTAAAAAGTTTTCGATTTCATCGAAGGTTGGGAAATATTCACATGGAGTACCAAGATCCGCAATCAGTTTCTGGAGATCAGCGGAGGAAATCCCGAGGTTATCCGTTTCTCTGGCTGCATAGATGTCAGCAAGGACAACATGGTCTGCCAGGGAAAGAGCTTTGGCAAATTCAGGAAGGAGAGCCTTGGTACGGGTATAAGTATGCGGCTGGAATACACACCAGATTTTTTTATGTGGATAATTCTTTGCAGCGTGGAGAGTTGCCTCGATTTCTGTCGGATGATGTGCATAATCATCAATGATCGTGACTCCGCCGATCTGTCCCTTGTACTGGAATCTTCGGTCTGTTCCGGTAAAGCTCTTAAGTCCCTCAAAAATAACATCATCAGAAAGATCAAGGAGCTGTCCGCAGGCAATGGAGGCCAGTGCGTTGGAAACATTGTGGATTCCCGGAACTTTGAGAGAGCAGGTTCCGATTGGACTGCCGTTATGGAGTACACGGAAGGAAGCGTGTCCGAATTCATCATAAGTGATATTGTCGGCAGTGTAATCTGCTTCTTTCTCCAGACTGTAGGTGATGACCTTACATGGAAGCTCCTTTATGATCTCCTCGTATTTCGGAGTGTCGGCATTGATGATCAGTGCGCCGTCTGCCGGAAGAAGCTCAGCAAATCTGCGGAAAGAATGACGGATGTCATCAATATCCTTAAAGAAATCCAGATGATCAGCATCTATATTGAGGATAATACTGATCTTTGGGAAAAAGCTTAAGAAGCTGTTGGTGTATTCGCATGCTTCGGTAAGGAAGGTCTCTGAATTACCGACACGGATGTTTCCTCCGATTGCCGGAAGGATACCGCCGACACTGATGGTAGGATCACAGTCTCCTTTAAGAAGAATATGAGAGATCATGGAAGTGGTAGTAGTCTTTCCGTGAGTTCCGGATACAGCGATCGGGGTATCGTAGTTGCGCATGATCTGTCCGAGAAGCTGTGCCCTGGTGAGCATTGGGATTCCTTTTTCCTTTGCACAGGAAAATTCAGGGTTGTCCGGATGGATTGCTGCTGTATAGACAACGACATCAACAGAATCCTTAATGTTGGAAGCACGCTGTCCATAGTAGAGAGTTGCACCCTTGCTTTCAAGAAGGGTGGTCAGCGGGCTTTTTTTAGAGTCGGAACCGGAGATGGTAAAGCCCTCCTCCAGGAGAACTTCGGCCAGTCCGCTCATGCTGATTCCGCCAATACCAATAAAATGGACGGCGATTGGTTTGTGAAAGTCTATCTGATACATAATAAAAATCTCCTTATTTTTGCTGAAGAGTTACTTCTTATTTTTAAATATTATACCTCTTGTAGATAAAAATGAAAAGTCCAAGTTTTGATGATAGAAAAAATACGGAGTGAAAATTGAGAAATTGTGCATAATTCACATAGAAAAATGAGATATGGTTCGGAAAATAAAGAAAAGGTGTGCAATAAATATAAAAAAAATAAAATTAATACAAGAAAATTGTAAATAATGTTCACTAATCTGGGGAGATATGATATAATTAGGAAATCAAATATAACAAGAGGTGAGTGCATGATCAAGAAAGAAATGATTGCCATGCTTCTGGCGGGCGGTCAGGGCAGCAGACTTGGAGTATTGACAGCTAAAGTAGCAAAACCAGCGGTCGCCTTTGGGGGAAAATATCGTATCATAGATTTTCCGCTGAGTAACTGTATTAATTCAGGCATTGATACAGTGGGAGTTCTGACTCAGTATCAGCCACTGCGTCTGAACACACATATCGGAATTGGAATCCCGTGGGATCTGGATCGAAATGAAGGCGGTGTGACTGTGCTTCCTCCGTATGAGCGGAGTGACAACAGTGAATGGTATACCGGAACAGCGAATGCAATCTTCCAGAATCTTGATTACATGGAACAGTACAATCCGGATTATGTGCTGATCCTTTCCGGGGATCACATTTATAAGATGGACTATGAGATAATGCTGAATTTCCATAAGGCAAATAAAGCGGATATTACGATTGCATGTATGCCTGTTCCGATGGAAGAAGCAAGCCGATTCGGGATTATGGTGACGGATGAGAAGGGACGTGTGAGGGAATTCGAGGAGAAACCGGAGAAGCCGAGCAGTAATCTGGCTTCCATGGGAATTTACATATTCAGCTGGCCGGTATTGAAGGAAGCTCTGCTGGCACTGAAAGCACAGAGTAACTGTGATTTTGGTAAGCATATCCTTCCTTACTGTAAAGACAAAGGGCAGAGACTTTTTGCCTACGAGTATAATGGCTACTGGAAGGATGTAGGAACTTTGGGTTCCTACTGGGAAGCGAATATGGAACTGATCGACATTGTTCCGGAGTTTAACCTGTATGAAGAATACTGGAGGATTTATACAAGGGGAGATATCATTCCGCCGCAGTATATTGCAGAAGATGCAGTGACGGATTGCTGTCTGATCGGAGAGGGAACGGAGATTTATGGTGAAGTATATCATTCTGTGATCGGACCGAATGTTGTGATCGGAAAGGGAACGGTAGTAAGAGATTCCATTATCATGCGGAATTCTGTGATCGGAGAGAACTCTGTTCTAGACAGGGCAATCATAGCAGAGGACGTCACGATTGGAAACAATACTGTTGTTGGATGCGGAGAAGAAGCAAAGAATGTATTTAAACCTGCTGTTTACGCATTTGGACTTGCTACGATCGGAGAACAGAGTGTCATACCGGACAATGTTAAGATAGGAAGAAACACTGCAATTTCAGGAATTACTACAGCAGAGGATTATCCGGAAGGAATTCTTGAGAGTGGACAGGTGATCAGAGCAAAGGATGGTGAGCAGTCATGAAGGCAATCGGGATTATCCTTGCAGGAGGCAATAACAGCCGCATGCGGGAATTGTCGGACAAGAGAGCAATCGCAGCAATGCCGGTAGCCGGAAGTTACCGCAGTATAGATTTCGCACTGAGCAATATGGCAAATTCGCATATACAGAAGGTTGCCGTTCTGACTCAGTATAATGCAAGGTCTCTGAATGAACATCTGAGTTCATCCAAATGGTGGGATTTTGGACGTAAGCAGGGAGGTCTGTTTGTATTTACACCTACGATCACCAAGGACAACAGTCTGTGGTATCAGGGAACGGCAGATGCTATTTACCAGAATCTTACTTTCCTCAGAAACAGCCATGAGCCGTATGTAGTCATTGCATCCGGTGACTGTATTTATAAGATGGATTACAACAAAGTCCTGGATTTCCATATTTCCAAACGTGCGGATATTACAGTTGTCTGCACAACCTGCAGAGATCAGAGTGAAGTGGAACGCTTTGGTGTAGTCCGTATGAATGACGACTTCAGGATTGAAGAATTTGAAGAAAAACCGATCGTATCCAATTATAATACGATCTCAACCGGTATTTATGTTATCCGGAGAAGACAGTTGATCGAACTGCTGGAGCGGGCTGCCCAGGAAGGCAGACATGATTTTGTAAACGATATTCTTATTCGTTACAAAAACCTCAAACGAATTTACGGCTATAAGATAGATTCCTACTGGAGCAATATTTCCACCGCAGAGGCATATTATCGAACCAATATGGCATTTCTGCAGCCGGAGATTCGGAATTACTTCTTCAGACAGGAACCGTCGATCAAGACAAAGATCGACGATCTGCCACCGGCAAAATATAATCCGGGAGCGGTCGTAAAGAACAGTCTTGTTGCGAGTGGATGCATTGTTAATGGTACGGTCGAGAATTCTGTACTGTTCAAGGATGTCTATGTCGGCAACAACTGTGTGATCAGGAATTCTGTGATTCTTAACAACGTTTATCTGGGAGATAACGTGCGGCTGGAGAATTGTATCGTGGAAAGCCGCGATACGATCAAGGCAGATTCCTGCTACAGCGCAGAAGACGGAAAGGTCAGAATCGTTGTAGAAAAGAATGAAAGGTACGCATTATAAAATAAATACAAAATATAAGGCAATGCGTGCGTATGAAAGGTGAAAGGGGCAGCAATACAATGAATATTACAGATGTACGTGTGAGAAAGATTGCAAAAGAAGGAAAGATGAAAGCGGTCGTATCGATCACAATAGATGATGAGTTTGTGGTACATGATATTAAGGTGATCGAGGGAGAGAAGGGCCTTTTTATCGCAATGCCGAGCCGCAAGGCAACGGACGGAGAGTATCGTGACATCGCTCATCCGATCAACTCACAGACAAGGGATCGCATCCAGGGTCTGATTCTGGAGAAATACCAGGAACTTCTGGCAGCAGAAGAGGCAGAGGAAGTAGAGGAAGCTGTCGCAGAATAAACACGGTGGCATTGTTTGAAGATGAATTTCAAGTCAGCGTAATTTTTTTGTAATACATATAGTAGATATGTGGTAAAATCGCGACCTTTTATTGAAAATGTTACATGAATGTTACAAAGATTAAATAAAAGTGTTGATTTTATGAAAAAATGTGTTATACTGAGTGTACAAAAAAATTACGAGGTGTTTATATGAAAAGTAAGAAAGTTCTTTCACTGCTGATAACATGTGCAATGACTGCTTCTATGGGAACAACCGTATTCGCTTCTACAGAAGATCAGATAGCCGCAGCACAGGCTCAGAAGCAGGAAGCACAGGCAGGACTTGATCAGACTCAGGCAAACATCAGTGGTCTGGAGAGTAAGAAACAGGAACTCGAATCCTACCTGTCAGAACTGAATTCACAATATAATGAACTGACAGAAAGTATTTCTCAGTTAAGCACACAGGCTGCTGAGAAAGAAGATGAGCTGAATAAAGTCAAGGTTGCCCTTGCCAGTGCACAGAAGGCAGCAATCAAGCAGAAGGAAGCAATGTCTGACCGTATTCAGTACATATATGAGAAGGGCGGTACAACAATGTTTGAGGCACTGATCTCTGCAGGAAGTCTTTCTGAACTCCTGAATCAGGCCAACAGCATTTCCGAGCTTTCCAAATATGACAGAAATATGCTTGAGAAATACGAAGCAACTCAGAAGAATATTGCCGAGCAGCAGAAGAAGGTTGAGGATGAATCTGCTTCCATCAACACGATGCTTGCAGAGAAAGGCTCCAAGCAGCAGGAAGTTCAGAATCTTGTTGCAACAACAAGTGATAACATCAGTTCCTATGTAAATCAGATCAGTGCAAACCAGGAAGAGGCAGAGGTTCTTATGGCTCAGGTGAGCAGCGCTGATAACGATATCGCAGTTCTGATGGAGCAGGCT
>UMLB01027940.1_pt1 | contig 14557 bp, 14 predicted proteins | sample 1966481 | NCBI WGS metagenome assembly UMLB01 (sample SAMEA4836192, study PRJEB28245) | human gut metagenome | biome: gut microbiome; material: fecal sample | place: Denmark | collected 2008 | reverse complement strand
CCCGCCGCACCTCTTCTGTGAAAATGCAAGCCCGGAAAGTCCGCAGACTTTCCGGGCTTGCTCTGTCTTAAAATGATCTTCTCAGCATTCTACTCCGGCTTTTTTGCACGCCGCCTGCACCACATGGCCTACCAGCACCGAGGTGGTCACGGTGCCCACGCCGCCGGGCACGGGAGTAATGGCGTCCACCACCGGCTCTGCGGCGGCAAACTGCACGTCACCGCACAGCTTGCCCTCCTCGTTTACATGGATGCCTACGTCCACGACCGTCTGGCCTGCCCGCAGGCAGTCCGCGCCCACAGCCGCCATCTTGCCCATGGCCACCACCACGATGTCGGCCTGTCTGCACACTTCCGGCAGGTTCTGGGTGCGGGAGTTGCACAGGGTCACGGTGGCGTTTTCCCGGTCCAGCATCATGGCGGCTGGCTTGCCCACCACAAGGCTGCGTCCCACCACCACGGCACGCTTGCCGGAGAGGGGGACGCTATAATACTTCAAAATCTCCATGCAGGCCTGCGCGGTGCAGGGGGCGTAGCCCAAATCGGTGTTCGTGAACACCCCGGCCAGCGAACCGTCCGTGATGCCGTCAACGTCCTTTTCCGGGCGCAGGGCGGCGCGGACGGTGCGGTCATCGAACTGCTTGGGCAGCGGGCGGAACAGCAGACAGCCGTGGATGCCGTCGTCAGTGTTCACCTCGTCCAATACCCGAAGCAGCTGCTCCTGCGTGGCGTCGGCGGGCAGCACGAACTGCCGGACTGCGACGCCCACCTTGCCGCAGCGGGTCATCACGCCCCGCTCGTAGGAGAGGTCATCCTCCCGCTCGCCCACCCGCACCACGGCCAGCGTGGGGGTGATGCCTTTTGCCTTCAGCTGCTCGCAGAGTGCCGCGTTGCGCTCGTTCATGGCGGCCACCACCGGCGCACCTTTTAAAATCGTTGCCATATACTTTCCCTCATTTGTGATATTATTTATTGCGGAGTTTCCCGCTGACGGCGGTGAAGATTTCGTCTGCCCGGGGCACAAACTCTGCCAGCAATGCGTCTGCCCGGGCGTCCAGCGCGGCTGCGCGGCTGCGGTCTGCCATCAGCTTGGTGTTAATAAACACATTCAGGCTTGCGGCCTGCAATGCCGCCTTGCACAGCACGGCGGCGCAGCCTGCATCCGATACTGCCAGCACGCTGCCTTTGGCGGCGTACTGCCCTGCCAGCGCGATGCCCTCGGCGCACTTTTCCATAATTTGCAGCGGCACGGCGCTTGCACCGTCCAGTGCGGCTTCCAGCACAGAAGCCTTGTGCGCGGCCTGCTCCGGGGTGTCCTTGGGCAGGCCGTAGGCCGCAGCCAGCGGCGCAAAGGCGTCAGCATCGGCCTGTACCAGCGCTTCCAGCTCCAGCCGAAGGGCTTCAGCCCGGGCGTTCAGTGCCTGAATGTCCGCTTCCACGACGGCATACTTTTTTTTGCCGGTGGTCAGGCAGCCCACCATGTTGCCCAGTGCCACACCGGCAGCGCCCACCAGCGCGGCCGTGCCGCCGCCGCCCGGCGTGGGCGCTTTGCTGGCAAGCTGTGCCAGAAACTGCGCGCAGCTTAAATCGTTCATTTCCATGTGTAGATACCCCTCTCTGTTACAAAGGCGTCCAGCCGCTGGTCGTGGGCGTCCACGGCGGCGCGGGGGACGCGCTGAACTTCCAATGCAATGCCAATCTTCACCGCCCGGGTGCAGCGGGGCAGGTAGCGGTCGTAGTAGCCCTTGCCCATGCCCACCCGGTAGCAGTCTGCGTCAAAGGCGGTGCAGGGCACCAGCACCAGATCCAGCTGCTCCGGCTGCAAAAGGGTGGAGCGCTCCGGTACCGGCGTGCGGATGCCGTACTGTCCCACCGCCCAGCCGTCCGCGCTAGGCACGGCTGCGGTAAGGGCAAAGCCCTCGCCGCACACCGGGTAGGCCACCGTCTTGCCCTGCCGTGCGGCTTCGGTAGCTACGGCGGCAAGGTCGGCTTCGCCCCCAAAGGCTGCGTAGAGCAAAAGGGTATGGGCAGTACGGTAGGCGTCCAGTTCCAGCACCCGGCGGCAAAGGGCTACATTGGCGGCAGCACGCTGCAGTGCATCCAGCGCTTTGCGGGCGGCACGGCCGGCGGTACGCTGCGCCTGTTTTTCCTCGGCAATGGTCATACAAAACACCTCGCTTCATCTGTGGAAGAGGATACTTGAAAAATATACAAAATCGACAGCGCATTTTTATACAAACATAATAAACACTTCAGACAAAAAAAGCAAGCCTTTTGGCGAAAAGAGGATTGAAGCTGCCGCCGCTTTCTGCTATGATTATCTTACAGCAGCAAACGCCACGCGGGCGCTGCGCTGAGAGAACCTGCAACATTTTGTGGAGAGGGGCAAGTAAAATGTACAAGGATATGATGGACACCATCGGCATGGTCAACGCAGCCGACCCGGAACTGGGCGCAGCCATGGAGCGGGAGCTGACCCGTCAGCGCGAGAACATTGAGCTGATTGCCAGCGAGAATATCGTCTCGCCCGCCGTGATGGCAGCCATGGGCAGCGTGCTGACCAACAAGTACGCCGAGGGGCTGCCCGGCAAGCGCTACTACGGCGGTTGCGTCTATGTGGACGAGGTGGAGAATATTGCCATCCAGCGCGCCTGCCAGCTGTTCGGGGCAAAGTACGCCAACGTCCAGCCCCATTCCGGCGCACAGGCCAACCTTGCCGTGTATTTTGCCCTGCTGGAGTTGGGCGATACTGTTATGGGCATGGACCTTTCGCAGGGCGGTCACCTGACCCACGGTTCTCCGGTGAATATGTCCGGTAAAAACTACCACTTCATCTCCTACGGCGTTGACGCAGACGGCGTTATAGACTACGCCGAGCTGGAAAAGCAGGTGCGCAAGGTGCGCCCCAAGATGCTGGTGGCGGGCGCTTCTGCCTACCCCCGCGCCATCGACTTTGAAAAACTGGCCGAGATCGCCCACGGCTACGGCGCATATCTGATGGTGGATATGGCGCACATTGCAGGTCTGGTGGCGGGCGGCCAGCACCAGAGCCCCGTACCCTATGCCGACGTGGTGACCACCACCACCCACAAGACCCTGCGCGGGCCCCGCGGCGGCCTGATTTTGACCAACAACCCCATCATTGCCAAGCGCATCAACTCGGCAGTGTTCCCCGGCACGCAGGGCGGCCCGCTGGAGCATGTGATTGCAGCAAAAGCTGTCTGCTTTGGCGAGGCACTGAAGCCGGAGTTCAAGGAATACGCCCGCAAGATCGTGGAAAATGCACAGGCACTGGCTGCGGCTTTGCAGCAGCGCGGCGTCAAGCTGGTATCCGGCGGCACCGACAACCACCTGATGCTCATTGACCTGCGGGACGAGGAGTGCACCGGCAAGGACTTGGAGCAGCGTCTGGACAGCGTACACATCACCGCCAACAAGAACACCGTCCCCGGCGAGACCCGCAGCCCCTTTGTGACCTCCGGCGTGCGTCTGGGCACCCCGGCTGTCACTACCCGCGGCATGGGCGCAGCCGAGATGCAGGTGATCGCGGACTGCATTGCAGACTGCATCTGGCACTATGAGGAAAAGAAGGACGAGATCAGCGAGCGCGTTCTGCGCCTGACCCGGGAGTTCCCACTGTACCAGTAAAAGCAACGTGTAAATAACAAGGCATCCGCAGCCGTTCTGTTAAGCATACAGGGCTGCGGATGCCTTTTGTTACAAAACCGGAAGAGCCGGAAAAAGGAGAAAAACGATGGAAAGCTTAGGCCTTTTGCATCTGTATTACGGCGACGGCAAGGGCAAGACCACAGCCGCCATGGGGCTTGCCCTGCGGGCACTGGGCAGCGGAAAACGTGTGGTCATCGTGCAGTTTTTAAAGGGCGGGCAGAGCGGTGAGATCCCGCTGCTGGAGCAGCTGGGCGCCACCGTTTACCGGGGCAAGGCCGGGCAGAAATTCGTCTTTCAGATGAACGAAGCCGAAAAGGCCGCTACCCGCGCTTTACAGAACAAAAATCTTGCGGCGGCGCTGGCGCAGCCCTGTGATATGCTGGTGCTGGACGAAGCCGGCAGCGCGTGGGAGCTGAACATGGTGGACAAAGCCCTGTTGCAGCAGGCGGTGCTGCACCGCCCCGCCGGGCAGGAGTGCGTCCTGACCGCCCACGCAGCCCCCGGGTGGATGCTGGATGCCGCAGATTACCTCACTGAGATGTGCTGCCGCCGCCACCCCTACCAGAAGGGCATCGCCGCACGGAAAGGCGTGGAGTATTAAGGTTATAGCAAAAGGAGTTGTTGCGCATGATGCAACAACTCCTTTTGCAGTTTTATACATCCCAGAACCCTTTCAGCGCCGTTTCCAGCGCGGCGGTACCGGGCAGATATTGGATGTGCTGCCAGTGCGGCGGGAACAGACGGGCGGTGTCGGGCTGCGCAAAGCGGTCGTCCAAAAGCAACACCACGCCTTTGTCCTGTGGGGTGCGCACCACCCGCCCGGCGGCTTGCAGTACCTTGTTCATGCCCGGGTAGCGGTAGGCATAGTCGAAGCCGCAGCCGGACTGCTCCTCGTAATACCGGCGCAGCATCTCCTGCCGGGGGTTCACCTGCGGCAGGCCCACCCCCACGATGGCACAGCCAATGAGCCGGTCACCCACAAGGTCTACTCCCTCGCCGAAGATGCCGCCCATCACGGCAAAACCCAGCAGCGTTTTGGCGGGGTGGGGCACAAACTGCGCCAGAAACTCCGCACGCCCGGCATCGTCCAGGCTGCGCTGCTGCACAAGGGTGGGAATGTCCGGCCAGCGGGCGGCAAAGGCTTCGTACACCTGCTGCAAATAGGCGTAGCTGGGGAAAAACGCCAGATAGTTGCCGGTCTTGCCCTGCGCCAGCGCCGCCAGCGCATCCGCTACGGCGGGCACACTGGCTTCTCGCTGGCGGTAGCGGGTGGAGATGCCCGGCAGGCAGAACAGCCCCAGATTTTCCGGCGGGAAGGGACTGGGCAGCGCCACCGCCCGGGCATCGGCGCAGCCCAGAACGCTGCGGTAAAAGGCAGGCGGGGTCAATGTGGCACTGAACAGCGCCGCGCTGCGCCCTGCCGCCAGACTGGCATCCACAAAAGGTGCGGGGTCTAAGCAGAGCAGCTGCAGCTCCAACTCGCTGCCCCGGGCGGTGAGCTGGGTGACAAAATGGCTGTCGTACCGGTCAGCTGCGCGGGCGATATCCTGCAAGGCAAAGTAGAGTTCCAGCAGCTGGGCGTGGGCGGGGTCCTCGGGGTTCTGTTCCAGCCAGTCCTGTAACGGGGTGTGCACCGCCCGCAGCGCAGCGGGCAAAGCGGCGGGCAGCTGCTGCAAAAACACGGTGCCGTCCCGGGCGTACAGTGGCTGCGGCAGGGCAAAATCCGGCGCAGCTTCAGCGGGTAAAAGGCTCACCTGCGTAGGCTCGGTTTCCCCGGCGGGCTCTGCACCTGTGCGGGGCGCAGCCTGTGCGCAGGCCTTGCGCACCGCCAGAAAGACTTTATCCGCCTTGGTCAGCGCGGTTTTCAGGCTGCTTTTGCCCTTGCCCAGCGCCCGCTTTGCCTCGGTCAGGCTGCTTTTGGCAAACTGCGCCGAGTACATGGCGCGGGCTCTGTCCGGCAGGTTGTGCGCCTCGTCAATGAGGAATAGCCAGTCCCCGGCGGCATCGAAAAAGCGCTTGAGGTGCACCACAGGGTCAAACAGATAGTTGTAGTCCCCGATGACCACATCGCACCACTCGCTCAGATCAAGTCCCAGCTCAAAGGGGCACACCGAGAACTGCCGGGCGGTGTCCGCCAGCGCGGCACGGCTGAAACTGCCGCTGCCGTCCAGCAGAGCCGCCAGCGCATCCTTGCGGCGGTCGTAGTAGCCGCTGGCAAAGGGGCACACCTCCGGCAGACAGGCGGGGTGCCCTTCGGCGTCCGGGTGCAGACAAGCCTTTTCCTTGGCGGTCAGGGTCACGCTGCGCAAGGCGAGACCGGGTTGTGCGGCACGCAGCCGCGCCACTGCGTCCTCGGCGGCGGCTTGGGTGGTGTTGCGGGCGGTCAGATAGAACAGTTTTGCGCCGTAGCCCTCGCCCATGGCCTTTAAGGCAGGGAAGAGCGCGCTCATGGTCTTGCCGATGCCGGTAGGGGCCTGACAAAAAACGCGGGTGCCGCCCTTGCGGTCGGCGCTCTTCCCGGCGCGGCAGGCGCGGTACACCTCGCCCGCCAGCGCCCGCTGCCCGGGGCGGTACTCCGCAAAGGGAAATTGCAGCGCCGCAAGGCTTTGGCTGCGCCGGGTGTCCCAGTCCAGCTGCCGCTGCGCCCACGGGGCATACTGCGTTAAAAGCTGCTGCAAAAACTGCTCCAGCTGCTGCTGAGTGAACTGCCGGGTAAAGCGCTGAATCTGGTCGGTATCGACCTGATAATAGGTCAGCCGCACCGCCAGCGCTTCCAGCCCCTGCTGGCTGCTGTAAATGGCGGCATATACCATGCCCTGCGCCCAGTGGCAGGGGTTCAGCTCCTCGGTGATCTCCTCATAGGGGACGGTAGTGGTCTTGATCTCGTCAATGGTCACAGTGCCGTTTTCGTCGGTGAAAATGCCGTCTGCCCGGCCTTCCAGCGTAAAGGCGATGCCGCAGGCTTCCCGCTCCGCGCTGAGGAATACCTCGGCCTGATAGCCCTCCCCGGCGGCCTTTTGCAGCTTGCGGTGGATGCGTGCGCCCTCGTTGGCGCGGTCAAAGCCGGCAAAGCGGCTGTCGATGCTGCCGGTGCGCAGCAAAAACTCCACCAGCTGCCGGATGGGCAGATGGATGCTTGCCAAGGCGTTTCACCTCCGTTATAGTTTACTTTATCCTACCCCGAACAGCTCCATGCACTGGGCGGCTGCGGCATCCACCTGTGCAAAGTCTACGGCGGTGCGGTAGTAGGTCTCCAGTTCATCGTGGCAGCTTTTTGCCTGCGCCATCAGGGCACAGGCCTGTTCCAACAGTTCGGCGGCGGCGCGCTCGTTGAAGTGCAGCCGTGCACGGCAGGCAGAAAGGTTTTCTCTATCCACAAAACGGCTGCACCGCACGGTCTGCGCCGCAGACAGCCGCACCGGATGCCAGCGGTTGTCGGTCAGGAACGCCAGCCGCAGGGAGGGGATGATAATGTGGTCGATCTTATCCTCCGGGTGCATGGCGCAGGGGCAGGTGATGATGTGGTAGCCCCGTGCCAGCGCCTCGGCGCGGATGAGTTCCAGCAGCAGGCGGGAGACTGCCCCGTAGTCGTCCCGGAAGAGGATGCATTTGTCTGCCAGTGCCTGCACCGTGCCCTGATAGAACACCTCGCCCTTGGGCGTGATGGCCGAGAGCAGCCGCAGCTCTTCAGAGCCCATCTCCTCGGTGCGGGGCAACAGGCGGATGCACAGCCGCTTGACGTAGCAGCGCACTTTTTCAAAGTTGGCGCTGCACGCTTCGGCGCGGCGGCTGTCCAGCAGCAGGCTGCCCGCCGAGGCCACATACCGCGCCGCCCGGCTGCGCAGCAGCTGGTTGCGGGCAAACAGGGCGGTCACCTCGTCCTTGTGGGGGTGCAGGGCATCGGCGTCAATGGTGTGGTACAAACTCAGCACCCGCTCGTCTGCGCCGGGGGCTTCCGGTTCCACCACATGGGGCGCGGTGGCGTCGATGATGGCGCGTTTCTGCCGCAGGAATACCACCCCGTCCAGACTGTCGGGGTCGCTGGCGCAGTGGATGCGCTGGATGGGTTCGCCTTTATCCTGTGCGGCGCGCGCCAGACGCTTCATCAAAGTAGACTTGCCGCAGCCCGGCCCGCTTTTGAGCAGCACCAGCTGCATCCCGGGCTCCCGGCGCAGCGGCGCAAAGTAGCCCTTGAACCCGGCGGGCGTTGTAGCGCCCAAAAAGAAATCAACAGAAGGATGCACGGAACTTTCCATACAAAAACACCTCACTTTTGCTTTACAGTATGCAAAAGCGGCGCGGTTGGTTCCTGTCCTTATTTATGATAGGTATGCTCGCACACGGCGGCAATGGTGTCCCGCAGTACGGTAAAATCCGCAAAGGCTTCAGGCTTGTTCTGGGGCTGGCGCAGCAGGGCGGCGGGGTGGAAGGTGCCCATGAACAAAATGCCACCCTTCTCAATGATCTGTCCGTGCTCCCGGGTGACGGAAAAATCCTGCCGGATCATCCGCTGGGCGGCAACACGCCCAAGGCAGACCACGATCTTGGGATGCAGCAGCCGGAACTGCTCCCGCAGCCACGGCATACAGGCTTCGCTCTCGGCGGGCAGCGGGTCGCGGTTCTGGGGCGGGCGGCACTTGACGATGTTGGCAATATAGCAGTTCTTTTTGCGGTCAAGGTCGATGGCAAACAGGTATTTGTCCAGCAGCTGGCCGCTGCGCCCCACAAAGGGCAGACCCTGCTCGTCCTCGCTCTGGCCGGGGCCCTCGCCCACAAACAACACCTCGGCGTCCGGCACGCCCTGCCCGAACACCACGTTCGTCCGGGTGGCGCATAGCTCGCACCGGGTGCAGGCAAGGCATTCGGCCTTTAAAGTATCCATATCCATGGAGAACATCTCCTTTAAAATCAGTATGATATTTTATTCACAAATCAAATGGCGGTTTCTCCCCTAAAATATAGCACAAAAACACAATTTTGTCTTGAACTTTTTGCCGTCTGTGCTAGAATAAAGAAGAAAGGCATCCTTGTGTCCAACAGACACGGGAGCAAATTTTGGAAAGCATTTTCGGAGGTAATCACAATGGCTGATATGTTTGCACCGCTGGTAGCACAGCTGAAGGCAAATCCCAAGACGATCGTGTTCACCGAGGGCAATGACCCCCGCATTCTGGAGGCCGCAAGCAAGCTGCTGGCCGAGGGCGTGCTGAAGGTCGTTATGGTGGGCAACGAGGCAGAGTGCAAGGCTGCTGCCGCCGCCGGTAACTTTGATATTTCCGCTGCCGAGATCATCGACCCGGAGAACTACGCCGGTTTTGATGAGATGGTCAGCACCATGGTGGAGCTGCGCAAGGGCAAGCAGTCCGCTGAGGAGTGCACAGCCCTGCTGAAGAAATCCAACTACTTCGGCACCATGCTGGTGAAGATGGGCAAGGCAGACTGCCTGCTGGGCGGCGCTACCTACTCCACCGCCGACACCATCCGTCCCGCTCTGCAGCTGGTCAAGACCAAGAAGGGCGCACATCTGGTGAGCTCCTGCTTTATTCTGGACCGCGACTGCGGCGAAGAGGGTCTGAAGCGCATTGCCATGGGCGACTGCGCTGTCAACATTGATTACACCGATACCGTCGATAAGGCTACCGGCGAGGTCAAGATCTCTGCCGCTTCCAAGCTGGCAGAGGTGGCTGTGGAGACTGCCCGCACCGCAAAGCTGTTCGGCATCGACCCGAAGGTGGCTGTGCTGAGCTTCTCCACCAAGGGCTCCGGCAAGGGCGGCACCGTGGCACTGAGCCACGACGCTACCATCAAGGCTCAGGAGATGGATCCCGAGCTGGCTGTGGACGGCGAGCTGCAGTTTGACGCAGCCGTTGCTCCCGAGGTCGCACAGGTCAAGTGCAAGGGCAGCAAGGTGGCTGGTCAGGCCAACACCTTCATCTTCCCCTGCATCGAGGCCGGCAACATCGGCTATAAGATCGCACAGCGTCTGGGCGGCTACGCTGCCTACGGCCCCATCCTGCAGGGTCTGAACGCACCCATCAACGATCTGTCCCGCGGCTGCAATGCAGACGAGGTGTACAAGATGAGCCTGATCACCGCTTGCCAGTCTTAAACAGTTTTAGCACAAACGAGGAGAAGCCTTCGGGCTTCTCCTTTTTGTTTTGCCCCCTCTTGCAATCCGGCGGGGTTTATGGTACAATATCTTAGCATCCACAAGGATGTGTCGGACAGCGCCTGCTGCGTGGTTCGGCATACGGATGCGGGTCCTGTACGATGGGCTCGCTGTGAACCAGGTCAGGTGGGGAACCAAGCAGCCTTAAGCAGTGCGTTCGTGCGTTTCAGTAAGCCTGCATCCGTATGCCGAGTTACGCAAGGCGGGGACAAAACCCCGTCGAGCGCTGTCCTTTTATTTTTGCCGCAAAGGCCGGGAAAGGGGAGAGATCGCCATGTATCGTGCACTTTACCGCAAATGGAGACCCCAGCGGTTTGAGGACGTGGTGGGTCAGCGTGCTATCGTGACCGCCCTGAAAAACCAGATCACCGCAGGGCGCGTGGGCCATGCGTATCTGTTTACCGGCGTGCGCGGCACCGGCAAGACCACCTGCGCCAAAATTTTTGCAAAGGCGGTCAACTGTCTGCACCCGGAGGGTGGCGACCCCTGTGGGGAGTGCGAGATCTGCAAAGGCATCGACAACGGCAGCCTGCTGGACGTGGTGGAGATGGACGCAGCCTCCAACAACGGCGTGGATGATATCCGCGACCTGCGGGACGAGACCGCCTACACCCCCAGCGCCTGCCAGTATAAGGTGTATATCATCGACGAGGTGCACATGCTGTCCACAGCGGCCTTTAATGCGCTGCTGAAAACGCTGGAAGAGCCGCCCGCACATGTCATCTTCATTCTGGCGACAACCGAGATCCAGAAAGTGCCCGCCACCATCCTCTCCCGCTGCCAGCGGTACGATTTTACCCGCATCGGGCCGGAGGATATCGCACGGCGGGTGGAGTATATCGCCGGGGAAGAAAAGCTGGAGCTGACCTCCGACGGTGCGGAGCTGATCGCCCGTCTGGCCGATGGCGCGTTGCGCGATGCACTGTCCATTCTGGATACCTGCGCCGGTGTCACCGCAAAGATCGACGCAGACGTGGTGCGCCGTATGGCCGGTGTGACCGACCGCAGCTACCTGTTCCATATTTCGGACGCTCTGGAAGCACAGGACGCAGCCGCCGCGCTGGCACAGCTGGCACAGCTGCGGCAGCAGTCGGTGGACGTGAAGCGCCTGACCGAGGAATTGATCGCCCATTACCGCGCCCTGATGCTGGCGGCGCTGCCCGGCGGGCAGGCGCTGCTGTCCGGTGTATCGCCGGAGGAAGAGGCGCTGTACCTGCAAAAAGGCCCGGAGATGGGGCAGCGAGAAGCCATCCGCGCCATCCGCACTTTGGGCACGGCGCTGGAGCACATGACCCGTGGCAGCGACCAGCGCATCGAGCTGGAACTGGCACTGTTCAGCCTGTCCGAGCCGCCCCAGCAGATGCAGGCGGTAACGGTACAGGCAGCCCCCGCCCGCGCGGCACAGCCGGAAGCGCCCCGCCCCTTTGCGGCAGCGGTGCAGCCCTTTGCCAGCGCCCCGGTGCAGCCCGCACCGGCAGCAACTGCACCCCAGACCCCGGCAGCAGTAGCAGAACCTGCCCCTGCTGTGCAGCAGACGCCTCCGCAGCCTGCCGCGCAGGAAGCGCCGCCCGCCCCTGCGGAGGAGCTGCCGCCCATGCCAGAGGAACCGCCGGTACAGCAGAGCGATGCCGCCCTGCCGTGGGACGAGCCTGCACCGCAGGCACCGCCGCCGGAGGAGCCGGAGCCGGTCAGTCAGCCAGAGCAGCCCGCCCCCGCAGAACCCGCGCAGTCGGCTCCTGCGGCAGAGGAACCGCCTGCCCCGGTGCAGGAGCACCCTGCCGACCCGGTGCTGACCAAGCCCCGCAGCGTGGCGCAGCAGGGCACGAACCCCTTTCCGTACTGGGGGCAGATCGTGCAGAAGCTGGAAGGCATCGACCCCATGCTGTATATGTATCTGCGCAAGTCCAAGGCTTACTTTGACGGTACCCGCGTGCTGATCGACGGCGGCAAGACTTTCCGGGATTTTATCCGGGTGAACAAGGACAGCCAGAAGCTGATCAAAAAGCTGATCGCCGAGGTATCCGGCGTGCCGGTGCCCATCGGCCCTTACGAGCCCAAAACAGCCGGAAAGACCGCCTCTAACGCGGAGCAGTCCCTTCTGGCGCTGGAAAAACTGGGGTTAGAGGTCAGCATTGAGGATACCGCCCGCAAAAAGCGATAAAAATTGTTTATAATAAAGGAGAACATCATTATGAAAGCAAGAATGCCCGCAGGCTACGGCCGCCCCGATATGAACGCCCTGATGCGTCAGGCTCAGAAGATGCAGGAGGACATGAAGAGCAAGCAGGCCGAGCTGGAAGCCGCCGAGTACACCGGCAGCGCCGCCGGTGAGATGGTGACTGTGAAGATGAACGGCAAGCACGAGGTGCTGTCCATCACCATCAAGCCCGAGGCCGTGGACCCGGATGACATCGAGATGCTGGAAGACATGGTGGCTGCTGCCATCAACGCCACCGTGAAGCAGGTGGATGAGACTGCCGAGGCCGAGATGGGCAAGCTGACCGGTGGCCTGAATATTCCGGGTCTCTGAGCCGGGAAGGGGAGATACCATGGACTACACTGCCGCACCGCTGGAAAAGCTGATCGAGGAGTTCGGCAAGTTTCAGGGCGTGGGCCGCAAGGGTGCTACCCGCATGGCCTATCAGGTGCTGAGTATGTCGGATAAGGACGCTGCGGCGCTGGCCGATGCCATCCGCGGTGCGCACACCCGGCTGCATCGGTGCCGCATCTGCCAAAACTTTACGGACGCTGAACTGTGCCCGGTGTGCGCCAGCGCCAAGCGGGACACCTCGGTGATCTGCGTGGTGGAAAAGCCCCGGGACGTGCAGGCCTTTGAGCGCACCCGGGAGTATAACGGCCTGTACCATGTGTTGCATGGGCTGCTGGACCCGCTGGCCGGTGTGGGCGCAGAGCAGTTGACCGTCAAGGAGCTGCTGGCGCGGCTGAAGGACGACACGGTGAAGGAGGTCATCATGGCTATGAACCCCACCGTGGAGGGCGAGGCTACCGCCATGTATCTGGCAAAGCTCATCAAGCCGCTGGGCATCCGGGTCACCCGGCTGGCCTCCGGTCTGCCGGTGGGCGCCAGCCTGGAATACGCGGACGAGACCACCCTGTACCGGGCACTTTCCGGCCGGGGAGAGCTGTGAGTGTGTAAAAATTTACAATTCTGTCAGAAACAGCCCTTGCATTACCCTGAAAAAATGGTATACTGAAACAACAAACGGAACGGAGAAAGGAGGCGCGTAGCATGGCACCCACAAAGGAGCGCCCGGCGACCAAGAGCATCGCCACCAACCGCGAAGCGCGCCACGAATATTTTGTTCTGGAAGCGCTGGAGACCGGTGTGGAGCTCAAAGGCACCGAGGTGAAAAGCCTGCGGGCCGGCGGGGTCAACCTGAAGGACAGCTGGGTAGATATTGAAAATGGCGAGCTGCTGGTAAAGGGGATGCACATCAGCCCTTACGACCACGGCAACCTGTTCAATCAGGATCCTATGCGTGTCCGGCGGCTTCTGGCGCACAAAAGTGAGATTCGGCGTCTGCACCAGCAGTGCAAACTGCAGGGCTATACGCTGGTGCCGCTCTCGCTTTATTTCAAGCATGGCCGCGTAAAAATGGAAGTGGGCCTGTGCAAAGGCAAAAAGCTGTACGACAAGCGCGCCGATGCCGCCCAGCGCGATGCAAAGCGCTCCATTGACCGGGCTGTGAAGTCCAACGGCAAGTACTATTAAGCATTCCAATTGCAGACTGCGGCTCACCGCAGAAAACCAAGCTTTCCGCACATCGCAAGATGTGCTTTATAGGGGGGCGTAAAGGTTTCGACGGGGGGAGCGAGGTCTGGGCAGCGGGTAGCAGTGGGGGAACTGCTCTATAACTCCTCCAAAAAAATTAACTGACAACAATAATTATCAGTTGCTCGCAGCCTGAGTGCTGCGCGTTCCGCCCACTCTTGTGTCGTGTGGGGTCGGGGCGTCCTTTAGACACAGCACCTGAACGGACCTAAGCTTTGCGGACCGGCAGGAACTCATGAAGCTACCAAAGCGCTAGCCTGACGATCGGCGTGGCGCGGCGGGAATGTTGTAGATCGCCTGCACCCGGAGACACCTACACTGAGCTCTTTTCGGACATGGGTTCGACTCCCATCGCCTCCACCAAACAAGAAAAATCCGAACCTATTTCCGATTGGAGAAGGGTTCGGATTTTTCGTTTTCTTCGGGTTTGAGAATGAAGGCTCCCGTGGACGGCGTAAAACTCCGATACCTTGTCATAGACCGTAAGCCAATAACAAGATTTGGAGGATGCGATTATGAAGTACGATGCAAGAGCCTGCCATTTCAACATGGACACTGGATGTGTGGAGCTGCGGCTCCGGGATGGGAGAAAAATCTCCATCGACTGTACCGGGGTCGAGGATGCGCTGGATGTGACCATGGCCCAGCAGACTGAACTGGACTACCTCATCTACAACGACCCACTGGGCTATGCGGATTTGATTCTGAACGGTGACCCGGAGGAGTATTTGAAAAACGTAGCCGGGAGCCATGGGTTAGAAGATTAAGGGCAAAAAAATAAGAGGTGCGCCCAACTGGACACACCTCGGCGAGATACATCTATGTAAGGCAGGGCGTTCCCTTTACCGGGAGCGTCCTGCTGTTTTTATGCTGCAACAGGCAAGGCTTGTAGAGCTTCCTGCTCTTTCAGCCATTCCTCATATTCAC
>UMLB01010201.1_pt1 | contig 14792 bp, 18 predicted proteins | sample 1966481 | NCBI WGS metagenome assembly UMLB01 (sample SAMEA4836192, study PRJEB28245) | human gut metagenome | biome: gut microbiome; material: fecal sample | place: Denmark | collected 2008 | reverse complement strand
AGCCATAAGCAGAAAACCGGTACACCAGTTGAACCGTGCTGTGAGCATGAATAGCAAAGGGTGGACAGCAATGCACTGCCCACCCATTATGCTTATTCAGTTGTCGGTCTATATTCGTACCATTTACTCCATGTGTTCACGCCATACTGATACCGTTGATGGATAGTGGGGTCGGCATAGGAAAACATAGGAATATAGAACTGTACAAGGTCTTCTGACTGGTCGTAATAATTCTGATTTGGTGCAATGCAAATAAGTTTACCAGCACCAGCATTTGCCGGCTTATTTATCATTGTATTAGCGTGTGCAGAGTTTTGGATAAAATATGTGCCGGGAGTGCGAATCGTATTGAAGTCTGTCCCATCAGGAATTAGTTGTCCAATCTCATTAGGAGGGGTAGGTCTATTTGTAGGACTAATAGCAGCGTTCAAGTTTCCATCTTCTGTAATATAGAGAGTTTGTCGCACACCGTTAACTGTACTCCATACACTTCCGACATCAGCACACCGCTTGGTAACAGGGGCCGGGGCAAAGAAAGATACACGTTCGCTTCTAACGCCATATGCGCAAAGAATAGAGATAGAGGGAGAAAGTGCATCAATCCATTCATCTGCTGATTTGAGGTTAAGCCCGTGATGATTTACAACAAAAATGTCTGCACCAGCCACGACATTAGCGTTGTTCTTTTCGGCGGGCTGCTCAACATCTCCGGGGATGACAATGGTGTGTCCCTTGAACGTGACTTTAGAAATCATACTAAAATTGTTGTAGTTAGTATTCTCTGTTACGTTCATGTCCTCGTCGTACTTATAGTCATAATAGTCGCCAAACTTATCCGCTGTGACATTATGAAATGTAACTTCAACTTGGCCAAACTCTACTTTATATCCTTCTTCATAAACCTGTGTGTATTGAATGTTGTGCGTTTCAAGAGAATTGATAATAGCCGTTTCAATGCTTTGATATGTCACACCCGTGAAAGCACTCCAGTCAATTTCTCCATGTGGCAAAAAGAAATGGCAGTCACTTGTATCAATAAGAGTGGAATTAAGAAATTGGTTAAGTTTTGCTAAAGTCACATGGTCATCGTGATAATGGCTAATGACAACGCCATAAACTTTGTTAGACTTTTGGCTTGCAATATAGCTGATAAGAACACTGGCGTCTTTTCCATTCCCAAAGTCGAAAACAATATTTCCTTCTGAGTTATCACTCAGCATAGTGAGTACGCAGCAATTACCGAACCACTTTTTGGCCACAGTGTTTGCAGCATTGTCACTAAGAGCGGCAAAAACAATGTTACTGTTAAGTCGCTCCTTGATAACACGATAAGATGAACCAAGCTGATTTAACCCAGCGTTTAGCTGTGTTGTTTTAGTGTTAAGTGCTGTAATGTCATTTTTGCTTGTTTCAATCTGCGTAGCATTTGCAGTGGTTTTTGCTTCAACAGCGTCCAGTCTGGTATTAAGCCCACTAAAAAGTTCCTCATTGATAATCTTGGCAAGAGTTCCGTCCTGTGCCATTTGGTCAAGTTTGTCATTGATAAGCTGTTGAAACTCAGGTGAGCCAAAATAGTTGTCAACGTAGTTCTTTAACGTGTCTACAATTTTCTTTGTTTCATCAGTTAGTTCTATGACCTCATTAAGCTTTGCAACAACTTTGCAAAGCAGTTCATAATAGCTAAGACTGTCATCATAGACAAGAGGAAGCACCTTGTGGCACCAATATCTAAAAGGCGTAATATTATTCATAGTGTTCTCCTTTACCAAAGTCCAAAGAATAGCCCAGCAAGTTCATCAATAACCTGCTTGTCAATGTTCAAAAAGGTGGAACGGAACTCTTTAATCATTGTGGCATAACTTCCACTTCCCATCTTTCCAACAATTTTTTCTACATATTCTCCTGTTGTTTTAGAATTTCCTGTGCTGTCAGTTGTGTCATTATTTGTTTCGCTACCCGTGGAGGATACATGAGTTGCGTTTGTAATATACTTGTCGTTTTTAACTCCGTTTAGACCGCCCTGCGGTGTATCGCTATAAATGTTCCACATTTCAGCAGCACTTACTTTATGTCCGTTGTTTTGTGTTTTGGTCGTGTCGTTTACAGTTCCGCTATTTTCTCCTGTTTTTGTATACTCTACATCATAAAGGGGGTTGAACTTGAGTAGTTCGCTTTCGTACAACTTATTGTAATAAGGCATTATTACATTCATCGTTGATTGCAGCCTTAACTTCCAAAGCCCAACAGCTTCCTCACAAATTTCCCTTGTATAATAGTTGAGCAGAATTTTCTTTTCAAGGCCAAGTCTATAATCTTCGTCAAAAATCGGAAAGTCAAAATCGAATACTTTGGGAGCAGCTTTAGTTAGAATGCCATCAACATCGCTATAACCGCTTGATTCACTAAGCCCTGCGTATGTTTCACATATGTATCTGACTTCCGTGGTGTACTTACTCATTGCCTTCACTCCCTTCCTCACCATCTTCCTCAAGGTCGTACGATAGTGTACGAAAGTCCTCTCTGTAATTGCACCAGATGTTTAGTCCGAACATTGCATTTATTTTTTCACACGCTTCACGCCTACTTTGTAATCTGCTATAACGTGACGCAATGGTAGCACCAAGATTTCTTGTCACTTCATCTGTAATCATTCTTTCTTTTTTCTGCGAATTGATACTGGAAATACCAAGGTATGTTAGGGCTTCATTCCACAGTTGCGTTTTCAGTTCGTATAGCCTGTCAGCTACATAGGGCGCACCTGTTTGAAGTACTTTTACTCCATTTGCGTTGAGGTTTTTATCTCCAAAAATAACAGGTTCATTTCCTTCATATTGCTTATAAAGATTTAACATTGTGAGTCTCTGCTTTTCATCACACTGAATAAGAATTGGTGTTTTCTGTGCGTTAGCGTTAACGTCAATCGCCCTGTCCAAATTGTAAAGCCGCTTTGCAAACATTCTCACGTCCAGCATACTATTTGTGTGCAGATAGTTATTAAAGATGATGACGCTATTATTTTCGTCAAGTTCCTTTTGGTATCCGTTTACTGCATAAGCACGTCTTTTGGTGGGGATTCTATACACGTTAAATTCTCCACCAAGGACATTTTGTAGGCACAAAAAGCCCATTACTTCATCCTCAAAAAATACACATTGCCCTTCTGCGAACAATGTCAGTTCCAAAAAACGTGGGTCAACACTATCAGGTAAGTTTACCCATTCAAACATAGAAATGGATAACTCTGTCAACCTGTTATAATACTGCATATATGTAGCATTATTAAGAGTTGCGCTTTCCCAAAATGCTCTATCTTTTCTTCCCATGTCTAACCTCCTTAAAGTGGTCGGTTATCCAAACCGTAGTTTCCAACTTCGTCAAGATGTTTCCAGAACGTTATGCCATGATTAAAAATGTCACAAATAACCTTTTCATCATCAGACGGCATTGTACCAAGGATACGGCAGTTCGATGTTCTCACATAGTTCCAGTGTGGTCTTGACGAAAGGTTCGGCTTTTTCAAACGATTGGTTGCGTACCCAAAAGCAGTAAAATAATCATCAATCATTTTTGCATACTCTGGGCGTATAAAGTGCTGCTCCATTGAAAACCCAAATTTATGTGCACCATACTGCAAATTTGCGTCTGCCATTACTGCGTTATGAGTTCTGCTAAGGGCTGGAGCAATATAGCTGCTAAGCACTAAAACATCATTTGCAGAAAGCTTGAACTCCTTCGGAGGTGTCCACCCTTCTAATGGGTCAATCTTTTGCGAATTGCTTCTATTCAACGGTCGATTAAGTGAGTTGTTCGGTCTTACTGCAACACCTGTTCCGGGGTCTTGCGCTGCACCAACAATAGCACCACCAGCCACAGCCATACTTCCGCCACCAGTCAAACCAGCAAGCGCAGCACCCATACCGGCTTGAACAATTTTTGCAGCGTAATCGCTTGTTGCCCATGTACAGTGCGGGAAGTTTGAAAGCATAATGCCGTCATCCCATGAATATAAGCTGTCAACGTTTTCAGATGGAATTTCTCCAGCATACTTATAAGGTACGCCGTAAAGCATCGGTCTAAAAATAACCGATGGATTAACCACGCCAACGACATTTAATTCATATCTTCTGCCGTTCGGTGATAAATCATAATCGTGCCATAGTTCGTATTTGTAGTCTTTTGTTTCTCCCTGATTATTGCTGACAACAATTTTTGTGTAAGGGTATGTATATAGTTTGTTATTAACAGGCGTATATGTTCCAAGTGTAGGTTTTGCCAGTTGCTTTTTACAATCTGTAAGCACACCTGAAATGCGTGTTGCAGCCTCAGACCATGCCGTTTCATTTAGAACGTCATACTTAACAGCTATATATTTTTTAGGAAGCATATAAACGTCTGCAACGGCATCAGTGTTGTTAAAAATACTTAATGCGTTAAGTGTCGTTACAAATTCACTCATGTCATCAGTATCACTTAAATCAAGTATTTTGACTTTGGCTTGGTGCATAGCACCATTGTAAATACCGGGAGGTGACGCTGTTATTCCGCCCGTTGACGGATTTCCGGTATAAACGACAACCGCTACCCACTCTCTTTCCGGTGAAAGCATTACAGGTGGAGTATGAATGTAGTCCCCCATTGGAACGGCTTCTGGCATTACATTATCGCCTATGGCATCTGTTGTGCTATGTTCCCTAACTACAAAACTTTGTGCCACTTCAAACTCAAAGAACCAAGTTTGGATAGGGTCGATCTGATATGTTATCTCAGTAACATCGTTTCCAAGATAATTAAGATTTGTGATAAAGGCATAGAACCACTTGTTGCTAAAGCTGGTATTCTGGAACATTATATAATTACAGTCATACAGCCTATCGCATAAAATCTCTACACGGATTGAGTTCTTTGTTGCTCTTTGATAACTTTGTTCAGTAAATCGGTATTTAATTTTACTCATGAAACCCGCTGTCTGCGCTTCTTTGTTAGCCCACCACATCGTGTGGTCAAATGTAACGTCAAGCGGTACATCTTTCAAAATATATATTTTACTGTTAGGTTCAATATACATAGAATCCTCCAATGTAGGAAAGAGGGGGTTGGGAGTACCCCCTCTTTCCCAAGTAAATTACACCTTGACAAACGTTACCTTATCGCCCACATTAACCGTAGTGTAAGGAAGTTCACCAGCCGCACTGCCAGCAGAAGTAGAACGGTATGTCGTGCCGCCCATATTTGCGTAAATATTCACAGCTTTAGCATTAGGCGGATACACGATTGCGCCATACTTGTGGATAGCCACCATAGCCGCAGCAGAATCTCCACGTCCCGTAAATCTCACCTGCTGGTTGTATTTAACGGCATCGTCATTAGCCAGTTCAAGCACAAGGATAGTGCCGCCTTCGCCAACAGTCTTATCAGTTACCTCAAACTGAATACTGGAAGGTGCTGCCGCAGGCTCATTCACAAAGGCAATAGCGTTGGAGAACGGAGAGGTAGAAACAGTTTTCCAAACATTATAGAAGTAGTTCCAATACTCGCCAGATGCAACATACTTCTCAGTAAATTTATTCTGGTTGTCGTAAATCTGGAACCATTCCTTGTCTACTACAACAGCGTGGATATCCTGCATGATTGCCAGTTCCTCGTTTGTAACAAGACTAATCATGTCCGAACCGTCCATGATATCGCTAAATCGCTGATTGTCAAAAGAAGTCCAGTCATCAATAAGGTACAGCTTACCCATAAACTCTGCCTTATCCATATTGAACGCCGCAGCCAGAACGCTAACGTCATACTTTGCATTGAAATCAGCGTCCATAAAAATACACTGGTCAGCCTTTTTGGTGACAGTATGCACACCACTTTCGTTGAACTTGGTGGACATAAATTTAAGCTTATTGGATGCACCACGGAAAGCGATTGCGGCGTTGTCCATGTTGCTATAATCTACACCGAGAATAGCCATCTTGCCGTGTGCCGCAGCCTTGATAATGAGATACTTAAACAGCAAGAACTCGTCATACTCGGCCGCAACACTTACGGAATTTACAATTTTTGCAATCAAATCCTGAATGCCATCAGCATTGAGAAAAGCCATTCTCAAATCCTCGTCCTGAATGGTTACGGGATACTGCACACGCCAGTTCATGGAATGGAACGCAGAACGAACGTCAGGCAGAGAACGCTTGAGTTCACGGCTTTCTGCCTTTTCCGCAGAAAACTCACGGGCTTTACAGATATTAACGAAAACTTCCTCGACCGTCTCCCCAAACTCAAGATAACCCTTTTTCAACTCTGCATAAGCATTGTTAAAGGTTGCAGATTTAACACGAACCAGTGCAATTCTATTGACAAGTTCGGTCAAAAACTGGTTAGCCAGAGCTGGGTAGCCATAAAGCACTTCGCCCACCTTTGGAATGTCAATGTCCTTAGTTACTTCCGGAACTTGCGACTGATAGCTGGCACTAAGGTTCGCACGGATTGTGTTTAGAATGTCAATAGTCCGTGCATTTAGATTGGTTACTGCTACTTTTTTTGCCATAATTTAACCCTCCACATTAAAAAGTTTTTCATATGTCAACGGCTCATTGACATCACCGCTGTCATCATCGTCAGACGAACTTTCGCCAGACAAGAATCTGTCTCTGTATCTTTTTCTCCATTCACTGTCATTCTGTTCATATTTTTGCTTCCAGTTTTCTTGTTCAGAAAGTGAATTAAACGTGTCGGATATGTCCTCTACAAATGAAATAGCACTGTCAGAAGTGTCATCCCCAATGCGCTCTTTAACGGCATTAAGAATTTCATCAATAGATTTAATGCTCATATGTTTCACCTACCCATATAAATAAAATTTCCATCTATGCTTTTTCTTTTTTATTGGTGTTGGTTTGCTACTATCTGGATTGTAAATAAAGCCTTGAAATTTGTAACCTCTGGCAACTTGTGATTCTGTCATGTAGTTTAATGACTTTTGGTTTACGTCTACCCAAAAATAATTCGGGTCATCATAACCTCCGGGGTCACGGGAATAACCACTATTGCTTGTCTTTATGCTTCCGTTCGTTAAAATCTGTTCAACGATTGCAACATGACCAGCATAGCCGGGTCTTTCTAAGCAAAGGACAGCACCTAATTGTGGGACATAGCCTACCTCATATCCCATCACGTCCCTCCACCAGCTGCCGCCATCACTTGTTGGTAAATGCGGAATCTTACCATACGTTTCCCAAAATCTACCCCAAGCATAACAAGTACAGTTTGGCAAACCGTACCCGGCTGGATAAAATGGGTTTGTGTTACTGTACCAGTATACGCTGTTTAACATCCCGTCTTTAGTCAGACGTGGTATATACTCACCCATTAGCTTCCACAATAAAAGCCGGGATACCAAAAGACTTTAGCTTATCTCTGTATTTTTCTGCGTTGGCTTTGGATATAAACGCACCAACCTGCACACGATAAAGCTTGTTTTGCTTCTGTTCCTCAACGTATTTTACATTGTAGTATTCACAAATACCCTTACAAATGGCAACGGCAATTTCTTCTGTGTGATTGATAATCCACTTGGCAGTTTCTTTTACATCGTGAAATTCCGTTTCAATGTAAACGCATGGAGCATGAGTATACACAATTTCATACCACTCTGTATTAACATTGATAGATTCAGACGTCCCCGGCGTAATGGGTGCAAGCTGGTTGAAAACTTTAGTTGCGATACCCCACCCACTTCCAGCCTTATTCCACGCATAAATTCTTGTTCCTGTGATACTGCCATTAAAGGCATTAGTGTGAATACACAGATGCAGGTCAGCCCCCCATTCATTGGATTCAGAAACCCTACTATACATAGTGTCATCTAAATTCTTTTTTACGTCAAACCCACATCTTTTCAACTCACGCTCAAGGCAACAGGCAATTTTCCCACACTGCTCTTTTTCAGTTGTGTTCCCGTATGCGTAAATATTGTTGCTCTGGTCAGACGGTGACAAATAAATCTTAGGCATTTTCGTCACCACCAAGCTTTGTAAGAATCTTTTGCATTACAATAGTGTTGTTGTTCAGTGCTTCACTCAGCTTGTTTACCTCCTCCTTGTGTTCATCAGTCAGCTTTTTAATGTACCAGAAGCAAATCAAGCACACGGCAATCGGAAAGCCAACCTGTGTTACCAAATTCTGAATTTCAGTTGCCTCCATAAATTTCATCCTCCATTTCTATTTGGGCTTTTCTATTATTTATTTTATCACAACACTTGACTTTTGTCAAGGTATATGGTATAATAAATTGAAAAAATTATAGGCGGTACACAAAATGACAACTGGAAAATATTATGATGGCACTAAGTTGCTGTCAATGAAAGACGCAAATGGAAATACCCCAGAAATATATATGTGTACGACAAATAGAACTGGTGGCAAAACTACATATTTTGCACGTCTACTTGTGAACAAGTTTAAGAACAAGCAGGGGAAGTTTTGCCTTATTTATAGGTATAATTATGAACTTGATGACTGCGCTCAGAAATTCTTTAAGGACATTAACGGGCTGTTCTTTCCGGATGACATAATGACAAGCAAGCGCAGAGCGTCAGGGATTTTTCATGAGCTGTTCTTAAATGATTTGCCTTGCGGTTATGCCGTTTCCTTAAACAGTGCTGACCAATTAAAGAAATATAGCCACTTGTTTAACGATGTTGAAAGAATGTTCTTTGATGAATTTCAAAGCGAAAGCAATCACTACTGCACTGACGAAATAAAAAAGCTGCTTTCAATTCATACCAGTGTCGCACGGGGACACGGTGAACAAATTAGATATGTGCCTGTGTATATGTGTGCAAACGCTGTTTCCATAATTAACCCATATTATGTGGAAATGGGAATAAGTGATAGACTTAAAGAGACAACCAAGTTTCTAAAAGGAAACGGTTTTGTTCTTGAACAAGGATATATTGAATCTGCTAGCAAGGCACAGAAACTTTCTGGTTTTAATCAGGCGTTTGCAAACAATGAATATGTTGCATACTCAAGTGAATGCGTTTATCTGAATGATAATACGGCTTTCATTGATAAGCCACATGGTGCAGGCAGGTATCTTGCAACTATACGATACAAAGGCGTTGATTATGGGCTAAGAGAGTATGCTGAATCAGGCATTATATATTGTGACAATAGACCAGACAGTTCATTTAAGACTAAGCTGTCTGTCACAACAAACGACCATAGAATAAACTATGTAATGCTTAAAAGAAATGATTTTTTCCTATCAAATTTACGTTTCTATTTTGAACAAGGGTGCTTTAGATTCAAAGATTTAAGGTGCAAAGAAGCTATACTAAAAGCCCTATCTTATTAAGGTATCTGCCAGCACTTTCCCCACTGCAAACATGGGAAACCACGGATGGAATAAGCCGCCCATAGTTTTATCGGATAAGGTTGCCGCCTTGGGGAACTGCTGGGTACAGATATAAAAAGAGCCAGCCATATTATGGCTGGCTCTTTAACGCATTTCATAAAATGTGTCTTTAAGTAAAACTCCCCCTTGTATTCTTTTTGGTAACAGCTTCCCCGGTACGGTCAAGCCTGTGTCAAAATCTGTAATCTTTCGTTTCTTTAGTATAGTATGCTCTTTATCTTCATAAAGAAAATCTAATTGTTCATCGGTCATCCCATCTTCTTCCGATTTGTCATACCCTTCAACGCTTTTAATAAAAAGAGCCTTACAACGTTCTGGCATCCCTGCACACTTTACATTGTAATACGGCTGTTCAACCGGAATTAAATCCTCTGCGACAACATGTTCTATATATGTTTTTTGTCGAATAAAGAAACCAATGTCCCAGGAACTTTCTTGCTTCCAGCAGCAAAAATTTTTAGGGTGAACTTTAATGCCCTTAAATTGCTCGGGTGACAAATCACAGTGAATTGAATCAGTATCAGCATAAATGAAACCCGGCTTGTCTACGCCATAATAGTTGCATTGCGCTGCTCTAATTGTAAAATTTCTTGCATAACTTGTAATGGCTGCGCCAACTGCTATATACCCCGGCTGCTTATCATTCGCTAATTGTGTCCGAAAACCGATAGTTTTATCTTCTCTTACATAAGCCACTTTGAAATTTGATGCTGGTGAACTTGCCATTTTACCATACAAATTATTCAAAAAAAGTTTTGCTAATTCTCGTTTCGCTCCTTTGTTTTCCAATTTTATTTTTTTATATTTTTCTATGTATTCATCAAATATACCAATTCTTGCATCAAAATAGCACCCATCTAATATTTCAAAATCTACCAGTTCATAGTGCAATAATAAAAGCTTGAAGTCGGTTTCCGTAAGCGTCATAGTGATAGTGGCTTCTTGTAAGTTCCCATCGGTATCATAATATTGTGAATAATATTTTCCATCAGCCTTATTGAATCTATCTGACGTTTCCAGCATTTCCGTTGCTCTGTATGCTAAGTTGTTTTTGATTTGGATAAACGGGAGCATATTTTTTCTGATATAAAATCTTGTTTTTATGCGTATAAAATAATACTTACCGTCTATTAGTGCTTCATCAGGAATAATATTTCCACTCCAAAAAGTTGGTTCACCAACTGGATAACCGTTGCCTGATTCACTCGACATCATAGACGGGTACAATGAATTTACGTCTGCTGTTGTTCCGTTATTAAAGATTTTTCTTTCTTTTCCCTTGACTAAATAACACCAACCTCCCCTGTAAGCACCATGGATATAACCCCCGGCTGTTGCACACCCATACTTTTTATCAATCGGCATTTGATACAAGTCGGGGAACAGCCGTGAGTATGTTTTAGGCGTAATAATGCGTTTGTACTCTGCCAAACAGCAAGACCCAATGGTTAAATTTTTGTGACCTTCTGTAAACATTATTTCAAGAGCTTCCTTAACGACTAATACGTCATTAGCAATATACTCCTGTTCTTTTTGCGTAATTTCGCAACCAGCATATCGGAAACCCTTGTATTCCATGTCCAGTTTCTTGTGCTTTGTGCCAAAGGAATTTCCTATTTTCCTAACACTAAAAGGAAGCAGTTTTAAGCTATCTCTAAACTCGATATATTTATCGCCAACTTTAACTACGATTTTATACCATTGGCCCATGTCAGAAATGCTATAAGAAACTGTATTATTTCTCATTTCTTTACGCTCAAGAAATCTTATATCTGGGTAAGATTCTGGGCCATTATCTTTTACAATTTCAACAGCTTGGTCAAGCCCTAAATTCATTAAAAAATAAGACAGCCAGAAATTTCCATCAAACTTTAAGTTATGATAATAGCAAACAACATTAGATTTTAATGACTTAAAGAACTCAAATTGCTCCCCAATGCTATGGAAAATCTTCACGTCATCAGAAAACATTTCAACGCAAGCAGCCGCCCATACCTCTGTATTTTCTTGCCCTTTGTAAACTGTTGTCTCAAAATCGCCAACAAAATACTTAGCCTTCGGGTGCTTCATCGTCATATCCCTCAGAAGCATCCTGAATTTCTATTGCTTCTTGCATAGTCAATGCTTCATTTTTCAATATTCTGGCGAATGCTGCCATGGCAAAATTGATAGTGTTCTGGTCTGACGCATATAGGGCTTGGTTTACAATGTCAATTACACGGTTTGCATTTGCTTGAAGCCTTTTAGCAACAGCCCTTCTTCCATCTCTTGCCAGTGCGCCAAAGAAAATGCGCTTTAGGATTTGGTGGTCACGGTTTTTTCTGACTGTCATATATTCGCCCCATTGGCTATTGCCGTCATAATTGTCAATTATTTTTTCGACTTGTGTCAATACGTCATCAATATCTGTCGGCGGAATGCCAGCCACATTTCTTGTGCCGCTAAACCTCTTGCTATAAGCTGTCCTTCTTTCTAATTTTCTACCTTCCAAACCAGAAATAATACCTTTTTCTGTCTTATATGTCGCTTTACTGTACAGAAAATCTGGCTTGATACTTCTGATTAGTTCGATTTGTTTCTTTGTGACCCTCTTTGGCTTCTTTGGTATGACGAAATTGCTGAAATCAAAGCCACGTTTCGTAGCTTCCCGGATAAACCGCTTTATTCTTTTCTGTTCTTTATCCCATGCTATTTGATTAGGCGTTCTTCTCTTCTTCATCTCAACAACTCCCCTTTTCTAAAAAACAGCACGGGAGAAGTTTTCCTTCTCCCGTGCTGTTGCTCAATTACACAATGGAGCAGGTGATAAACTGCTTGTCCTTGTAGTTTTTGCTATCCATGCGATAGACTTCCAGTTCGTAATCAGTTTCACCAGCCGCAGACATTTCATCCACGATTTCAGTCATAGCCATGAAGAACGATTCACTGCCAGTGACGTACTTGTTCCCAGCCGTATCGACAACAACATATTGCTGATAATCAGGTTCATCAAGTTTTTCATTGTGAATTACAAGGACTGCGTGATAGTCATAGGCGATAACAATAGAACCGCCCTGCGTTGCTTCGTCAAGCCTGATAGCATTGTTAGTGTCCTTGATTTTGACACGCTCCTTTGCAGTCAAATCCTTGCTGCACTCACCAACTTTTACAGAGTATCCCTTCATTTTATTTTACCTCCCCCTTAGTCTGCCATGGCATTTTCATCAGTGTTGCCAAGCAGTGGCAGCTTCTGAGAATTTGCGATGAAGTCAGTTTCAGACATCCCATAGCGAATTTCATCCACACGGGAATAGCTGACAGATACCGCCTTAACGCTGTCAGTGTCGATAACTTCGTGTGCCTTTTTCAGGATTGCTTCATCGTTCTTGTAGGTCCTGGGCAGTTCCACCTCCTTCACAAACGGCTCTGCGGATTCAATGTTAAGACAAAGAACTCCGGCGACTGTGACCTTAAAGGTTCTGGTAATCATGGGTGTACGCATTTTGTTTGTCTCCTTTTTATTTTTTATTTTCACGGCTGACGGAATTGCACCGCCCAAAGCTTTTGCCGTGGTGTTCCGCTGCTGGGGGAGACAGCAGCGGATGATTATAGCTATCTGGTCGAGATAGCCTAACCACTCTTTTATAATATCATATGCAGGGTGGAATGTCAAGTGTTATTTTTTTAACAATGTGCGAATTTTCTGGAAGAATGTGGACGATGGTGCCGACTTCCAGCGTTGGTACAATTATTCTTTGTCAAAGATGTAATAACATACCCAACAATAGTTAGACGTGTCATAGCGTGGCTCGTAAACGCAGAATCCTGTGCCAAATTTACCCGAATATGTAGTACAAATTTTTGGTGCATCTGGTTTTCTGGAAACATAACCTTGCGCTGCGGCTCTGTGATGAAATGTAGCGCCGGAGCGCAATACGGTGTCATATGACACTCTATTGCCATATAATTTTGCGTTCATTTTTCATTCTCCTTGTTATTTAATGGGCTCTGATAAAGCAGCGTTTCTACTATGCCAAATAATACGTTCATCAATTTGAAAAACTTTTCGACATGGCGAATACTGGCAAGATTATAGCCAGGTTTATAACGTAAAATGTCAACCGCTGTTCCACTACTAATCCGATACAAAGCTGCGATTCTATCAAATGACCACAACACGGTATAATCTTTAGTCTTTACGAACGCAGCTGTACTCCTGTCAAATTCCATGAAATCACTATGCCACCTTTGAAAATCTAACCCCGCCATATTGAAAAGCATTAAACAAGTACTATTGATTTGTTCTTGGTCGTTCTTGTTCATTTTTTCACTTCTCCTTGTAATTGTGATTTGGATGTTCCCCAACACGAAAAGCCGTGAGATAAACTCACGGCTTTTCGACAATAGCCTTTAGTGCAGCGATACGCATTAAATGGGATAGTATCTTATCAGATTACATCTTCCATACCGCTGCAACATATCCTTGCGGAATTTTGCAATGTGCTGTGCGCTTGTGGATGTATAGCCATATTCACGCCGCAGAATGTCAATTAAATTTCCTGTCTCGATATGATACAAAGCAACAATGGTATTGTACGAACGCAAGATTTCAAAATCGTTCGTTCTGCAAACTTCGGCTGAACATTTGTGAAAACGGACAAAATCACCATGCCCCCGTTCAGCGTCTTTGGCTGCAAGCTTAGAATAAGCTACACACAACGCATTAGCCTTCATCTGTTCATTCTTTTTCATTTTCATTTCTCCTTGTAATTGTATTTTGGATTTCTCCGACCGGCATTTGTCAACCCCTTTTGTGGTGTCCCTGTCGCTGTCAGCCGGGTTTCATCACGCCGGGGGGGACTGTCGCCCCATCGGCTACGCCTTTAGTATAGCAGATTGGATTGCACTTGTCTGCCCATATGCCTATTATATTATACTGCTTATCTCTATTTTTAATAATCGGCTAAATTATCAAGAACTTTGTCAACAACATCAAGTTCCCCGCAATTATGTGCTATTACAGCATAACACGCTCCCAGCCCGGCGGAAATCAACATATTTATAACATCGTCAATATTGCCACGCTGCGGAATGAACTCTACCCATTTATTCGAATACCCGTTATAAGTGCCGTTATCGTCTATAACGACCTCAAGTCTAACGTGACAATTATGGCCACGAATAAAGTCATAGCATTTACCGTTGGTTACTCTATATCCATAATCAACAGCCGTCTGTCCGTTGACACTAATTATATTATACATACTATACCCCCTATTAGATAAGCAGCATAATATAATAGGCATATGCAGTTTTCAAGTTACACGCCGTATCGGCTACGCCTTTAGTATAGCACTTTCTGCGGCACTTGTCAACCCCTTTTGTGGTGTCCCTGTCGCTGTCA
>UMLB01046691.1_pt1 | contig 15137 bp, 9 predicted proteins | sample 1966481 | NCBI WGS metagenome assembly UMLB01 (sample SAMEA4836192, study PRJEB28245) | human gut metagenome | biome: gut microbiome; material: fecal sample | place: Denmark | collected 2008 | reverse complement strand
GTACCAGTCAAGCTCTCTTGCCTCGCTCCACTCACGCTCCTGTGCGAAATCCTGTCCCATGAACAGCAGCTTCTTACCTTCATGTCCTAACATATAGGTATAGCCTACTCTCAGGTTGGCATATTTATCTACCTCGTATCCCGGCATCTTATTGACCATGGAGCACTTTAAATGCACTACTTCATCATGCGACAGCGGCAAAATATAATTCTCGCTGTCATTATATGTCATGGCAAAAGTCATCTTGTAATGGTTGTCTTTTCTAAAATATGGGTCCAGCTTCATATATTCGCAGAAATCATGCATCCATCCCATATTCCATTTGAATGAAAATCCAAGTCCACCATCTTTAGGTTCACCTGTTACCTTTGGCCATGCCGTAGATTCCTCTGCAATCGTCATAACTCCCGGATAGGAACCATGAATCACGGAGTTGAGATGTTTGAAAAATTCTATTGCATCCAAGTTCTCATTTCCACCGTATTTGTTGGGCAGCCATTCTCCGTCTTTTTTACCATAATCCAGGTAAAGCATACTTGCAACAGCATCTACTCTAAGACCATCTACATGGAATTCACGAATCCAGTATAAGGCATTGGCAATCAGGAAATTACGTACCTCATTCTTGCCATAGTTAAATATCTTAGTTCCCCAGTCTGGATGTTCACCCATTCTTTTATCAGGGTGTTCATACAGACATGTACCATCAAATTCGCACAGACCATGTGCATCTCTTGGGAAATGCGCCGGAACCCAGTCAAGAATAACACCAATATTATGCTTATGGAAAAGGTCAATCAGATAACGGAAGTCGTCAGGTGTTCCATAACGGGATGTAGGTGCATAATATCCTGTTACCTGATATCCCCACGAACCATCAAACGGGTACTCTGCAATACCCATTAATTCTACATGCGTATATGGCATTTCTTTCAGATATTCCACCACTCTGTCTGCGAACTGACGATATGTATAGAACCCATCCTCTGTTCCATCCGGATGCTTCATCCAGGAACCGATATGGCACTCATAGATAGAAAGTGGTTCCTTGTTCATATCCTTTTTGGCTCTGGCTGTCAGCCATTTCTCATCATTCCATTCAAAATGGTTCAGATCATATACACGGGAAGCTGTTCCAGGTCTTAACTCTGCATAATTTGCATAAGGATCTGCCTTATAGAGCTTTCTTCCATCTGCAAGCTCTATCAGATATTTGTACATCTGTCCTTCCTGTACGCCATCAATAAATGTAGTATAGATGCCACCTTCACCGATTCGCTCCATTTTGTCGGCAGTTTCATTCCAGTCGTTGAATTCACCAATCACATAAATATCCTGTGCATTCGGCGCCCATACAGCGAAAAAGGCACCTTTTTTCCCATCGTGCGTGCACAGATGTGCTCCAAGTTTCTTATAGATCTCATAATGCGTTCCCTGTCCAAATACATACTGATCTGCCTCGGAAATAAACACTTCCTCTGTCTGCTTTTCTACTTTGCTCATGCACATACCCCATTCCATTTGAATTAGGAATTCATCCCATCTTCTTTTATTTACATAAAATCTCTTTCCCTTAATACGATCATATCTTCTTTATCATAACGCTTCGCCAGTAACACATCTACGAAGTTCTTGAGATTGAATTTCTTGGATTTCCAGATTGCTTCATCTATGATGTCTCTGACTTCGTCCTTCGTTACTACATGATTACCGCTCTGACTGTTGGCAATTCTGGTATATAACGCCAGCGTTCCCAGTTCATCAATGGAATATTCCAGCGCCAGTGCATAATTCTTTGCATAGTCCACAAGCGCATTATTATCCATCTCCATCAAATCTATTCTGATATTGAAATAATCAGAAATAAATGCCTGCTTCTCTAACAAATGGGTAATTTCCTTACGGGTATCCTCCATAATGACAACCAGTCCCAGATTATCCTGATTTAACAGATTTGCCATTTCATAGAGCTTATCCTGTGTGATTCCATTGGCTTTTTCTATAATAAGTGCACCATTTCCCAGCTTAACAAATACTTCACTCAGATTCCTGAGATTTAATTTTTCACCTGTGATCTTTGCTACTTTACCAGAGAAATTAGCATCCAGTGCCTGATATTCGCGAATCAGATTCTTAGCCAGACGAACTGTACCAAGTCCTGCTTCTCCGGTAATGATGACATTACCTGTATAGGCAGCCAGACTCATCTTATCCAGAGCATAGATAATCTGCTTACGAATCTTCTTTGTTACAGCAAAATTCTCAAAGAGTTCCTGCTCTTCCGTGGTGAAATCACGGATTTCTTCTTTTCTTACACCCTTGGTTTCTTTATCTGTAGTCTCAATGATCTTATCTGGCAGGTCTCCGATCTCTGCAGTATCCAAATTGATTTCCTGCGTTTCAAGAATCTCTCCAGAATCTTCTTCTGTGTTATCATCCACATATTCCTCTTCTGGATATTCTTCCTGTTCAGGTGCTGCTTCCTCTATCTCTTCCTCAGATTCTGCATATTCCTGCTCATATTCTTCCTCAGAATATTTCTGCCCGGCATCTTCTTCCTGTACAAATGACTGTTCTTCATACGACTCTTTTACAGACTCTTCCATGGATTCTTCTGCATCGGATAATTCTACAGATTCTGTCTCGTTTTCTTCATCCATCCACGCCTGGGACTCTGTGATTTTTTCCTGAAGCTCTGTCTCTTCCATATCTGGCGTATCTTCAATCTCAGTCAGTTCTTCTACTTCGCCCTCATCTTCCTTCTCTAATTCTCCAAATATTCCATTCTTAACAGAATTATCGAAGTTCTCGAATATCTTACCAGTCTGCTGTAATACCAGCTTACGTACTTCTTCCTTGTGCTTGGCAGCATTCTCCTGCTTCATTCTCTCCCATTCACCCAGCACTTCATCCAGATTCATCTGTCCAGTCATAGGATGGAATACTTCTTCCTGCGTATCCTGCTCTTCTTCCTGGACTGCATCTGCAACTTCTTCTTCAGGAACAGGAATAGAAGCAATCTCTTCCTGTAAAGTAGGCCGCTCGTCAAATACATTCTCGCCGTTTTCTTCCAGACGGTCATGTTCTTCCTGTACAGATTCCTCTGTAATATCCCGAAGCATGTCCATATCTGTATCCTGTCTGATCACTCGGGCATCCTCACCGGGTACAAATACTTTGCTGATAGCTCCTGTATGAGGTTCCGGTGCTATTTCTGACACGCCTGTCACCATTTGTGCAACACGACTTGTATGTACAGGAACCGGCTGCTCTTCCTCAGTTGTTTCCGGCTCTGATTGCGGCAGCTCCTCATGGTCTTCCTGTATCAATGTATTATCTTCCACAGATGGATTACTTGCCTCTGTCTCTGTCGCATTCTCCTGATGAATGTCCTCAGGCTGCACAATATCCGCTCTTTCTTCTGCGAAAATATCTTCATCATCTGCAAAAAGTTCTTTCATACTCTCTGCAACAACCTTCTGCAGATTAATTGTATTATATTGACTCATATCAATAGAACCCGTATCACGATAAGCACTGCTTACAGACTGATTCTCTTCTACTGCATAATTGTCTATATTATCTACTTCTGCATTATCTGCCAGATACGTATCCTCTGTGTAGATCTCCTCTGTACGATAATCATCTTCTGGATATGGTTCCTCATTATAGTTCTCTTCGGGGTAGGCATCCTCTACTCCATAACCATCTTCCACATATGATTCTTCTTCACTGTAATTCTCTTCAGGATAGACATCCTCTGCCCCATAGCCATCTTCCGGATATGACTCTTCTCCACTGTAATTCTCTTCGGGATAAGCAGCCTCTGCCCCATAGCCATCTTCTGCATATGATTCTTCTTCACTGTAATTCTCTTCAGAATAAGTATCTCCTGCTGCGTAGTCTTCCTGTGACTGTCTGGCCTTTGCCATATCATATTTCTTCTGTTGAATCGGCGTTAAAGGTGCATGAAGCATTTTAAGCTCCATTGCCTTCATTACATATGGGCCATCCCCGAACCACAGAATCAGATCATCACATTCTTCTACACATTTTGTAGCCAGTCCGACCCTGTGATAAAGATATGCCAGCTCATATGCCCACTCTTCCTGATAATCTCTCTTCTTCAATTCTTCCAGAAGCTCTATTCTTTCTTCCAGACTTGCTTCCTGTGCTTCCAGAATACGATAACGCAACGTAAAGACACCATTATCCCGTGGTGCCAGTTTCACAAATTCCTTATAATATTCTATCGCTGCAACTACATCATCCAGCTCAACCGACACTTCACACAAAGAGTACAAAACCGCCCGGTTCGCAGGATAACGTTCGTATGCAATCTGTAATACTGCCTTACTGTCCTCATTTCGTCTGTTGACTCTGTAAAGAGCTGATACCTTCAACAACATCGTAATGCTCTTTACTCTTCGCCAGTCTATCATATCCGCTATATTAGCGGCTTCCACATATTTTTCTTCTTCAATCAGCTTTACTATTTCATCCGAACGAAGTTTATATTCATATTTATCCAAGTAAAATCACCTCTATAAGCCATTTCCCCTTTTGGCACTTTCGCTCTACCCATAAAAAGACGCTGATATTATCTCAATTTCAGCCTATTATTATCTGACAATTTGAAAAATATATCTTGTTGACAGACAACTTCAATATATAAAGTTTAGCATAACGATTTTCTTATGTCAACGCTACTACATATAGAGTTTACGATAATTATCGCGTTTTTCCAAGAATATCTGAAAGATCGGCAAATTGTTCCAGCGTAAGCGCTTCGCCACGTATTGTAGCAGACAATTCCATCTCTTCCAAAGCTTCAACAACCTGTTCCTTTGACACCCTTAATCCCGGTGCATTAGACAATCCATTTACCAGAGTCTTACGTCTCTGATTGAAAGATGCCCTGATAATATCAAACATGAACTTCTCATTCTGTGCACACACAGGTGGTTCCTGGTATCTGGTAAGTCGAATTACTGCACTGTCTACATTAGGTCTTGGCATGAAACATGAAGCAGGTACTGTCAGCATAATCTCCGGCTTTGCATAATATTGAACAGCAAGGGACAGAGCACCATAATCTTTCGTTCCCGGTCCTACCTGCATACGGTCAGCTACTTCCTTCTGTACCATAATCGTAATACTGTCTAATGGTACATGGCTCTCAAAGAGCCCCATAATAATCGGTGTTGTAATATAATAAGGTAAGTTCGCAACAACCTTGATTGGTCTTCCCTGATTCTTTTCCTGTGCAATTTTGTTGATATCTACCTTCAAAATATCCTCATTGATCACAGTAACATTCTGATAGGAAGAAAGCGTGTCTGCAAGAATCGGTATCAGATTCTTATCAATCTCTACTGCAACTACTTCTCTTGCTCTTTCACACAGATACTGCGTCATGGTTCCGATACCTGGTCCAATCTCCAGGACACAATCATCCTCTGTGACATCAGCTGCATCCACAATATGTTCCAGTATATTGGAGTCAATCAGAAAGTTCTGTCCGAATTTTTTTTGAAAATTAAAATTATATTTTTGAAGTACCTCTATGGTATTGGTTGGATTTCCAAGTGTAGCCATATATTCTGTCCTTTCTTACTGTTCATTTATATGGAATAATCGTCTGGCATTCTGATTGGTAATATTTACTACCTCTTCATACTCCATTCCCTTGATCTGTGCAATCTGTGCTGCAATATAGGGAATATTAAGTGAAGAATTCCTTTTCCCACGATTGGGTTCCGGCGCCAGATAAGGACTGTCCGTCTCCAACAGAATCCTGTCAATGGGAACAGCTTGTGCTACTTCTTTCATTTTTTTGCCATTTTTAAAAGTAACAACACCGCCAATTCCTATATAAAAGCCCATTTTTACATAATCAAGTGCCATCTCTGCACTATAAGAATAGCAATGGATTACACCACCAATCTCCTGTGCTTTCTGCGCAGTCATAATGTCATAGGTGTCTTTGGCTGCATCTCTGGAATGAATAATAACAGGTTTATGACAGCTTCTTGCCAATTCCAGCTGTCGGATGAACCATTTCTTCTGTATCTCATGATCCGGTTCCTCCCAGTAATAATCCAGTCCGATCTCACCCACTGCAACTACCTTAGGCTCTGCACATTGTGCTGTCAGCCATTTGAAATTCTCCTCATTTAATTCTGTTGTTTCACTGGGATGAACCCCCGCTGCTCCATAGATAAAAGGATATTGCCAGGTCAAAGCTACTGTCGTTTCAGTACTTTTAAGACTCGCCCCCACATTGACTATATATTCTATTCCATGCTCCTGCATGGAAGATAATAACTGTTCTCTATCCTCATCAAATGCTTCATCATCATAATGGGCATGGCTCTCAAATATCATTGCCTATTCCTTTCTGTACTATATCCCTATATGGATATTTATTTAAAAGTTGTTCAAATTCTTCCATGGACATAGGCTTTGCATAATAATATCCCTGAATGATATCACACCCTATCCGTCCGAGAAAATCTGCCTGTTCCTTCGTTTCAACCCCTTCGGCAATAACAGGCATTCCCAGCTTATCTGCCATGGCAACTACCATCTGTACTATATCTGCACTTCTCTTTGTGTTTTTGGATTTTTCCATAAACTTCATATCCAGCTTCAGAATATCTACAGGAATGTCTTTTAACGTATTTAATGAAGAATAACCACTTCCAAAATCATCCATTTCCACAACAAAACCTTCTGCCTGCAGCTTCTCTATCAGGGCAGCCTGCTTGGGAACGTCCATGATCACAGCACTTTCTGTGATTTCTAATTTCAAGCCTGCCGGACTGATATCATACTCTTTCACCAGCCCCATAAATTCTCTGTACAGATCCAGATAATAGAAATCCTTGGGTGAAATATTAACAGAAAGTGATATCTTTTTCCCCTGATTCTCAAGTTTTTTGAGGAATTCACATGCCATTCTCCATACATACCGATCCAGCTTACTGATCAGCCCCTTATCTTCCATCATAGAAGTAAATACCTGTGGCTTCAATAAACCTTTCTTTGGATGCTTCCAGCGTACCAGCGTCTCACCACCTGCGATTTCGCCTGTTCTGTGGTTGAACTGTGGCTGAATATATATGGTAAACTGCTTCTCTTCAAATGCAGGAGTCAGATCCTTTAATATCTCCTGTTCCTGCAGGATTTCCTTACGCATATGTTCATCATAATATATGATCTGCTGTTGGACATTATTTTTCATGGAACTGATAGCCAGCATTGCCCTGTCACACATAGATGACACCGGCAGACTCAGATCATCCACCTCATAAATCCCCATATGATTTACAATAGGATAATTGATCCCTTTAATCCGAAGCGTACTCCCGCTACGCATAAAATAACTATCCTCACTAAAATTGCATGCAGGCATACAGATTGCAAAACTGTCTCCCGAAATTCTGCCATATACACGGTTATGATCATCCGCATCCCTGATACTGTCTGCAATCGTACGCAGGATCCTGTCCCCGGCTTCCGGACCAAATATATCATTAATCACCTTAAACTGACGAATATCCGAACAGATAATATAATACTGCTCCTGTGGGTTATTTTTCATGAACAGTTCTGCTTCTTCAAAGAAGCACAATCTGTTATATAGCCCTGTCAGAGAATCATGGGTTGCCATATATCTGTATTTTTCACGCTGCTCCCTTTCTTTTGTAATATCGTGCATAATATAGAAACATCCCATATATCTGCCTTTATCATCCAAAAGCTTCTCATATTCCTTGGCGTATATCTTCCTGATATTATTATCTATCTGTATGGCAGTTCTCCTGCCCGGATTCTCATAATCCCATGCATTCTCAAAAGCTTCCCTGTCAACCTTACATCCTTTCAGAAAAAGAAACATACTTCTGTTCATATAAATGCAGTTATCCTCTTCGTCAAACATGATCAGAAGATCCTTCTGCTTATTCTGTCCCAGTCTCTGCATAATATGTTCAAGCTGTCTGGGAACATAATAAAACGTAAAGTAATCCAGTAAAACCGCTGCAGCAGCATACGTATAGATGGAAATATCTACCGGTGGCTTCATGATCAGGAACATTGCGTTCGCAGCCATGACACCTGCTAATGTCAGGATGACAAAACCGAATTTTCTTTTATAAATGTGTGGTGCGGTATATACCTTATACAGAAAGATACAAAAAGAAACCGCAAATGGAATATAGCACAAAATAAGATGGAGATAAAACAGTGGCTGGGGAATGAACCTTAAATAACGTTCCTTTCTGTAGTATATCACCTGAAACTTCATAGCATGTTCCAAGACTATATTGCATAGCATGGAAACCGAATCAATCGTAAGTATGATAACCGTTACAAGCTTCATCCAGGGTTTCAGGTCAAACAATGCCTTACCCTTATATTTCGTATACTCAATCGTATACAGGAACATGGCATAGCATAACCAGTCCATTCCGGCAAAGAAGATGCAGTTGCCGGCTGACATCCATTTATAATCAGAAGATAAAAATATGATCGTATATCCTGCTACTGATAACGCACCTATTGATAATAATTCTGCAACACGCCTGCCTAATTCCGTTCTGCGTTTTATGCATTGTATATCACATATAATCAATACCAGTACTCCCATACAGGATAATACTGCATACATCATCTTAGACATTCCTATGCATCTCCTTACCTGCAGTCTGAGGCGGTATACAATATCATTACTTACGATACTGTATACCGGATTGATCTTTCTCACAATAATATTTATTTTACCATATTCCCCCATGAACTTGAATATTTATTTTATACAACTTCATACGGATCCTCCGATTGTAACTTTTTCAGAAAAAGTATTGACATTCTTTTTTCCATATGATATATTATCCATTGTTCGGTTGAGAAATCGGCATAAATGCACCGCTAGCTCAGTTGGTAGAGCACCTGACTCTTAATCAGGGTGTCCAGGGTTCGAGCCCCTGGCGGTGCACTGAAGGCACTGTTTTCAATGCAGAAGCATCGAGAACGGTGTTTTTACAGATAAACAACATCATAGACGCACCGCTAGCTCAGTTGGTAGAGCACCTGACTCTTAATCAGGGTGTCCAGGGTTCGAGCCCCTGGCGGTGCATTTAAGGCACTGTTTTCAATGCATATGGCATCGAGGACGGTGTTTTTTTGTGTCTCCTTTAAATTATTCTGAACACAAATATCCCTTCTCTTTCAGAGCTTCTTCAATATAATCCAGGGTGTCTTCATCATCTGCTTCTACCGTATGATAATGATCTCCTGCTGTAAGATTCTTTAAGGGTGTTGTTTTGCCACTGTGAATACTGCTCATAAATTCCTGCACATGACGCCTGCATGCAATAGGCAGGGCCGTTCTGATTGCTCCATATACCGCATGTTCTACGTATACATCAAGCACTCTTCCTCCCATATCCACAATGGTATTCAGTTCATCTTCCATCTGCTCATCTGTATGGGACACATGAAAGACTCTTGTTATCGCATCTGTATCTTTACTGACCTCTTTATTTTTGTTCTCTGATAATGACGGCATGAGCATATATCCTCTTGCCGCAGAATAAATATCATAATCCGCTGCCCTAAGCAGCGCAATATCCTGTACAATGACCTGTCTGCTTACCTGAAACTGCTTTGCAAGTGCAGTTCCTGATACAGGCTTTGTTGATTTGCTGATGATCTCTATAATTGCTTTACGTCTCTCTTCTCCTGTCATAATTATGCCCAGCCTTCCTCTTACTATCATAAGTAGTCTACACCAATCCCCCTTCTTTGTGCTACATTTTCTTTTGGAATCTTTCTATAGAATTAGATTTATTTGCACAAAAGAACCATCAACAGAAAAAACAGCAAATAGATTGACTACATTCTGAAAAAATTTTATACTTATTATAAACCTATATGCATACGAAAGGAGAATTCTATGAAAGTTCATAAAATATTGGCATTAACACTTGCTATGGCATTATCCATATGCGCAATTCCTACTACTATTGCAGAAGCAAAAGGTGAAACCTGGACAATTCCCGGTGACAATACCTATCATTTAGACGGTACAGATGTTGTCATCAAAGTCGAGGGTGAAACCCTTCATGTAACAGGAACAGGTGCAGTTCCAAGTTATGATTACTGGTCCTTAAATGAACGTCCCTGGAGATTAAAAGGTGTTTCTGTCATCCAGATTGACAGTACGATTACTTCAATTGGTTCCTACGCTTTTGCAAATATGGATAAAGTAAACCGTATCATAATGGGCACCAGCACATTCATTGAAGATACTACCACATTTTCCAAGATTGCTTACAAACCAATCTTCCGTATCTCAGATACTGGTGTAACAACACAGATGATTGGCAACATCCCTTATACCAGCCTTGACAGTATTGCTGCTTTTGCGCAGTCAAATACGAATGGCTCATGCTATATTTTTGATACAAATGCAAAGGCTGCTGCATTCCAGACAATGACAAACCCTACAATTCCTCTTGTATACTCTGCAGCAGATTCCAACGCACCATGGAATAATGTAGAAAACAACGGCAACGGCAATGTAGTTACCAGACTTTGCTATATGGCACCTGATAATGTAGATCATTCCTATATTGTTACAGGACAAATGAGATATCAGGGCAGGGCATGTTATGAAGTATATTCTGCATTCCTCGAAGACTATACATTTGCATGTTCTCTGAGAATTAATGTTACCAAGAGTGGCAAAGAAATATCCAAGACAGATCAAACTTATAAATATATAATTGATATTCCCAAGAAATATCAAAATCTTGGAACCAGCTATCGTTTAATCGGTATTGGAGCCGGTCAGGTATATATCTTTGATGATATGGATTCTAATCCGGCTACTCTGACTTATGAAACAGATATGCCTACTATGACATTTGGATTAGTATACAAATAAGTTCTTTATGACAGAAATGGTGACTTCATTTAAGAAGTCACCATTTTTATGATTCCGCCTATGATAAACGGTGCAAGCCATGTGGTGAAACGAAAGACCAAAATCGCAGGTACTGTATACATTTCACCGGCAAAACAGTTAAAAAACAATAGAAAAACAAATTCCAGGGAACCTATGCCTGACGGCGCAGGAATGACACCAGCCAGCATATACGCGATTGCCATAAGCATAACACTCTGTGGTATATTCAACACACTGATATCTTTTAAAATATACGCAGGAATCAGGTAAATAACTATAAGCTTCATCAGATTAAGTCCCAATAATACAAGGAATCTCTTCTTATGCGTCATAAGTTCCTTCCCTGTATCATTCAGGAGAATCAGATTCTCTCTCCCCTTCTCCATCTGCTGCTTATATTTGGGCTTTTTATGCTCCAGCCAGTCTATTGCATACAACAGCCAGTCCTTTATTTTTTCTGATACCGTGATAAGTGTCATAAATAAAGCAATAAGAATAGTCACTACACAGCCTATAATCATGGCATTCTGATACTGACACAATATCTGACTGGTCTGTGGTGTACCAAGCAGATACAAAAAGCCCATCAGACCCAATATCATAACTGCAATCTTCTTAAATACAAACTGCAGCATGGTAATTCCCGTGCCTTTTGCATACGGTACTCCATCCTTTTGCAGATAATAGATTGCTGCAAAACCAGAACCGCTTCCCAATGTCAAAAGGCGATAGAACTCACACAAATAGGCTGTCCTGATGCCCTTTCCCCAATGATACGTGCTTTCAAAGGGATGTGCCATATAGTATACTATTCCCCCCTCTATGAGGAAGAATACTATCGCTATCAGACAGCTTATTATCAATTGTGCAAATGACAGCGCACGGATTCCTTCCAGTATTTCCGCTAGAGAGCCCCTGTAGAAATACAGTGCTGCTGCCAGAAACACTAATAGAATAAGCCACTTAACAATTCTTCTGCTCCTTGGGTTTGTAGTTTTCATATGCATGCTCCATATGTGTAGACTCATTCCACAGTTTATCTGCTTCAGGTGCCCATTTATCAGCATATTCATGGCACTTTGCACACAGATGCTCTACAGTCTCAGGTGATTGCAAATCTGTAGACTTTGCTCCTGTCTCCTTTACGATTCTCTGTAAAATCTCAGGATTCTCAAGCATTGGACATGGTCTTAACTGGTTGTTATTAAATGGCTGATTATCACGATAAGCCATAAATAACGGCTGTTTTAAGCATTCCAGTAAGGTGTTTTCTCTGATATTTGCACCTGAATAATGGATAAATACGCAAGGTTCTGCATCACCGTTTGCATTGATATGGAAGTAGTTTCTGCCGCCGGCAATACAACCACCAACAAACTCACCATCATTCTGGAAATCCATTGTGAACAATCCCTTACCGTGTTTCATATTTCTGATCTCACGTACTCTGGTGTACATATATTTTCTCTGCTCTACAGAAGGCAATAAGCTCACATCTGCTTCATTTCCAACAGGCATATAGTGGAAATACAGAGCATAACGGCTTCCATTCTCTACTAACAGATCAACGAATTCATCACTGGTAACTGTCTCAATATTCTTGGATGTATAGCAGATAGAAGTACCAAAGATCAATCCATGCTGCTTCAATAATGACATCGCATTCATGACTTTGCCAAATACACCATTTCCTCTTCTCAGGTCATTTACTTCTGCAAAGCCTTCCAGACTGATTGCCAGATACAGATTGCCTACCTTCTGCATCTGTTCACAGAAAGCTTCATCTACCAGAGTACCATTTGTGTATGCAAGGAATGCACAGTCATTATGCTTCTCACATAATTTAATGATATCTGCTTTTCTTACCAGTGGTTCACCACCTGTAAACATATAGAAATAAATACCCAGCTCTTTACCCTGTGTAATTACATTGTCCATTTCCTCAAATGTCAGATTCAGACGATTGCCATACTCAGCTGCCCAACATCCTGTACAGTGTAAATTACATGCACTGGTCGGATCCATCAGAATCAGCCAGGGAACATTACACTGGTGTACTTCTCTCATTTTTCTTATGGTCTTGGTTCCATAGAAGAATGCTTCATATCGAAGGTTCAGTGCTGTTGTCTTTAATACATGTGGATCTATTTCATCAATGATCCTGTTCATATATTGGTTCAGTGTACAGTCTTTATCACGAATCATGTTTCTTACGGTATCATAATTCACATCCATTTTCTCATCGCTCATGTATTTCTCCATCAGATCGACAAGCTTTACAATACCTTCTTCTCTATTCTTTCTTACATCCTTCAGTGCTACATCAATAGCTGCTGAAAAAGCCATTCTTCCGGCTGCATGTGTCATTGCTCCCATTTTCAAATCCTCCCTGCGTTAATTATGAAATCTGAAATTACGGTGTTCTTTTACTGTATATAAGACCACCCATAAATTTAATCCACCATCTATCATCAAGTTAATTCCCACTAACTGCATGATCAGTTTCGTTGCTTCCACCGGTCTTGCCAGTAATACCAGTCCGGCTGCACCTGCTGCAATCGCCCATATCAGGATCAGCCACCACTTACTCAGCCCAAACCGCCTTGCATCCAATGCCGTCTGTATCTTAAACACACCATCTATCAGAATCAGGATGCCTACAAATGTTGGAAATGCCCTTAATATATGTTCCCAGTGAAACAACAGCAGACATCCTACGATTGCAGATAAGATACCCATTGCAAAATCAAATTGAAATGCAAGCTGATACATATCCTTTGTAAAGTACCCGATTAATTTAATGATTCCATATACCACCAGAACCGTACCTATGGCATAACAGGCTATGGAAAAAGACTGTTCAGGTCTTGCTATCAGGTATGCTCCCAAGGCAAGCTGCGCAACTGACAATACAATATATGCACGTTTTTCCGCTTTGATATGATCCACAGTCTCCACCTCCTCTTTTCCCTTTTTCTACAGTATAATTCCATTATTCGACAAAAAAAACGGACAAAAAAAGAGCAATGTCTCAAATTTGTACATTGCCCACATTCTGACTGGTTTTCACACATTTTTCAAAAAATGTCTGAATTATTTTTTATTTGAAAAACAATTCTGTGTACATTCCAAAGCGGTCTTTACTGTCCCTTCAAATACTGCTGCCATACCCTTTAAATAATCTGCTGAATCACTCTGGGAATTTCCCTTGATCCAGTTCAGAGTCATTCCAACAAGGGAATACCCATAAAAGGTAATGACAAATTCCTTTTCCTTGTCACTGACCTCCATACCCTGAACCTGTTGCTCCACATACTTTCTGATCAGCTTATCGCATATGGCAAACAAATATTTCTCCAATACATCACGGCTCTTTGAGTCGTATATATGCATAATAGCCGGCCGGTTCTCAACAACGAACAGCGCCACTCTCAGCAATTCCTCATACCAGGATTCATATTGCTTCTCATCTTCCAGTACTTTCTTTGTCTCAATATCAAAAACATCATCAATCAGATCATATATGTCCTGATAATAATAGTAGAACGTATTACGATTGATGCCACATTTCTCAACAATATCTTTTACTGTAATTTTATCAAGAGAATGTTCCTTCAAAAGCTCCAGGAAAGTCTCTACTATCGCCTTCTTCGTAAACTGTGACAAGGCTCTTCACCTCTTTCTCTTTCACATTATACCCAATAGAACATTCTTTTTGCAAGCCTGATTCTGATTAAACTACCTCATATGGTGTCTTCTCACCATTTATATATGCCCTGGCACATATAATAGAGTTCTCTACCATATCAGATACTGCCTCCTGCGTATAGAATGCAGTATGCGGTGTCACTACTACATTGGAATAAGATCTCAGAATTGCAAGCTGAGGATTATTTAGTGGCTCTCCCATACGGTTAAAATAATATAAGCCACTCTCATGCTCTACTACATCCAGTCCTGCGAACCCGACCTTACCTGATTCAATACCGTCAATCAAAGCCTGTGTATCCACCAGCGAACCTCTTGCGCAGTTAATCAGGATCACACCCTGCTTCATTTTATCCATTACTTCATGATTGATCATATGATAATTATCATCTGTTGCCGGTGCATGCAGGGAAATGATATCACACTCTCTGTAAATCGTATCCAGATCTGTATG
>UMLB01016719.1_pt1 | contig 15272 bp, 13 predicted proteins | sample 1966481 | NCBI WGS metagenome assembly UMLB01 (sample SAMEA4836192, study PRJEB28245) | human gut metagenome | biome: gut microbiome; material: fecal sample | place: Denmark | collected 2008 | reverse complement strand
GTGGATGTTGGCTTCCAGGGTTTCAAGCGTGTCGCCCTCGCCCACGCGCACCGGCTCCTGCGCCACGATGGGGCCCTTGTCGTAGTCCTCGTTGGCGAAATGGACGGTGACACCCGTGACCTTCACGCCGGCGTTGAACGCATCGGCGATGGCGTGCGCGCCCTTGAACGAAGGCAAAAGCGCCGGATGCAGGTTAAGCACGCGGTTGGGGAAGGCGTTGAGCATGACGGGCGTGACCTTGCGCATGTAGCCAGCCATGACCACGTACTGCGCGCCGGCTTCCTGCAGCGCGGCCACGATCTGCGCGTCGGCCGCCTCGGGGTCGGCGTACTTTTCGCGATTCATGACCAGCACGGGGATGCCAGCGGCGTTGGCGCGCTCGATACCGTACGCATCGGGACGCGACGCGACCACCTTCACCACCTCGACGGGCAGGCCCTTTTCCGCCTCATCGAGGATGGCCTGGAAATTCGTGCCGCTGCCGGAGAGCAGCACGCCGATCTTCAACTTTTCGGACACGAGACAGCCTTTCATCAAGCGGCGCCCAACCAGCCCCGCGATTCGCACTATGCAACCAGTATACGTGCAGGCGGCGAAGCAAGCCCCCGCTCTCGGCAAGCGCCATCAAGTATTCAAGGGGAAGGAGAAAGGGAGCAGGCGCGCACCCGAGCAGCGCCGGCGGTTGGCGTGCTATCATGTTCCGATAACGCACAAGCGTTCGCGATTGCGGCGCAACCATAGGAAGGGCTCCTACGCGGAGCGGGGTGACCCAGGTAACCGTTATGTCCGCAGACAGCTACGACGATTTCGAATATCGACCGGCTTCCGAATACACTTCGGAAGATCGGCGCAGGCACTATTGGGCCGTCGCCATCGGCTTGCAGGACGTCGATGGCCTGAAGGTGTCCGACTACCTGCGTGACCAAGCTCATGCCTACATCCGCGGCGAAAAGGGGCTCGATGAAGTCGGCGAACTCGTTCGCGAACGATACGCCAATGCCGGCGCAAACGGGGAAAACAAGGAAGCCGACCTGGTAAGCCAGCGAATCGCCGAGTTGCTCACGCGCGGCGCGTTCTTCCTTTCGCCCGACATGCTCACCACCATCCACGCGTACCTGTTCCAAGACCTCGACCCCGCGATATACCACCCCGGTCAGTTCAAAAGCGAGCGCCTGATCAAGCAGGAGGAGATTCTCAACGGCGACAGCGTGCTGTACGCCGACCCGCTGACCCACGAGATGTCCCTTCGCGGCGCGTTCGCGAACGAGGCCGCCGCAGCGTATACGACGTTCACGGACGAGGAGCTGCAGCGCTTCTGCCACACCATCGCGTTCCTCTGGCAAGTCCATCCGTTTTACGAGGGGAACACCCGCACCATCGCCGTGTTCTCGGCGTTGTACCTGAATAGCTTGGGGTTTCAGGTGGCGAACGACCCCTTCGCCAAGCACGCGCGCTACTTCCGCGATGCGCTGGTGCGCGCGCAGTACCGCAACGCAGCGGCGAAGATATTTCCCGACAACTCGTTCCTGACGCGGTTCTACAAAAACGTGATCGGAGAAGAAGGCGGCGAAATGAACCGCACGGACATGATATGTACCCGCCTGTTCGAGAACCCCAGCCTGCTGCGCAACGTCGACCCCAAAGATGCGCTGCGCAAAGGGAAAGGCGAAGGGCCGCGAGCCATCTAAACGCGTAAGCGCCTACAGCCCCAATTCGCCGATGACCTGCTTCATGGCAAGAGCCCACTCGAGCTGCTCGGATATGAATCTCGGCCAGGCGGTCTCGTTGTTCTTGATCTTGCAGCCATCTTTATAGAAGCGAAGCCCCGAAGCTTTCTTGGCGTCAAAGGGCGTGGCTGCAAGACCGAGACGTTCTTCAAATAAACCGGTGTTGTCGATGGCCTTGTAGCCGATTTCCTTGTCGTCGGGTGCGTAGAACTCGATGCCGATTCTGCCGTGCTGCGTGTCTATAAGCAATGCGATATGGTAGGCGGACGTGCCGCAGCGCAGCGTCGTCCAATGGTCCTTCGAGGGCTTCTGCGGGTTGAACGCCTTCAAAAACTCAGGCGTCGCCTGGGCAACCTCGCGATACTTGGTCCAGTAAGACAGCTTGACGCGCTCGGTCTCTGAGAGGCCCTCGCTGAGTTTGATGGCCTTCGTCCACTCGTTAGGCTGCTCGACCACATTGAAGCGTGGGGCGGGCAAGGAGACTCCGATGGACCACAGCTCTATCTCCACCAGGAAGAACCCGAAATCGCTGTCGGTGTGCTGGTTGAGCCACTCGATGGCCTGACGGTGCTCGTCGCGCGCGCGTGCCACCACCCATATGACGACCTCAGCGCCCTTGCCGGCGGCGTAGGTAATTACCTTGCCTAGGTGGTCGTGGTTGGTGTCCTCGAGCTGGTTCTCGATGATCACCTTGCGTCCGGTGCCGGCTTCCTGCGCATAGATGTCGACGTTGAACGAGCCCACTGCCGACTCGGTCTCTATAAGCTCGAGCTCAATGCCGACTGCCGAGCTCAATATGGCAAGGTTGGGCTCCTCGGAGAGCCACTTGGTGAAGTCAAGCGCCTCGTGTGGCCATACGTCGCGCAGATCGACTTTCTTCAGCTTGTCGAGATTGTATTTCATTGCATTCCTATCAAATCGTTGGCTCGCAAAGCGCCTCGTCCGCATCAATCGAAAACCGAGCTATACGTTATCGATGAGCCACTGCTTCCGCCAGTTCTCCATCCGCGCGTTCTTCTCTGACGGATCCATTCTGCCAATCGCCTTAAGGACATCCTGTGGCCCAACATTCCCGTTTTTGTGCTTCAAAGAGTCTTTTGCTATGTCGTAGGCAAGCTGAACGGATGTCGTCGCGGCAAAGGGTTTTCCCCTCCGCGCCAGATTGAGCGCTTCGGCGGCTCCGCTTATCGCGTTGTTGAACAACTCGATGGCATCCATCTGCTCGGACGTGTTTTCGACCAGATAGTCAACACCGTCGCTTCCGACGCCGAACTCAACCTCTCCTTGTCTATCCTGCCTTCCGAAAGGCGTGTCTTTTCCAAGGCCTAAATATGGTGTCTGGATAATGCCTTGTCGGGCAGCGCTCGTTTCGAACATGCCGTTGTAGCATCTGATAATCGCAGCGTCCCTTACCTCATCGCCGTAAAGCGGGCAAAACGCAAGCAAGATCCAGTCAACGTGAGCCGATGCTTTCTTGAGAAGCTCATAGGCTTCGCAACTTATTGGGAACCGACCTGGAGATACCTTGGTCTCCTTAAAGCAATCATTGAGGAACCATTTACTCAAATCCGTATGAAGCTCGATCAAGAATCCAAGCTGGATATCGGCATTGGCGTCACTCTGCGTTATGTTCTCGCGATACGCATCGAGCTTGAACACATGTCCACGACCGTTCTTACCGAACAGTCCCGCGTCGAGCGAAGTGCTGATGTCGTCAACGCAGGCGTTCGATTGCTCCCGTATCGCCCGGCTGATCATATCGCCGAGCCCTTGGTAAGCCTCTTCTGTCAAAGCACCCCTACGAGCTGTATCCTCGTGTTGCTTTCGAAACCGCTCCGCATCCGAAGAGAACCTTGCGGACTTGGATTCAATCTTCTTGCCCCTCCCGATATGGTGGTCAACGCGGAAGTGCTCTAAACCGACTATTCTTCTCCCGTCTTCGGCGGTGATAACAATATCGGGCCTATCGAATGGGCGGGCGTCGCCCGACAGTCGGGCGACGTTCCTTCTCGCTTCTCCTCCTTTTGCTCTCGCGACTTTCAGCGATTGCTCATAAATCGAAAGCTCAGCCTTTTCCTGGTTCTCCTTATGGTTCATAAGCGTTACCTAGCTCATCCTGCCCATCACCTCGAGCAAGTCCTCGTATGTTGCCACATTGTGGTAACGCACGTCATTCGTACTCATCTCGTTGAAGAGCTGTCAATCTTGCTGGTTTTGGATGCGACCAGCCCCGTGCTGCTTCTCATCGTGCGCTCCTTAGATATTAAGTGCATTGCATTGCTTTAAAGCATTATATGCTATGACCTGCTGCGACTGGCTCCCATAACACGGCACCGCAGCTTGGGCAAACTGAGCCCCAAGGGACCTCGAATCGTCTTTTCTGGCACGCAAATCAAAGGACCGCTGACTGTCAGCGACCCTCCTTTGTCCCTGCCTCACGTAGAGTCCGCAAGGACTGTTTCACTGGAACCATGTTAAGCCATTAACCCGTTTGGATGAACGACAATTAACCGAACGGGGGACGTAGGCGCGTTCACATAACGAAGCCCTCTTTCTCAGGGAGCTGGCCGTTCAGCTGGTAGCTCTCAAAGATGTGGCGGAGCAGGCATTGATAAATACACGGGCGATACCCGAACGCCTCGGTATCGACGCCGCACAGCTTGTCGACCACGATGTCGCCACAGTCCATCATCCCCGCAAGATCCGGGTGCTTTACGATTGCTTTCTCGACATGCCCCTTCCTGTCGTTAGGCAGTCTTTCGACCTTTCTGTGCATCGCCAGCTCGATGAGACAGGACTTGCTGATGGTAAACTGCCCTTCCTCGCTTACGAGCGCACTGCGCGCATCCTCATCTCGGACGTCCCACTTTTCGCCAGTGTAAGAGTAGATAGCGATTTCATCATCCACCACCTCAAGCCAGGCGTGTCCTGCATAGCCAAGCGACATCGGCGCACCTCTCTTCCGAAATATCGCGCCTCATGCGTTCCGTAAGCTTATCCAAGTCAGCAAACTCGCTTCGACGGTAAGCAAACGTCGTATAGGAAATAGGCAGCTTGCGAACGAACGACGAAAAGTAGGCAAGCATAGCCTTGCGCTGAGATATGCCAAGGTTGGCGTAATCCTTGTGGCCGTTTATAAGAGGCTCAGAATGGAACGGAATATTGGGAAGTGCTTGCCGTACACATCGACCTTCGTGTAAATGTGCTCAAGCAACCATAGCGTTCGATACGAACACACAAACGCGAAACCCGCAGGTGGGGAATTCTTACCTGCGGGTTTCGCGCGCCTGAAGGCCAAGCGAAGCGCAACCTACCAAGGACGCTCGTTCCGGGAGTCTGTAAAAATCTGTAACAGATTTTTACAGTTTCAGGCGAAAGCTGATAAAATTTGTTACAGATTATGAAAGGCAGTGCACAAATGGCGAACGCAACCATCGCAACCCTCATCGAAGATTTCCATGCAACGGTATTGCCAGCGCATCTCAAGCGGATGGTCGACCGCGACCTCAGCCTTGGTACCCCGTTCGATCCCGCACCCGGCAACTTGGTAAAAGTGGTCGTGGGCATGCGGCGCTCGGGAAAAACATACCGATTATTCCAGCAAATACGCGACTTGCTGAACTCCGACATCAAGCCCGAGCAAATCTGCTACTTCAATTTCGACGACGATCGCCTTCGCCCCTTCACGGCCTCTACTATCGACGAAGTGCTGGAAACTTTTTTTGAACTGCACCCATCAAGCCGCTCACAAGGGACTTTCCTCTTCTTTGACGAAATCCAGGAAGTTCCCAATTGGGATATTGCCGCGCGGCGCATCGTCGATACCGAAAAAATCACCATGTACGCAACAGGGTCGTCATCCCGTATGCTTTCCACCGATGTAGCAACGGAATTTCGCGGCAGATCGATTGCTTACGAGCTGCTTCCGTTCAGTTTTCGCGAATACGCCCGATACCACCACGTGCTCGAAGACCAGCAAAGAATGTTCGACAAAGAACAGCAATCGCTTCTGAAGCGGGCGTGTCGGGATTATCTCGCGCAAGGTGGCTTTCCCGGCGTTCAAATGCTCGATGACAATGAACGCGCCGGCGTACTGCAAAGCTATGCGCAGTTCACAGTTGCTCGCGACGTCGTTGAGCGCCACGGTTTTTCAAACGCGGCGTTTGCGCGAAACCTGGCAAGAGTCTCGCTTGCTTCAAGCGGACGCGATTTCTCCATCAGCAAGATAGACGGCATGAGCAGAAGCGCAGGCTATTCGCCCGGGCGCGCAACCATTTCGGCCATCATCGACGCCTTCGAAGACGCGCATCTGCTTCATCAGGTGTACGAGTTCACTCATTCCGCACAAAAGGTCCGCCTGGGCGGCTTCAAGGTGTACGCGGAAGACCCCGGTTTGCTGTGCGCGCTGGCTCCTGCAACAAGCGATGGCCTGACCAGAGCGCTTGAGACGGCTGTGTACCTGGAAATGAGGCGTCGCGCATCTTCCCGCGTGGGCTCTATCGCGTTGCTGAAACTAAAATCCGGCAAGGAGATAGACTTCATCGAAGGCGATGAGGCGTTTGGAATTGCCTACGAGCTGATACAAGTGTCTCTGAGCATGAAAAACGAAGCTACGCGCCAGCGCGAAGTCTCCGCACTGCAAGAAGCCATGGCGCGCTTCGAAAAGAACGCCGCAACCATAATAACGCTCGACGAAGAATCAAACATCAACGTCCCCGAAGGCGTGATTCACGTTGTGCCCGCATGGAAGTGGTTGCTGGGATAAAGACAAGTCGTCTTCACAATAGAGCTGCGCCTGGAACACAAGGACGACTTGGAGCATCCGACGGTTGAAGCGTCTCAAGCCGATAAGGGCTTTTTAGTTAGCGGGCTACTTTCGACTGCTACGCTTTTTGCCTGACATTCATTCGCCTGGATTATCCGGCACCGGTTCTTCCGCAGAATGATCCGGCTTCAATTTCAGCAAAACCACGCTGTCCTGCTTGATAACGAGAGTGTCTGCTTCGTTAAAGGCGAAACGCAGCTTTTCGAGCTCCTCATCGTTTTCCGCGGCGACCTTGGCGACGACATCTTTCGTCGACACGGAATCTTGAAGCCTGGCACGCTTCTCCGCAAGATCGCTTTTCGCCTTCTCGCGCATACGAATGGGGTTAAGCTGATTCACTATCTCTTCCGATTCCTGTAGCTTCCTTAAAATGATGTTTGAGAATCTCTCCTCGTCCTCGACGAGAGGCGCAATGGCAAGCGGCTTTCCCTTCACTTTCGTAGTCCTTTCTATAAGGTCGCCCCTTGCATCGGTTCGGCACGAAGAGAAGTCCTCGGCCATTTTGGCGGATAGTTGCCGCTCTTTCTCGATGTTCTCTTCGGAGTAATCACCATCCAGACGCATGCCTATCTGCCGCGCCGCGTTATGGATGCGAAAAGCGGCAGCTGCTCTGTTTTCGAGCGAGTTAAGCCGTTTCGACTTGGACTCGATTTGCTTGGCCGATAGCCGTTTAGCCACCGCGACTTCGTGGGAAAAGTCCTTAATGCGGGCGATATGAAAGTTCCACGCCTTGTCGGCTTCGAATATGGCACGCTCAATTACGAGCTGAGCCGCCTGGCGCTTTTCCGGGTTGGCTGCGTACTCGTTAAACTTGAACGTTAGGCGAACAAGGCTGTCGTAGGCCGCTTTGAGCTCAGCTTGTCGTTGGAGCTCCATGTTGCGCTGAATATCTCGGACAGTCGATTCTAGACGATCAAGCCTGTTGTTAATTTGATTCATGTACGCCATGCCCACCACGATTGCAGCGCCCTGGAGAGCGAGATTAGCTGCTGCTATGGGCTGCAGGCCAGCCTGTTTGATGGCTGCCATGTCATTGAACTTGCCGTCGTTACCGAAGCTGGAGAGCAGGTTCCAACCATCGGAACGACGCACGCACAAGTCGCCCCAACCGACGCCCTCTGGAAACTTAACCACCGCCATGCCGTATTGCTGGGCAGCTTGGGTCACGTTAGCAGCAAGCGGGATCAACGAATCCGCGGCGGCAGCGGCCTTACCCTCAAGAGGAAACGAGATAGATTTGGACGATGCGCCCTCAAGACGCATCAGTTCGTCAGGAGTCAGCGGAGCGAGCGACTTCTCCTGCGAATTGTCCGGGTCTTCTGGTGCGTCCGACTCGCCTGGCTTGAAAAAACGGTTGAAGATAGACACGTGATACTCCTTGCGTTGGGGTTTTGGTGTCGCCGCCATTATCGAACTGCAGCGCGGTGCGTGCGGGGACTTCCGGATTGCAAGCGGCACGAAGGAAATGTTACGGATTGCGGGAAACGATGGTGGTAAGCAAATACGAGCTAATGGCCCACGAAGCATCCTCTCCTTCGTGAGCCGCATGCTCAAGTAACGTGCTACAAGACTGCGAACTTTCAAACCTTCGAAAATTCAAGCAGATATCTGTGCTCAGCTATGACGACGCTTAAACAGCCAAATGCTCATCCAGAAACGTAATCACCTTTTTACCTGCTTCTTCGTTCTCTAGTTCAAAAACCCATTTGTCCGTGTCGTAATCGAGGACATCCAAGAACCAGCGTCGTTCGGGGCCGGGCGTTAGCGTAACGCCAAGAATCGCGCCTCCGACAGCGGCAACGAATTTTCCGGGCGTCAATGCCCCGATGATTCCGCCGATCGATGCGTTGCGAAGCCAATCAAGACCGGCGTCTTTCTCTTTAGAGTACACTGACGCATTTCGCACACGAATCGGGATTTCAGGGTCCAGCGGTGCAGGCGGCTCATCGTCAAATGCATCTGCAAGTTTCGCTAGCCAGCCCTTCCCGAAATCGGGCTCGCCGTTCATCAGCTCTAGTCCCCGATGCGAGAGGCGGAGATATTTCTCCGGTCCCTCCACAACTCTTTGCTCGTGGTCGAGCTCGATTCGCCGTACACGTACGTAGGATACGGCAATGTTGTTCGCTTCGGAAACCATACCATCACGATAACGAGGTTCCAGCAACTCAGGAGCATCGTGATGTTCGCCGACTCCGGCGAGTTCGCTTGCAGCCCCTTCTACGAGATTCGCCGCTATGTCGACGGCGCCTGCGGCGACATCGGCTGCGCCTTTGACCAATCCGCCAACCCCTTTGCCAACGTCATTGGCAAAAGCGAAAACATCGATGGTGCTCCCATGCGCGAACTACCTCCCTATCGTTTTCCAAATGACCCGAAGAACTTGCCGATATTCGCCGCGCCGTCTGCTATTGCCGATCCAATCTGCGCGGCCCCTTCCGCCGCGGCGGCACCGGCCTTTGCTGCCGCATCGCCAGCTGCCGCGGCACCCGCCGCAACAGCTTCACCCGCCACAGCTGCCCCACTTGCCGCAATTGCTCCAACTTGCACTGCTCCATCAGCGATTGCGTGCGCGGCATCTGCTACAACGTCACTTTGCTTGGCATCGGGAGCGTCTTGCTCGATTCCCGAACCAGGGAGTTTGCGCAAGTGCCTTCTCAATGTCTCGGCACCTGGTTTGAATGTTGCATACGTCAATCCACCTGACACCAGACCGCCTACAACGGGGACGATCTTTCCAACGCCTTTCGCAAATGTTTCCTTAGTAAGCTGAACGCCTACTACGCGAAGCACCTTTTTCAGTATGGGGTAAAATGCGGTTTTCGTGAGCGCTTGCTTTTGAATCGCCTTTTGCACTCCGACGCGAGCAACTTGGTTCGCGAAGGCGTTGATAGAATTCGCCGCCCCACCAACATTCATCATGACACCTAAAAGCATGATGAACTTCGCAAGCGTTTCGTCATCCACCTCGTCGCCGTCTTCAAGAAATGATTGCCAGCCATAAATATATGCAAGCTTTTGCTCGATGCGCATAACATGCGCGAAGTACTGGGCTAAATCTGCAGGCACCGCAGCCGCAAGGGCCAAACCGCCCGGAATACCTGCGGCAAAGGAGAGTGCAGCGCATTTTTTCGTTTCAAAATCAATTGCCTCAACAGCGATAGCATCAAGCACTTCTGAAGGGATACCCGCAGCACCCGGTGTCTCCACTACAGCAAGGTCGATATTGGCGTCTGGGCAATGCTTTCCCAACTCAGTTCGAAGAAATTTCCCGCGGTCGATTCGGATCATTTTAAGAGATGCTGCAGCCTTGATTACCTTAAGCGCAAACTGCTCGGCCTCGTCCTGCTCGGCCTCGCTGAGCGCAGGAAGCCCGTATTCAACTTCCGGTTTTTCTTCTGCAACGATTTCGCTGGATTGCTCTTCCGCCATATCCTTTGATTCCTTTCCCCGCTCCTCCGACACCGCTTCCCGTGCGGTTCGTTTGGGTGTTTGCTGGGTGACTTGCTATAGCAAGTCACCCTAAACATTGTAGCTTTTACGATGCGCTTATGAGTACTGACGAGCGCAGAAAACGGTTGGGCGAGCGCATAAAGGCGCTACGGGAGCAGCAAGGACTGTCCCAGCGCAAGCTTGCCCTGATGATCGGCTCGAATCAAACGCACATCTGGCAAATCGAGAACGGCACCGTGAACGTGGGACTCGACCTTTTGTGCCGCCTCGCCGATGCCCTTGAAGTTAACGTACGCGACTTGATTGACTTCTAGCCGGCACAAACCCCCAGCAATTGCGAGCGTCCCCAAATAGCTCGCACATGGCGCTCGAGCCAAATCAGGCCGACGCTTTCGCATCGGCCCGCATCTAAGACTTGCTAACTAGTAGGCGCTTCTCGAATTGTACAAGCATCAGGAACTCAACTTGACCACTTTCAGGTCTAGCGATTTCACACTTTGGCTGCTCACAAGGTTATCGTATTCCGTGCCGTCGGCTTTCTTGCTGAACTCCATGGTAATCATGGTGTTCGGTTGCATGCTTTGCCCAACTACCAGATAGTCAGCCAACGAATCCTTGTCATCGAGCTCGATATAACTTCCATCGCTGGCTAACACATTCATTGTGATGTATCCGCTACCATAATGGTCGGCAAGCGAGCCCGCCATACTGATATATCCGCACGAAGCCAGATTGCGCCCAACGTAATCCCGCAACGCACGCGTGTACTTATCTGGTGAGGAATCGATTGCGGTCATGCACGGTGCCGTACCGTCAGCTTCCCCGATTTTCTTTACTGCAAGCACTATCTCTTCCTGAGACTCGCTTGCCACAAGATTATCGTATTCGGTCCCATCTTCCTGCTTCAGAAACTCAAGCTTGATCTCTGTATTGGGTTTCAGATTTTGATCGTAAACAACGTACTGCTTCAGGCTCTCTTCGTCCGTCGGGTTAATATACGCTCCGTCAGCGCTGACGTAGACGATTCCCAAGGTGCCGCTACCATACCGGTCGTGACGCAACTCGTCTAAAGCGGTATAGCCAACAGATGCCGCGTTCATTCCGCGGTAGTCTTTGACGTACCACGTATACTTATCGGGAGAAGGCTTAATCGATTCGCTTTGCTGAACAGCCGTTTCCTGCTGGGCCTCGCCAACTTTCTGCTCGACATTTGATTGCTGGTCTTGAGGCGCGGCACAACCAGCAAGCGCAAGAGCTAAGGCAAGCATTGCGGCGCTTGCTGCAACGATGATCGCCTGTTTCATAATGGTTCCTTTCGGTCGTATTCCATATAGCCACGAACTAAAGAAGCGTCCGCAAAAGCAGCTCGTAGGCTCCCGGCCCAAGCCATACATCAACAACAACGGACATGCCGGGTGCATTAAGTGCCCAGTTCAGAATTGTCTTTGCAGCAACATGTGACACGTTGTAACGTCCATGGATGTCGTCAATCGCGCCTGCAAGCGCAAGCGCGGCGCACACTGATGCTTCAGAAGAATCGACATTCTCCACAAGTGGTGCAAAAGAGCGAATAAGCCACCCGCGATGGGCGGCACAGCCGGCAGACACACCGTCCTGCCTTGCTTCTTCGTCTGCCATCTTGCGAAGGGTTTCAACCACCTGCGCATCGATTTCGTTCTCGGTAAGCTCGCCAGCCAACGACGGTTCTTCACCCTGCGAAGCCATCAGCAACGCTCGCGCAGCCAGGAGCTGCCCCGCAACCTCTTCTTGTCGTTCTTTGAGTCTTTCTATGTGTACCGCCAGCAGCCCGGGTTCTGCCTCACTTCCAGTTGCTGGGTGCTTGCGCAGCTTTTCACCGATTTCGGGGAGACTCAGTCCCTGCTGCTTTTCCAGGCGGACCACGAACAGCGTTGCAACTTCACGTGCGCTATAAGTTCTTCTTCCCCATGTGCTGTTCTGGGGTTGTACAATACCCAGCCCTCCTTTCCCGTTGTAGCAGCAGCGCTGGATGTCGCGCCGCGGCAATCCTGTCAGGCGCTCAACCTCGGAAATCGTCCAGCCACCGTGTTCGTGTGCGTTGTTCATGTGCCGCCCTCCCGAGTTCCAGCAAATCTGTTCAACGCTTGAACAGCAAGCAGGATTCGGTGATGAACTCGTAGAAGTTTTCTCAGCTTTGACCTCCCGCGCTTTTGACTGCGAAGGGTATGGCGTTCGCATATGCAGTCCTTTCCTTTAGCGACTTCGGCCCCAAGGGCCCTTTCGCTATAGGGCGTGCAAAAACTGCGAATCAGGCCGATCAGGCGTCAAGGGAGCGAGTGCGGCGGTGTTGCGCTGCCGGTTTGCCGCTTTCGTCAGGCGGGTGATGACGGTATTGCCGTCTGCGATATGGACGTCGTTGTGTTTGCCGGGGCTACACCCGGCGGGCGTGTGCGCCACCATCTGGGCGGCTGTGCTGGTGGTGTGGACCGGCATCGGGTCGCTTCTAGCGTGCGACCTTGGGGCCGTGCCGCTGGCGTGCTACTCCGCGTCGTGCGGCGCGCTGGCCGAGGGGTTGTTCTCGGTCGGCGGTCTGCTGGTCGGAGGGGGGTGCGGACGAATAGTTGGACCATTCGGTCCGGTTAGGAGTTCGCGTGTACAGTCAATCCGCAAGAAAAAGGCCCTCGAGATGCTGGCGCTCACCGGTGACTTCGAGAAGAGCGCCAGGATGTCCGGCATCTCCGGCAGGACCCTGCGCCGATGCCTCTAATGCGGACACACATTTTGTCCTATAAGCCCCGTTAGCGAGCAACGCTCAATACAGAAAGGGCTGCCAAGCACTCTTGGCAGCCCTTTTGCTAACGCACTGGAACTGACGATTGCTAACTATGCTAACGCAACCTAACAAAACTGACGCATGCTGAAAAAGCTAACTGAACCTGAAAATGCTGACGTGTGCAAACTTAAAGAAAGACGCTATCTGGAAGCGAATGGAAGGATCGAGGGCGACGGCCATAGCAATATTCGCATCAACCCCGACGTCCTCGAAGCCGCGGTTACCGCTATCAGGGGCTTCCGGCCCCTGACTCAAATCCCGTGCGCTATGAGGCGAAGCGAGCGGCGAACGGAACCGGAGATGCGGCAGCCGAGGGCAGTACCGTCACGCGCTGCGCCATGTCGGCCGCGTTCGCGGCGTTGGCTTCGCGAAGTGCGCGGCGGATGCCGGCAACGACGTCGCCGCGACCCGCCATCTCAGGCGTCAGCGCGACATAGCCGACAGACTCTCCGGCGACGGAAGCCGACACGTCGGACGTGCGCACAACCGCGGAATTGCGATAGAAAGCAGGCCACCACGGGTTTTGCGCTTCGTCGTTCGCCATATCGCTATGCGCCTCATCGGAAAGCAGCATGATCGAATGGCCGAACGCGCGCTGAGCGCGGAACAGCGCACCGGCGATGCCGTCAGCGACAGCTTCCGGATACGCCATAGCGCTCGGATCGTTCGACATGCTCACGATTGCCAACTTCGTGCGCGGAGTGAGCATGCACTCCAGGGCGACGAAGTCGGGCAGCATCGTTTCCTCGTCAAGCGGGACCTCAACCAGGCGAGCGCCCCGATCCTCGACGATCGCGCGATACGTCTGGCCGCAAGGCGCAAACGCGATCACTTCGTCTTCGGGCTTAAGCACCGCATCCATAAACGCGTTGAGGGCGCTATCGGCACCGCTGGCCATGACGATGTCGGAAGCGACATAGGAGGTGCCGAAACGACACTCCAACGAAGCGGCAACAGCCGACGCCGCGCCAAGACGTTCTTTCGTGAACTGCGAAACGAGCATTTCCTCTTCCCTTCCTAGCGCAATCTGCGCACGATGAAACCGCCCCGACGCATACGGCATAGGGGACAACGTCGCCACTTCGCGACGATAACCACAACAATGGGGAAACATATAAAGCATCGAGGCATAACGCATGCCCGATGGGGAAAATCAGATACGCTCGAACGAGCAGATTGCTTTCGCAACGATTGGGATTGTAGCGCACGCCACAAGAAGAAAACACCCCTGAGCGCCGATTTCCTCGCAAGCGGAAAACCAGGGTAACATATCGTTTCAGCAGGTCAGATACCCATATAACCCAAAAATGGTGATGGGTTTTTAAGAAAATACCCCGATTCGCACGAATGTCTGAGCATCGCAAAAAAGGCTGCATACGCGGCCTTTTGAGCCGCCTGCCGCTTCTCGGGCACAAGGGCGTTGCATGAACACGCCTCCGTCCCCTGTTCGCATGTCGAGGCATTGCGAGCAGCGGATTATCAGCAAGCACCAAGTCGACGCCGTTAGGCGCTTGGAGCGGATGCGGCCTTTGAGCAGGTTTGCGCGTGGCTAGCGACCATGCGGTAGAATGACAGCACGTCGTTGCCGGCAGACGAAAGGAGCGGAGCCAGATGATGGAGGTCAGATCGCCAGAACTATCACGGCTCACCCTCATGTGCCGCGACCACGAGGTCGCCGAGTTCACCTGGAACCACGACCGCCAGGCCGTCACCGGCAAAACCCATGTCTTCGATGCAGGCCATGCGCCGCTCATGTCGGTCGACCCATACGGCAACATCACGCGAGACAGGCTCTCGATCTGGCTCAAGAACAGGGGCATCCCCGACTTCCGCCCCGATGCCGTAGAACGGCTGCGCGCCGTCGGCTTCCCGTCGGCCGCCTCCCTCATGGCTTCCGGTTTCGGAGTGTCGCTCTCCGACCAATACTGGATCCGCCCGACCGGCTCGATCTCCACATGGAGCGACGTCAACTGTTTCGAGAACGATTTCAGCGAAGAGCTCGGCAAGCTACTGCTTCCGCACGACGCCTCATCGGTCCCCTCCCTCATCGAGAAGATCAGAAGCAACGCGAACATCCTCGCCTCCTCGCCCGATGCAGCCCTGAACGGCAACCTGCCGAAGCGCTGGACGATCAAGGACGGACAGCGGGTGCTGGTCAAGTCGGGGCGCGCCTCTGGCAGGTTCCAAGAACCGTTCAACGAGAAGATCGCCAGCGTGCTGTGCTCGCGACTGCTCGGCATGGACGACTACGTTTCCTACGAACTCGAGGACGGCGGCTTCATGAAGTGGGCCTCCCGTTGCAAGCCCATGACCGACCAGACGACCGAGTTCGTCCCGGCGTATGCGCTGCTTTGCTCATCGAAACACCCCTCGGACCTCGGGCTGTACGATTTCTACGTATCCACCTGCGCCGCTCACGGGCTCAACGTACGCGAGGACGTGGAGAAGATGCTCGTCG
>UMLB01029619.1_pt1 | contig 15407 bp, 10 predicted proteins | sample 1966481 | NCBI WGS metagenome assembly UMLB01 (sample SAMEA4836192, study PRJEB28245) | human gut metagenome | biome: gut microbiome; material: fecal sample | place: Denmark | collected 2008 | reverse complement strand
TCCAGATACCGCTGCATCCGGGGCGGCGCAACGATGTAGCTCAACCCCAGTGCAGGGTCTGCGTTCAGGGCGTTGGCATCGAAAGAGGTGCTGGCAAAGTGGTACTTGCCATCCTCTCCCCGGACCGTCTTTTTCTGCCGGATAGCAGTTTGCAGCCGCTGGGCGTTGACCTCTTTCACCCGCTGGACGGCTTCAAACAGCCGCGCTCTGCCGGGTATCTTATATGCCTTTAAGGAGGGCGATACCGCAAGGCAGATAGTCTTTTCGGTGCGGGAGGCGTCCGCTACCACCAAATTGGTGGTCAGGGGGTCGAGATGACGGTCTACGCACTCCACCGAGGCATAGAAGCTTTTCAGGTCGATTGCCAGATAGGTGCGCTGTGCTGCCATACTTCAGCCCTCCTCTGTGTTATTTGGTTTCAACCTCCACGAACCATCTGCCGAACCGGGAGGGAAACCGTGGGTCGGAACGCTCGAAAAACAGGTGCCGCTCCTGTCCCTTTACCATTACAGTATAACAGTCGCCGGGCATATCGGCAATGGTATTTGCAGGGCGAAAGTCCCGCACCTGCTCGATGGGATACGTCCGACCATCGCCCCATGTGATCTGCCGGGGCTGCATATAGCCGGTTGCATCAAAATCAGAGTTCACCTTCACATAGACCTTTTCTGTTTTACGGCGGCAGTTCCGATTCATTCCTTACAGCTCCTTTACAAAAGTCACAACTATTTATATTATTATAATAAATCTTTACGCTGTTTTCAAGATGATACGGCTATTTTGTCTGCGATTCTGACAACGAAAAAGAGTGACAGTATTTCAAATCGAAACACTGTCACTCTTTTTCTTGTTTACAGTTCTCCCAGAATCTTCAAAAACTCATCAAACCGATAAGCACCTTCCAAATGGAGGTCTTTATTCTGGAACACCATGTAATAGCGATACTGGCTCCCGGCTGCATTCTGCCATGCACGACCCAGTTTGATCTTTTCACGGGATTCAGCATTTTCCAACTGGTCGCCCTTGGTTTCCACCAGCAGCACCTTTCCGCTGTTGGTCATCACGATAAAGTCCGGGTAGTGGTTGCGGAAAGCATTCAGGCAGAACGCATTCCGTCCGCTGGTGGGATTGCGGTGCCACCAGCGCACACTGTCAATGCCGGTCAGTGCCATTGCCATGTCGTACTCGAAATTATCGTCTAACTCGCACTCCTGCTTGTACAGGCTCTTGGTCAGGGAAGAAGCCTTGCCGGACAAGGTGATAAGCGGTGTCAGCTTGAAGCGGGGTTCGGTGACGATCTTGCCTACCTCCAGCCAGTTATAGAAGTTCTCCCTTGCGGTTTCCTCTTGCAGCTTGATGATATAATCGCAGATCTTGTTGGCAAAATTGACGGGCATCTGTTCCAGTGCGTCCAACTGGTCTTGGTTCATGCCATCAATAATGTAGTCCACATACCGCTGCAATTCCGTATCGTCTACGGCGTTCAGCTTCTTCTGGCGGCTCAGTGTAGTGTGGATCATGCTGCGGCACAATTTCAGCCGGTTCTCTCCCGGCATCAGAGGAAACTGCTGTCCGATGTACTGCTGATACTGGGATTCCATTTTGGACGCACGGGGCGTACCATCGCCGTCCAGATCGACCTGCGCCAGATTGTTGTCCAGATGGTCGAAGTCGATGTTGCTGGGCTTGCCCTTCAGGGTGAAGTTGCTCAGAAGATTCTCCTTGGTCAACTCCTGCGTATCACTGGGCATCAGGATGCTCTGGGGAATTTTCAGGCAGAATTTGGGCAAGACGAGCTGTTCGATCTCGTCGGCAAACTCTGCTTTGACCTTTGTTTGTCCAACCATTTTCTGTGCCTCCTGCGGTAAGTCGCTGGCAGGGTCGTCCTTGTGCTGCTGCAAGGCAGCTTCAAAGACGGCGATTTCCTTTCCGGCTTGTGCCAGAATGTCCTGCACTGCCGGTGCGATCTTTTGGGGTTCGGTGGTGGGGTCAACGCACACCGGGTCCAGCCGCACCGTATCCGGGTCATCAAAAATATCCTGCGGCTCCTCCGCAGGTGCCGGGGGCGTGATGCTAAAGATGGTCTGCTGTGCCACAGGCAGCGGTGCCGGAGCAGGGGCTTCCTCCTGTGCCCGGTAGTCCTGATCGGTAAAGCCTGCGTTATTCAAGCCCTTTACAATGCCATCCAGTGTGTGCTTAAAGTCCGCAGAGGAGGTCAGCACATAGGACATATTCAAAGCCGGGACCGGGTGCTTTCGGGTATAGGGCAGGCGCAGGATGCGTCCAACGATTTGCTCCACGTCCACCTGACTGGTACGGTTCGCCAGCGATGCAAGGATGTAGGCAAAGGGGCAGTCCCAGCCCTCCTTCAATGCGTTGACCGTGATGATAAATCGGATGGGGCATTTGGGCGAGAGCAGGTCTGCATTTTTCAGCTCATTGATGTCGGCGGTCTTAATGGCGATCTGCTTTGCCGGTATGCCGTTTTTCACAAGGATGGTGCGGATCTTCTCAAAGGTGGCAGCGTCCTCTTTGCCCTTGGGCTGTGCCTGAAACAGCACGATGGGGCGGATGTAGCAGCCACCGTTGCGATATTCTGCCATGGCCTGCGCTTCCAGAATGCTCTGCATCTGGACGGCGTTGTTCAGCACATCCAACTGGTTGTTGCGGTTCATTACGAATACCGGCAGCTTGACCATATTCTCCTGACGCAGATGAATGGCATCCACAATGGAGATCAGGTTGCTTTCCTTGGTGGGAGTAGCGGTCAAGTCCAGCACAAAACGGGGGTTGAAGTCCCGGAGCATCTGCTTGCTCAGGGTACTGCGGGCATGGTGACTCTCATCCACGATCACCACCGGACGAAGCTGGTTGATGATCTGCAGCAGGGCGGTGGGGTCGGCATCCTCCACTGGATGGGTGGGAGTGCCCAGAGCCTGCGCCAACTGCGCCAGACTGCTGTTCTCCTGCCGTGCCTTGAGCTGTTCTTTTTTGCCCCGGAAGGAATCGTAGGAAAGCACCAGAATGGAAAGCTGTTCGGTAATGGCAGAGATGTTGAACCGTGTGGCAGACAGCAACTGGTCTTTGGTGTAGATCTCCACCCGGCTGTTGAACGCCACATCAATTTTCTGGCGGTAGGGGTGCGCCGGGTTCCGCAGAGCAGCAAGGGTCTGGGTGAGGATGGCATCCGAGGGCACCAGCCAGACCACCACACGCTGCTGCATCACGCCCAGTGCGTTAAAGATTGGCTCAATGGCGTTGGCTGCAAGGAAAGTCTTGCCGCCGCCGGTGGGCACTTTCAGGCAGACGTTTGCCACGCCCGGCAAAAGATCCTGATACCGGGGCATTCCGCCCGGCCCCACCGGAACGTGCTTTTCTTCCCACAGGCGGCGGTAAGCGGTTTCGATGCTGCCCGTCTGCATCAAAATCTCAAGATACCGTTCAAGGTCACGGATCACGGCTCTTTGATAATTTTTCAATTCCATTTTTGCCGTCCTCCTTACACCCGCACAATATCACGGGGAATCTTTTTGAACGTAATGCCAAGCTGCTGCAACTCCTGTTCGCTCAGGGTACAGCGGTCGGCGTAAATGATGTAGCCCTCTGCCTTTTCCGGGATGGTTGCCACAAAGTCGTAGTTCAGCACACAGACCTTCTGGGGTTCATAGAAGAAATAGTAGGCGGTGCTGTTGTTTTCGCCAAGGAAATAGGGGTTGCTGTTCTTGTGGTCGGACAGCGGCTTTTTTGTTTCGGTATACCAAATGTAGTCCCTGATCTTCTCGGTGCCCACCGTTTCGTTCAGGTTGCCGCTGGGCAGCAGCAGCGGTTCGCCCAGTTCATAATAACTGAAACTGCCGCCGGTGCCCTCCACGGCGTTCTTGCCCTCGCCATAGCCATGGATGACCCGCTTGACACGCTCGGCGGTGATGGTGTCGGCATAATCGCCCATCTCCACCAGAATGAATTTGCGGTGCCCGCCATCGGCTTTGTTCATGTTCAGCACCGCATGGGCTGTGGTGCCGGAGCCTGCAAAGGAATCGAGGATGATGGCATTTTCATCAGCGGCTTGCTCAATAAGCTCCATCAGTAAACCAGAGTTCTTCGGAAAGTCAAAACGTGCGTCACCGAAAATCTGAACAAGTTCGTTGCTTCCAGACCGGGTAAAGAACCCATCACCAATAATGGATGAATAGCCAGTGTATGTGCCAGCCAAGTCGGACAAAAACTGTTTTTTGCGAGGACGTCCTGCAGGAGTCTCAGGCCATAGGATTCTATTTTCTGCAATGAGTCGAGCCATGGTATTTCGATCATATCGCCAGCCCTTTGCTGGTTTCCCATAGTTGATTCCAGTAGTGGGGTCAACAAGATCGTAATGCAAATTCGGTCGAGCTTCTTCTGTGGCAAGTCCGACCATATTTGCACTTGTCCACGGTCCGCGAGGGTCATTGTCGGGATTTTTGTACTGATCTTCTTTTCTTTTGCAGCCACGCAGCTTATCACCATAGCACAATACATATTCATGGTCTATGGATACGTTGGTGATGTTTCGGTTGTCTTTATTCTGTCGGCTTTTCCAGATGAGCTGAGCAATGAATCGACTTTTTCCGAAGATTTCATCCATAACCATTTTCAGGTAGGTCACTTCAATATCATCAATGCTGATAAAGATCACGCCATCGTCAGCCAACAGTTTTTGCAGCAGCATCAGCCGGGGATACATCATGCAGAGCCACTTGTCGTGACGGGTCAGGTCCTCGCCCTCTTTGCCCACCACTTCCCCAAGCCATTTCTGGATGTGGGGGTCGCTGACGTTATCATTGTAGCACCAGCCCTCGTTGCCGGTGTTGTAGGGTGGGTCGATGTAGATGCACTTCACCTTGCCCTCATATTGCGGCAGCAGGGCTTTCAGTGCCTCCAGATTATCGCCGTGGATGATCATGTTCTCGCTGCCGTTGTTCTCGGTGTGCTGCCCCTGCTCATCAAAACTGTATTGCCGTTCCAGCACCCGGAAGGGAACTTCCTGATGATGGTTCACGACTTTATTTTTACCGATCCATTCCAAGGTTGGCATGGCGTTTTTCTCCAATCTAAAATTTCATTCTGCGGACAAAAAGGACGCATTGTTGTGGCAAGCAGTGCAGACGTATATACATCTGCTTGTTTTGCGTTGCAAAACGCTTGTTGGGGAATGCCCCAAGCCCCTTTGCTCTGCATTTTTTCAATGCAGGCTACGCATCCCGGCGGGACGCTTTTTACCCGGTGATGCTTTCCGGGTCGTTGAGAACTTGCATAAGGTGCGATGCAGCTTCTGCCAGAGAAGCATACTTCATCTGTTCCGGGACAGGTGCATTCAGAAGCGAAACGCCCCATTCCTGCATACGGTCCGCAAGTTCCTTTTGCGCTAACAGTGCAGCCTCCCGGCGCACTTCCGAGGAAGTATCCGTGTCCAGAACGTATGCAGCATTAAATTCGCCGTTGCGATCTTCCGTCAACTCCACCATGGAGTAATGCTCCTCCCAGTAGTGGCAGTACCAAACCTTGCCGCCGATTTCCTCCATGCCGGAGCGCAGATCTTCTGCATCGTTCCATTGCGAAATCTCGGAAAGAATGCTTTGCAGCTGCTCATACGCTTGCTGTTCGGCGGGGGTGACTTTTTTGCAACGGTATTCCCGCTGGATGGTGCGCTGCCAGTACAACGCCAACTTTCCCTGTTTTGCCCGCTCGATCGCATCCTGAATGTCGGCTAAAATGCTGTACCGTGGTTCTCTCATCTTAACACCCCCAAAATCAACTCTTTAGGAAACAATACATCCTATAAGAATGATTATAGCCGAAAGGAATGCAAAAGAAAAGCGCATCGGCCAAATTTCAGCCGATGCGCTTGCAAAGTTTGTGATTTATTCTTCGTTTGTGAGGTAGGGGAGATTGCTGATATAGGTATCCAGTAAATCGAGGGCTGCTTTTTTCTGGATGGGGGTCAAGCCTTCCAGTCGCTTGCGGATCTCGTCGTCGGTCACATGAGATGCACTGGGCACCAGATCACACAACAATGTGTCTGCGGAAATATTCAGAGCGTTCAGAAGTTTAACAATGGTGGCAAGGCCAGGTTCCTTTAAGCCGCGCTCTACCATGCCGATATAGTTGGAGGAAAGCTCGGATTTTTCCGCAAGTTGTTCCAGCGTCAACCCATGCTTTATACGCTGCTCCCGCAGTCTCTGTCCAAAAAGCTCTTTCATAGTGCAACCTCATCCTATCGTGTTCTTTACACTCCATAGGATACCTGTTAAACGCATTAACATACACAATCGAAAGAGATGAACAATTCCGTTAAAGATTGAACCAACGAAAAAAAGATTGCCAGAAGCGGACCTCTTACGGTCAACTCCCGGCAATTTGTTCTTATCGAGCCTGCTCGTTCTCCTGTGCTGGCTTTTCTTCCGCAAAAAATCGTTCCACGTTTTTCTGTGCCCGAACCAGTTCCTGCATCTCGTCCCGTGCTTTGCGGTAGTCCGGGTAGGCTGCTTTCTTCTTGGTCAGCAGCTCTGCAAACTCCGCATCCAACTCCTTGACCTTCGGCAGCTTTTGCAGCCCGGCTTCGTCAAAGGCAGCTTTCGCTGCCTTGTGCAGGGTGATCTCCTCCCGGTGGGCTTCCAAAAACTTTTTACTGTACCCTGACTTGCGGTACGCATCATAGACCGGGCGGGTCTTGGCATAGTTGATGATGTGAGTTTTCAGCACGGCGATTTCCGTCAACCTCGCTTCTGCCGCCTTGATGGAATCCCCCATGGCATGGTAGCGTTCCGTTGCCGCCGCTGCACGTTCCCGCAGTTCTTCGGCATTGCTGATTTTCTGTTCCTGCAAGAAGAGCAGCGTCTTGGACATCTCTTTCAGGTTGAACGTGGTCGCCCACTTTTTGTAGCCAACGCTTTTGCCCTCTGCCATTTTCCCCTGAATATCCACCAGCAACTGGAAGGGCTGCTCTTTGGGCAGCTTCTTCTGGTACGGCTGGTGTTTCACCTTGCCCTCCAGCACCGCCTTGATCTCATCCTCGCCATAGCCGGTGCCCAGTGTGCGGAACCGGATAAAGCGTTTCTGCCCCTTGTCCTTCACCGCCGTGTGCTTGCCACGCTTTACCTCATATCCTTGCTGCTCCAGCTTTTGCAGAAACGCTTCGTAATCTCCCGGCTTTTCTGCGAGAATAGTGTCGATGATTCCGCACAGGCGGTCACGGTTGCTCTCCTTGGGTGGGTAGACGATGCGCTTTTGACGCTCCCGATAGGGCTTCTTTTCAATGATGGACAGCTGATGCTCTAAGCAAATCAGGTCACTCAACCGCTGCACTGCCAACGCCGAAAAGAAAAAATCCCGGAACTTTCTGGTGCCATCCAGTGCCGTAGAATTAAAAATCACATGGTTGTGGATGTGCTTCCGGTCCGTGTGCGTTGCCACTACAAAGGCGTGCTTGCCCTTGGTAAAGCGCATAGCCAGTTCGTAGCCTACCTTGTTAGCATCCTCTGCGGTAATCTCTCCCGGACGAAAGGACTGCCGTATTTGATAGGCAATGACATCGCTTTTCTGTCTGCGTCCGTTTACAAGGTCGTACTGCCGCTTGGTGAGCATAAATTCTTCATCTGCCGTCAGGGTGCTGCAGGCATAGCTGCTGACATACTGTCCCTGCTCGGTCTTGTCCGGGTTTTCGATATAGTCCGTGCGATTTTTCAGGCAGGCCGCAACGGTCATGCCTTTATTTTTGTGCAGCGCAATCAACCGTGTTGCTGCCAGCATCATCACCCCCCTATAAAAAGAAAATGCCGCACATCGGCGGCATTAAGATCATTTGGATAATTTTTCGTGATCGGCAGCACCTGCCAGATACATGGCTTCCTGCCGAACACTTTCCAATTCGTTGCTGATTGCATCCAATTCCAGATAGAGGCTCCATGCTTCTTCGCCGATAAGAGCTTTCAACGCAATCTCTGCGGCAATCTTTTTCTGGATCAGTGCGCGATATTCGTCATCGTCTGCAAGTTGTCGTTGCAGAATATCTTTCAGATTTTCCCAATAATAGTCGGTCATAGCATCTGTGTCCATCGAATCCCTCACAATCCGGCAACCCAGCCATTAAAACGCTCCGCTGCCTCTACGATCAAAGCACCCATAAAAATCAGCGCAAAGCAGCCAAACTCTGCCACCAGTAAGATCAAAAACTGCAGCCACTCCTGACAATAGAGAGTATAGAGGCCGCAACCGAAAATATACAGCATGGGCAGTGCCAGCAAAAACGCCGACAGGTTCAGCGTCCATTTCAGCATCAGTACCAGAAATGCACTCAGGAGAACCACAGGAAATAGGAGAACCCTTGCTACAAATTTCATATTGACACCGCCTTTCTGCTTTCAGTATATGGATAGAGCATGAGCCTGTCAATGGTGTTGCCGCCTATGTACCCCCGCAGCCCTCCAACTGCGGGGAGAAATTTAGAGATCAGCCAGCCGGGAAAGGATCTGCCGACCAATCTCAATCAGTTCATCCAGCCGCTGCCGCAGGTCCTCCATGTCGGCGGCATAGACCCGACCATTTTCATTGGCGGCTTTAGCGTACTGGTTCAGATTGTTGCTGCACATCTGCAAGAGATATGCCATGCGTTGCAGTTCTTTCAGGTCGAGGTGCAGGCAGTAGCCATCCAGTGCCATCTTACGGATATAGGCACTCAGGCTGCGGATGCCCATGCCCAGCATCTTTTCATAGATGCGGTTCTTCTCGGCTTTTGTGGTTCTCAGGATGATGATCTCATCCCGCTTTTCCCTCACCGGGCATCACCATCCTTGTCGTAATAACTGCGGAAGGGCTTCACTGGCTCCGGCTGATTGGACTTTTCTCCCAGCGCAGCCAGCACGGACGGACGAGTTGTGGGAGTTTCTTCTGTTTTTTCGGGAGAATCCTGTGCCGAACTGCGATCAATGTTCAGCAAGGCGTTCAATTCAGCAAGTCGGGCAGACTTTTCAGCCAGTTCTTCCTCCTGTGCGAAGGGCTTTGCCACTTCAACCTCTGCGGCCCGCTTTTGCTGTTCAAGGTTTTGCAGGGCATTTTCGGCGTCTGCAATACGGTCAGCAAAGTTGTCGATGGCATTGTCCAGACGAGTAATGTTGCCGCGCGCATCATCGCCCAGCGATACCGGGTAGCTTAATTCTGCCCGGAGAACGGCCTGATGCTCATTCTTGAAACTGTCGAAGCGGATGTTCAGTTCAAAGCCGCGGTAGGTGCCCAGCAGCATCATATCGGCATTGGGCATCTCCTGCCGAGCCAGCAGCAGCCGTTCACCCGCAGCCTTTTTGTCATCGTACACCATGCCCTTGATGGTCATACCGCAGAAGTTTTCCTTGTCCTGTGGGTGCATAGTTGCAATTTCGGAATCGTTTTTCAGCGCAGCAATGCGGGCTTTCTGCTTCTGGATTTCTTCCGGGAATGTTTTGAGCAGCTTATCCTCCAGACGATATCTCTGATTCTGGAAGTCGCCCCGCAGAACTTTCAATTTAGCCACCTGCACGTCCAAATCCATCTTTTCCCGGATGCGCGGGTCACCAGCACACAGAGCCTTGATTTCAGCGTAAGACAGAGCCTGTTCATCAATATCATCGCAGGAGCGCATGGGCGATTTGCTCGTCATGATCTGCGAGATAAACTTCTGTTTATTCTCAAGGGTCTGATAGAGGTAGGCGTCAAATGTTGATTCGGTGACGTAATTATAGACGTACACTTGTTTGTTTTGATTACCTTGACGGATGATTCTGCCATTGCGCTGGGTCATATCGGACGGACGCCAGCCCACGTCCAGATGATGCACTGCCACAAGAAGCGTCTGGACATTTGTACCGGCTCCCATTTTGGCCGTGCTTCCCAGCAGCACACGCACCTGTCCGCTGCGTACCTTGGAGAAAAGTTCTGCTTTCTTGTTCTCTGTATCTGCGTTGTGGATGAACTCGATCTCCTGTTCGGGCACACCAGCATTGAGCAACTTGGAGCGGATATCATCATAGACGTTGAACGAACCGTCACCCTTGGGAGTAGACATATCGCAGAAAATTAACTGGGTCAGCTTCTGCTCCTTGGTGTCGTTCCAGATGCGCAGGACGTTGTTGACGCAGGCATTCAACTTACTGCTGGGGTCATCAGGCAGAGCGGAATTCATCAACCGCTGGTCAAGACCGATTTTGCGGCCATCCGACGTGATTTTTAACATATTATCCACAGAAGGGTCAACAGAACCGCTGTGGACTTCGGCTGCACGTTCGCTCAACGCCTGCACCATGTCCTGTTGGATTTCCGAAGGCTTGACCACTACGGTTTCAAATTTAGCTTGGGGCACTGGCAGGTTCAACTGATCGCTGGTCTTGATATCTGCCGCTTCTTTGAACATTGCCATCAGTTCGGGCAAGTTGAAAAACTTCGCAAAACGAGTGCGTGCACGGTATCCGGTACCTTCGGGTGCAAGTTCAATGGCCGTGGTCGTCTCACCAAAGGTGGATGCCCACGCATCAAAATGGGTCAGCCCTTTCTGTTGCAGGGTGTTGTACTGGAGGTAGCGCATCAGGGTATACATCTCGGTCATGCTGTTGCTGATAGGGGTGCCTGTCGCAAAAATAACACCACGGCCTCCGGTGATCTCATCGAGGTAGCGGCATTTTCCAAACATATCGGAGGATTTTTGCGCTTCAGATGTGCTCAGTCCGGCCACATTCCGCATCTTCGTATATAAGAACAAGTTCTTATAGTTTTGGCTCTCATCCACAAACAACCTGTCTACGCCCAATTGCTCAAACGTAACCACATCATCTTTACGGTCTGCGCCTTGCAGCTTTTCCAGTTTCTGTTTCAGAGACTTGCGCAGCTTTTCCAGCTGCTTTACCGTGAAATGCTCACCAACCTGTGCTTTCGCTTCTTCGATGGCCTCCTCGATTTCATCCATCTGTTCCTGAATCAGACGCTCCTGTCGTTCTGCGGACAAGGGTATCTTTTCAAACTGGCTGTGTCCGATGATAACCGCATCATAATCACCGGTAGAGATACGGCTGCAAAACGTTTTGCGGTTGCCGGGTTCAAAATCTTTCTTGCTGGTAACCAGCAGCTTTGCATTGGGATAGAGGTGCAAGAATTCCGCAGCCCACTGTTCCGTCAGGTGATTGGGCACCACGAACAGTGACTTCTGGCATAACCCCAGCCGCTTGGATTCCATCGCAGCAGCGGCCATTTCAAAGGTTTTGCCGGCACCAACTTCGTGTGCAAGTAAGGTATTGTGACCGTACAGCACATGGGCGATTGCGTTGCGCTGATGTTCCCGTAAATTGATTTCTGGGTTCATGCCCACGAAATGAATATGGCCACCGTCATACTCACGAGGTCTGGTAGAGTTGAAAAGCTCGTTGTACTTCTTTACCAGTAAGGCGCGCCGCTGCGGGTCTTTCCAGACCCAGCCAGCAAAAGCGTCCTTGATAGCCTGCTGTTTCTGCTGGGCGAGGGTGGTTTCGTTCTGATTCAGCACGCGCTTTTCCTTGCCATCCTCCACGATGGTATCATAAACGCGGCTATCACGCAAATTTAAGGTATCCTCCAAAATCTTGTAAGCGTTGGCTCGGCGGGTACCGTAGGTTTCAGTAGCCATAATGTCACCAAAGCCAGTAGCAGATTTATTGCTGATTCTCCATTCGGAAGTATAAGGAGAGTAGCGGACGGTAATGGCATTGTTGTAGCGGATACGATAGGGCGGCTGAAAAGTTTCCATCATGAACTGCTGTACGATAGAGGGATCAAGCCATGTGGCACCCAGCCGCACATCAATTTCAGACGCTTCCAGATCTTTGGGCTGAGCCTTGGTCAGTGCGTCCACGTTGACCCTGAACTCCGGGCGGCTTTCTGCAGCAAGCTGTGCCATGCGCAGCTTATCGCGCACATTACCGGAAAGATATTCGTCCGCAGTCTGCCAGCCGGCTTCCGGGTCGTCTGCATCGGCAGCGGGATCTTTGAAAATCACACCAGACAATTCGGTGGTAACGCGCCCGTACTCGCCGGGTGTGCCCAGCAGTTCTGCCATATAAGGCAGATCGACCTTACCGTGCTCACCAATAGATACCGCCAGTGCTTCGCTGGGGGTATCCACACTGGTGACAATGTGCTCCGGGCGAATCGTCCGCTTGGTGAACATATCCGCTTTGCTTTTCAACTGCCTGTTTTCATCCAAGTTTTCCAGTGAGCAGAGCAGATAGTAGGAGCTATCATCATCGAACAGGCGGGCATTTTTCTTATCGTTGATCAGACCGTATTTTGCGGTAAAGGCATCATAGGTGGCGTTCAATTTTGCCTGCGATGCCTTGATATCCTCGTCCGGGAAGTCGTTCAGCTGTTGGTCGATCAGTTCGTTGACGATCTGCCGCAGTTCCACCATGCCAGCAACACGGCCCTTGGCGTTATCGGATAGTTCGATCTGCGTCATGATGGAGTTTTCGCGGTAGTAAATGTCACCATCTACCACGGTGTAGCTGAAATTCTTCACGGTGGGGTCTGCAGGCAGCGTCTTACGCTGCGCTTCCGCGTCCGCAACATCCGGGGCGGCGATTTCTGCTGTGGTATACTGTCCCTCGATATGCTGTACAGCTTCGGTAAGTTGGGCTGCAAGGCTGGTGCCCTCGATGGGTGCAACGGTCAGGTCATGACCGTATTGGGTGCTTTCCAGCGTGAGCTGCCCCAGCACCATCTCCGGGTGGTCTACGAAATACTGGTTGATGGCAAAGCCATCTTCGGTCTTGCCCAGCTGCACCCAGTCCGGCTCATGGTCGATGGGCCGGTCACGTTTCTGCAAAAAGATAATATCCGATACCACTTCGGTGCCTGCGTTCGCCTTGAACGCATTATTCGGCAGACGGATGGCACCCAGCAAATCGGCACGTTCTGCCATGTGTTTGCGGGCGGTACTGTCCTTGCTGTCCATGGTGTAGCGGCTAGTGACGAATGCCACTACGCCGCCCGGACGCACTTGGTCGATGGCCTTGGCGAAAAAGTAGTTGTGGATGCTGAAACCCAGCTTGTTGTACGCCTTATCGTTGACTCTGTAGTTTCCAAAGGGCACGTTGCCCACGGCAAGATCATAAAAGTCACGCCTGTCGGTGGACTCAAAACCGGCTACGGTAATGTCAGCCTGCGGGTACAGTTTTTTCGCAATGCGCCCGGTGATGCAGTCCAGTTCCACGCCGTACAAGCGGCTGTCCTGCATGGTGTCCGGCAGCATTCCAAAGAAGTTGCCCACGCCCATACTAGGTTCCAGAATGTTACCGCTGCGGAATCCCATGCGTTCCACTGCATCGTAGATACCACGGATCACGGTGGGGCTGGTGTAGTGAGCGTTCAGGGTGCTGGAACGGGCTGCGGCGTATTCCTCCTCGGAAAGCAGTCCTTTCAGTTCGGCGTATTCCTTTGCCCAACTATCTTTGCCGGGGTCAAAGGCATCTGCCAGACCGCCCCAGCCCACATACTGGGAAAGTACCTGCTGCTCCTCGGCGGTGGCACCACGGTGTTCCTGCTCCAACTGGAACAGAGTTCGGATGGCTTCAATGTTCCGGGCGTACTTCTGCTTTGCACCGCCCTCGCCCAGATGGTCGTCCGTGATGTGGAAGTTCCCGGCAGGCACGGCGTTCAGGGCTTCATCCAAGGCAGCGGCATCCGGGAAGGTCTGAACCTCTCCGTCTATCACGGTAGAGATGGGCAGTTCATCCAGTTCCTCATCGGAGAGTTGTGGCTCAACTTGCCGTAGACCGTCCTCGAATTGTCGTTTGTTGATAACTTCGTTATCCCACGACTGCCCCTGTGCGCTGGTATCGATTCGCACATCTATTTCACCCACATAGCCGATTTTCCCTTCGATGGTTCGGGTAGGAAGATCAACGATAACATCGTCACCGACCTTGTAATCGGGCAGGGGGCGTTCCATCACATCCTGTTCCTGTTCGTACAGTTCCCGGACAAGCGCAAGCGGTTCCTCCCGGAAAATCGGCATCCGCATTTCTGCCAGTGCAACATCCTGCAAGGTCACGCTGTCCTTATCAAAGTTTACCGTATCCACCCGGAAAGCGCGTCCCTCCATGTGGATGGTGGCACCCAACGGCAGATAATCCTCCCGGCGCAGGTACTTCGTCTGGTGGTGGGTGCCGTCCTCGTTCAGCCCGGCAAGATAGACGTTCTCGCCGCGTTGCCACAGTTGTTTGGCACGGTATGCCCACTGGTCGCTGGGGAAGCCGGTGACCGGGACGGTGCCCAATTCCGTTTCCTTTTCCAGCAGTTTGCCGCCCAGAAGTTCGCAGATTTTCTGGGCATCCTCGCCGTAAAACTCAAACTGTCCGTCCTGCTCAAAGCCTACCAGCGCATCCGGGTGCTGCTCCTTCAGGGCGTTGTACTCGGTGGCGGCATCCAGCGGCAGCAGCGCCGGGCGTTCTTCCGCTTTGCTGTGGTAGTGCTCCAGTTCCTCGTCTGTAACGCTGACCAGTTCGGAGAAATCCAGTGCTTCCAACTCTGTTTCGGTCAGATCTTCCAGACTTTCGTACTGCCGCTCGTCGATCAGCACCTCGCCCAGATACCGCTCCACACGGTATCCAACCAAATCCACATTAACTTGAATTGGAATATCTTCATCGGTGGCGTTGGTGTAGGCAACGCCAACCTTGGATAGGTCGGAGAAATCTGGTTCGGAATCGTATTCTTCCAGACAAAACTCCCGGATCAGGTTTTTGGCACGGGTCAGATCGGCATCCGGCTCTGCGTTGACGGGCACAGAGGGCGTGTAATGCTCCTTTTCCTTGTCGGTCAGGTAGCGGTCAGACTGGATCATCAGGTCGATATACTTTTCCACCTGCGCCCATTTCAGGGTTGTTTTCTGGTGGTCGGGGTAACGCTCAAATTCAAGTCCCTTCCAGTCGTGGTTCACAAAACCCCGGCTTCCATCCAGAAAATCGTGGGAGTGCCCGCCGATGCCGTACTCTTTTGCCAACGCTTTGGCGCGGAGATTGCGGTCTGGCTGAGTCTGATACAGTGCCATAATGCGCTGCTTACCGCCCTCAAACCCGGAACCGTGCTTACGCAGTTCGTTTTCAATCTCAGCCTGCGACAAAACAAAAGCGGAGGGCGATTTTTCGCTCTCCGCTTGGTCGATTTTTTCAATTTGCTCAGCTTCGGTAGGGATGTGGGCATCGAAGAAACTCAGCTGTAAATCAGTTCCGTCAGCACCAGTTCCTCTGCCTGCGCTTTCAGGCTGTTCATGTGCTGTACCCACGCCAGCTGATTCTGCTCCTTGTCCGGGGCCGGGGTCTGTTTCAAAAGCTGTGCCATGGTCTGCTGCATCTGGCTCTCTGCCGTCTGCTCCACCT
>UMLB01026791.1_pt1 | contig 15462 bp, 15 predicted proteins | sample 1966481 | NCBI WGS metagenome assembly UMLB01 (sample SAMEA4836192, study PRJEB28245) | human gut metagenome | biome: gut microbiome; material: fecal sample | place: Denmark | collected 2008 | reverse complement strand
CCAGCCGATAGCAGCGGCACGGCACAGGCGGTACAGCTGGAAAGCTTCGGCCCCGCCCGGCAGACCGATGGAGCCTATACCATTAAGGCGTATAACGCCAGTGTTATCCGGCAGCCGACCTGCGGTCAGGTAGACCTGAGCTATTTTTCGGACGCTGCCTTTCTGGGCGACAGCCTGACGGTGGGCTTCTCGGACTATCAGATCAATCTGAGCGGCGCGCTCATCTGCGGCTATACGGGTGTAGGGCCGGACGCCATCGTCAACCGCGCCGCCGTCAAGAGCCCCACCCGCGGGCAGGAGGTGGCACTGGATGTGCTGGCAGCGGCGCAGCCCAAAAAGCTGTATATCCTGCTGGGCACCAACACCCTGACCACCTTGGGCGCATCTGACCGTTTTCTGGCCTACTACGGCCAGATGCTGGACGAGCTGCGCCAGACGCTGGGGGACGACTGCATTATTTATGTGCAGTCCATCCCGCCGGTACGGCCTGCGGCAGCGGAAAAGAAGCCGGGGCTTGCCTCGGACGTGCTGCGCGGCGTGAACGAGCAGCTGGCACAGCTGGCTGCAAGCAAGGGCTGCGTTTATCTGGACCTGTGGGAGGCACTGGCTGACGGCGAGGGCAACCTGAAAGAGATGATCGCCGCACCGGACGGCGTACACCTTTCGGCCGGCAACGGCTACGGCGCATGGGTCACCTACCTGCGCAACCACGCAAAATATTCCGCAAATAACCCATGGATCATGGGCAGCGCGTACAGCGCAGAATAAAAAACAAAAAGCAGGTGCACCGCCTTTTCAAAAGCCAACGCTTTTGATAAAGATGCAGTGCACCTGTTTTTTGTATTATTTTTTATCCTGTGGGTCATCCAGCCCTTCAAACATCACCGTGCCCAGACCGACAAAACCGGCGCCCAGCGCAAAACCGACTGTTCCCAGCGACACACTGAACAAAACGCCCATGGCAACGCCGAACAGGATGCCCGCGATTTGACTTTTCTTCATCTTACTGCTCTGCCTTTCCGTACCATGCAACGGACAGCCGCCACGAGAGAGCATACAGCGCCAGCGCCGCCGCCAGCACGACCACCAGCACCAGCAGCGAGCCCTGCGCAGGCAGGAGGCTGTTTAAAGCATTGTCCCCCGAAGAAACGAAATATCCCATAAAGCTTGCAAGCAGACCGATGCACAGGTAGTACACATACCGGGCTTTCTGGTAGCCGAAGCGGTAGCTCAGCGGCAGCAGGATGATGTTGCCCAGCAAAGTCAGCATGGCCACCTGAAGCAGGGTCGCCACGGTGATCTGCACCGTCACCGTGCCCCAGAGCAGCTGTGCTGCCGCCAGCGCTGCCATGCTCAGCAGCTCCGCCAGCACCATACCGCACAGTCCGATGAGGTATTTGCCGCCCACGATCTGTCCTTTTGTCACCGGCAGGGCGGCGCTGTAAGCGCTGAACCGGCTGTTCTGGTCGTACGCCAACAATGTCATGGGCGACATTCCCAGCAAAAGCCCGCTGTACAGCATAAAGAAATTAGAACCTTCCTTCATGAAAAACGTTCCCATCAGCATCATAGCCACCGACATCAGAATGATCCATCTGGTGTAGCTCCACATCTGGTAGGCATCCTTTAATAGCAGACCTTTCATTGCACGTTCTCCCCTTTCACCATCAGTATAAACAATTCCTCAATGCTTACCGGGGCAAGCTCTGCTCCGGCGGGCATTGCATCCCGGCGCACAAGCGCCTCGGCTCCGTAGGGGGTGACCCGCTTGCCGTACACCGGCGTATCCAGTGCCGCCAGCTGCGCCGCCGTGCCATGCCACAGGGCGTATTCCTCCCGCAGGGCGTCCTTTTCCTCACAGAGCAGCAGCCTGCCCTTGTGCAGAAAGGCGATGGTATCGCACAGCTTTTCCAGGTCGCTGACGATGTGGGAGGAGATGAGGATGGAGTGGTTTTCGTCCCGGGCAAAGTCCAGCAGCAGGTCGGTCACCTCGTCCCGCACCACCGGGTCCAGCCCGTTAGTGGCTTCGTCCAACAGCAGCAGCTTCGGGTGGTGCGCCAGTGCCACGGCGATGCACAGCTTCATCTTCATGCCGGTGGAGTAGTCCTTGTACTGCTTTTTGTCCGGCAGGCCAAACTTTTGGCACAGCTCCGCATAGGCGGCAGCGTCCCAGTTGCGGTAGATGCCTGCCATCACCTTGCCCGCCTGCACCGCGTTCAGGCACAGGGGGATGCCCTCGCTGCCCAGCACCACGCCGATTTCCTCCTTGGCACGGACAGAAGCGGTGCGGCTGTCCCTGCCAAGGATGGTCACGGTGCCGCCGTCCCGCTGCACCATGTCTAAGATCAGCCGGATGGTGGTGCTTTTGCCCGCTCCGTTTTCACCGATCAGGCCGCAGATGGTGCCGCCGGGCAGGGTCAAGTCCAGCGGCCCAAGGGTAAAGTCCTTATAGTGCTTTGTAAGCCCCCGTAGTTCCAGTGCGTTCATGTTCAGTCCTCCCACAGCAGTTCCAGCATCTCCCGCAGCTCTTCCCTGCTCAGCCCGCAGGATGCGGACAGGCGGACGGCCTCGGTAAGATGTTCTTCAATCTTTTTCAGGTTTTCTTCCCGCAGCAGCTCGGTGTTTTTCGGGGCTACAAAAAAGCCCTTTGCCGGTACTGCGTAAAGAAAGCCCTCTTTTTCCAGTTCATCGTAGGCGCGCTTGGTGGTAATGACGCTGATGCGCAGATCCCGTGCCAGCCCCCGGATGGAGGGCATGGCCTCGTCCGGCTGCAAAGCCCCGCTGATGATCTGCTGCTTGATCTGGTTGTAGATCTGGTCATAGATGGGCGCGCCGCTTTTGTTGTTGATAAACAGTTCCATCGGCTGCTCCTTTGATACTCACGTTTCGTCTGTATATGTACAGTATATACAGTAGATACAGGTTTGTCAAGAGGGTGCGCAAAAAAAAATACACCCGCCATCCAAAATGGACAGCGGGTGCTATTTTTATAGGTTTTACAGTGCCTTGATAGCGGTCTTGATGCGCTCGGCGGCAAGCTTGGTCTTTTCTGCATCGCCGAAGGCGGTCAGACGGAAGTAGCCTTCGCCGCACTCGCCGAAGCCCACGCCGGGGGTGCCCACAACGCCGCAGTTTTCCAGCAGCCAGTCAAAGAACTCCCAGCTCTTCATGTTGCCGGGGCAGCGCAGCCAGATGTAGGGGCTGTTCTTGCCGCCGCAATACCACACGCCGCACTCGTCCAGTGCATCGGCGATGACCTTTGCGTTGCGGCGGTAGTAGTCCAGATTGGACTGGATCTCGGCCATGCCGCTCTCGGTGAACACGGCGGCAGCGGCGCGCTGTACCACATAAGGCACGCCGTTGAACTTGGTGGTCTGACGGCGCAGCCACAGCTTGTTGATGTTCATGCCCTCGCGCTCCAGTTCCTTGGGCACTACGGTGTAGCCGCAGCGGGTGCCGGTAAAGCCTGCGATCTTGGAGAAGGAGCAGATTTCCACAGCACACTGGCGTGCACCCTCGATCTCGAAGATGCAGCGGGCAAGCTCGCCCTCCGAGATGAAGCACTCGTAGGCGGCATCATACAGAATGATGGCATCATTCTTGCGGGCGTAGTCCACCCATGCCTTCAGCTGTGCGCGGGTGTAGGCAGCGCCAGTGGGGTTGTTGGGGCTGCAAATATAGATGATATCTGCCTTCACGCTCTCGTCCGGCATGCCGAGGAAACCATTTTCCTGCCCGGTGCGGCTGTAAATGATCTTGCGGCCATCGGTGACGTTATCATCCACATAGGTGGGGTACACAGGGTCCGGTACCAGCACGGTGTTGTCTACATCGAACAGCCCCAGCAGGTTTGCAAGGTCGCTCTTTGCGCCGTCCGAAATAAAGATCTCGTCCTCGGCAAGCTGGGTGCCGCGGCTGGCGTAGTAGCCCTGAATGGCCTGCTTGAGGAAGGGGTAGCCCTGCTCCGGGCCGTAGCCATGGAAGCCTTCTTTGGTGCCCATCTCCTCGGCAGCGTCGCGCATGGCCTGCACCACACACTTTGCCAGCGGCTGGGTCACATCGCCGATGCCCAGACGGATGATCTCCTTTTCCGGGTGTGCTTCCTGATATGCAGCTACCTTGTGGGCAATGTCCACGAACAGGTAGCTGGCCTTCAGTTCGTTGTAATGCTTGTTCATCTTCATGATACTTTCCCTCGCTTCTTTTATTGGTGCAACCCTCTCAGTCATCTCGCATTCGCTCGATGACAGCTCCCCCGAAGGGAGAGCTAGCGCCGTCAGGCGACTGAGAGGGTTCTTATTTAAACTTCGGTCGTGCCCTCGCACACGGTCTCGGCAGCGCCGGTCATCAGCAGCTGCTTGCCGGGCAGTACCCGGATGGTCAGCTCGCCGCCGCGCAGCTGCACATGGACATCCTCTCCGGCGGGGCAGATGCCCAGCTCGGTCAGGGCTGCCACGGTGGCACAGGTGCCGGTACCGCAGGCCCATGTCTCGCCGCTGCCGCGCTCCCACACGCGCATCTTCAGGTGGGTGGCATCCACCACCTGCACAAACTCGGTGTTAATGCGCTCCGGGAAGTTTTCGTGGTGCTCAAAACCCGGGCCGATCTGCTCCAGCTTCAGGCTGTCCACCTCCGGCACAATGGTCACGCAGTGGGGGTTGCCCACGCTGATGCAGGTCACCCGCCACAGGTTCTCTTCCACCTCCAGGGGCAGATCTACCAGCGGCCCTTCGCCCATGTTCACGGCGGGCAGCGCCGCCGCCATGGCGGGGTAGGCACCCATCTCCCCCTGCCACAGCCCTTCGCCCATGCGGGAAACGGTCTTTAAGCCGCTAAGGGTGTCGATGGCAAGCTTCGGCTTTGCCATGCCGTGGGTGTACAGCCACTCGGCCACGCAACGGATGCCGTTGCCGCACATCTTGCCCTCGCTGCCGTCCGCATTGAAGATGCGCATCATGGCGTCTGCCCCGGCTGTGACCGGTGCGCAGATGCAGATGATGCCGTCCGCGCCGATGGAAAAGTGCCGCCGGGACAAGCGCTCTGAAAGCGCCGCAATCTCCCGCGGTACGCCGGAAGTACGGCAATCCAGATAGATGTAATCGTTGGCGCAGCCCTGCATTTTGGTGAATGAAAGCTTCATGCTTATCGCTCCTTATAAAAGGGACTGGTCAGTCCCTGTAAACTCATTACTTTATAATGATAAAAAAACCGGCACGAGATGTCAAGGGAAAAAGCAGCTTTCAGACAATTTTCTTCAGTTGCTGCAAAACAGGGCTTGACAATACGCACTGCATGGGATATAAAAAAAGAGAGCGCTTTGTACAGCAGGCAAGGCTGTGCCGGAGACCGGAGGCTTTTCCGGGGCACGGCGGGCTGTACGCGTATGCAATACAACTGCAAAAAGGAGACCACAGGAATGGATACTTTTGAAAAAATCCGTGCATTGCTGGCTGAGCAGCTGGACGTTGACCCGGCAAAGATCACGCTGGAAAGCGATATCATGAGCGATTTTGAGGCTGACAGTCTGGATATCGTAGACATGGTGATGACGCTGGAGGACGAGTTTGGCATCGAGGTGCCGGACGACGCCATCGAGTCCCTGCGCACCGTAGGCGATGTGGTAAACTTTGTGGACAGCCACGCGCAGAACTGATTCTTTTAGGCAAAAGCCCCGCCTTTGCAGTGCGGCACACGGCCGTGCAGGCAGACGGGGCTTTATTATGGTTCGTGCGGAACGTAAAGCGTTTGGCGCACGGCCTTGGGAGGATATAACAAAATGGCAAAAGACAACAAGAAGCTCGTGCAGGCGATCACCAGTCAGGAAGAAAACTTTGCACAGTGGTACACCGACATCTGCGTAAAGGCAGAGCTGGTGGAGTACTCCAGTGTGAAGGGCTTTATCATCCTGCGCCCCTATGGTCAGGCCATCTGGGAACTGATCCAGAAGGACTTGGATGCCCGGTTCAAGGCTACCGGCCATGAGAACGTGGCTATGCCGGTGCTGATCCCGGAGAGCCTGCTGCAGAAGGAAGGCGAGCTCGTCAATGGCTTCGCGCCGGAGGTGGCGTGGGTCACGATGGGCGGCTCCGACAAGCTGGAAGAGCGTCTGGCGGTGCGTCCCACCAGCGAGACCATGTTCTGCGATCACTGGTCCCGCGTGCTGCACAGCTACCGCGAGCTTCCCATGAAGTACAACCAGTGGTGCAGCGTGGTGCGCTGGGAAAAGACCACCCGTCCCTTCCTGCGCAGCCGCGAGTTCTGGTGGCAGGAGGGTCACACCATCCACGAGACCGCTGCCGAGGCCGAGGCTGAGACCCAGCAGCAGCTGAACTGCTACGCAGATACCTGCGAGCAGGATCTGGCGATCCCCGTGGTGAAGGGCCGCAAGACCGACAAGGAAAAGTTTGCCGGTGCCGAGGCCACCTATACCATCGAGGCCATGATGAAGGACGGCAAGGCGCTGCAGAGCGGCACCAGCCACTACTTTGGCGACAAGTTCAGCAAGGCTTACGATGTCACCTTTACCGGCCGCGACAACCAGCTGCATCATCCGTTCCAGACCAGCTGGGGCGTTTCCACCCGTCTGGTTGGTGCTATCATCATGACCCACGGCGATGACGACGGCCTGATCCTGCCCCCGGCCATTGCCCCCATTCAGGTGGTGGTGGTGCCCATTGCCGCCCACAAGCCCGGCGTCTCCGAGAAGGCTGCCGAGCTGGCCGAGAAGATCAGCAAGTACGCCCGCGTGAAGCTGGACGACAGCGACAACGCCCCCGGCTGGAAGTTTGCCCAGTGGGAGATGAAGGGCGTGCCCCTGCGCCTTGAGATCGGTCCCAAGGATCTGGAAAAGAACCAGTGTGTGCTGGTGCGCCGCGACACCCGCGAGAAGGTCTTTGTGAGCTTGGACGAGCTGGAGACCGCCATCCCCGCCCAGCTGGAGGCTCTGCGCAAGGACCTGTACCAGCGTGCACTGGAAAACCGCGAAAAGCGCACCTGGGCTGCCACCACCATGGACGAGGTGAAGGAGCTGGCCAAGGCCAACACCGGCTACATCAAGACCATGTGGTGCGGCGATCTGGCCTGTGAGATGAAGATGAAGGAAGAGGCCGGACTTTCCAGCCGCTGCATGCCCTTTGAGCAGGAGCAGCTCAGCGATGTGTGCCCCTGCTGCGGCAAGCCCGCCAAGGCCATGGTCTACTGGGGCGTTGCTTACTAAGCATTTGCCTTTCTGACCCGATACAAAACCCCCGGAGCGCTTTTGTGCTCCGGGGGTTTTACTTGTCATTTGTCGAATTATATGCTATTATAGAGTTGCTGCTCTAGCAGCAAGGCACTGCACATAACGGCAGGCGGTTCGGCCCCACTTCCGAAAGGAGGTGAAGCTTATGCCAATTACTTTGACGTTCCATATCTTCGGATTGGTATTTACCATCAAGGTAAAAAGCGAGAACCGCCACCCTGGCCGGTGACGGTTCTTAGTCTTTAAGAACTTACATCAAAAGGGCTGACCGCTTGTCGCAGTGCCTTTTCTATTTACAGTATACCCGCTTTTGAGGTTTCTGTCAAGAGCACGCAGTTTCGTTTCTGCGTGCTTTTTTCTTACCGGTCAAAGGTGGTGCTAAGGGTGGTCTGCCAGCTTTCGCCGGGGGCAAGGCAGGCGGCTGCGGCGCGCTGCTCCCAGTCCTGCGGGTCGGTGGCAGCGGCGGGCAGGCTATGCCACGGCTCAATGCACACAAAGCGCACCGGCTTTGCGGGAGCCGACCAGATGAGCGAATAGGGGTAGCCCTCCACCCGGCAGGTGATATTGCGGCCGGTGTCCTTTTCGCAGATGCCAATGGTGCCAGTGCGCAGGCCTGCCATGCAGAAGCTGTCGTTGGCAAACAGGTCATCGGTCAGCTGGATCGCCTGCTGGTTCTTCCACTGGTAATAGCTCTTGCCGCTCAGCAAGCCGTTGGGGCTGGCATCGAGGATGACCGGGCTTTCCGGCCGGTCAAAACGGAACTCGTAGTCGGTGGTGGTGTGCTTGGCGTCGAACGGCACATTGAACGCCGGGTGGAAGCCGATGCCGAAGCGTAGCTCCTCGGTGCCGGGGTTTGTCACCTGCAGGGTATGGTGCACGGTCTTGCCCTCCAGACGAAAGGTGCTGGCAAGCACAAAATCATAGGGAAAACGCTCTGCTTTGATGGCATCGTCCGCCCGCAGTTCCAGCTGGATGGTATCCCCTTCTGCCCGCAGCAGGGTGTGCTCCAGATCCCGGGCAAAGCCGTGCTGACCGCCCTTCCATGTTTTGCCCTTGGCGGTAAAGCTGCCGTCCACCAGCTTGCCCGTCCACGGGAACAGGATGGGGGCGTGGCGCTTCCAGATGGCGGGGTCGGCCTGCCAGAGCAGTTCTTCGCCTGCGACGTTCTTCAGGCTGACGGCCTCTGCACCGTGGGTGTCCACGGTCAGGGTCAGAAATTCGTTGTGAATGGTTGCCTGCATTTTCAGTATCTCCTTTGTCCTTCTTATTTTCCGGGGCCTGCTGTTTCCAGTATACTCCCCCGTGTGCCAAAAATAAAGTCCCTTCCCATGCTTGCACAAATCGTCACTGGGCAAAAGGCTTCCCCCGACCGGGGGAAGCCTTTATTCGGAAGCACGATTTCCATGCTCTGCTTGCTTCAACAGGGCTGTGCCAGCGGCAGGGTAACGGCAAAGGTGGTGCCGTTTTCGCTGCTGCTCTCCACGGTCACGCTGCCGCCGTGCAGTACGGCGATTTCCCGCACAAGGGCAAGCCCAAGCCCCACGCCGCCCATCTCCCGGCTGCGGGACTTATCCACCCGGAAAAAGGGCTGGAAAATGCTCTCCCGGCAGTCTGCGGGGATGCCCGGGCCGGTATCTGCAACGCGCAGCACGGCATTCTGCCTTTCCTGCCGCAGGGTGACGCGCACTGCCCCGCCGGGGCGGTTATACTTGATGCCGTTTTCCACCAGATTGAACACCAGCCGGTAGATCAGCGCATCACTGCCCACCATGCCCAGCTCCGCGCAGTCCTGCTGCAAGGAGATGTTGTTTTTCTGAGCAAGGGAGGTCAGGTCGGTCAATATCTCCTCCACCAGCGGTGCAAGGGCGATTTGGTCGGTGCGGGAGACCGATTGCAGATTGCTCATCTCTAATAAAGTGCGCACAAGGGCGGTCAGTCGGTCCAGCTGCTCCCGCAGGGAGCTGACCAGCCCGGCGGTCTCGGCGTCCATGGCCGGGTGCTCCTCTGTAAACAGCTCCAGCTTTGTCTGCAAAATAGCCAGCGGAGTGCGCAGCTCGTGGGCGGCGTTGCCCGCAAACTGCCGCTGCAATTCAAAAGACTGTGCCAGACCATCCAGCATCCGGTTCACCGACCGGCTCAGCTGCCCGAATTCCTGCACAGTATCTTCGTCCAGACGGACGGTGGCGATGCTGTCCTGATCGACCCGCTGCGCCTGCTGCGCAAGCTGCTGCAAAGGCTTCAGCGCTCTGCCGCTGACAAAATAAGCGATGGCTGCGCTGAGGATGGTGACCACGGCGGTGATGCACCAGCCCTTGCGGCCAAAAACCACCTTTGCATCGTAGACTTCCTGTGAAAAATGCGCCAGCAGGCTGGACATTTCCTCCTGTGGGATCTCGATGGTCAACGAATCCGCACTGCCGGGCTGATACTGCATCATAAAGCCGTTGAGGGCATCCATGCCGGTAACGCCGGTGCGATACAAAAGCAGATTCATGCACACGCAGGCGCAGGCGATGAGCAGCGCCGTCAGCAGGGTGATGCGCCATTGCAGGGATAAATGCTTCATTGCGCCTCGCCTCCGATCTCGTAGCCTTCCCCGATGCGGTTGCGGATGGGGTCGTAGCCCAGCGCCGCCCGCAGCTTTTTGCGCAGGGCAGAGATATGTACCCGGATGGAGTTGCTGAAGCTGTCCACGCTGCCGTCCCAGACGTGCTCAATCAGCTCTTCCTGACTGACCGGGCGTCCCTGATGCAGCAGCAAATATTCCAGTACGCCGCTCTCCTTCCGCGTCAGCGCAAGGGTCTGGCTATCCACCGTGGCAACGCGGCTGCGGGTGTTGAAGCTCAGCCGCCCGCAGCACAGGCAGACATCCTGCTGGATGAACTTGCGCCGGGTCAGGCTGCGCACCCGGGCCTCCAGCTCTGCAAGATGGAAGGGCTTGGAAAGATAATCGTTTGCCCCGGCATCCAGCCCCTCTACCTTATCTGAAATTTCACTGCGCGCTGATAAGATCAGCACACAGGTCTCAAGGTCGTGCCTGCGCAGACTGCGCAGCACCTGCATCCCGTCCACCTTGGGCAGGTTGAGGTCCAGCAGTACAAGGTCGTACCGCTCTGCCGCCAGTGCTTCCAGCGCGGCTTCGCCATCTGCACAGGCATCCACCTCGTACCCGGACAGCCGCAGCTTCCGGGCAATGTCCTCCCGCAGGGAGTGCTCGTCCTCTACCACCAAAAGACGCATCTTGTGTTCCACCCTTCCCATAAAAATTGCGTTTTTTTCATTATAACAGATTATAGCAGACGGTGTTAAGATTCGTGTTAAGATTTTCTTAGCAGAAATTTTATCCCGCATGGTGTATACTGGTGCCATCAAACAACAGGAGGCTATGATGTTCATGACAAAAAAACAGGCGCAGCTGCTTTTGCTTGCCGCCGGGGTGCTGATGCTGCTGTTCGGCGTATGGCGGGGCGAGGCAGACACCGTATTTTCAAAGGCCATCCGGCTGTGTATGGAGTGTGTAGGCATTGGATAAGAAAAAATTAAATCCCCTTGCTCGCTTCCGGGGCTTTATACAGGCCGGGGCGACCCTTTTAACCAATCTCCACCTGCCCAACTTTGCCAAAGGAACGCTGTATCAGGGCAGTGGCAAATACGTCTGCGTACCGGGGCTGAACTGCTATTCCTGCCCGGGCGCTGCCGGTGCCTGCCCGGTGGGAGCGTTTCAGGCGGTGATAGGCTCTTCCAAATTCCGCTTTTCCTACTACATCACCGGCATCCTCATCCTTTTCGGGGTGCTGCTGGGGCGGTTCATCTGCGGCTTTCTGTGCCCATTCGGGTGGTTTCAGGAGCTTTTGCACAAGATTCCCTCTCCCAAGCTTTCCACCAAGAAACTGAAGCCGCTGCGCTATTTAAAGTATGCTGTGCTTCTGGTCATGGTGGTGCTGCTGCCATTGCTGGCGGTCAATGAGCTGGGCATGGGCGACCCGTTCTTCTGCAAATATCTCTGCCCGCAGGGTGTGCTGGAAGGTGCCATTCCCCTCTCCCTGACAAATGCGGGTATCCGCGCCGCGCTGGGCAAGCTGTTTACATGGAAGGCCTGCATTCTGTTGGCAGTCATTGTGGGCAGCGTGGTGTTCTACCGCCCCTTCTGCAAGTGGCTGTGCCCGCTGGGCGCGTTTTATGCGCTGCTGAACAAGGTCTCGCTGTTCCAGATGCGCGTAGACACCCACAAATGCGTCTCCTGCGGAGCCTGTGCAAAGGCCTGCAAGATGGACGTAGACATTACCAAGACCCCCAACCACGCCGAATGTATCCGCTGCGGGATGTGCATGAAAGCCTGCCCCACAGATGCCATCCAGTATAAATTCGGGCTGGGAGACAAATCAAACACTGAAACGACAAAGGAGTAAAACCATGAAGCTTAACCGTGTAACCGCACTTTTGCTCAGCCTTGTGCTGGCCTTCAGCCTTGCCGCCTGCGGGCAGGGCGCATCCTCTGCATCCTCTTCTTCTGCCGCTTCCTCTGCGGCAGCGGAAGGCAAGACCGAGGAGCAGCTGCTGGCCGAGGAAAACGAGATCCTTTCCGCAAACGATGCCCTGTGGGAGAAGGTGTTCTCCTCCATGGACAAGAACGTGACTGAGACCACCCTCAGCACGAACTACGGCGATTTTCTGCTGAGTGCCGTGGAAAAGGCAAAAGATCAGTTCTCGGACGAGGAGTACAAGACCCTGACCGCCGATGCAGAAAAGATTCGTGCCATCGAGGAGCAGATTGCCGCCCTTGCCCCCGCAGAGGATGCCGCTTCCGGTGCTGCCGCACAGGGCACCGCCTTCCCCCAGTTTGAGGGCAGCGATTTAGAGGGCAACCCGGTGGACAACAGCCTGTTTGCGGGCAACGCCTTTACGGTGGTGAACTTCTGGTTCAACGGCTGCAAGCCCTGCGTGGAGGAACTGGACGACCTGAACGCCTTGAACGAGAAGATCAAGGCACAGGGTGGCGAGGTAGTCGGCATCAACACCGAGACGCTAGACGGCAACCAGCAGGGCATTGATGCCGCCAAAAAGCTGCTGGCTGCAAAGGGCGCAAGCTACCGCAACATCTACTTTGCCTCCGGCAGCGAGGCCGGTAAGTTCGCACTGAACATCATGGCTTTCCCCACCACCTACGTCTTTGACCGGGACGGCAACGTTGTGGGCCAGCCCCTGCTGGGCGGCATTGACAAGGAAGAAAACCTTGCCGCCCTGCAAAAAAATATTGACGCCGCCCTTGCCAAGGACAGCGCCAAATAAGCTTTCTACCCTGCCGCCTACGGGCGGCTTTTTTGTTTGCTACGGGCATTGCCATGCACGCCCGGGCACCGGACGGAATACGCTGGGGCAGAAGCATACTTTTACCAGCAAAGGAGCGTATCTCCATGAAAAACACCGGAACTCTCCGCATCCAGGCCTTTGCGGCACGCCAGTCTGCCCCCGTGGAGGGGGTGACCGTTGCGGTGCAGGGGGACGGCTTTACCCTGCACCGCATCACCGATGCCACCGGCAGCGCCGCCGATATTCCCGTTGAAGCCCCTGCCTGCGCCCTCTCTCTGGACGAGGACAACACTACCCGCCCCTACGCCATTGTCAGCCTGACCGCTGCAAAGCCCGGCTACCGCACCGTGCGCATTGAGGGCATCCAGATCTTTGCCGGGCAGGTGACGCTGGCACAGCCCCAGATGCTGCCCGACACCGAGGAGGGCCGGGACATCCCGAACGCGCCCATCATCATCCCGCCGCACGCTTTGTTTGCGGGCAGCGGCGGCAGCGGCCCGCAGCCGGCGCTGCACTGCACGCCCCGGGTGCTGGATCAGGTCATCATCCCCAAAAATATCACGGTGCATCTGGGCAAACCGGCAGCTTCCGCCCGCAACGTGACCGTCTCCTTCCGGGATTATATTGCCAACGTAGCCTCCAGCGAGGTGTATCCCACCTGGCCGGAACAGGCACTGCGGGCGAATATCCACTGCCAGATCTCGTTGGCGCTGAACCGCATCTATACCGAGTGGTACCCCAGCAAGGGCTACACCTTCAACATCACCAACTCCACCAGCTACGACCAGTACTACGTCCACGGACGCACGGTGTTTGAGGTGATGGTGCGCATCACGGACGACATCTTTAACACCTATCTGCGCAAGCGTGGCACGGTGAACCCCTATTATTCCGAGTACTGCGATGGCAAGTCGGTCACCTGCCCCGGGCTCAAGCAGTGGGGCACGGTAACGCTGGCCAACAACGGGCGCAGCGCCTTGCAGATCTTACGCTACTACTACGGCAGCAGCATTGAGATCGTGCGCACCAAAAATATCCGCTCTATCCCGCAAAGCTACCCCGGCACGCCGCTGCGGCAGGGCAGCCGCGGCACGGCGGTTTTCACCCTGCAAAGGCAGCTGAACCGCATCGCCAAGGACTATCCCTTCCTTGGCAAACTGACGGTAGACGGCGTATTCGGCAGCCGGATGGCCGCCACGGTGCGGGCGTTCCAGAAGCAGTTCAATCTGACCGCCGACGGCGTAGTGGGGCGGCAGACATGGTACAAGATCAGCTACATCTATGTATCGGTAAAGGACCTCGCCGAGCTGACCAGCGAGGGCGAGACTTCCACCGGCACCCTGTCCAACGGCACATGGAACGGCACGGTGCTGAGCACCGGTGCTTCCGGCAGCGCGGTGGAGCAGGTACAGTTCTGGCTGAACACGCTGGCGCAGTACGACAGCGCCATTCCATCCGTAAAAGTGGACGGCGTATTCGGCACCGCCACCGCCAATGCGGTACGCGCCTTCCAACGCAAATACGGCCTTACAGTGGACGGCATAGTGGGCCAGACCACTTGGAAAGAACTGTACGACGAGTTTTTGAGCATCCAGTCCGACAATGGCACCCCCAACGCCTACCCCGGCACGCCGCTGCGGGAGGGTTCCTCCGGGCAGAATGTGAGGCTGGTGCAGTTCTGGCTGAAGATTGCCCGCACCGTGTACACGAGCCTTGAAAGCGTGACTGTGGACGGAAAATTCGGCGCGGGCACGGCGGCAGCTGTTCGGCGTTTTCAGCGGTACTTCGGGCTGACGGCAGACGGCGTGGTGGGGCGCACCACATGGCAAAAGCTGTACGAGGTGTACAACGATATTGCCAACCGGCTGCTCTCCTCTTCCCTGCGCCCCGGCGAGTACCCGGGCGTACTGCGCACCGGCTCCACCGGCACGGCGGTGCGGGAGCTGCAATTCTATCTCTACCTCATGAGCGCCTACGAGAGCAGTATCCCGCCGGTAAGCATTGACGGCAAGTTCGGCGCGGATACCGAGCAGGCAGTGCGGGCGTACCAGCGGTTTGCGGGGCTTACCGTGGACGGCGTGGTGGGGCGCACCACATGGAACTCCCTCTATGGCCGCGCCAGCCAGCTGCGCTCTTCCGGCCCGGTGGTCACCTTAAAGCGTCTGCCCTACCCCGGCACGCCGCTGACGGTGGGCAGCAGCGGTGAGACCGTATTGTATTACAATCTGCTTTTGCAGCGCATCGCCTATTATTTTTCCAGTGTGGAAGTCCCGCCCCTTGCCGACCGCTATACCGAGGAAACTGCCACCGCCACCCGCAGCGCCCAGCAGCTATTAGGGCTGGAACAGACCGGCATTGCAGATGCCGACACATGGACGGCGGTGGAGGCGCTGAGCTTGCAGCTGGCCGCTCACGCCCCGAATCCCGATAGAGACACACCATCCGGCACCGCCTACCCGGGGCGCGCCATCGCCGAGGGCAGCGCCGGGCAGGAGGTAGGACAGGTGGAGCGCTGGATCAACCGCCGGGCACAGCTTTCCTGCGGCGAGGGCTATGTGGCCGATAACAACCGCTTTGGCGCGTCAGACGCCGCTGCCGTGCGGGCTGTCCAGCAGCAGGCGGGGCTGCAGCCGGTAAACGGCATCGTGTACCGCGAAACATGGCACGCCTTGCAAGCCCAGTGTACCGACCCCTGCGGCTGCGAGAAGGAGGAATGAGGGATGGCACGCCTTTTGATCTATGACGCCTACGAAAACAAGGTGTACACCTACGCAAACCTGAACGAGAACGACCCCATGCCTTACAGCACCCTGACCACCCTGCGGCTGCGGGAGTTCCGGGGCAAATCGGCCAGCCCTACCCTATGGACCACCATTGCCGCCATGGAAGCGTGGAACCTGACCCGCCGCAAA
>UMLB01003377.1_pt1 | contig 15795 bp, 16 predicted proteins | sample 1966481 | NCBI WGS metagenome assembly UMLB01 (sample SAMEA4836192, study PRJEB28245) | human gut metagenome | biome: gut microbiome; material: fecal sample | place: Denmark | collected 2008 | reverse complement strand
ACCTTTATTGAATACAATTTAAATAAGTAACTGTATCTCTTATCGTCTTATTTACAACTTTATTTCCAATTTTCTTTTCGATTGATTCTATATATTCTTTTTCTTCTTTTCTTATTACTTTCCAGCACATAATATCACCTCATTTTTTATTTCTTTGATAGTGTAATCGTAAAACCGTCTCCTACATCAGACCATTCTCCAAATATTACATTTACTCTACTTTCATCCTTTTCTATTTCCCCAGTATGTGTATCTTTAATCGACATATATGATGATGAAGATGAACATACAAATGTATATTTATCTTTTTTGTTTAACAAATTACAATGTACTATAAGCTTTTTACAAGGGTATTTAACTTGATAAAATAAAAAAAATTGATCATTATTTTTTATATATTCTGTTTTATGTTTTATATATAAATCATCAGAATTACTGTAATGATTGTAATTTATCTCATTTATTATTCCATAAGGTAATTGCTTCGTCTTTGACCTATTTATTTTTTTTATAACTATATTCTTTAACTCATCATTACCATTGATTTCAAAAACTAAATTTTTGTAAGAATCTCTTTCTTCCCCACATTGAAAAACTGGTTGTGGATTATAATATAGTTTATCTTTTTTTATATTTTTGTAGATAACATTAGTTAATATGCTAACTTTTAATTTATTTTTTTCAATAAATTCTAAATCTATATATCTCTCGAATTTTTCTATATAAGTTCCCTCTTTAAGAATTTCTTTCATTCGAGACAATGTAGTATAAAAATATTCTTCAATTCCATTAGGATTTTTTAAATCAATATCATTGTCAATTTTTATCCACCCTAACCTATTGTAATTATTTACAGCATTAATAAGTGTTTGAGAAACCTCGTATGCTAGTTCTTCCTTATTATGCCAAAAAGAACATTGTGATTTTTTAATTTTTGTTTTAAAAGCAAGTAATTTTTCTGCCTTAAAACCTTGATCAATATATTTAATATTAACATTTACTTCATCAGAAATAATAAATGCATAAATAGGTTTCTTTTTTAATTTGGCATAATTATATTCTTTTTCAGTATAACTAATATTTCTACTAGTCAAGCTTCCATATCTATGAGCAATAATTAAAATATAAAAATCAGAATCATCTATTGCTTGCTTAATTTGTCTCCATTGATTTTGATCATCAGCATGAAACAATTCCATACCTATAGGAAAATGCTCTAATCTTAAAATTGTTTCTATTATTTTTTGTCTTTCTTCTTTTAAATCGATAAAAGTTGAACTTATAAAGATTTGATATCTTGTTTTTAATTTCATTTTTTCGCCTTCTAACTGATTATATATTTGTAAAAAAGTATATTTATTTTTATGTTTATTTTTTTTATTTTACCAATGTTCTTTTACAAAAAACAGACATCATTACTCCATACACTATAACTCCTACTATAACTTTTATTATTAGAGTAATTATATTACTTCTAATTAATGGAACATAAAAAACAATTATATACATTACTATTGAAATCAATAAAAACGGTACACATTTCTTAATATATAATTTTATATCTAACTCTTTTCTAACCTTATATGTTTGATATGCACAAACACTAAACTCAGCACATATCGTTCCTATAGCTGCACCAATAGACATCAATTTGGGAATCAAAATAAAATTAATAATTACATTTACAAATGCTCCTAAAAAAACAGAAATAATATATATTTTATCTTTTTGATTTGGTATTAAATACTGTGTTCTAATGACATTAGCCCACGATACAAAAATAGAAGATAAAACCAATATAGAAATTACATATTTACACTTTTCAAAACCATTTCCATAAAATATTGGTACAAATTCTTTACTTACTGCACACAAGCCAAATGCCATAGATGTTGATAAAATAACAGATATTATTAATGATTTTTCAATATACTGTATACTCTCTTGTCTTTTACCATTTGAAATCATATTTGATATTCTTGGTAACATAACAGTTCCTAATGAAGAAATAGCCATAACAGGAATTTGTGTTAATTTATTAGAATTTTCATAATAACCAACTTCCGTCATACTACTCATCATTCCTAACATAATTCGATCCATAATTGTATATAAACTAATAGCAACGACAGGAATAAATAATGTTAAATTTGGTTTAATATGTACAAATATATCAGATAAAGAAATTTTCTCAAATGATATATACTTATTTATAAACATCCATAAAATCAATTGACTTAATAATGGTCCACATACCATTATTAAGCCATAAATATATAAATCATTCTTACTTTTTACAAGTAAAAAAATAAAAAACAAATTCAATAATTTTATTACTGTATTTCTAGTTACTGTTAATTTAAACTGCTCCATTCCAAAAAAGAACCAATTTATATCCAATGAAACAGATACTAAATAAATTAATTGTATCCATGCCATCAAATGATCAGATGACATAAATAAAATATAAAAAATATAAATCATAATAACAATTAATGACATTATTAATTGCATTGCATAAATACTACAAAACGTTTTAGACAACTTTTCTTTATCATCCCTTACACTAGCTATTGTTCTATTACCATAATTATTCAATCCTAACAATATAAATAAACCAAAGTAAGTTGCTATTGAATAAGCATATGAATAAATCCCTATTTTTTCAGCTCCCATTATTCTTGAAATATAAGGAGTAGTAACTAAAGGAATAATCAATGCTAATACATTATAAAAAGCATTATATAAAAAATTTTTTTTGATACTATTAATAACTATTCCTCCTATCTATTTTCCTAAAATCCATTTACAATATTTATTTATAAAAGCAACAAAAATATGAAGTATAATCATTGTAAAAATAAATATTATAAATTTAATTAAAAATAAAATATAAAAATTTGTACACATTAAAGATAGCTTATTTGGTACAAGTAAAACTATTTGATTTAAACAAACATATACTATCGAATTTTTCCCTACAAATTTTAATTCACTTTTTAAATATGTATTATTAGTCCATATCTTACAAATACAAAATAACCCAATCGTCATTAAAGATGCACACAAGTAATATAAAACTACATTTGAATATTCACCATTTCTGACATTTACATATCCATTAAAAAAACAAATAATACTTGCTAAAATAATAAAGACAAAAGAAAAACTTTTATATTCAATTGTTTTCTTTTCAAAAATTATTCTCAATGTATATCCTATTTCAAATAATCCAACTGCCATAAAAGAAATATCTGTCCCAAAAGGCAATCTAAAATATTTTGGAATAATACATCCTAGTATAGAAAATATAAACACTAAGAATCTTCTCCAACTCGAAGAAAAATTTTTGAATATTATAAAATAAATAATTTCAACTAAAAACAATGATGTCAAAAACCATAATGCTCCAGCAATAGGCATACCACTTGTATTAATAAAAAATATATGTTCAAGTGGGTTTAATAAATTCGAAATAGATAAATTATTTTTAAAAAAACATAATATTATCCAAAATAAATAATGAATAAGTGCAAATAAAAAATAAGGGATTAATAGTGGCTTTGACTTTCTTCTAACAAAATTAAATAAACTTACATCTTTAACATGAAAGAGAAAACCAGAAATAATAAAAAACATCGGCATATGAAATGAATGTATCCATTTATCATAAACAGAGCCAAATTCTATATGCCCTGTAACCATCAAAATAATTCCTATTCCTTTTAATATATCTACTTCATCTATTCTTTTAGTCTCTTCCATATAAATCCCTTGTATATACTTTTTCTTCTACATCATCTAAACAACTATCATAGCGATTAGCTATGATTGCTTGACTTAATGATTTAAATCTATTTAAATCATTAACTACTAAACTTCCAAAGAATGTACTTCCATCTTCTAATGTTGGTTCATAAACGATTACTTTAGCTCCTTTAGCTTTGATTCTTTTCATAACTCCTTGGATTGATGATTGTCTAAAATTATCACTGTTTGATTTCATTGTTAATCTAAAAATACCTATGACAGTTTCTTTCTCTTGTTCCTTGTCATAAGTATTTTTATCTTGATAGCTATAGTAGTTTGCTTTTTCTAATACTTGATCAGCTATGAAATCTTTTCTTGTTCTGTTACTTTCTACGATGGCTTCTATTAAGTTTTGTGGCACATCTGCATAGTTAGCTAATAATTGTTTTGTATCTTTTGGTAAGCAATATCCTCCATATCCAAAGGATGGATTGTTGTAATGTGATCCTATTCTTGGATCTAAACATACTCCATTGATGATTTGTTGTGTATCTAATCCTTTTAGTTCTGCATAAGTATCTAATTCATTGAAATAAGATACTCTTAATGCTAAGTATGTATTAGCGAACAGTTTGACTGCTTCTGCTTCCGTAAATCCCATAAACAATGTATCGATATCTTCTTTGATGGCTCCTTCTTGTAGAAGTGATGCAAAAGTATGTGCTGCTTCTACCAGTCTTTCATCTTCCATGTCTGTTCCTACAATGATTCTTGAAGGATAAAGATTATCATACAATGCCTTTGATTCTCTCAAGAATTCAGGAGAGAAGATAATATTCTTACTTCCTGTCTTTTCTCTGATACTTTGTGTATATCCTACTGGTATTGTACTTTTAATGACCATGATAGCATCTGGATTGATTTCCATTACCTGTTGAATAACACTTTCTACTGCACTTGTATCAAAGAAGTTCTTCTTTGAATCATAGTTTGTTGGTGCAGCAATGATAACAAAAACAGCATCCTTATATGCATCTTCTGCATTTAAGGTTGCTGTCAGATTTAATTCTTTCTCTTTTAAATATTTTTCTATATATTCATCTTGAATAGGACTCATACGATTATTAATCTTATTCACTTTATCTTCTATGATATCCACAGCCATCACTTCGTGATGCTGTGCTAATAATGTAGCGATACTCAATCCTACATATCCTGTTCCTGCGACTGCTAGTTTCATTTTATTTTACTCCTTATTTTTATAAAAAATTTCTTTAAAATTATAATTATTGTAAAATTATATATAGAATATGGTTTTGTCTTTATTGCAATTTTTTTTAAATTGTAAAAATATTTAAAGCACTTATGATTAAGAAAATAGAAAGATAGATTATTCAAATTTATATTGAAAACAGTAGAATACTTATTAAATAAATCAATATTCTTATTATAAATATAAATTGAACTCGCATAGAATTTTTCATGATTATTTCTATATGTCGAATCATTACTAATACTATATATTCCAACATATTTATTACTGTATGCAATATTATGATTTCTTAATAATCTAATATATAAGTCGTATTCTTGACAACTTTTCAATTGATCATCAAATCCACCTACATCTAATAATAACTTTTTATTAAGTAATGGAAAAGATGTTGAACCAATAAAGTTTGTTTCTAAAATTTTTTCTATTTTATTTTTATTTGTCACTTCTATCAAATTATTTTTATGATATTTGCCATTATCACAAATTAAAAAATTTGAATATACAATTGCAACATTATCATCCATTAAAGGTACCTGAATTTCTAGTTTTTCAGGAAGCCATTCATCATCATCATCTAAAAATGCTATATACTCTCCACTTGAGAATTTTATACCATAATTTCTCGCATAATTAGCTCCCATATTCTTTTCATATGATAAATACGTAATTTCTATATAATATTCATTTTTAATCAGTTTTACAAGGTGTTTAATCTTATTTGATAATTCTATATTTTTTGGACTATCATTTACTATTAATATTTCAAAATTATCATATGTTTGCTTAACTATACTCATAATTGCTTTTTTTAAAATTTCAATTGGTCTTTCATATGTTGTTACAATGCAAGACACTTTTCCCTTTTTCATTACCATTTTATCCTCACTTTTGAAAAATACGTTATAATTCTTAAATAAAAATATATGATACAAATATCACTATACAAAAGATCCCATTTAAAAACCGTTCTAATTAAAATATTAATAAAAAAAACTAATATTGCTATATTAGTTAATGTTGGCTTTTGAATTGTCCTATTATAAATCATATACGAAAATATTGATATAACCAAAGGCCCTACAATTATTCCAAAATAACCCCAATCTAACAAAAAAATATAATTAGATGTACACATTGAATTAATTTTAATATTTTTTCCAATTAAAACATTTGAACTAGTCAATTTAGAACTAATTAAATACGCTGCTCCTTGCGGAGTATGTGATATTAGAATAGCCATATAAGAAAATAGACTTGTTATAAATCCAAAAGTTGCACTTCCGTATAAAAATTGTTTATTTATAGAAAATACAGTACTATTTGCGTTTATAATTTTAGTTAAATAAATCGGTCCAGAAAAATAATACATATAAAATGTTTTTATTATACTCATATCTGGAGATCTTAAATTTTGCATAACCAATAAACCAATAATAATTAAAATAAATAATAACAATTTTACTTTTTCTTTTTTTATGAACACATATAAATTTTTTCTTCTATAAATTAATAAAGTTATTAAATAATAAAATATTGTATTTACTAGAAAAGCTCTACCTGCTGTCATTATTACAAAATAAACAATATTAAAGATATTAAGTATCCATATAAAATTTTTATCAATTTTACTAAATTTATTAAATAATGAAATTATTGCTATTAAGTCAACACAATAAAACCAAGGCTTAACAATTAATTCAACTATTTCGTTATAAATACCTACATCTTTTCCTACTCCAATAATTTCAGCACCCCTTAAAATAGTAAAACCATTTGTTAAAAAAATTTGAAATGAATTTATAAATTTTGGTATTGAAACAAAAATAAAGATAACTTCCAATAAAAAAAATAATTTTTTATTTACTTTAAATTCTATAATTGAATCTCCTAGCAGTTGGAAAGATATATTTTTATTCATAATAATAAAGAAAATAAATACAATCACAATAGATACAATTATTGTAATATTCACTAACAGGCTTGGTTTATCATAATCAAAAAATGCAAGATTTGCACCAATCCCTATAATACACCACAATAAGCAATAAAATGTTAATGGTGAAATATGACTTCGGTACAATTTTTTTTCAACAAAATTAATTAAAATAAAAAAAATGATATATAGACTCAAAAAAAATACATTCATAAATTATTTACCTTCCTAAAATTTTTATATGTTCTTTCACCATATTTTCTATACTATATTTCTTTATTGTGTTTAATATTTTATTTTGAATAATCCTTTTTTCATTTATATCTAAACTAAAATATTGATTTGTTTTATCTATTAAATCTTCTTTATCTTCACATTTAACAATAAAACCATTTTCACCATTATTTATTAATTCTAATCCAGATATACACTTATCAGTTGTAATAACTGGTAAACCTTGACTCATAGCTTCATTAATAACTAATCCCCAGATATCTTCTCTTGTAGGAAATACAAATAAATCCGCTAATCTATACCAATTCATAATATTTTCTTTATTTTGAAAATCTATGAAATGTAAGTTTTCCATTTGATATTTATCTTTTAAATCTAGATAATATTCTGTTGGTTTCCCACCTATAATATAAATTCCTATACTCTTATCTAAATCTTTATATGCTTCTATCATCCAATCAAATCCTTTTCTTGGAATAAATTGTCCAATTGAAATAATTACTTTTTCATAAGGTATATCATATTTAGTTTTTAATTTATTTTTTTCTTCATCACTTATACATTTTTTTAGAATGTCTTTTTCATATAATGACGTAAAACTATACCTGTTGATTTTTTCTTCTTGTGCGCCATAATAAACTAAGAAATTATCTGTTTCTTTACTAGGAGACAAATAACAAGAAGCATTTGAAATTAGAAACTTTTTTAATTTTCTTTTAATAACATTTTCATTATATGATATTATTCCTCCATCGATTTGAAGAATATATTTTTTTCTCAGTAACTTCGCATATATTAACGCAATCATCTCTGTATAGTAACTATAATTTGTAAATACTAAAACATCGCATTTTTTAGTAACATACTTTAGTATTTTAAAATTTATTTTTTGTTCTTCAATAATTCCTTTTTTTAAAAAAATAGATTTGAAGTTTTTGATTTTATTATCTTTATACCAATCACTATTAATTTTTGGTGCTTTTTCAGCTTCAAACACTACCTCTAAATCACATTTTTTCCCTAATTCATTAAAGAAATTTATCCTATATGGAGATGGTATATTAGTAAAATATCTAACTTTCATCCTAGACCTCCTTATTGCAATATCCTTTATATTTGTTTTGTAATTCAATAGATTGCACTTTAGCATTATACTTTTCATTTAATATAATGTTTCTATCATTTTCCTTATTTTCTTTTAAACTATTTATTTCTTCAATCCAATTTTTATTATCTTTAATACTATAAAAATTTGTTTTCTCAGAAATTTTACATTCTTGAGTAATAGTATTAGAAAACAAGCAATTCAATCCATTAGCTTGTGATTCAATAGATACAACACTTAATCCTTCAAATAATGAAGGTAAAATAAAACAATCCATTGCATTATAATAATTAAACACATTATCTTTATTACCTATCATTAAGATATTATTTACACCTATTTCTTTTTCAAAATTAATTATCTCTTCTTTTAAATGACCATCACCTATCAATAAAAACAATACCTGTTCATCAAAGTTCTTTGCTAATTCAACAATAAATCTATGATTTTTTTGATAATCAAATCTTCCAACATGTCCTACTACAAAAACATCGTCTTTTATTTTTAACTCTTTCCTTATTTCATTTCTTTTTTCTATATCAAATTTAAATTTATCATAATCTATTGCATTATTTATAATTTCAAAATTATTATTACCATATAACCATTCCCCCGCTAATTTAGAACAAGCATAAAGGTGAGTTGCGTATTTTAATATTTCTTTTTTTTGTATATTATTTAGCACCACTCTAATTTTATTTGTTGTTAATAACTGAGTATTATGACTATGTGATATTCTTATAAATACTTTTTCTTTTTTAGCAATTTTTAAAAGCGGACCATTACCTGCATCAGCATTTGCATGGACTATATCAAATTTATTTTCTCTTAATAAATTTTTATACTCTTTTTTCCATTTAAAATATGCTTTACTTTTAACTGGTAATTGATGAAATATACATCCTTTGTTAAGTAATTCCTGTGAACGTGACCCATTATTGTCTCCATGAACAGCAATATGTACTTCAAATTCATTAAAATTAAAATAATTTATGTAATTTATTAAAAATGTAGATATTCCACCATAGTCTACAGTACCGCCATTGATAAATAATATTTTTATTTTACTCATATTTACCATTTCCTTTACTATAGATATTTAAATAACTTCTATTCATTTCTTTAAAATCTAAAATATCACTTTTAGGAACTTCTAAATTAATATCATTTTTAAAGAAATTAAAAATATCTTTTTTCTCAATAATATTATCTTCTCCTGCAAATGCGCTTTCAGGACTTCCACCTGTATTAAAAGTAACAACAGGTGTTCCACATGCTATTGCTTCTAAATTAGTAGTTGGGTATGTATCTTCTAATGTTGGATTTAAAAATACATATGCAGCACTATACCATCTAACTAATTCTTGAACATTTTCTGTTCTAGAAATACCTATAATATTACAAGGCAATTGTTCTACTTGTTTTTTATTTAATCCAATTAATACTAATTGATACTGATCATCTATTTCTTTAGATAATTCTATAAAAGTATCTAATCCCTTCATTTTATTCCAAATCGAAGATACTCCTAATATTACTTTCTTATCTCCTATTCCATATTGTTGTTTAATATTAGATAGTGTTGGTTTAAATACATTTGTATCAACACCATTATTAATCACTTCTATTGAATAATCTTTTAAATATGATTTTCCTACTTCACCCTTTAACCATTTACTAGGAGTAACTAAAATCATATTTTCAACATTACTAAATATTTCTTTTTTCTTATTAAAATTACTTTTAATATTAGAAAATAACGTTTGAGGATATTCCTTTTTATTAGGACACTTCCCATTACAACAAGTTTGCCATTTATTACATTTTTTATATGTATAATGTGCACAATGTCCTGTATAAGACCAACAGTCATGTAATGTCCATATTTTCTTAATTTCAGGATGTTGTTTTAAGTAATTAAAAAGAATTTCAATATTTACATAATATCCATGGATATTATGTAAATGTATAACATCAGGTTTAAATTCTTCTATTTGTTTAATTAAATCTTTTGTTGCTTTTTTACTACCAAATCCACTAGCATCAAATAATCTTGCTTTTAATACATGTAAATAGATATCTAATTGATTACCTATTTTAATTGTATTAAATCCTTCAGGTGCATTTCCTCTACCATAAGCAATACAACATGTATGTCCTGCTTCCTTGGCAGCTTTATAAAGATTTTTACAGATGGTTCCTGTTGATCCATTACATACAGAATTGATAAATAATATCCTAGACATTATTTATCCCAACCTTCTAATTCTTCTCTTACTAGTTTAACTTCTAATAACTTATTCTTAACTGCTTCAATATCCATAAGCTTAGTATTATTAGAATTAAATTGTGTAAGTTTAGAAGTTTCCATACCTTCTGAAAAATACTTATCATAATTTAAATCTCTCTTATCAGCTGGTACTCTATAGAAATCTCCCATATCTATCGCATGTGCACACTCTTCATCAGTAAGTAATGTTTCATACATCTTTTCACCATGTCTGATACCTATCACCTTGATATCATTTTCAGCATGGAACAATTGTTGTACTGCTTTAGCAAGTACTTCAATCGTACATGCTGGCGCTTTTTGAACAAAGATATCTCCACTTTCACCATGTTCAAAAGCAAACAATACTAAATCAACTGCTTCTTCTAAAGTCATAACAAATCTAGTCATACTAGGTTCAGTAACAGTTAAATCATTACCTTCTTTTATTTGGTTAATAAAAAGAGGTACTACTGAACCTCTTGAAGCTAATACATTTCCATATCTTGTACACATGATACTTGTTTTTTCTGGATCTACTGTTCTACTTTTAGCCACAATGACTTTTTCCATCATTGCTTTACTTGTACCCATGGCATTGACTGGATAAGCTGCTTTATCTGTTGATAAACAAACTACTCTTTTAACTCCACATTCAATAGCAGCAGTTAAAACATTTTCTGTTCCTAAGACATTTGTTTTAACTGCTTCTACTGGAAAGAATTCACAGCTTGGTACTTGTTTTAAAGCAGCCGCATGGAAGATATAATCTACACCATGCATCGCATTTTTAATACTGTTGATGTCTCTTACATCACCAATATAAAATTTAAGTTTAGAAAAAGTATCAGGATATTTTGCCTGATACTCATGTCTCATGTTATCTTGTTTTAATTCATCTCTACTAAATACTCTTATTTCTTTGATATCTGTTTCTAAGAAACGATTTAATACTGCATTACCGAAGGAACCTGTTCCTCCTGTAATGAGTAATGTTTTTCCTTTAAATAAACTCATTATATTTCCCCCATTTTCTTTTCTATTTGATCTACATATTTTTCAATCGTAAAGTGATTTAAAAAATAGTTTCTACTATTTTTAGAAAATTCCTTTATTTGATCTTCTTGATTTAACATATCTAAGATAATTTGACTTAATCCTTGATAATCACCAGCAGGACATGTCACTCCTGCTTTAGCTTCTTGAATGATATTAGCTGTTGTACCATCTATACTTCCAATAATTCCTCTTCCTGCTGACATATAAGTTTGTAATTTAGAAGGAATTGTTTTTCCTACTGTACTTCCTTTTTCTAAAGATAATAGAAATAAGGAAGCTTGATTATAATAAGGAATTAATTCTTCTACTTTTTTTCTTCCTGTAAATATAAAGACATCATTTAAATGATTTTCATTTACTTTATTTTTAAATTCATCTAAATACGAACCACTTCCAATAATTGTAAAAACTAATTGATTTAATTGAACTTTTGGAAGTAAAGATACTGCTTTAACTAAACAATCAAAATCTTGAACTTTACCAATATTTCCAGCAAAAACAATATTTAACCTATCTTGTTTTTGATAAGGTTCAACTTGTAAAAACATCTTTTCTCCATGTTGATATACAACATTTAAGCGTTCTCTTTTTACTTGATTAATATTTGACAAATAATCTAAAAAAGCTGGTGAAGTTGCTGAAATAAAATCACATTTTTGATAAATAGAATTTGATACTTTTAACATGATTTTATAAATTGGGTTACTTTCACTCAATTTTAAAGCTTTTAATGATTCAGGCCATAAATCAAGACAATAAACATAAACTTTTTTATGATATTTTTTCTTATAATATAAAGCTGGCTGAATCATTAAAACTGGTGATAGTTGATAAACGAAAACAACATCAAATTCTTTATTTAAATCTTTAACTGCCTTTTTAGCACATCTTGGATAACTAAAATAATTTCTTATTAAAGAAATTGGATTATGTCCTCTTAAAGTAATTGGTGTTCTTATAATCTCAACACCATTTAATACTTGGTAATTAGGATAACCTTCTATTAAATCACCATCAGGATAATTAGGTCTACCCGTAACAACCGTTACTTCATATCCACGTTTTACCAATTCCTCACAGATTTCATGAATCTTAAAAGGCTCTGGATAGTAATATTGACTAATGACTAATACTTTCATTATTCATGATCTCCATTCATGCTACCAGTTCCGCCTTCAACAACTCCATCATGTTTTAAGACCGATGTAATTGTTCCAAAGAAACATTTTAAATCAAATAAAAAAGAGATACGTTCTACGTATTCTCCATCTAGTTTTGCTTTTACTGGAATCTCTAATTCATCTCTTCCATTGATCTGTGCCCATCCTGTAAGACCTGGTCTTACATCATTGGCATGATATCTATCTCTTTCAGCTATCAAATCATCTTGGTTCCATAAGGCTGGTCTTGGTCCAATGACAGCCATTTCTCCTTTTAAGATGTTTAATATCTGTGGTAATTCATCTAATGATGTCTTTCTTAGAAACTTACCTGATTTTGTTATATACTGATCTGGATTTGATAACATATGTGTTGGCATATCTTTTGGTGTATCGATATACATTGTTCTAAATTTATAGATATTAAAATAGGTCTTATTGATTCCTACTCTTTTTTGTTTGAATAGTATTGGTCCTTTACTATCCAGTTTGATCCAGATACATAGAATTATAAAAACAGGACTTAATACGATAAGTCCACCTAATGCGAGTATAAAATCTATGATTCTTTTTATCTTATTCTTATACATTAAATAACCACCTCTCCATCTTTGATATCACTACCTTCTTCAATTTCTTTTCCAAAGGTAACTGTACAGTTGCTTCCTATTCTTGTAAGTTTATGAATAATAACATTAGGACGAATCACTGTATTTGAATAAATCAAACAATCATCATGAATGATCGCATCATGATTGATTGTAGCATTTGCACAAATGATACAGTTATTTCCAATCATTGCATTTGGTTCTATGACTGCATGAGGAAAGATGACACTTCCTTGTTTGATTGATGCATACTTTGAAACTGTTGCTTCATTGCTTATTAATGTAATAATGTTATAGCCTATTTCTTTTGCTTGATTGAACAGTTGTTTTCTAAAAGCATTATTTCCTACAGCAATAAAGATATCTAAGTATTCAGGAAATAATGCTTTCATTTCATTTATCTTTCCAACAACTTTACAATCATTGACTGTTTGACCTACTAAACCATCATCTAAAAAGATGATTTCATCATATTTTTCCCGAGCAATATCTAAGCAACATCTTCCATGTCCACCTGCACCAACAATAATCAGTTTATTCAATTTATCCCCTCCATAATAAAAAAAGAACATAGTCTATCTATCCAATAAGTACTTATATTGGACTAAATAAACGATGTTCCAACATTTGATATAGGTGGTTAGCCTCGACGCTATATCTCTTTGTCTTGCATTTCTATCCCTGCTTTTATTCTTCTATTTAGAAATTCTATATTGAGTATTGCAAAATGTTCTCTTTTATTTACTGAAAAAATATGTTCTTGTAATGCTTTTAAAGGACCTTCTACAACAATTGTTTTATTTGTTTGTTTATATCCTTTAGACATCTTTAAGACATATTGTTCATTTAATAATAATTTTAATAAATGTATTTCATCTTTTGTAAGAGCTGATACGTCATCTTTCTTTAATTCTTTAATAACACCATTTTTTTCTTCTTTCATTAATAACAAAAATGTATCAAATTCTATTTGGTTCATTTTTGTTTTAATGAAGAGATAGTTAGGAAATAATGGTTTTAAAACAACTTCATTCGTTGAATGAATATGTTTTTCCATTAAAGGAATAAATGCTTCTATTCCTTTTTTCGTATTAAATGTATGACAAAGATTTTCTATTTTAAATCTTTGACAATACAACACATAACAATTCATTACTTTCTTTTCAACGCTTGATGTTTTAAACAATTAAAGATACTTACATAATTTCTACATTCATTCATATTATCTAATAAACAAATATCCATTTCTTCTACAATCATCTCTAATTCTTGAATAGCAATATCTAACATATCAATTAATAATTCTTGATTTTCATTCATCAAATCTTTTTTATCTTGATCCATAGGATCATTCATACTTGTAAATACTGGCATTGATTTCTCCTAAATGTTTTGTTATATAAGTAAAAGCAGAAGCTTATATAACATGTAAAAGTGGTTTTTTATATAGCTAAAAGCCATAGATTTACCAAATCCACGTCTCAAACTATAGCATAATTATACCTCAAATGAAACATAATTCTCCTTTTTTCTCTATATTTCTTCATTATTTTTTATGTAGAAATTCAAGGTGTGTCGTTTAGTAAAATATTAGGTCGTTCAGTAATGATTTTGATAATTTTTTATTGTCTTTTTTATTAAAAAGTTCGTGGGTTTGGTAAATTTGCGCCCTAAAAAATAGATGATATGCTACTACAAATTGTAGTAGTTTTTATATTCAATAAAAAAAGAGCAACAAACATTGTTTGCTGCTTATAAATATAATATTAATACTTCTTCATTATCTCTTTAATTGTTTGTAAATCTTTGTTTTCTATTAATGCTTTAAATATGTTGTTATATTGTGATAACGTTAAATTTTCTAATAGTTGTTTATCTTCTTGAGGAAATTTACTGTTAAAAAGCATTAATGTGTTTTCTTTAGCTTTAAGAAGTTCTCCTTCACTTTTTCCCTTTTCTAAACCTTTTTCCAATCCTTCTTTTAAGCCTTCTTCTTTTCCTTCTTGTCGAATTCTTATCTTTTCTTGATGATGTTGTATCTTGACAAGCTGTCTTTTACTCGCTGCTAATACAAGTTCTTCATCTTCATTGAACTGATCCATCTTTTCTTTCATCATGATAACCACCTCACTGTTTAATGACATTATATCATCTGTTATCCCATGATATAAAGTATAAATAGCTAATTCTAACGCATTTAGATTCTTAAGTCCTTTTTCTCTTACAACAGCATCAATAAATGGAAGATAGACATTATGATGAGTCAGCAGATTATATTTTCTGACATGGTTTAGTTGATTACGTGGCATGTAGGTATCAATCAAGAGAAGATTATCTCTGTCGATATCATTGACAAAAAGAATGGTATAGACTTCATGGACATTTTCACTGTATAAGATAT
>UMLB01028835.1_pt1 | contig 16096 bp, 12 predicted proteins | sample 1966481 | NCBI WGS metagenome assembly UMLB01 (sample SAMEA4836192, study PRJEB28245) | human gut metagenome | biome: gut microbiome; material: fecal sample | place: Denmark | collected 2008 | reverse complement strand
GAACAGCTACTTAGCGCCCACAGCTACGCGCCACGCCGACACAAGGCCGCGCCCTGCCGCCGGGGCCGCAGCGCAGACAACACCCAACGGACATGAACAAAAGACAATTGATTTGGTATCTGCCTATCGCGGCAACGGTGGCCAACGCCATTGTGTTCGCAAGATTTCTGGCCACCGGCCTTTGGCAGGAAGTGGCGTCGGCCATATCTATAATGTGGTGCGTTTGCGCCGTGGCAGCCATCATGATGCGCAAGAGCCAGGCCGAGAAAGACAACTACCAGTTTACGCTGGCGGCCGATGCGCTAATAGCCGGGGGCATCGTGCTCACGCCGAGCCTCACGGGATGGGAAGGCGCCCGGATGCTGCTGTGGCCCGCCCTGATACCCGCTGCCGACGTGGTACGGTTTTTCTGCCTCAGGGACGAGGCCCGCTGCCGACGCACGCCAAGCCCTGTCGACAAGCCGTTTGTGGCCTCGGAGGCCCTGATGCTGTTTGCTGCCGTTGGCAGTGTGATAGTATGGAACGGCACGGAAATGTCTGCCGCGAACATTGCGTCGATGGCGTGCGCAGCAATTCTGTTCGCAGTTGGCATGTCGCTCCTTGCCAACAAGAGGCTCAACCTCACCTATGCCGACGAGGCGAGCCTGCCCATGACGCTCATCTTTGTGGCAGTGGGCATTGCCATATACAGCCTGAAATACAGCCGTGACACGGCAGACAAGGTGTTCTACACCATCATTGCCGCTACGATTGCACTCATTGTCTGGCTCGACCGCATCAGGAGCAGATAGCCCCGACGGCCGCTGTAACACACCCGCCGTTGGCAACGGCAACGAAAAACGACAACCACCATGCACATACAACGCACAAACATACTCGCCCCCGCCATAGCCGCACTGGCCATAGCGGCATTCCTGCTGATGCAAGACAGGCAAGGCACCGTATACCCCGAGGCATTGCTCAGGGCCGACAGCATAGTGAGCAAACAGCCGGACAGTGCCGCCGTGATACTCGACGGGCTGGAGCACGGCATGGCTTCGGCCCCCGAGTCCGTGAGGATGCGCTACCGGCTCATCCGGCAGAAGCAGATTGCATATTCGTTCGGCAGCTTCACATCCGACAGCGCCGCCCGCGCCTTGGTGGAATACTACGAGACCAGGGGCGAGCGAAGCCGGCTTCCTGAGGCTTACTACTATGCAGGCAAGACATACATGTCGCTCAACGACTCGCCCATGGCCATGGAATATTTTTTCAAGACGCTCGACGCCGCCGCCGAGTCCGACCTCAACCTGCGCGGCAGGACATACAGTCAGCTCGGATATATATTCGACCGCCAATGGCTGGACAGCGAAGCCCTCGGGATGTTCAAGAAGGCGTATAGGTGCAGCAACAAGACAAACGACACGGTATCCATGATATTTTCATTAAGGGACATGGGCGGAATGTATGTCGACTTGAGCAAGCCGGACAGTGCCCTGGCATGCTACAACAAGGCGTTGGCGCTGGCCGAGGCAAGCCACGACAAGCCGATGGCAATCACTGTAACGGGGCAACTGGCACGGTTCTACAGCCAACAGGGAGATTACGAAATGGCTTTCAAATGCCTGAACAAGGTTATCGGCGAAGACAGCTGCTGGGACCGGGGCAGCATAGCAGGCATAGCCGCAAAGTGGTATGAGGCCAACGGCAAGCCCGACTCGGCCATCATGCTATACAAAGAGGTGGCCGACATCGGGACGGTTTACACCAAAGCGGATGCCTACAAGGCATTGGCAGACCATTATCTGGCGCAAGACAACCTGAAAGAGGCCGCCCTATGCCTCACCAATTACAAAAAAGCGATAGACTCGATACAAGGGATAACAACGACAGAAGCCATAAAACAGACAAGCAACTTGCGTGAATACCGCTTCAGGGAAAGCGAGTTTCGGAGGCTGCGGCAAAAGAACAAGGAGCAAAGAGCCATAATGGCGATACTCGCAACCATTGGTTCGGTTGCAACATTGGCGTTGGCTTTCCTTTCGGTATATCTCAGGCGGAAACGCAATTTGCAAAGTATGAAACTCGGACGCCGGCAAACGGGCTAGGCTTCCGAACCCGGGCATGAAGCAGGCAACGGCATGAAAGACAGCCTGATGCACAGCGAAGAGATATACAAAAGCATCATGCTGATGGTAAACAACCCCAATGCAAAAAAGAAAATCACCGAAGAGATGTGGGCCGAACTGGCGCAAGCGGTAAACAGGATTTATCCCGGCTTCGACGAAAACCTGTACAGCCTGTGCAAGATGAGCGAGTTTGACTATCGCATCTGCCTGCTCATCAAGATAAAGATACAGCCGTCGCACATAGCCGCCATGGCCAACCTGAGCACATCGGGGGTGAGCACCCTGCGCTCAAAGCTATTCATGAGGGCTTTCGGCAAAAAGGGACGGCCCTCTGATTGGGATGACATAATAAACTCATTGTGAGATTGTTGAGAGCGTCTGCAAGCCGTCTTGCAAACTCCGCAAAACGCCCTTTACGCATTGCAAGCTGTTTTGCAAACTATATTTTGAGGGCAACAAGCCCGCCTTTAGCTATATTTGCAACAACAAAAGCAACACGCCTATGAAGTGTTTAAATTTATCATCGATTGCCCTAACGATGCCTACGGTCGGCATCACAGCGCGCAAGGCAGTACAGTAACGACTGTTTGCCTTCTGGGAAAACAACATTATCAACCACAAAATCCACCATCATGAACAAAAGACATGCTTCAGTCTTCATACTGCTCCCTACCGTTCTCGGTATCGCCGGGGCTATGACAATCAACAAGTACACTGCGGTTGGAGCCCTGTCGGTTGCACTGGCCACCGTGCTTACATACCTTGTGCCGATAAAAAGCCCCGGGTTGCTCGTCAAACACAAGCCGTCGGTAATGGGCAGCATGCTGAGCCTGTATGCCTCAATGGCCGTATTGCTGGTGCTCGGCGAAGCCTTGACCGACGGCTTGCTCGGCTGCGTGCGCCTGATTCTCATGGCCTCCTGGCTTGATTTCGTGCTGAACGCATCTATGGCAATAAACGACCCACACTGCATCAAGCCCGAGAGCACGACACGAGGGGAGCACATCGCGGGCATGGCACAGGTGGCAGCAGCCATGGCGACGTTTGTCGGCAGTGCCTGCTACGGTTTGTCATCGGGCCATGCAGCCATAGGCATTGCGGGGCTTTCGATTGCTGCAAGCATGGCAGCAATGCTCATAGTGACATTCAAAAATATTACTGTCCGCTAAACTTTTGATGAAGATACAAATTTAGGGCTGACACTTCTCCCGAGGTAGCAGCCCTTTTTGTTATCTTTGCTTTTGCATAAAACCCCAGATAACATGAGCAAAAGTACACATTTTTTCGGACAGCCGGTATATGGTCAGCTGATAAAAACGCTCGACCATGATAAAATAGTTGAAATAAGCCGCCAAAACGGCGGTGAGCGGTATGTGAAGAGTTTTGACGGCTTCACCCATCTACTTACGATGCTGTATGCAGTCATCATGCGCTTCGACTCCCTGCGCGAGATAGAGGCGGCAATGACGGCAGAGGTGCGCAAGCTTCGACACATAGGCATTGATAGGGTTCCAAAGCGCAGCACCCTGTCAGATGCCAATGCCAGACGCCCGGAGAAGTTCTTTGAGGACGTGTACCACGACCTTTACAAGTCCAATAAGGACAGACTTTCTTCGGACAGCCGACGCAATGCTACGGAGAAATGGATAAAGCGTCTGAGAATCATCGATTCCACTACGATAACCCTATTCTCTAACGTCATCTTCAAGGGCGTGGGACGGCATCCCAAGACGGGAAAGAAGAAAGGTGGCATAAAGGTGCATTCCGTCATTCACGCAAACGAGGGAGTGCATTGTGACGTGAAGTTCACCTCCGCCGCCACCAACGATTCTTTCATGCTCGCCCCCAGCCATTTCAAGCATGAGGAGATCGTTGCCCTGGACCGTGCGTATATCAACTACGAGAAGTTTGAGGAACTTACGGAGAGGAACGTCGTCTATGTCACCAAGATGAAGAAATGCCTCAAGTACGAGGTGTTGGCAGACTGCATGGATATGAACGGGGAGGGGCTGATGGAATACCGTGAGCAGGTGGTGGTGTTCAGGAAGGGCGGTATCAGCCATATTGCGCGTATCATCACCTATGCGGACATCAAGAAGGGAAAGTTGCCGAAGTTGGTATCGTTGCTTACGAACGACTTCGACATGTCCATGGAGACAATCGTAGCCATCTACCGTCGCAGGTGGCAGATAGAGTCTCTTTTCAAGCAGATAAAGCAGAATTTCCCACTACGCTACTTTTACGGAGAGAGCGCCAACGCCATCAAGATACAAATATGGGTCACGCTCATTGCCAATCTATTGCTCTCCCTGCTTCAAAGCTCCTTGGAAAGGCGGTGGAGTTTCTCCGGGCTGGCAACTATGGTGCGCATTGTGCTTATGGAATACCTCAACATGAATAATTTCTTCAACATGCCGGATGCCGACATGAAAATCATGCTTGAAGCGGCGGCTGAATCGCCACCGGAGGAAACAGAAAATGGCTAAGGGGGGCTTGTCTTTGACTTGCCATCATCCCAACTGTTGTATCTCAATGAGTTGGGATGAGGGTTGCTATGTTTAGCGGACAGTAATAATTCAAAAAAGGAAAGTCATGGCGCACGGCCGTGGCCACCACGGCCCACATGGCGCATGCAGACTTTATCATCATAATAATAATGGCTGTGATATGCTGCTTTTTCGATGGTGACAACAAGGCGGACGCCGTGGCAATGCAGACCCTTGTACCATTGGTGGCACTGCTGCTTCTGGACGCGTTCAAAACAGCATTGCACGACAGCAAGGCAAAGGGCAGCACAGCATGCTGACCTTCAGAGCAACATGAAGAATGACTCCGGCAGCAATGACAAAGAACAATACAAGCATGACAGGCATCTTTCAACGCTTAGCCGCATTGGCAATAGCGTGCCAACTGGTTTGCTCCTGCGGCACGGTTTCCATCAACACATCGGGTTACGCCACGCTGACCGATGTCCAGCGGGCAAGGGTGAAGCCGTGCGCGGGAGCTATAAGCAGCCTCAGGGCAGACAGCAACATATATCAAGTGACGGCGGCACAGGTTAAGGAACATATCGCCGGGCAGGGCGAAGTGATAGTATATGAGTTCACGCCTTGGTGCAACGGCGACCGATGCGTAATTCCGATGGCTGCCGAAAAGGCCATACGCGAGCGCGGCTACGGGTTCTGCCTCGTGGCCATAGGCTACGACCACCCGGAGCGGCTGGCCGGGGTGAGCAGCCCAAAGCTCGTAATCAACACCACGGCCTACGGCACAGACAACTTCAAGAAATACTGCCGCAAGTTCTTCGGCGAACTGACCGGGGCCGACTGGCGCGACCTGCAAGGCAACTTCCACCTATTCAAATACGGGCGGTATGTATACACATACAATGAACTAAAAGACATCCCGGCTGTATAAAACAGAAAAACCGGCGGGAGACTGTGGCTAAGCCATTGACTCCCGCCGGCTCTTATATATCAAAAGACCTATTACTTCACGTTGCCCACCTTGACAAGGTATTCGGCTATCTGCACGGCGTTGAGTGCCGCGCCCTTGCGTATCTGGTCGCCCGAGAGCCATAGCGTGAGGCCGCAGTCGTCGGCCAGGTCCTTGCGTATGCGGCCCACGTAGACGTCGTCCTTGCCGGCCGTGTCGAGCGGCATGGGGTAAACAAGGTTGGCAGGGTCGTCCTCGACGGTGACGCCGGGGGCTGCGGCAAGGGCCGCGCGTGCCTCGTCGACCTCGATGGGGCGCTCGGTCTCTATCCACACCGACTCGGAGTGGGCGCGCAACGACGACACGCGGACGCACATGGCCGAGCAACGCACGTCGCTGTGCATTATCTTGCGGGTCTCGTTGAACATCTTCATCTCTTCCTTGGTGTAACCGTTGGGCTGGAACACGTCTATCTGCGGAATGACGTTGTAGGCCAGCTGGTGGGGGAACTTGCTCACGGTGACGGGCTTGCCGTCGATTATCTCGCGGTACTGCTGCTGCAGCTCGGCCATGGCGGCTGCCCCGGCCCCGCTGGCGCTCTGGTAGCTGGCTATGTGGATGCGGCGGATGTGGCTCAGCCTCTCTATTGGCTGTAGCACCACAACCATCATTATGGTGGTGCAGTTGGGGTTGGCAATGATGCCGCGGGGGCGGTTGAGGGCGTCTTCGGCGTTGCACTCGGGCACCACCAGTGGCACGTCGTCGTCCATGCGGAAAGCGCTCGAGTTGTCTATCATCACCGCCCCGTATTTGGTTATGTCGGCGGCAAACTCCTTTGACGTGCCTGCCCCGGCCGAGGTGAAGGCTATGTCGACGCCCTTGAAGTCGTCGTTGTGCTGCAAAAGCCTCACCTCATACTCCTTGCCACGGAACGTATACTTGCTCCCCGCGCTGCGCGACGAGCCGAACAACAGCAGGTCGTCGACGGGGAAATCCCTCTCTGCGAGCACGCGCAGGAACTCCTGCCCTACGGCTCCGCTTACTCCTACAATAGCTACTTTCATGTCTTTACACCTTGATAAATTACCTATTTCGGTTGCAAAATTACAACTTTTAGCCCAAATGCCACTTATTTATGATTTTTTTTTTGCACCTTTGCAGAAGATATGCGGCGCGGGGCAAACTGCTGGCCCGCAACGATGCCTGCAAGCCCGCGCCCTAATTGCTAACGAATACCAACACTACCTATGTCTATCCCCGACATCAACAGTTATCTGCCGGTAACGTCTCCGACCATGTCGTTCTTCATTGTGCTGTGCATAATACTGTTCGCCCCCATCGTGATGGGCAAGTTGCGCATACCGCACATCGTAGGCATGGTGCTGGCGGGAGTGGCCGTAGGCCCCCACGGCTTCAACATACTGGCCGACGACCGCTCGATGGAGCTCTTCGGGCATGTCGGGCTGTACTACATCATGTTCCTGGCCGGCCTGGAAATGAACATGGGCGACTTCAGGAAAAACCGCATACGGACCTTCACCCACGGCATCATGGCCTTCATAATTCCCATGGCCATAGGGTTCGGGCTAAACGTGACGCTGCTGGAATACGGCTTCGTCACATCGGTGCTGCTGGCCAGCATGTATGCATCGCACACGCTGATAGCCTATCCCACGGTGCTGCGCTACGGCCTGTCGCACCAGCGCAGCGTGACCATCGCCGTGGGGGCCACCGCCATCACCGACACGCTGACGCTGCTGGTGCTGGCCGTAGTGGGCGGACTGTTCAAGGGCAACATCACCGGCGGCTTCTGGTTTCTGCTCTTGGCAAAGATATCCGTGGTGTTCTTCGTGATATTCTTCTTCTTCCCCCGCATAGCCCGCTTCTTCTTCCGGCGCCACGAAGACAACGTAACGCAGTTCATCTTCGTGCTCGCAATGACGTTCCTCGGCGCATGGATGATGGAGTATATCGGCATGGAGGGGCTGCTCGGCGCCTTCCTCGCGGGCCTGGTGCTCAACCGATATGTGCCCAACGTCTCGCCGCTGATGACCCACCTCGAGTTTGTGGGCAACGCCATCTTCATACCGTATTTCCTCATCGGCGTAGGGATGATGGTCAACGTCAACATACTATTCAGCGGGCTGGGCACGCTACAGGTGGCCACCGTGATGATTGCGGTGGCCCTGGCGAGCAAATGGCTGGCGTCGCTGGCCACGCAGAAGCTGTTTGGCATGAGGGCCGTAGAGCGCGAGATGATTTACGGGCTGAGCAACGCACAGGCCGGGGCCACACTGGCCGCGGTGCTCGTGGGCTACAACCTGCTGCTGCCCGACGGGCAGAGGGTGCTCAACGACGACGTGCTCAACGGCACGATAATACTTATTCTGGTCACATGCGTGTTCAGCTCGTTCACCACCGAGAACGCCGCCAAGCGCATGGTGCTTGAGACACGCGCCACCGCCCCGCAGGAAGACACGGGCGACGACGAGAAGATAATGATACCGGTGAGAGACCCCGCCACGGCCGAAAACCTGGTTTCGATGGCCGTGATGATGCGGAACACCAAGCTCAACAGGGGGCTCGTGGCCCTCAACGTGGTTTACGACGACGCCAACAGGCTGGCCAACCAGGAGCAGGGGCGGCGGCTCATGGAACGGATAACCAAGGTGGCGGCCTACTCCGACGTGAGGGTGCAGACGCAGGTGCGCATCGCAACCAACATTACAAACGGCATAAAGCACGCCTTCAAGGAGTTCAACGCCTCAGAGATAGTGCTGGGCATGTATCCGGGCGGCAACCGCCCGCACAAGTACATGGGCGAACTGGCACAGAGCCTCTATAGCGGCCTGAGCCGGCAAATAATACTGGTGAGGTGCCTCCAGCCCCTCAACACGCTGAGGCGCATTGAGGTGGCAGTGCCCTCGAAGGCCGAATTTGAGCCGGGCTTCTACAGGTGGCTCGAACGGCTGGCCCGGCTTGCGTCGAACCTGGAGTGCAGGCTGCAGTTCCACGGGCGCCAGCAAACGATGTCGCTCATCAGCGAATACCTGCAGAACACGCACCCGGGGATAAGGACGCAATACACGCCGATGGGACATTGGAACGAGCTGCCGCAGCTGGCCTCGTCGATAGACGACGACCACCTGTTCGTGGTGGTCACGGCAAGGAAGGGGACGGTATCGTACAAGGCGGCACTCGAACACCTGCCCGACGAGCTGGCTGCCAACTTCCACGGCAAGAACCTCATGATAGTGTTCCCCGACCAGTATGGCGAGGCTGCCAACATGATGACCTACGCCGCGCCGCAACAGCACGAAGACCGCAGCGCATATACCGCGCTGAGGGAATGGATTGACCGCAAGATGAAGCGCAAGGACAAACAAAACGCATAAAACAAGAACCCCATATATGATAGACATAAAAGGCATAACAAAGAGTTTCGGCCCGCTGCAGGTGCTCAAAGGCATCGACTTGCACATAGGCAAAGGCGAAATAGTGAGCATAGTAGGGCCCAGCGGAGCCGGAAAGACCACGCTGCTGCAGATAATTGGAACGCTCGACAGGCCCGACAGCGGCTCTGTGGCCATCGACGGCATAGACACATCCACGCTCGGCGGCAGCAAGCTGGCCGACTTCCGCAACCGCCACGTGGGCTTCGTCTTCCAGTTCCACCAGCTGCTGCCTGAGTTCACGGCAAAGGAAAACATCATGATACCGGCATACATAGCCGGCACGCAAGCCAAGGAGGCCGAACGCAGGGCAGCCGAGCTGCTCGACTTCATGGGGCTGGCCGACCGCGGAAGCCACAAGCCGGCCGAACTCTCGGGAGGCGAGAAACAAAGGGTGGCCGTGGCACGCGCTCTGATGAACAACCCCGACGTGATACTGGCCGACGAACCTTCAGGAAGCCTCGACAGCAAGAACAAGGCCGAGCTGCACCAGCTCTTCTTCGACCTGCGCGACAAGTTCGGCCAGACTTTCGTCATCGTCACACACGACGAGCACCTGGCTTCCATTACAGACAGGACAATAAAAATGAACGACGGGATGCTTGCCGGCGACAACGGCAACGACGGCGCGGAGCATGGCACCCCAGACGACACTAACACCACAGAACAATGAAAGGAATACGACTGGGAGATTACAACCAACTGAAGGTTGTGAAGAAAGTAGACTTCGGACTTTACCTGGACGGAGGCGACGAAGGCGAGATTCTGTTGCCGTCACGCTACGTGCCGGAAGGAAGCAAGGTGGGCGACGAGCTCACCGTGTTCATCTACCTCGACCAGGAGGAACGCCCCGTGGCAACCACCGAGCACCCGCTGGCAAAGGTGGGCGACTTCGCCTACCTGCGCGTGGCCTGGGTCAACGAATACGGCGCATTCCTCGACTGGGGGCTCATGAAAGACATATTCTGCCCGTTCAAGGAGCAGAAGATGAGGATGGTGAAAGACAACTACTACATTGTGTACATAAAGCTCGACGAGGAAAGCTACCGCATCATGGCCACCGCGAAGGTGGAGCGATACTTCGCCCCGCAACCGCCGTCATACCTGCCCGGCGACGACGTCGACCTGATTGTGTGGCAGAAAACCGACCTCGGATTCAAGGTGATAATAGACAACTGCTACCCGGGACTGGTCTACGAGAACCAGGTGTTCCGCCCGCTGCACACCGGAGACCGACTCAGGGGCTACATCAGCTGCGTGAGGCCCGACGGGAAAATCGACGTGATGCTGCAGCCCACCGGCCGCCAGCAGACCGAGGAGTTTGCCAACACGCTGCTCAACTACCTGCACGACAACGGAGGCCACTGCAACCTCGGCGACAAGAGCCCGGCCGAACTGATAGCCGACACGTTCAAGGTAAGCAAGAAAACGTTTAAGAAGGCCGTCGGCGACCTGTACCGCCGAAAGCTAATCACGATTGCCGACGACGGCATAACGCTGGTCTGAACGGCGCCGCCCGGGCTTTGACGACGCGGCCGTGGCAACCTTTGCGTTGCCACGGCCGCATTGCATTAAGCCATGGCCCGCGGCAATTTGCGGGTGAGCCATGGCATACCCCACGCCGACCTGGCAAGCGGAGCGACGAAACAAAAGCGACAAAAAGGGAATGATGCCAACTTGTGGGTTTACTCCAAGGAAAATAAACAACCTACAACTAATGTGTCATTTTAAGGCTATCTGATATCCCCATGCTGAAGAAACCATCTTCATCAGCAACAGTATTGACACTACGATGCTGGGAAAGAAAGACATATGCGGCAAAAACAGGCTCATTGTCCTCATAAACTATTCCTGTTATTGAAGTATGGCAAAAAAGCAGCTAATGTGACAAACAGAATATGTCACGTTAGCATGAACAGCCTATAAGTTTTCTATTTCTTCAGTTATGGTTCATTCGGAAATTCCTTTATCGCCATATTATAATATTTATGGATTTTTCTTTCTGTCCAGAGCCACGTAAGGCTTCTATAAAGTCTGGATTGATACGTCAAAGTTGGATAAGAAAAAGCTGTTCAATTGCTTGTGCATTATCAGGTATTTCCTTTCCGCTGTATCTCCAAACAACAACTTTAATGAAAAAATTGCAGACTTGTTATCCAAGTTCCCGTCAATAGACATCAATGCTATGGGATTTTGTAAAGATTGGAAGAACGAATGCCTGTGGCAGTAGGTAATCGTTTGCTAATCAACGTGTAATATAAAGGGCACTTAAAAGTTTTGACTGAAAGTGCCCTAATTATAACGTAATTTGCGAGATTTAGCCATGTTACGAATATAGAGTTCGTATTTTATTTATAACTTTGCACATAAATCTATAGAACAGGTAATTATGGCAAAGTTATCAGTCCATCCACATCAAGGATATTTGAATACAAAGTTTACCATCCAGTCTTTTTCCAGAAATCACAAGATGGTCAAGATAACACCCAAAGACAATGGAACGCCTTTACTTCATGAAAATGATTTTAGACCAATATTGTCATTTGAACTCTTGGATGACCAAACTTTACAGTTACAAGAAACATTCCCTTTTCCAGGTAGATATGTCATTGAGTTCCCCGACGACAAAGATAGTGCAGTTGAAATTGAAGTAAAAGATGCCATTAAATTTGGTGGTAGCACACATAAAAATAGTTATGTGTTCGATGAAACACCGTGGTGCTTTATTGTCATGAAAGACCGTACATATTTTTATAATCGTGATAGTGGTGAAGAATATGTGGAAAGCATATCTCCTGACAAGATTTCTTGTGTGAATAAGGACATTGTGCTATTAAGCAATGATAAACATAAAGAGAAAACTTTATATTCATTGACAGAACAAGCTCCCATTCTCACATTTACCGATGAAATTTTATTGCAAGATGACATTTTGATAGTTAAGGATGAAACAGATAATGCTACGAAGTTGAATGTTTATCGGTTTACAGACATCATCATTGACAAAAAAGAGTATAGATACAAAGATTTTTCAGTTTTAAAAGAAAGTAGAATCCTTTGTATATATACAAACCAACAAATTGATGTTATATCATTGGACTCTCTTGAAACGATAAAAAATATTTTCAATGAAAACGAATTTATTAAGTTTACAAATGAGCACTATTATGTTGAACTTAAACCATATTTAAGCAATACGGTAATATCGGTGAAAGATATTTTATCGGACCAATCATGGTATATATCCTCCGAATATCCCATATCTTCCTGTGAAGGCATGGTCGTAACTGATGTTCAAAACGAGAAGATAAAAGTGGACAGACTTGTTGATATGGCTGCTGAGCTTGATTTATACAATGAAGACAAACCGCAGTTTCTTGGAGGTATAGACATTTCCTATAAGTACAATGAAATACAAGGGCTTTATGTCTTATCAAACCAGCTTTACTATTTGGTAAATGAATGTTCATACACGATAAACAGATATTGCGCAAAACGTAAAAGAAGCAACACATTTTTGAAGATGTCTGGTTGTGACTTCAAATTAGAAGTCAATAATAATTTCCCCACCGTATGGTTTGGGGGAGACTGTCTGTGCATTATAACTTTTAACCATATATCCGTAATAAAAGGCAAAGAGGTTATATATAATGCGGATGCAACTACACATCAATTCAAAAACAAAATCATAATTTCCAGAAAAAACAATTATGGAACTGAAGATGTTTATGAACTCTCTAATGGCAAGACCATTCATCAAATAAGAGGTATTTTTGATTGGGGATATTTTGAAAAATATGGGATATTGGAGCAAAAAGAGGAAAAAGCATTGTATGCTTTCTCTCCACAAGAAAATGCATCATTCCATAAATTGGATTTTAATAACTCTTCGTCTTATTTGTCTGAATATCCTGTACAGAATACTTTAAAATACGGAGGAAAGTATTTATATTATCGTGGAGTAATCTTGTGGAATAAAGAAATTATACTGCCTGAAAATATTACGGCTTTGTCTGAAAAGAAAAATTATGCTATTTCCATCCGAGGCAGCCATGTTTTTCTTGGCAGGATATCACGATCTAAAGACAGCTTCGTGAATGAGGAAATATTAAAGTCTTTGTTTGATTCCTCATATTATGGGAATGTGCTAATGTCTGATGACGGAGAAAATATCATTTTCCAAAAAGACAAAGAAATGTTTTTGATGAATACAAGAACAAGAGAAGTACAAGACTTTCCAAATCTGAATTTCATATCCCAAATTAACGGGTATCGCCCACTGTTCAAAGTTGACGACAGTCACCGTCGTCCGAGGATAATAGATCCGTTAACTAAAGAGTATATAAATCCAGATTTTGTCACAAATTATGGCTTTATCAGCCCTGATGGCAAGTTGTATGCGGACAGCGCATTAAGCAAGTATGTAAAATATTATGATAAAGCGAACGATACATTTATATCAAAAGAACAATGGCATGACTTGGCTGAAAAATATGATTATGGATGGGAAATAGATGATAAAACGAAAGACGAAAAGAAAGAATCTCGTAAAGAATTCATCAATGCTCATGAGAACTTCTTTAACGGCAAAAAAATTGACAACCTTCTTAAAGTTAATAATTTCAGAGACATGATTGCAGAGGAACTTGGGTATGCAATAATACGGAAAATTGGAACGGATGAAATTTATTGCGAAATAGAGCTTGGACACGTATTGTGGTTCTTAAACTATATTGCCTTTTCATACGATTCACGATATGTGGCAATCGCCGGACGCTATCCCAATGACACGGAAATAAATGGATATTATGTCGGTGGATTGTTCATGGTTTACGACATGACAGAACAAAAGGAAATAGCAAAAAGTACGACTTCCTATGCTGTGTGGACTGCCGCTTTCACTAAAGATAGTTTTTATGCAGCTTATGATAGTCATCCCATACTTTTATATGGAAACGTTTGCAATAATGAAGATATAAAAGAAGTTGAGAATAGAAACTTTCTCGCATTTAGCCCTGATGGTAAATATATGGCTTTATCCAATCAGGGGTATGTTTCATATAGTTCAGATAACTCTAATTGGGGACATCAACCGTCAACAAGCGTATATATCCACGCCGTAAATGATCCTGACAAACAAATTATGCCGACCATAGACGATTTATCTGATGCAGGAATAGCCGATACAAAAGAAACAAAATCTGTATCTTCATGCTCATTCTCGCTTGACAATAAAAAACTGATGATGGTTGGTAAGGATGGTACTGTCGTAATACGAAATCTCCACCTCGACTAAAAATTAAGAATCATGCCGAAAAACAAAAATGCAATGACAAGGTACAAAATATTGGACGAACTATTGTCCAATAGGTACCATAATTATTCTCTTGACGACTTGACCGAAGAGGTGAACAACCGTCTTTCCGACATAAATCCAGAGACTGACGGTATTGGTCGCAGGACGATAGAAAAAGACATTGAATATATTGAATACAAAGGCCCGTTTGAGGGCGTGGACATCGAACGTTATTATGTCGCAGCCGGAACAAATGGTCGGAAGAAAATGTGCCTTCGCTACGCAAGTCCTAACTTCTCTATATTCAGCAAACCCCTTACAGATGACGAGGAATATTTGCTGAAGGAGGCCTTGTCGCTGTTGGGACAGTTTGAAGGGCTTCCAAGCCTGGAAGGCTTGGAGGGCTTGAGGCTTGGTCTTGGTGTAAGGTATAACGAAAGAAAAATTGTATCATTCACAAAGAGTCCGCTTGAAAACTCCAACATCTTTGGCAAGCTATTCACAGCCATTTCCGAGCGCCAGGTAATAGAATTACATCACCATAAATTCAATGATCCAAATAAAGGGCTGGCGGTTGCAATATATCCGTATTTGCTGAAAGAGTATAATCGCCGATGGTATTTGTTCGGTTCTGCCGAGAGCGACCTGAAACTTTTAAATTTCGCCCTTGACCGCATTGACGATGTCGTACCACTGCCTTCACATAAATATGTTGACTATGATGGCGACCTCAATGAACGGTTTGAAGACATCGTTGGTGTGACATTGTTTGATGACAGTCCTTTGCATGAGATATATTTTTGGGTGAGTGACATGTCAAAGGATTACGTTGGCACTAAACCAATTCACGAATCACAACGCACACTGAGTGATGCAAAGGTATCGGAACTCCGAGAGAGATACCCTGCACTTGACGGCGGACGTTTCTATCGGATTGACTGCAAAGAAAATTATGAACTTATACGAGAATTGGCCTCTTTCGGCAAGGAGCTTGTAGTGCTTGAGCCATCAGAGATTCAAGACAAGATTTGGGAGCGGATATGCGGAATGGAAGCAGAATATATGAAAGTACGAAAATAGAGTTCGCAACACACTGCTACCTTTGCAGCAGAAAAACAAACAATGGAGGTGAAAATGAAGAATATTGTAGAGAACAATTACGGTGAGGTTACTGTTGTTCGAAACTCAGATTATGAATGGGGCGTAGTAGATAACGAGGAAAATATAATTGTGCCTTTCGGTAAGTATGGCTGGATAGACGGTTTTGATAACGGTCTGGCTCGTGTAAGGACGAATAAGAAGCTGGGCTTATCAAATAATCCTCCTGTATGCATCATAACCCCAAATAATAAATTAATATTAGGTACGGAAAATATTAAAGCATACATAGAGAAGGATAAGAAAGAGCATCCTGATAATTATGCCAAGTGGGGCATAATCAATGAAAAGGGTGAAGAAGTCCTGCCGTGCGAATATGATGAGATATGGCGTTTTTATGGCAAAAATCGTTACTCCACGAGAGTTGTCAAAGATGGCATTGCAAGAGAAGTCTATTTCCACGACCTTAATCCGTCATTGCCTAAGCGGGGCATAAAATGCCACTGCTATAGTGATAAATATCTTGGGGAAAAGAAAACCTATGATGACTACAATGGAACTTATGTCCAAGATGTAATGGGATGGAGTGACCAAGATATAGATGATGCTTTGGACGGAGAGCCTGATGCTTATTGGAATATTGACTGAGCAATAAAAATGGCTCAAATAAGTAGGTGTTCAAAATTAATTGCCATCAAATTGTGCGA
>UMLB01059318.1_pt1 | contig 16106 bp, 11 predicted proteins | sample 1966481 | NCBI WGS metagenome assembly UMLB01 (sample SAMEA4836192, study PRJEB28245) | human gut metagenome | biome: gut microbiome; material: fecal sample | place: Denmark | collected 2008 | reverse complement strand
AATAGTGGCAGGGCTGGCTATCCTTGTTTTGCTTTGTGCTTCTTTACCGTACATGAGCTTTGGCGCAGGGAATGTCCCTGTGAGAAGCGATGCCGCGTTTATCGTTTTGCCTTATTTTGCCGCGTGCTTATAAAGTGAACGGCTTTTTGCCGCTGACGAGGTCCTTCCACAGCGGGGACATGCCGCGTAAGTATTCTACGACCTCGGGCACGGCATCGAGGATGCGGTCGATTTCCTCGTCGGTGTTCCACTCGCACAGACTCAGGCGCAGCGAGCCGTGCGCCACATCGTGCACGCGGCCGATGGCCAGTAGTACGTGGCTTGGGTCGAGCGAGCCGGACGTGCAGGCGCTGCCGGACGACGCGCAGATGCCCTTTGCGTCGAGAAGAAGCAGCAGGCTTTCGCCCTCGACGCCCTCGACGCAGAAGCTCACGTTGCCGGGCAGGCGATTCACGGGATCGCCGTTGAGCGCGCTGTGCGGGATCTTGGACAGGCCGTCGATCAGGCGGTCGCGCAGGGCGCTGACCCTTTTCGCGTTCTCGTCGAGGTGTGCGCAGGCATCTTCGAGCGCCGCAGCCATGCCCATGATGGCGGGAAGATTCTCCGTACCCGCGCGCTTGCCGCGCTCCTGCGCGCCGCCCTCGATGAGGTTCGTCAGGAAGACGCCCTGACGGGCGTACAGCACGCCGGTGCCCTTCGGCCCGTGAAACTTGTGCGCGGAGAGCGACAGCAGGTCGATGTTCTGCGCCTTGACGTCAATGGGCAGATGCCCCGCGGCCTGCACGGCGTCGGTGTGGAACAGCACGCCCGCCTCGCGGCAGACTGCGCCGATCTCGCTGATCGGCAGGATGGAGCCGATTTCGTTGTTGGCGTACATGACGGAAACCAGGCACGTATCCTCGCGGATGGCGTCTTTCACCTGCTGCGCCGTCACGGTGCCGATGGGGCCGACGGGGAGCAGCTCGACGGTGAAGCCCTCTTTTTCGAGCTTTTGGAGCGTGTGCAGCATGGCGTGGTGCTCGAATGCGGTCGAAATGATGTGCTTTTTGCCCTTGCGCTCGCCGAGGCGCGCGGCGGAGATGATGGCCTGATTGTCGGCCTCGCTGCCGCCGGAGGTGAAGTAGATCTCGCGCGGGGAGGCGTTCAGGCACTTGGCGATGCGGTCACGCGCGCTGAGCAGCGCCTCGGCCGCCTGCTGGCCGACGGAGTGCAGGCTCGAGGGGTTGCCGTAGATCGTTTCCATATAGGGGAGCATGGCGTCGATCGCTGCGCGGCTCATCTGGGTCGTCGCGGCGTTATCCGCGTAAATTGTCGTCATTGTGATCTCCTTTGCTGCTAAATCCTATCTTATAAGTATGTTAATATGATACACAGAACAGGCTGCTTTGTCAATGACTTTTAAGCTTCTCCCGTTTGACATCGGGCGTAAAAAAGGAAGAACCGCTCGCAAGAGCGGTTCTTCCTTTTACAATAGGGGGTGGAGGATTTTTGACTTACTTTTCCAGCTGCGTCCAGTCACGCGTCTCGCGCAGCTCGGTCCACTTCTCATACTTGGAGTTCGTCTTGAACTTGTAGTAGTGGCTGTTCGTCGCTTCCTGAACGGCGAGGTAATACCAGGCCTTCGGGTTCGCGTTGTCCGTCCAGACCGTCATGTTCGGGAGGAGATCGTCCTCGGTCTCGGGCTGGCGGTTCAGCACGCGGTTGACGAGCGTCATGGTCTCGGCACGGGTGATGTCGCGCTGGGGGCCGAAGGTGCCGTTGGGATAGCCGGTGATCCAGCCGTTGTTGTAGGCGATGCTGATCTCGTCCTTGGCCCAGTGGTTCGCAATGTCACTGAACTTCGCAGCGGCCTTGTCGCCGTTGTTATCGAAGCGGGCGGCGATGGCGGCGAACTCAGCGCGGGTGATGGCGGCGTTCGGGCGGAACGTGCCGTCGGGATAACCCGTGATGATGCCCATGGAGCTGAGGGTCGAGACCGCGGTGTTGTACCATGCGGTGGCGGCCACGTCGGAGTAGCGGTTGGTCTTCGTGAGGTTCTCGTCGCGGACGTCGTCGGTCAGCAGGCGGAAGAAGATGGTCGCGACCTCGGCGCGGGTGATGTTGTTCTGCGGGCGGACCTCGCCGTTGCCGTAACCGACGATATAGGCGAAGTGATCCGTCGTGTTCAGACCGAGCGCATCGTCGTCCTCGATCTTCACCGTGGGCGGAACGGGCGGATAGTAGGGAACATAGTTGGTGTTCCACTTGGCGTAGAGGGTGATGTTCTTGGTCACGGGAGTAGCAAAGTCGTACTTGGTGGTGAACTTCTCATTGTCAGTGTACCAGCCAGCGAAGGTGTAACCGCTGCGGGTGGGATTGGTGGGCTTGGTAGCCGTTGCACTGGACTTAACGGTCTGAGAAGCAACCGCGCTGCCGCCGTTGGAATTGAAGGTGACGGTAGCCCACTTGGAGGGGTCCTTGTCACCCTTGGTCCAGGAACCATTGAAGGTGACGACCTGATCTTTAACCGTGCCTTCATCCCAACCGGAGAAGGTGTAGAAGAAGCCGTCGCTGCCGGTGACCTGCTTGCCATTGGTGTAGATTTTGTCAACGGCGTCCTTGGCAGCAGCCTCACCGAGGTAAGTCTTGCTGTCGGTGGGAAGCGTCACAGAAGGCTCCGCGCCTTCGGGAACGCCGGTCCATTTGTACTCAACGGTGTACCACTTGGAGGGATCCTTTTCACCCTTGGTCCAAGAACCAGTGAAGGTGACGACCTGACCGTTAACCGTGCCTTCATTCCAACCGGAGAAGGTGTAGAAGTAGCCGTCGCTGCCGGAGAACTGATAGCCATTGGTGTATTTTTTGTCAACGGCGGCCTTGGCAGCGGCCACGCCGAGGTAGGTCTCGGTGTCAGTGGGAAGCGTCACGCCCTCGGGAGCGTCGGCCCAAGTATACTTCACGGTGTACCACTGGGAGTTATCCTTGTCACCCTTGGTCCAGGAACCAGTGAAGGTGACGACCTGACCGTTAACCGTGCCTTCATTCCAACCGGAGAAGGTGTAGAAGTAGCCGTCGCTGCCGGAGAACTGATAGCCATTGGTGTATTTTTTGTCAACGGCGGCCTTGGCAGCGGCCACGCCGAGGTAGGTCTCGGTGTCAGTGGGAAGCGTCACGCCCTCGGGAGCGTCAGCCCAAGTGTACTTCACGCTGTACCACTGGGTATCGTCCTTGACGAAGGAACCGGTGAACTTAACGTCCCTAGCGGGCATGGTAAACGTGTCATTATCGATAACAATGTCATCGGCTACCCATCCGGTGAACCTATAACCGTTGGGTGCAGAAACCGCTGCAACTGTCACGGATTCGTCGCACGTGTGCTGGCTGGAGGCAGGAACGGCGGGGGCACCTGCGGGAACCGTACCGGTGTATTCATAGGTGACGGTGAATGGGGTCTTTTTCCACTGTGCGATCAACTCTAAGTTGCCGCCGCGGATGGTGACGGCATTGCCGGAAGATACCTGGTCATTGTCAGTGTACCCTGTACCGGAGATCTTCCAACCGTGGAATTTGTAGCCCAAGCTGCGTGCCGCTTCAAGAGCCGCCTCGCTAGGAGCCTGTGCAGTGAATTCGCTGTTGCGCAACAAATCGGTGTGGCTAGCGGGAACTTTCTCAGTGAGCTTACCGTTGAGCTCGCCCCACTTATACTCGGCCTGATAGCGCGCGGTATCTTGCTTAACCTCAATAAGGAGGTAATAGGGATAGTATTGGTTGGCCCCTAATAAACTAAAGTCATACAGGTCCTCGTCATTGGGATCGGGTGCTTGCTGAGGATATTTTGAGAAAATACCATTAATTTTATTGTGAGTGAATTTCTCCGCCGGTGCCAAAACGGTGATTGCGGAGGTGTAATTGCCGTCCGTATTGACAGGAGTGCTGGAGTTGTAAGGGGAAACGCCGCATCCATAATGATTTCCGCACACAATGCGGTATTGGGAAACATAGTAGCCTGGGTCAGCAACGACTTGGAAGTTATTATTGACTGCGTTGCCAACAGTGGCTGTTTGGGCTTGGAGAGCTTCCTTTGCAGATAATTGTTCACTAGCATAGAGAACAGTATTGCCCGTGCCTGCGGTGACTTTAATGAGATTAGCAGTTGTGACTTCTGATTTCTTATCAAAGCCCCAGAATACGGGCCACCATGTGGCATAATTCTGACTGGACTTGCGTTCAGCGATGCCATCGAGCGAAACATCCATGACGTTGTCGCGCTCGTCGATCATGGCCTCTTCGCCGGTCGGCTCGTCAAGCGGAATCTCGTCCGCCAGCACGTTCAGCGGCAATAGCGACAGCGTCATCACGAGGACCAGGACCCAGGTGAGAAGGCGCTTGCCAACTTTCTTCTCAGACATAAAAAAATCCTCCTTCTTCTGCCTGTACGGCGCGAAGAAGGGGGGAGATGATCTGCATTTGGCAACCGGCTGCCGTGCGGCGCGAGCGCCGTTTAGGTCCGTGGCTTTGCGACACAGGCTTTCGCCTGCTGTGCCTTTTTCTGTACAGTTGTTCTTCTGCGAGCCGCACAGATATTTGGGTGTGCCAAAATTTTATGTTCACAGTATACCAGATTTGCCCAAAAATGCAAGGCGATTTTCAAAAAATATATAAGATATTAACAGAACTAATAATGCGCAGAAAAAAACGGCGGCAGGAAATACCTGCCGCCGTGATTCGACGAATTGTGATTTTTTACGCCACCGCGGACACGGCGAGCGTGTCGCTCTGCTGGGTGTAGGTCAGAGGGGAGACGCAGCCGGCGAAGGTGGTCTCGTTGATGACGCGCTTGGTGACGGCATAGGTCATGTCGATCTGGTACCAGTTGCCGCTGACGTTGACCTTGTTCCAGGCGTGGTAGCTGCTGCCGGCGTAGCCCTTCGTGAGGGTGCAGGGAATGTCCTGGCTGCGGCACATGGCGGCGAAGAGGGACGCGAGGTCGTAGCAGATGCCCTTGTTGCTGTTCAGGGTGGCAGCGGTGTCGGGGATGTACTTGCTGACCTTGCCGGAGGTGATGTCGTTAGCGAGCTTGGTGTCGTAGGTGTAGTGACCGGCGATGTAGTTGTAGATCACGGTGACCTTGTCCATGTCGGTCTTGGCGTCCTTGCAGAGCGCGGCGGCCTTCTTGCACACATCGTCACCGGAGGTGAACTGCACGTCGGTCGTGGCGATGAGGTAAGGGGCGTAGGCGTTTTCGATCTTGGCGTTGACGCGCTTGCTGGTCACGACGCGGTAGGTCGTGCCGGAGATGTTCTCGCAGAGGGAGATGGTGTAGGTGCCGTCGCCCTGCTCGAGGGAGAAGACGGCGTCCTTGCCGCTCGGGCAGTTTTTGTAAGACGTTTTTTCGTTACCGTACTGGATGCCGACCTTCAATTTGGCATTGGAGGTGTAGTTGACGGTGACGAAACCATACTTGGCATTCGTGGTGTCAATGGTGGTGCCATTGGCAGCGCTGGCGTTCACAACCGTGAACATGGACATGACAATAAGCACTGCGAGCATAGCGCAGGCATGACGAAACAGCCGTTTCATACGGCGATCTCCTTTCGGTAACTGGCTGCCAGCCCTGTTCCCAGGGGTAAGGCCCTATAGCTTTGCGTCGCCGGTTTTCACCGGGTTTGCTATTATCGTTTGAGATGCGGTCGAAGCGGCTGCACCTACTCTTTTTTACGGCTCACACTATATACGCGTTCTTAACGTTTGTCAACAGATCATTTGCGCTTTTTCGACAAAAAAACAGACAAAAAAGAGCGCGAAAACCGCGCTCTTTTTGACGTTTTTGCAATTTTCGGGCAAAATCACACGCTGAGCCAGTCGTCGAGGATAAGACCCTCATTGTGCTTGGTGAGAAAGCCCACGCTCCACTCGCCGCCGAAGGCGATGAGCTTGCGGCCCTTGAAGTCCTCGAGCACGCGGGAGCCCGAGCAGAGCATCAGGTCCTTCACGTCGCACGGGCACTCGCGGATCAGGCGCAGGTGCTCGTAGGGGAGGCCGCTCATGCGCAGGTCGACGCCGTACTCGTTCTTCATGCGGTATTCGAACACGTCGAACTGCAGCGTGCCGACCACGCCGACGACCACGTCCTCAAAGCCGCTGTCGGGGATTTTGAAGATCTGGATGGCGCCCTCCTGCGCGATCTGCTCCACGCCCTTGACGAACTGCTTGCGCTTCATCGTGTCCTTGGGTGAGACGAGCATGAAGTGCTCGGGCTCGAACGTCGGGATGCCGGAGAAACGGAACTTTTTGCCGGGCGTCGTGATCGTGTCGCCAATCGAGAAGATGCCAGGGTCAAACACGCCGATGATGTCGCCCGCGTAGGCCTCGTCGACGATCTCGCGCTCGGCGGCCATCATCGTTTGCGGCTGGGAAAGGCGCATCTTGCGCCCCGACTGGACGTGGAAATACTCCGTGTCGCGCTCAAACCTGCCCGAGCAGATGCGCATGAACGCCAGACGATCGCGGTGGGCCTTGTTCATATTGGCCTGGATCTTGAAGACGAAAGCCGAGAATTCGGGGGAGTAGACGTCCACCTCGCCCGCGTCGCTTACGCGCGGCAGCGGCGGCGTGGTCATCTCTAAAAACGCGTTCAAAAACGGCTCGACACCGAAGTTCGTGAGCGCGCTGCCGAAGAACACGGGGGAGAGCTTACCGTGGCGCACGGCGTCCAGGTCAAAGTCGCGGCCCGCGCCGAGCAGCTCGACCTCGTCGGCGAGCGTGTCGCGGCGGGCCTGACCGATCAGGTCGACAAGCGCGGGATCGTCGAGCTCGATTTCCGTGATGCCCGCCTTTTGGGCGTGACCCGCATCGGTGAAGTGCAGGATGCAGCGCTTATCGCGGTCGTACACGCCGGCAAACTCCTTGCCGCAGCCGATCGGCCAGTTGACGGGATAGGTGTCGATGCCGAGCTCGCGCTCGACCTCCTCGCAGAGCTCGAGCGGGTCGCGCGTCTCGCGGTCCATCTTATTGATAAAGGTAAAGATGGGGATGTTGCGCAGAGCACAGACCTTGAAGAGCTTGCGCGTCTGCGGCTCGACGCCCTTTGCGCCGTCAATGACCATGACGGCGCTGTCCGCGGCCATCAGTGTGCGGTACGTGTCCTCGGAGAAGTCCTGATGTCCCGGCGTGTCGAGGATGTTGATGCAGTAGCCGCCGTGCTGGAACTGCATGACTGACGACGTGACGGAAATGCCGCGCTGCTTTTCAATTTCCATCCAGTCGGACTTCGCCGCGCGCTCGCGCTTGCCCTTGACCTCGCCCGCCTGGGCGATCGCCCCGCCGTAAAGCAGGAACTTTTCCGTCAGCGTGGTTTTACCGGCGTCCGGATGCGAAATGATCGCAAACGTCCGGCGGCGGGAGATCTCTTCCTGTAAAGTGGCCATGACTGCCTCCTGAAAAATACGATTTACCGGGCAAGTGTATCACAGCCCCCTGCATTTTGCAACAGAATCCTAAAATCTATGCTTGACAAAGCGAAAAATGTCTGGTATAGTACATCTTGTTCCGCGGGCGTAGCTCATCTGGTAGAGCGCCACCTTGCCAAGGTGGAGGTAGCGAGTTCGAGCCTCGTCGCCCGCTCCAAAAAAGAGGTCACAACGTAAGTTGTGACCTCTTTTTTGGATTCCGACGGGAAATTAAAATGCTCGGGCGAAGTGAATTCGCCCTCCGCCAAGGTTTTGCTGCGCAAAACGCTTGTACGGCGCAAAAGCGCCGATTTTTTGGATTCCGGCAGGAAATTAAAATGCTCGGGCGAAGTGAATTCGACCTCCGCCAAGGTTTTGCTGCGCAAAACGCTTGTACGGCGCAAAAGCGTTGTTTTTTGCTTCGGTAGGCCAAATAGATACGGGACATCCGAACTGGGTGTCCTGTTTTTTATAAGAACGTTCCCTGTCAATGATTGAAAACAGGTTTTTAATTTGCTATGATACCTTCACACTTTCCATAGGGGGATAATTTGTGAAAAAAAGATTTGCTATATGCGGCACAATAGTTTTGCTGCTGCTTTTGTCAGCCTGCGGCGCACCGCAGACGTTGGACTTTTCCTACGCTCCGGAAGGAGAAGAACTTTCTTCTTTGATGGTGGAGACTTCACAAACTCACCGCGCAGAACTGGAGCACGTTCCCTCTGCGGCTGATTTTGACGATGCGATTTCGGATGACCCCGCCTCGGCAGGGCTGCTGAGCGAGAGCGAGGTGGAGAGCCTTTTACGAGGTCATGCCGCGATGGAGACGGTGTCGAAGGAACAGGCGCAGTCTGATGTTTCCCTGCTGTTCCGCACGCTGCAAAGCGCTTACGGCGCTTACGAATACTTTGGGCAGGAAAAGTTTGACGCAGCGGAGGACGCTGTGACACAATGGCTTTCCTCACAGGATGATGAGATCAAAGTTTCTGCGCTGGGAGAAAAACTGCAGGAATCTCTCGCATTCATGCTTGCGCACGACGCGCATGCCATGATTTATGAACCGGCGGCGGAAGAGATCGAAGCGCAGGTGCGATATGAATACTTCTTTGCCGACGGCTTCTATTTTTCAAAGGATGTCAACGGCAGCTATTATATGGTGAATGACGGGGAGAGGTGGACATTGAGTAGCTTCTCCGATGAACATGTCAGCGTGCAGCCGACGCTTCTGCAAGACGGACGCATTGTTTATCAGCCGACGCTTTTTGCGCTGCGGAAGGACGCCGTGCAGAGCAGTGTCACACTGAAAAATTCTTCTGGAAAAGCGAAGATCTATCGCCTTGACTGGACGGAGAGTCAGCCGCTTGATGTTGACCTCGGCACGCTGGATTACCGCCTGATACAGGAAGACGGTCTTACCTATGTTTCCCTCCGCAGCTTTGTTTCCGGCACATATGATAATATGCTTGCACGCTATGCTCGGGAAGGGGCAAAAGCACGCGGGAGCAAAGCGGTGATCTATGACCTGCGCGGCAATGTTGGCGGCTCGGACAGTTGGCCGAGAAAGTGGATACAGAGTTTCCTCGGAACGCAGAACAGTATTGAGACCTCCATGCTGTATGCGCAGAAAAACAGCGCCCTTTTTGCTGCGGAAAACAGCGAGAGTCTGCTGCCGGAAGATGAGGGAACTTGCTTTGCCCGTGAAGTCCACGGGACCTGGTATGAAAATGATATTCCGATCATCGTGTTGGTTGACGATCATTGCGGCTCGTCCGGCGAGGGCGCGGTACAGCTTTTGAAAACGCTTGACAATGTGCTCATTGTCGGCAGCAACACGGCGGGATACCAGCTCTGCGGAAATATCAGCACCTTTACATTGCCATATACCGGCATCGGTGTGCGCTTTGGGTCAACGCTTTTCCTCTATGGGGACGGAGAAAATGTCGATCACAGGGGCTATGCTCCGGATGTCTGGTGTGATCCGCAGGATGCGCTTGCTTCAGTGCTGGCACTGCTGAAAGAACAGGGGGTCGTCAGTGCAGATGCTTGCGAAACCGTGAGAGAAAAAATAGTGAAATGATGAATTTTTCGCTCATACAGGCAGAGCGGCAGCGGGTAATAGAAGCAACTCAAATCGTATAGCACCCACACTTAGCAGGCATTCGATTCCGCAGGCTGCGCAGATCTTCAAACTGCAAACTGCCAATGTCGGGGGTCGAGGGGAACTCCCCTCGCGTTCGCTTGGGGGTACAAGGGGGCATTCTCTCACGCGAGAGAATGCCCCCTCTTTTTCTGCGTCCCTGCGCGGCCACAGGGGGAGAACCTCAGCGTCCCCCTTGCGCAGCAAGCCCCTTTCATGCTATGATATTTTCACAGAAAAAGAGAAAGTGAGGAGATCATCATGACTCTCGATGAAGCGATCAAGTCCCTGATGGCTTTGCAGGCCAAGCTCGCGGCCTACGGCCATGCCATGGGCCTGCTCTTTTACGACGGCGCGACCACCGCGCCCAAGGGCACGGCGGCGAACCGCGGCCAGACCATGAGTATTTTGAGCGAGGAGCACTACAAGCTCACGACTGGCGGGGAGACCGTTGCGCTGCTCGAATTCCTCGACGCGCACAAGTCTGAGCTCAACGAAAAGCAGCAGCGCATGGTGTTTTTGCTCATCAAGGACATCCGTAATATGCAGAAGATCCCGATGGACGAGTACGTCGCCTACCAGCAGCTGCTTGTCGAGGCCGACGACGTCTGGCACCGCGCGAAGGAGACGAGCGACTTTGCTCTCTTCGAGCCCGTGCTTGAGAAAATTTTCGAGACCAACATCCGCTTCGCACACTACTGCGCACCGGAAAAGGACCCCTATGACTACTGGCTCAGCGAGTATGAGGATGGGCTGACGATGGCGCAGTGCGACGAATTCTTCGCCACGCTGCGCGAGCACATCGTGCCGCTCCTGAAAAAAATCAAAGAAAAGCCGCAGGTCGACGACGCGATGCTGCATGGCCATTTTCCCGAGGAGAAGCAGGCGCAGCTTTCCGACTACCTGATGCGCACGATGGGCCTCGATTTGGACCATGTCGGCCTGTCCACGACCGAGCATCCGTTTACGACGTCGCTCGGTTCGCACTTTGACGAGCGCATCACGACGCACTATTTGGAGGAGAATTTTGCCTCCTCGATGTTCTCCGTTATCCACGAGGGCGGCCACGCGCTCTATGACACCGGCAGCGCGGATGATCTCGCCTATACGGTGCTCGACGGCGGTGTCTCCATGGGCATCCACGAGAGCCAGAGCCGCTTCTATGAAAATCTGCTCGGCCGCTCGCGCGCCTTCACGGGCTTCGTGTTCCCGAAGCTCTGCGAGTTGTTCCCCGAGCTGAGCGGCCACACGGCGGAGGAATTCTACCGCGCCATCAATAAGGCGGAGCCGTCCCTCATCCGCACCGAGGCCGACGAGGTCACCTACAGCCTGCACGTCATGGTGCGCTACGAGCTCGAAAAGCGCGTGATGCACGGCGAGCTCAAGGTACACGACCTGCCGGGCGAGTGGAACCGCCTTTACAAGGAATACCTCGGCGTCGACGTGCCGGACGACAAACACGGCGTGCTACAGGACAGCCATTGGTCGGGCGGCAGCATCGGCTACTTCCCGTCCTACGCGCTCGGCAGCGCCTACGGCGCACAGCTGCTTCGCAAGATGAAAGAGACGGTCGATGTGGACGAGTGCCTCAAGACCGGCAATTTTGCGCCCATCAATGCGTGGAACCGCGAGCACATCTGGCAGTACGGCTGCCTCAAAAAGCCCGACGCGCTCTTGGAGCAGGCGCTTGGCGAAAAGTTCGACCCGACGGTCTACACGCAGTACCTTGAGGAAAAGTACGGCGAAATTTACGGTTTGTAAGAGCGGAATAGCATCAAAAAGGCGGTATCCGACCGGATATCGCCTTTTTGTGCGTGAAACGTGGAAAGTCCATTGCATTGTAACCGCATTTCCGATACAATGGGCGGAGAGAGAAGCGGGTAACGAGCGGAGGAGAGACCGCACGCCCGCAATGAGAGATGGGAGAGCAAAAATGAATACTGCGCTGTATGAGACCTATGTTCAGATTTTGCATGAGGAGCTTGTACCCGCGATGGGCTGCACTGAGCCCATCGCCGTCGCCTACGCGGGTGCGCTTGCGCGCCAAACGCTCGGGACACTTCCCGAGCGCATCGAGCTGACCGTGAGCGGCAACATTATTAAAAACGTGAAGAGCGTCATCGTGCCGCACACCGGCGGACGCAAGGGCCTTCCCGTTGCGGTCGCGGCGGGCGTACGCGTCGGCGACGCCGACGCGCAGTTAGAGGTGCTGGCGAATGTGACGGAGGACCAGCTGCCGCTGCTGGACGAGTACCTTTCCGCGGCGGAGATCACGGTGAGCAAATCGCCGCTGCGCTGCCCATTCGACATTCAGGTGCGTGTTTTCGCAGGCGGGGACACGGCCTTCGTCCAGATCGTCGGCAGCCACACAAACGTCGTGCGCATCGAGAAAAACGGCGAAGTGCTGCTCAACAAGCCCTTTTCCGAGGAGGCGGCCCAGCCGCCCGAGAGCCGCAGGAGCCTGACGGTCGAGGACATTATCGCCTTTGCCGACAAGGTCGATTTAGACGACGTCCGCGCGCCCATCGCGCGCCAGATCGAATATAACACGGCCATCGCTGAGGCAGGATTGAGAGGGCAGTACGGCGCGGCCATCGGAAAAATCTTGCTCGATTCCTATGGCGACAGCGTGCAGAACCGCGCCAAGGCCTGGGCTGCCGCGGGCTCGGACGCGCGCATGAACGGCTGCGAAAAGCCTGTCGTCATCAACTCTGGCAGCGGCAATCAGGGCATGACGGCTTCGCTGCCCGTCATTGTCTACGCGCGCGAGCTGAAAGCGAGCGAGGAGCAGCTCTACCGCGCGCTCGTCGTGTCGAATCTTGTCACCATCCATCTGAAAACGGGCATCGGCAGCCTTTCCGCCTACTGCGGTGCGACCAGCGCGGGCGCAGGGGCCGGGGCGGGTGTGTGCTACCTTTACGGTGGGCGCTACGATGAGATCGCCCACACGGTCGTCAACGCGCTCGCCATCAACTCCGGTATGCTCTGCGACGGGGCGAAGGCGAGCTGCGCGGCGAAGATCGCCTCGGCGGTCGAGGCGGGGCTGCTCGGCATGCAGATGTACCGGCACGACAGCCAGTTCTACGGCGGCGACGGCATCGTCGTCAAGGGCGTGGAGAACACCATCCGCGCCGTCAGCAGCATCGCGCGCGACGGCATGCGCGAGACCGACAACGAGATCATCCGCCTGATGATCGGGGAGGAAACTGTCAAATGAAGATGCTTGTCACAGGCTTCACGCCGTTCGGCGGGGAGCAGATCAACCCCTCGTGGGAGGCGGCACGCCGGCTTCCCAACCGCATCGGGGGAGCAGAACTCATCAAGCATGAAATTCCGACGGAGTTTGATGCCTCCGGTACTGCGCTGCACAAACTTTTGACGGAGCTGCATCCCGACGCGGTGCTCTGCGTCGGCCAGTACGGCGGCGCAAATTGCATACGCGTCGAGCGCGTGGCCATCAACCTGCGCGACGCGCGTATCGCCGACAACGCGGGTAAGCAGCCGACGGACGAGCCGGTCGTGGCCGGAGGTCCGGACGCCTATTTTGCGACGATCCCGACGCGAGAGATCGTCGACGCCCTGCGTGAGCAGGGGATCCCCGCTCAGCTCTCGTACTCCGCGGGCACGTTCGTGTGCAACAATCTCCTTTACTGCGCCCTGCACGAGAGCGAGCGGAGCAATCCAGCCACGCGCTGCGGCTTTGTCCACGTCCCTTACCTGCCCGAGCAGACCAAGGACGGCAACGCGCCGAGCATGGGTTTGGAAATGATGGTCAAAGCGCTGCATATTGCGGTGGAAGCGATCGCAGAGGAAGAGAAGCAGTGAACTGAAAATAAGAAAGCCCGCGGCAAATCGCCGCGGGCTTTTGCTATTTTACTGTTGCAGGCTTGGGGAAATCATTCCTACTTGCTCCCTGAAACCGGGACCGAAACGATTTTGTAAGCAGCTCTCAGAGCGTCTGTTTCCGTCCAGCACCTCAAAGCCCGTCTACAAGATGCCGGACTACGCCTCTGTCCACAAGGAACTCCAGCGCAGCGGTGTTACTCTGAACCTGCTGTAGCTGGAATACTGCGACCAGTGCCGCTCTGCGGGCGAGCTTCCGTACCAGTCCACCCAGTTCAATAAGTATTACGCCGACTATCTGGCAAAGTCCAACGCCACCATGCACCTGAATCATAAGCTCGGCGAGGTCATGCAGGTGGACTGGGCTGGCGACATTGCCTCCGTTATTGACACGGACACTGGTGAGATCATCCCGGCCTATGTGTTCGTGGCAACCCTGCCGTACAGCGGCTACAGCTATGTAGAAGCCTTTTTCTCCATGAACCAGGAGTCATGGACCACTGCCCATGTGAATGCCTACAAATACTTCGGCGGTGTCACCCGGACCATCCAGTGCGACAACCTGAAAACCGGCGTGCAAAAGCATGGGAAGGATGAGGTCGTTCTCAACAAATCGTATGAGAAAGATTTGATTGCCGTTGCAGAACGGCTCAATAAAATCATGGAGGACATAGATAATGTCAGCGAAGAATCTTGATAAAAAGAACAGATGGCGCAGTGTTACGGTTGCTTTCAGAGTTTCACCAGAAGAAGCGTACCGCCTTAACATGGTGGCAAAAACTTCTGGACTTACGAAGCAGGATTACATTTTGAAGCAACTGCTCAAAGAAGAAGTCATTGTTCATCCGAATTGCAGAGTGCAAAAAATCCTCAGTCAATATCTTACAGAACTGACCGAGGAACTAAAGCGAATACAGCGAATTGAACAGGATGATGACATTTTGGAAAATATAATTTACCTTGTCGAGTTGATAGCTCACATGGGAATATCTTGATTGGAGGTCAATAAATGATGTACAGATTTGAAGATGAAAAATATTGTGTGTGGAAGTTACCACAAGATGAGCGTTACTGCTATAACTGCTCGCTTTGCAACTTCGGTTTGGACTGCCGCAACAATCCGATTCATTACTCAGACACCGAGGATGATGAAGAATAAAGGAAATGCTCTGACGATTGGTTTCGTCAGAGCATTTCTTGTTTTCTCTGAAAATAAGTTGCGTCAAATTCGCGTCAAAAGGCGATTTTGATAGCATCGAAATCCGCAAAAGCCTTGTATTGCAAGACTTTTCTGGCTTCTGCAATTATTCCCACTCCACCGTTGCGGGGGGCTTGCTGGTGATGTCGTAGACAATTCTGTTGATGCCCTTGACCTCGTTGACGATGCGGCCGCTGATCTTGTCGAGCAGCTCGTAGGGGATGCGGGCCCAGTCGGCGGTCATGAAGTCCTCGGTCGTCACAGCGCGCAGCGCAAGCACGCGGTCGTAGCTGCGGCCATCGCCCATGACGCCGACGGTGCGCGTGTCGGTCAGGACGGCGAAGTACTGGTTCATCTTCTTGTTTTCGCCGGCCTTTTCCAGCTCCTCGCGGTAGATCGCGTCGGCAAGGCGCAGCGTGTCGGCCTTTTCCTTCGTGATCTCGCCCATGATGCGGATGGCAAGGCCCGGGCCGGGGAACGGCTGGCGGGAGACGAGGTATTCGGGAAGCCCCAGCTCGCGGCCAAGTTGACGCACTTCATCCTTAAAGAGCAGGCGCAGCGGCTCGATGATCTCCTTGAAGTCGACATAGTCGGGAAGACCGCCGACATTGTGGTGGCTCTTGATGACTGCGGCATTGCCAAGGCCGGATTCGATGACGTCGGGGTAGATCGTGCCCTGAGCGAGAAAGTCGACCGCGCCGATCTTCTTCGACTCTTCCTCGAACACGCGGATGAACTCTTCGCCGATGATCTTGCGCTTGCGCTCGGGATCGGAGATGCCAGCGAGCTTCGAGAGGAAGCGGCCCTCGGCGTTCACGCGGACAAAGTTGATGTCCCACTTCTTGAACGCCGCCTCGACCTCGTCGCCCTCGTTGAGGCGCATGAGGCCGTGGTCGACAAAAACGCAGGTGAGCTGGGGGCCGACGGCCTCGGCCAGCAGCGCCGCCACGACGGACGAGTCCACGCCGCCGGAGAGCGCCAGCAGCACGCGGCCGGAGCCGACCTTTTCGCGCACGGCGGCGATGGCAGTATTTTTATAGTCGCCCATCGTCCAGTCGCCTGTCGCGCCGCAGACCTCGTAGAGGAAGTTGCGGATCATCGCGGTGCCGAACTCCGTGTGGTTGACCTCAGGATGGTACTGCACGCCGTAGAAGCCGCGCGTTTCGTCGCAGATGGCGACGTTCGGGCAGGCGTCGGAGTGCGCGACGAGAGAGAAGCCCTCGGGGACCTTTTCCATGTAGTCGCCGTGACTCATCCACGTCACGCTCTTTTCGGGAAGGCCCTTGAAGAGTTTGCAGTTCGTGTCAAAAAACGTCTCGGTCTTGCCGTATTCGCGCGCGGTGGCGTCGTTTGCGGCGACGACCTTGCCGCCGAGGTGGTGCGCGATGAGCTGGCAGCCGTAGCAGATGCCGAGCACGGGCACGCCCGCGTCAAAGAGCGCGGGATCGACGTGCGGCGCGTCCTCGAGATACACGCTGTTCGGGCCGCCGGTGAAGATGAA
>UMLB01016311.1_pt1 | contig 16579 bp, 17 predicted proteins | sample 1966481 | NCBI WGS metagenome assembly UMLB01 (sample SAMEA4836192, study PRJEB28245) | human gut metagenome | biome: gut microbiome; material: fecal sample | place: Denmark | collected 2008 | reverse complement strand
AGAAATTCGCGATTTTTTTCTCTCTGCTCCGCAAGGTATTTATTGTAGTTCCGCTTACCTATCTGATGCCATATGCCTTACATATGGGAACCAGAGGCGTGTTCCTCGCTGAACCAGTGTCAAACGTCATCGGAGGAAGCATATGCTTTGTGACCATGCTCTGTACCGTACTGCCGGAGCTTAAGAAGATGGAGAAGTAGCTGTTTTTTTTGCCCGATTCAGATAAACAAAGAATCCCACATTCAAAATAATTCCTGTTACAGTTGCCACCGGTGCGGCCAGACCAATCCTGGTCAGGCTTGCATTTGGCTGAATACTCATATAATATGCCAGCGGCAGACGAACCAGAAGTGTCTGTACCAGTCCCTGGATCATGACCCAGACTGTCTTGTTATTTCCGTTGAAATAACCAACCATACTGAACAAAATCGCAGTTACAATCGTTTCCGGTGCAAAACCTTTCAGATAAGCAAAGGCATTCTGGATAACGGATGCATCTGTTGAGAAAATACCTGCGACCACATCGCCTTTAAACATAACAAGCACGAATACCAGACATCCGACCGCCAGCCCAACTCCGATTCCTGTAAACATGGACTGTTTCGCACGTTTTGTCTTGCCCGCTCCCACATTCTGAGATACAAAGGATGCCATGGACTGCATCAACGAACTTGGTACAAGCATCGCAAAGTTAACGATCTTGCAGGCAACTCCATATCCGGAGGAAGCATCCAGACCAAGTCGGTTGACAAATGCACAGAGTGCAAGGAAAGAAAGCTGAGTCAGAAACTCCTGCAGTGCAAGCGGCAATCCAATCTGAAGAAATCTCTTACACTGTGGATTGAGTCTGAAATCACTCTTTTTAATTGTAAACGGCAGTTCTTTTTTGATAAGAAGAACCACTGCAAACACAACACTGAGTACCTGTGCTGTAACTGTTGCGATTGCAGCACCGGCTGCATCCATATGAAATCCGGCTACCAGAACCATATCTCCGATTACATTTACGATGCATGCAACCAGCACGAAAAGAAGCGGTGATTTACTGTCTCCCAGACCACGGAAAATTGCCGACAGCAGGTTATAAGCCACAATAAAAAAGATACCGCCTCCACAGATCCGTACATAACTGGAGGTCAGGTCAACAGCCTCTGCCGGTGCCTGCATAAGTACCGAAATCGGATGTGCAAAACACACCATTACAAAAAACAATACTACAGATATGATTGTAAACACAACGGCTCCGCCGCCAATGACTGCACCTATTTTCTCCGGTCTTTTTTCACCAAGATAACGGGCGATCAGAACAGTAATGCCCATTGCAAACTGAACTACCACAAAAGTTACCAGGTTCAATACCTGACTTCCGGTGGAAACTGCGGAAAGTCCTGATGTAGAACCAAACCTTCCTACAACCAGAAGGTCAACCGCGCCATACATAGCCTGCAGGATTAATGCTCCAAGAACCGGCATCATGAACGAGACCAGCTTTTTCAGGATACTTCCCTGGGTAAAATCTGCTTTATCGTTTGTCATATTCTTTTCTCCTCTCACACATGATCTGATAGAATTTCTCGATAGTCTGGATCATACAATCCGCGTCTTCCTCTGAAATGTCACTGAGACAAAAAGCCAGCTCGCTGAAATAATCTCGGTCATATTTCTGTGATAATTTTCTTCCCTCGTCAGTGATGGATATGTATGTGACACGTCCATCCTCCTTAGATGCAAACTTGTGAAGATATCCCTTTGTTTCCATCTCTTTTACTGTTCTGGTCACTCCCGGACGCGGCAGATTCATTACACTACTGATATCCGAAATCTTTACCTGAATTCCCTGCTTTTCCAGTTTCTGGATCGTATCCATATACTGAATATAAGACGGCATAACTCCCTGTGGGAGTGGCGGAAGTAATTCCCGTATTCGTTTTGCCTGATAACATGCATCAAGCATTCTCTTAACTTTTTCGTTTGTCATATCGCACGCTCCTATATAGTTACCTTTGTTAATTACCATTAGTAATTATATAGTGATTGAAGAATTTGTCAAGATTTCTCCTTCACTATACCAAAGCAATTTGAATAAAAAATTGCTGTAATCGAAAAAAAAGCAGAACCCTGTTTTAATACAAGGCTCTGCTTTTCGCTGAATATGAATATGTGTAAGATTTCCAATTATTTTCGGATGGAATCAACCAGTTTTCTTGCCTCTGCGGTCAGTTCTCTGATTTTGTCAAACTCTCCTGCTTTGACAAGCTCTCCTTTTACCATCCAGCTTCCACCACAGCAGATGATTTTATCGCAGGAAAGATATTCCTCAAGATTTTTTGCATTTATTCCGCCTGTCGGCATAAACTTAAGTCCTACATAAGGAGCAGCCATTGCTTTGATCATCGGAAGTCCGCCTGCCGGTTCTGCCGGGAAGAATTTTACAACCTTAAGTCCTCTTTTAACTGCCTGAGCAACCTCAGATGGTGAAACACATCCCGGGTAAACAGGGATTTCTTTTTCCAGACAGTAGTCTACAATCTCTGGGTCAAATCCTGGGCTTACAATGAACTTTGCACCTGCTTTAGCAGCTGCATCCACCTGTTCCTTAGTAAGAACAGTTCCTGCTCCTACAAGCATATCCGGAAACTGCTCTGCCATAAGACGGATAGATTCTTCCGCTGCCTCAGTACGAAATGTAACTTCTGCACATGGAAGTCCCCCTTCAACAAGTGCCTCTGCAAGCGGAACTGCATCCTTTACATCTTCCAGTACTACTACCGGAACAACTCCGATTTTCTGAAACTTCTCTGCTAGATCCATCATTTCAATTTCCTTTCACTCAAAAAACTATATTATCTTTTAATGTCAAAATTCATTTCCATCACATGTCTGATCAGAGAAACATCATCTGTGATATTTCCGTCACCATGGATTGTATGCTTCACTGCACTTGCCGCAACACCAAAGTTTACAATATCTTCCGGTGTATATTCATTCATCAGTGCATAAATGATACCACTTACGAATGCATCTCCACCACCGACACGGTCAAGGATATGGAATGTCAGGCGTTTGCTCTCATAAGTTTCTCCGTTTAACCAGAGATATGCGGAAAGACTGTTCTCACTGCAGCTGTGTGCAAAACGTACATGTCTTGCAATGCATTTGATGTTTGGATATCTCTTTACAAAAGCTTTGAAAACTTTTTCCTGCTGATCACGGTCCGGCTGGAATGGAATATCATCTTTTACATCACCAGCATTGTGGTCTTCTTCATTTTTCCAGATATGATACGGTTCAATTCCAAAGAGAACATCTACGTATGGAAGGCAGAGGGTACAGAAATCTCTCGCTTCCTCCCAGCTCCACAATGTACTTCTGAAATTTCCGTCAAAGCTGACTGTCATGCCATTTGCTTTTGCGGTCTTCAGACAAGTCAGAATCAGCTCACTGCAGCTTTTGCCAAGTGCAGGAGTGATACCGCTCAAATGAAGCCATGTATATCCTTCCAGAAGTTTCTTTACATCTGTTTTGCTGAAGTCGTACTCCGAAAAGGCGCTGTGTTTTCTGTCATAAACTACTTTACTGGGGCGAATTCCATAACCTGTCTCCAGATAATAGGTTCCAAGGCGATGTGCAGGTGTCTCTTCCTCTGTTGAATAAATTACGCTGTCACAATTTACATCATTGCTTCGCATCATACGCACAGCACTTTTTCCAAGACTGTTTCCCGGAACTACTGTGAAAAATGATGCATCTACTCCAAGATTTGCAAGGGAAAGGGCCACATTGGCCTCACTTCCCCCGTATCTTGCCTCAAAAGATGTTGCTGTTCTGATTTTTTCATAATCCGGCGGAGTCAGTCGAAGCATGATCTCGCCAATCGTAATAAATTTATGCTTCATAATCAATACTCCAGATAGGCTCCCTTCATCGGACTTGCAGCATGCTGGCTGAAAAGTCTGAGTACACCTTTTTTGTATTTCACTTCACGTGGTTTCCAGTTTTTACGTCTTTCTGCAAGAATCTGATTGATTTCTTCCATAGACTTGCGCTCCCCTGCGATTCCGATGATATTCAGTTTTCTTTCCATAACATCAATTTCGATGAGATCGCCTTCTTCAACAAGTGCGATCGGGCCTCCATCAACAGCCTCAGGGCTGCAGTGTCCGATAACCGGACCGGTAGATGCACCTGAGAAACGTCCGTCAGTAATCAGGGCAATGCTCTTTCCAAGTTCTTTGTCGCTGCTGATTGCCTCAGAAGTATAGAACATTTCCGGCATTCCGCTTCCCTTTGGTCCTTCGTAGCGGATGAAGACTGCATCACCCTTCTGAACCTTATGTTTCAGAACTGCATCCAGACATTCTTCTTCGCTGTCAAACGGTCTCGCACGAAGAACAGATTTAAACATTTCCTTCGGGCATGCAGTGTGTTTGATTACGGCACCTTCCGGAGCAAGATTTCCACGGAGAACTGCAATGCTTCCATCTGTTCCAATGGCTTTGTCATACGGACGGATAATATCTTCCTTGGTAACATTTACGTTGTAACGTTTATTAAACTCCTGAAGCCATTTATCACATTTTTCATAGAATCCGTTGTTCTTCAGTTCTTCCAGGTTTTCTCCTAATGTCTTTCCGGTAACGGTCATTACATCCAGGTGAAGATGCTCTTTGATCTCTTCCATGATTGCCGGTACACCACCTGCATAGTAGAAGCACTCTGCCGGCCAGCGGCCTGCCGGACGTACATCCAGAAGGTATCTTGCATTTCTGTGCAGTTTATCAAAAGTATCTCCTGTAATCTCAATACCCAACTCATGTGCAATTGCCGGAATATGGAGCAGACAGTTTGTGCTTCCTGAAATTGCAGCATGCACAAGGATTGCATTCTCAAAGCTGTCCATGGTCACAATGTCAGAAGGACGCATATTTTCCATCTGTGCGATTCTTACCGCCTGTCTTCCTGCTTCTCTTGCAAAGTCAAGAAGGTCAGGACTGGTTGCCGGCATCAGTGCTGTACCCGGAAGTGCAAGGCCAAGTGCCTCTGCCATGATCTGCATAGTAGATGCAGTTCCGATAAAGGAACATGCTCCACAGCTTGGGCATGCATTACATTTTGCCCAGTCAAGCTTCTCTTCATCAATTTCACCACGTTCAAATCCTGCGCTGTACATTCCAAGCTGTTCCAAAGTCAGCATTTCCGGGCCGGCATTCATAGTTCCACCTGGAACAAATACAGACGGGATATTTACTCTGGCAAGTCCAATCAGATTTCCCGGCACACCTTTATCACAGCTTGAAAGATATACACCTGCGTCAAACGGTGTTGCATTTGCATGAATCTCGATCATATTTGCGATCATCTCACGGCTTGCCAGACTGTAGTTGATTCCGTCTGTTCCCTGACTTTCACCGTCGCAGATATCTGTACAATGGTAACGTGCTCCAAATCCACCTTCTTCTGCAATTCCTTTGCGTACCTCTTCTACAAGGATGTTCAGATGTCCGCTTCCCGGATGACTGTCACCATAAGTACTCTCAACCATAACCTGAACTTTTCCCAGATCTTCTTTTGTCCATCCGGTTCCAATACGCAGCGGATCAAGCTCCGGTGCAAGTTTTCTCATTTCCTGACTTTTTAACTGCATGATTTTTTCCTCCATTTTTTATTCTCTGATAAGATTTAAACTTTCCAGTGTTTCTCTGAGCTTCTCTTCGTCCTCTTCTTCTACTCCAAGTTCTACCGTATCAAATGTCGGTAAACTGAACACACCCAGCATCGATTTTGCATCTACAATATATCTTCCACAAATCAGGTCTACATCTTTCTTACAGCCAGATGCCGCCTGTACTAAATGCTTTGCATCATACATATCTCTTAGGTAAACCGGTATCTTTATCATTGTGCTCTGCCTCCTATGCAAAGATTGAAACAATAAAGCTTACAATAAGTGCCGTAACACCGATTAAGGTCTCCATAATCGTCCAGGATTTCAGGGTTGTCTTTTCATCAATCTCAAGGAAAGATGTTACCAGCCAGAATCCTGCATCATTTACATGACTCAGTGCTGTTGCTCCACCACAGATTGCGCAGCACATCGCAGCTCTGTAGATCATACTCGTATCCATTACTGCCGGCATAGTTGCCATAATTCCGGATGCCATTGTCATTGCTACGATGGAACTTCCTACAGATGCTCTGACCAGAAGTGCAATCAGAAATGCGATCAGGATCAATGGAAGACCACTCTTCTCCAGTACTGGTCCGATAATATTTCCAAGGCCGGAATCCTGAAGCATCCATCGGATCACTCCACCGCTGGCGATTACCAGAAGGATCATACCAACCGGTCTGAGTGAATGATCCAGAATCTTCTTCAACTGTGCACCGGTAAATCCTCTTTTAATTCCCAGAAAATACATGGATGCGAGAGTTGCGATCGTTAATGCCAGGAATGGTTTTCCGATAAATCCAAGAACATCCTGAACGCCCGCCGGAAGCGGCATGTATTTTGATAAAGTACTGAGAAGGATCAGAACAAGCGGAATCAGAATCACTCCCAGGACCAGTCCAAAAGGTGGGAGTTCTTTTCCATCATCTTTGATCTCTTCCACATTTGCCGGAAGCTCTGTATGGATTTTATTACCAATAAAGCTTCCCCAGAAGATTCCTGAAACCATCATACAGATCAGTGCTGTTGGAACTCCTACCATGATCATGGTTCCCAGATTCACACCAAGTGCATTTGCCACAAGTACGGATCCTGCAGACGGTGGGACAAACGCATATCCACTTGCCAGACCTGAAAGAAGTGGGATTGCATAATACAATGTAGATTTTTTGGTCTGTTTTGCAACACTGAATACCAGCGGAATCAGTACCACAACACCAGCCTCAAAGAATACCGTTGTACCAATGATAAGTCCTGTGAGTCCAAGTGCCCATCCGGCTTTCTTCTGACCGAATTTACTAATCAGAGTCTCCGCTATTCTCTGGGCACCTCCACTTACTTCCAGAATTCCACCAAACATGGAACCCAGTCCTACCAGAAGTGCGATTCCCTGCAATGTCTTTCCAACACCTTTTTCTACCGTGTCTGAGATCATCGTAAGCGGCATTCCAGCTCCTGCTCCGATGATGATGGCAGAAATCATCATTGACAGAACCGGGTGAAGCTTAAATTTGATGATCAGTATCAGCAGGATTACAATTCCTACCGCAGCAGCGATCATCAGTCTCATCGGATCCGCCGCAAAAGTTGTTTCTTCCATTTTTCCTTTAACCTCCTTGATTCATCTGATGTTTTACGTTTCTCTCGTGAATTCATCTGACCTATTTTGTTGTTTTTTATGCTTTTCTTTGATATTTAGGTATTTTTCCCGGAATTCATCTGATGTATTTATCATATATTCTCTTTTCAAAAAACGCAATACTGGAATTTTATCTAAAATTTTGTATTTATTTTTGTGCATTTTAGCATTTTGACATTGGAATTGAAAAACATTATCATGGAAAGAAAGAATCACATCTATTAGAAATGAGGTAAATCATATGATGAATCTGTCATCTGAAGAGAAAAGTCTTCCTCAAAAAATATCTGAAGACATTATTGAACTTATTTTAGAAGAGAATCTGCAGCCAGGAGATAAATTACCTAATGAAACCATTCTGTCTGAGCGTCTGAACGCTGGAAGAAGTTCTGTCCGTGAAGCTATGAAGCTTCTCGCCTCCCGCAATATTGTTACGATCCGTCAGGGTTCCGGTACCTACATTGCCTCTTCACCCGGAATGGTAGAAGATCCGCTGGGCTTTACTTTTATCGGCAACAAACAGAAGCTGATCAATGACCTCCTGGAAGTACGCTTTCTCCTCGAGCCTTCTATTGCAGCGATGGCCGCCACACATGCCGACGAAAAAGACATAAAAAAAATCACCGCACTCTGCGATGAAGTTGAAAAATTATTAAAAACTCATAAGGATCACACGCAAAAAGATATCGAATTCCATACAGCGATCGCTATGAGCAGTAAGAACGTTGTGGTTCCACGACTGATTCCTGTGATCAACAGTTCTATTCCTCTCTTTGTTGAAACAACCGGCGGAACCCTGCATGATGAAACCATAGAAACTCACCGTGAGATTGCGGATGCCATAGCATCCCATGACCCACTCCGGGCACAGGATGCCATGTACCTGCATCTGGTTTATAACCGTAAAAGGATTCAGATGATAGAAAAATAAAACAGGATTGAATCTCCTGTACTCACCAATTACAGTCTTTTCTTCAGCTCCTGGATCAGTTCAGAGTAGTCTCTGTGTTTCATCTTAGGGAAAGCCTTGATGATACGTCCCTGACCAACGATCGTGTGGTTGGTGATAGAATTGGAAAGCTCATCAAACTGTGCCTGGAGCTCTGCTCTCTTCACACGGAGCATTTCGATAGATTTTTCTTTCTGTGCTGCGGTTGCATCACGGAATTCTGCCCTCGCAAGGGATGCCTGAACCTTTCCTGCTCCAACCTTCTGCGCAGTTTCAATCGTTGTCGTAGCCAGAGTATCACTGAGCTTATCACTCACAATTCTCAGATCGGAACGAACCTTGTCCAGTCTGGTAAGCTTCTTGTTAAGACCACGGATAACTGCTACCGTCACAATAAAGTCTGTCAGATACACTGCATATAAAACAGCTATTACGATCCACTCCCAGGTTGCCGGGGTATGGGATGCCTGACTTTCTACATATTTCTGAAAAACCTTTACTACCATAACGATCGCAAGTCCCCAAATCAGCGAAAACTCCAGACAGATATATCCGTGGAAATTGAACGGCTTATCTGAATAGTCCCACCATCTCGCATGAAAACATACATCCAGCAGCCAGCCGGCGATCAGCTCCACTGCCGTTGCAAGGATAATTCCAAACAGAAAGATCATTGCATCATTCATCTGATATCCGCCACTCTGGATCGTATTGAGCATGGCAAACACAGAAAGCACTCCGAATCCATACACAGGGCATACCGGTCCGTTCAAAAATCCTCGGTTTATAACCTTTCCAAGTGCTACCGCATGAAAAATAACTTCAACAACCCAGCCGCCAAAAGAATAAACCAGAAAATACAGGCATATCTGAAAATATGTCATTCCAAAAATCATGCCTCTCTCCTCCTAAAAATCACTTCTTTCACCTGTCTGTTAATGCACTGTTATCAGATGTGGAAAAATTTCTGAATTGCTTTATAATCTCCAAGAACCAGAAGCGTACTGTCAGCTTCAAGAACTGTATCTACAGAAATTGTCACACTGACTTCTCTTTCTTTTTTTACTGCAAGAATATTTATATTATATCTTCTTCGAATATCCAGTTCTCCAACAGATCTTCCAATCCATTCATCTGGGATTGCTACTTCAAAGATCGCATGAGACGCATCTACTTCCATATAGTCAAGGATATGATCATCCGCATAACGGATAGATGACCATTTTGCCACCTGTTTTTCAGGATAAACGACTCTGTCTGCACCATTCCGTAAAAGGAATTTTTCCTGTACGTCACGCTCTGCCCGGGAAATTACCAGATTTGCTCCCAGTTCTTTTAATAATGATGTTGTCTCAAGCGAATTCTGAAAACTGCCTCCAATGGTAACAAAGCAGATATCAAAATTTCCTATTCCCAGTGATTCCAGGAAACTGGCATCTGTACTGTCTCCAATCTGGGCATTGGTGACAAAAGGAAGGATTCTGTTGACTCGCTCCTCATTGATATCCACTGCCATGATTTCGTGTCCCATTTCATTCAGCTGCATTGCAATATGTTTTCCAAATCGTCCAAGACCAATAAGTAAAATATTCTTCATTCTATCTCCTCTTCTATCCAACTGTTATTTTTTCCAATGGCATTTTGGCATTCATATTTCTTCTGGATAATACTGCATAGATCAGGGTCAGTCCTCCTACACGTCCCAGATACATAAGCACGATCAGTATCAGTCGTGACAGGATATGAAGCCCCGGTGTGATTCCCAGAGTAAGTCCTACGGTTCCTACTGCTGAAGCAGCCTCATACAGACAAAGCTGTAATGAAAGCCCTTCATAAACACTGATGGTTATTCCTCCAAAGAAAAACAATACAAAGTACAGCATTGCTATCGTTGCGGCATTTTTTATTACCTGACCGTCGAATCTTCTTCCAAAAGCACCCGCATCCTCACGACTTCGAAATGTCGCAAATGCGTTCAAAAGCAGGGCTGCCGCTGTCGTTGTCTTCATACCACCTGCTGTAGAACTTGGTGATCCTCCGATCAGCATAAGAAGTATCATGATCGCCTGTCCTGCCTCAGTCATCGATGACAGATCTGCGGTATTAAAACCAGCCGTTCTTGTCGTTACAGACTGAAAAAGCGATAACAGCGTCCGTTTCCCAATCGATACCTGTCCAAAGTCACAGACAAAAAAGAAGATCGCCGGGACAAAAATCAGGATTGCGGTCGTTAACAGAATAATCTTGCTCTGCATACGATAACGTTTAAATCGGCGTTTATTCGTATAAACATCATCCCATGTAAGAAAACCAATGCCACCAATGATAATCAGAAGCATAATCACTATATTTAACCAGAAATTTCCAGCATAACCACTCAGTGATACAAAAGTGTTATCTGCGGTACCAAGTATATCAAATCCCGCATTACAAAAGGCCGATATGGAATGAAAAATCGACATCCATATACCTTTTATTCCAAAATCACGGCAAAATACCGGAAGAAGCAAAACCGCACCAATTCCTTCGATCAGAAACGTTCCTCTCAGAATAAACTTTGTCAGGCGGACAATACCACCGACTTTTGGTGCTGAGATGGCATCCTGCATGGTACTTCGCTGCATCAGTGATATCTTTCGTCCTGACAGCATAAACACCGAAACGGCAACCGTTACAACTCCCAGGCCGCCTGTCTGTATAAGCAGCAATATCACTGCCTGTCCAAAACCTGACCAGTAGCTTCCTGTGTCCTGCACAACAAGACCCGTCACACATACAGCAGAAGTTGAAGTAAAAAGTGCCTGATCAAATGGCGTTACAACTCTCTCCGCAGATGAGACGGGTAACATAAGCAGGAGTGCTCCCAAAAGGATCACTCCTGCAAAACCTAAAATAATCATCTGAAAGGATGTCAGATGTTTTCTTTTATGTTTTTCTGGCATAACTAATCTCCTCTTTTTTGATTTTAATAGTATTATATACCAAAAAAGAAGTTATACAAGCTTAATATTGATTATCATCTGATATTAAGTCCATATAAAAATTTTATTTTCTTTTTGTCCCACACTGAATTGCCTGTGTCGGACAGATCTTTTTACATCTTCCACAGCGAATACATTCTAAACTGTTCGGGTTTTCCACCGGATTTACTTCCATCTGACATGCTTTTGCACATTTTCCACAGTGAACGCATTTTTCTGCATCCACTCGATAACGGAAAACAGAAACTTTATTAAATACAGAATAAAAAGCACCCAACGGACAGATATATTTACAGAACGGCCGATAAATGATAATGGAGAGTATGATTGTGATCACCAGGATCGTATTCTTCCACACATAGAGCCATCCCACTGCACTGCGCATGGATTTATTCAAAAGCACCAGTGGAAGCCCGCCTTCCAGCGTACCTGCCGGACAGATCAGCTTACAGAAATAAGGGGAGCCCTGCCCCATAATATCCACCACAAATAATGGCATCAAGACTACAAACACCAGAAGAATCACATATTTCAGTTTACGAAGCAGCTTATCTCCCCTGAATGTCCGAATCTTTTTGGGAAAAGGAATCTTATTCAAAAGATCCTGGATCAGTCCAAACGGACAGAGGAATCCACAGACAAGTCTTCCCAGCAGAGCTCCGATAAAAATCAGAAATCCAACTATATAATATGCCATTTTGAAATTCCAGCTGCCGATCACTGCCTGAAAGGAACCAATAGGACAGGCACCTGTGGCCCCGGGGCAGGAATAGCAGTTCAGCCCCGGAACACATACATTTTTCAATTTTCCGGTATAAATCTTTCCAGTCACAAATCCGGAAACATGACTGTTTGTAAGCGCCGCCCACAGGGCCTGAATCCCATGGCGCGGCCACTCATTTATTTTTATCTTCTTATTATCCAATTCCAATACACTCCATACAGATATTTACTGCTTTTGTAAAAACCACAGACATCTCGCCTCTGTAAATTCCAAAAATTATCATCAGAATTCCCGCTCCAGCCAAAACAACTCCTGTCCATTTAGTTTCTGTCAGTTTTTTCATCATATTTCTCACCATGCTCATTCATTATTTGGAAACATTCTGTAATTCTTTTTCTACAATCTCTTTCCACTCCTCCAGTGAATGACTTCCTGTATAAGTCTCACCTACGATGTTTCCATCTTTGTCAACAAAGAAAGTTTCAGGAAACGCAGAGATTCCATTTAAACGTCCGTTCATCATTGTAGAATCCGGAATCAGGAATGGATAGGATGCTTTTGTCTTTTCCTGAAGAACACCGGCTTTTTTCACTGTAGCATCATCCTGTTTGCCGTCATCTCCTACTGTATCAAGAACTACACCAACAACACCCACTCCTTTTTCTTTCATCTCTTCATAGAGTTTCTCCAGTTCCGGAATCTCGTTGACACATGGAGAACACCAGGTGGTAAAGATGTTTACCAGAGTCAGATCATAATCGCTAAATACTTTTTCTGTATAGTCCTTTCCGTCAATGCCCTTTGTCTCAAACTTTCCTACAGTTGTGGAATCACCTGTATTGCTGGTGTCCTGCGGCTGATCAAAAGCAGAAAGCTGCTGGAATGGTGTCATCTCTGTAAATGTCGGAGCAATTTCTTCAACTTCTTTTCTCAATGTTTCGTCTGCATCTTTATTAGTGCTCAGATAGTATTTATACTTTCCGTCGCTGCTACTTCCAAGCTCTTTGTGTTCCGTACATCCTGTGATCTCATCGAGTTTTTTCTGAGATTCCTCGTCATAGATGCCGAGCACTCCGATTTTTGCAAGACTGTTGCACCAGTCTTGATATGCCGTACCAAGCTTATCAACCTCTGCATTCTTCTGTTCTTCTGTCATTTCACTCCAGCTTAAATACGCATATTTTATTGCATCTGCATTGTCATTCCATTCTTCATTGGAGATCATCGCAATCGTCTGATCCTTCATCTGCTTCTGCAGTTCTTCCGGAATCGTAAAATTCAATCCCAGGAATGGATACTCATAAGAATCCTGTACCGGTACAGTCGTCTCGGACGGTTTAAAGGTACCTGCCACCAGGTCTGACGGGATTGCATCGCCATCAGCAGCAACTGCCTCACCATCAACTGCCATTCCCGCTTCGTCTGCCGGAACCGCCATTGCTTCTGTACTTTCTGCTGCCATTACTGATACACTTCCAAATGTAGATGCTCCCAATACTGCTGCTGCCATAAGTGCTGTTATTTTTTTCATTCTGAATTTCATGATATTTATATCTCCCTTCATATTTGTCCTGTAATTTATAAATCATTTTGTGTTTTTATTATACACGCTTTGATTACTGTAACCGTATTATATCATCCTGTCTATAAAATCTCTGTTAAGAAATCAAAAAAATCAAAATTTCTTTTTATTCCTGTATTTTTTACGGGAATTTTATATGGAACATGATATGATAATATCAGAGTTCCAATATAAACGTTACTGTTCACTCCGTTCACAGTAACATATAAACATTTTTAACCCCGACATCATATTTGACAAAGGAGATTTCTTATGCACATATTAGTAATAGAAGATGAAGAACAGCTCTGCCGCTCGATTGCAGAGGGTCTTCGCATGAATGGATACGAAACAGATACCTGTTTTGATGGAGATGACGGACTGGAATTGTGCCTGACCGAAAATTATGATCTGATTCTTCTGGATCTGAATCTTCCCGGCATAGATGGTCTGGAAATCCTGCGGCAATTCCGGGAAATAAACTCCTCCACCCCTGTTCTGATCCTCTCAGCCAGAGGACAGATCCAGGACAAGGTAGAAGGACTTGATCTTGGAGCAAATGACTATCTGACAAAGCCCTTTCACTTCGAGGAACTGGAAGCCCGGATCCGCAGCCTGACACGGCGAAAATTTATTCAGGAAAATATCTGCCTGAAATGCGGACGCATCACCTTCGATACCCGCACAAGAAAGGCTGCCATTGACAGCGAAGAACTTTCTCTCACCCGGAAAGAAACCGCACTGCTGGAATATTTTATGCTCCACCAGAATCGTATCATCAGCCCGGAAGAACTGATCGAACATATCTGGGACGGAAGCGTCAACAGCTTCAGCAATTCTATACGCGTCCATATTTCTGCACTTCGCAAAAAGCTGCGCACAGCTCTTGGTAATGATCCGATCCAGAACAAGATCGGACAGGGCTATATTCTGACGGAGGATCTGAAATGAACAAAAAAAATCCAATAAAAAAGCTTTCTCTGCAATGGCGTCTGACACTGATCATTACACTTCTGATGACCATTACCTGTGTTCTGATGTACTTTTTTATCAGTCGTTCCGCTGTCACCGGAATCGAAGATCTGGGAGATTATGTTGTACGGATCAACAAAACCGATTCCACGCCAATTACCTTTAACATTAATCCGTCTACGTTATTTTCGGGACTTTCCGATCAGGTACAGGCAACCAAAGATCAGTTCCGTGTCAGAAGTATCATCGCCACTGGGATCATCATTCTTCTGAGCAGTATCTGCACTTATTTTATCAGTCGGCGTGCACTGCAGCCTCTGCGCAGTCTCAGTAACGAGGTTAATAAAATAGAAGCTCAGAATTTATCGGAATCTCTTGAAGTTCCTGATACGAATGATGAAATTTCACATCTGACAGGCTCCTTCAACAAGATGCTCTCCCGTCTGGACGAGGCATTTACCGCACAGAAACAGTTTTCTGCCAGTGCAGCACATGAACTCAGGACACCGCTTGCCGTTATGCAGACAAATCTGGAGGTTTTTGCCCGCAAAAACAATCCTGATATCGAAGAATATCAGGAAATTTTCAGAATGATCCAGGAACAGACCGAGCGGCTTTCTCACCTGTCCGAGGTTCTTCTCGATATGACCGGCATACAGTCCATAGAACGTTCCGATTCTATTTCACTGGCAGCACTCACAGATGAAGTATTTTGTGATCTGATTTCTGTTGCCGACCAAAAAGAAGTCGAACTGATCCAAAAGGACGGTGACTGTACCGTTATCGGAAGCTATCTGCTTCTCTACCGGGCTGTGTATAATCTTGTGGAAAATGCCATCAAATACAATCATCCCAGTGGAAAAGTGACTGTAAAAATATCACAAAAAAAAGCAGAGCCTGACTGCTCTGCCCCTTCTGTTTCAACTGACTGTGCTTTTGTTGAGGTAACAGACACCGGAATTGGTATTCCTCCTGAATTTCAGGAAAGAATCTTTGATCCATTTTTCCGGGTGGACAAGTCCAGAAGCCGTGCCATGGGCGGTGCCGGCCTTGGACTCGCCCTTGTAAATGAAATTGCCAGACAACATGGCGGACTGGTCAAAGTACTGGAAAGCAGCAAAAAAGGCAGTACAATTGCATTGATACTGCCTTTATAAAAAACTGCCTTATTTCCATATTCCTTTACTTTTCCGTACATAATAGTAAAGCTCATTTTCCATGGCCATAACTTTTTCGAGCGGGATACTTTTGAACACTTTCATCTTCATCTTGAATTTGATCCATACAGCCGAATATATTCCCAGTACAATAAAGCATACCCCTGTCAGAAGCCAGATATTCATACGCTCCTGTGGATCACTGGATATATTAAGAATCATATATGCCGTTCCAACAATTCCTATAACCGGAAATAATATACCACAAGGCACTTTAAAGTTTCTCGGTGCATTTGGAAGACGTTTTCTGAAAATCAGTACGTCAACGTGTGCAAGTATGTATGAAATCATCCAGAATACCGAACCTGCCAGGATAAGAAAAGAGATCATATCTGCAGAACTGTCACTGAAATATCCAAAGATAAGAATCGCTGCACTTACAAACATCTGACCAAACCATGGAACGTTGTGTTTATTGGTCTTTGAGAAAATTTTTGGCAGCATATTCATCTTTGCCATTCCCTGACCCGGCTGAAATCTGACATCAAAGCACGTATCTGCATCTCCAAGATTCCATGCCTTCACACCAAATACAGTTCCGCTTATATAGGTTGTAACTTTATCACTTCCTATATTGAAAAGCAGATCGATACTCCCATCCGGAACTGCTTTCATCTCATGTGATTTTCCCTGTCTCAGCGAAAACTCATAAAAATGTGAAATTCCCAGCTGTGGACAGTTCAGCTTTTCAAGCTATCTTTGCGGCATGAACACCATAACCTCCAACTCTTGGTGCAGCTCCTGCTCCGATTACACCAGGTTTTGTCCATCCCTCAAAATTTACCATGTTTTCGCTTGCACCTGTTGCAACAAGAACTGCATCGCCTTTATAATGTTTTACTTTGTCTCCGATTTTTACGGTTACTTC
>UMLB01015408.1_pt1 | contig 16804 bp, 10 predicted proteins | sample 1966481 | NCBI WGS metagenome assembly UMLB01 (sample SAMEA4836192, study PRJEB28245) | human gut metagenome | biome: gut microbiome; material: fecal sample | place: Denmark | collected 2008 | reverse complement strand
CCGTCTATATCTCGAGGTCTAATACTTTTCCGAGAAGTGAACGCCTGTATTTGGACCCCCGAAGCGCCGACATTTTTTGACGCCAAAACCGCAGGATTTTGCTGGCAAAACCGCAGGAAATTGCATCTCAAAAGTGTCGATGCTTCGGGGGTCCATTTTGACTCGTTCACTTCTCAGAAAAGTATTAGACCCCGATTTCGTAAGGGCCTCAATGTGACAAAAAGGGGCGTCCCTTTGTCACGTTATTCGGAGCGCAGGGCTTCGACAGGGTCCTTCTTGGACGCGCTGCGAGCCGGCAGTAGGCCGGCAACGACCGTCAGCAGCACAGAAATCGCAATGAGCACCAGCGCATCCTGCACGGGCAGGCTCATCAGGTTGGGTACCTGCTTGGCGGCAAGTGCCCAGGCATTAACCGGAAAGCTCACAGCCACCACGACGACGATGGCAAAGACGCCGGCGATGAGGCCTTCGATAAAGGTCTCGGCATTGAATACGTTGGCCACGTTACGCTTTGACGCGCCAATCGCGCGCAGGATGCCAATCTCCTTTTTGCGCTCCAGCACGCTGATGTAGGTGATGATGCCGATCATGATGGAGCTCACCACCAGGCTGATACTCACGAATGCGATGAGTACCAAGCTGATGGTGTTCACGATGTCGGTCACCGACCCCATGATGATACCCATGTAGTCGGTGTACGAGATTGCCTGCTCATCGTGGCCGGCGGCTTTGACCTGCTTGTTGTACGCGTCGATGTGATCGAGCACGCGCTCTTTGGCCTCAAAGTCGCGCGGGAAAATCTTGACCGAGATGGGGTCGGCCTCGTCCGCATAGCCCAACGTGGTCAGATTGTTGTCGTAGGTGAGCTTCGACGCCTTGGCGTAACTCATCATGAGCGAACTCAGGTCCTCGACGTCCATGTTGAAGTGAATGGCATTGGCAAAGGCGCTCGCATCAACACGCATGGCGCCCGCCAAGTTGGCAATACTCGACGACATCTGCGTAGCCATCTGTCCCATGAGCCCCGCCGCGCCTGCTTTAAGCTGGGACGATACCGTCGACGCTATCTGCTCGCTGATCGCCTTCATCACCTGATCCATAGCCTGCTGCAGATACGGAGCCAGCTGCTTTTGCACATAGTCGGTCATCGCCTGCTGCAGGCGCTCGGCCAGGGCATCGCCGCCGAGCGCTTTGAGCTGGGCCAGGATTTGCTGGGCTGCCGTATCACTCTCAAGATACGTCGAGAACGCGGCGGCAAGCTTTGACGCGTCCTTAAGATCATCGGGTGTCAGCGCCTTAAACTGATCAGACTGCAAAAAGCCCTCAAACAGCTGGTTGGCCAGCGTTCCCACCTGCTGCATTTGCTCGGGCGTGAGTTCCAGACCGTCAAAGATACCCGAGAAATCTGGGGTTGGCGCTTTGGCCATGATGTCGCTGAAGTCGATGTCCTTACCAACGCCCGAAAGGTCAATGTCCAGCCCGGACAGATCGATGCCCGTTAGATCAATGCCGCCGGCAACATCCGAGAGTGCGGAGGCATCGAACGAGAACGCGCTCTTCAGCGCCGCCTCGTCCACACTGAACATGCTGCCCAGATCCACGCCCTGTTTGGCCTCGCCTTGCAGCTCATCGAAAGACTTGCCCGTAAAGACATCCGTCTCGGGGTGGGCGAGTTGCTCCTGCACAATCTGCGAATCGGCAGCACGCTCCATAAGCTGGCGAGTCAGCGCATGCGTATAGGCAATGCCCGGAGACAACGCGCTCGCGTTGGCGGTCTCGTTAGGTCGCACCACGCCCACAATGTGCACGTCAATACCGTCGGCAACCTTGGCCGTCATAAAGTCGGCGTCGCCAGACATGTCAGTCCACATGCCGGTCTCTTCGTTTTTGCGATAGGCATCGGCCGGCGACAGCACCTTAAACGTCGTGGACAGCGCATCGTCGTAGGTAAAGTCGGTGCCGGTCTCGGGCGTTTCGACCCCACCGTCGGCCGCCATGGCGCTGTTAACCAGGTCATTGAGCTCATCAATATCCAGCGCACCGATGCTGTAGAGCGTGTAATCGCCCACCGTGCCACGGTTCGAAAGCACCATCACGGCTTCGTTGGCGGACGTAGGCCAATGGCCAGCGACGACATCGTACTGGCTGTCGAGCAGACTCTGGTCGTCGATCATCTCGTTAAAGACCGAGGTTCCCATGGATTCCATGCTCACCGTTGCCGCCGAACTTGCGCCTCCGCTCATGGCCTCGGTCATAGCGTTGGGCACCAGCCGGACGGGCTTCTCGTCACCCTTACTCGAACGATAGACAACTGGCGTCACGCCGTAGCCATACTGGATGGCGTTGACCTCTTTGTCGATACCATCGCCGCCGTCGTCAAGCCATGCCTTAAAGCTCGTCATGTCGTTGGACTTAACGCTCGCAAACATATCCTTTACGGCCGTGACCACGGGAATCTTATCGGTTCCCTGAGCCTTGCCGTCGGTACCGTCGTCGGATAAATCCTCGCCGTTGGACGCCTCATCATCCACAGCCCCCTGTCCGCCCATCATGGACGACAGGTCGTAATCCTGCTTGGAAATGGTGAGCGGGTAGCTCGAAAGCGTGTCCTCCTCGACCTTTTTGATGTAGCCGTTTACGCCATTGGACAGCGCCAGGATCGCCGCAATGCCGATAATGCCAATCGACCCCGCAAAGGCCGTCATGGCCGTACGGCCCTTTTTGGTCATGAGGTTTCGGGCAGAAAGCCCCAGCGCCGTCACAAAGCTCATCGAGGTTTTGCGCGTAGGCTTGGCCTCGCGACGCGTGGCGTCAGCGACATCGAAGGGATCGGAATCGTCGGTGATCTTGCCGTCCGCCAGGTTGACAATGCGCGTGGCATATTGGTACGCCAGCTCGGGATTGTGCGTGACCATGATAACCAGGCGGTCGCGCGCCACGTCCTTGAGCAAATCCATGACCTGCACGGATGTCGTTGAGTCCAAGGCGCCGGTCGGCTCGTCGGCAAGGACGATCTCGGGATCGTTGATTAGGGCGCGGGCGATGGCCACGCGCTGCATCTGTCCGCCCGAAAGCTGGCTCGGGCGCTTGTTAACATGCTCGCCCAGGCCGACTTTCTCCAACGCCTCGCGCGCACGCTGGCGGCGCTCAGCATGCCCCACGCCCGTGAGCGTAAGCGCCAACTCCACGTTTTCCAAGATGGTCTGATGTGGGATAAGGTTATAGCTCTGGAACACAAAGCCGATACGATTGTTACGATAGGCGTCCCAATCGCGGTCACGGAAGTCCTTGGTCGAAATACCGTCGATCAACAGGTCGCCGGAATCGAAATGATCGAGCCCGCCGATAACGTTGAGCATCGTAGTTTTGCCCGAGCCCGAGGGACCCAGAATGGCCACGAACTCGTTATCGCGAAAAGACAGGCTTACGCTGTCGAGCGCCACCTGCGTAAACGACTGCGTAACGTATCTTTTGCAAATACCTTTGAGCTCCAGCATCGATGGGCTTCCTCCCCGCACAGGGACGGGCACGTCGGCCTTTCCCCATCACTCGCGTGTAATGCGTTTTTCCTACCCCATCTCACCTTTGTCATACACGCTAGCAGGAGAATTGGCAGTGAGCTGGAGGATTGGATCACTTGTGGTGCTGCATTGGCTCCGGGTCCCGCGTTGGTGCCGACCCTGAGTAGGAGCCGGCTCTACGGTCGTACCAACGATGCTGCGAAACCGGTCCCGCAACGGCTCCAAACGGGACTTCGGCAACGGTCTCACGTCAGCTCCAGACCCCAACGAGTGGCGGCAAAGCGCTCATTTCCGGCCAAGCCGCCACTCGTTCACGGCAGTCCTCGTTCAAAGTTGCCCAAAAAGGCCCTACTTCTCCAATCCACACGGCATCACGTTATCGCTACCGCGACGGTCTTTGGTCACAGCAGCAAAGAAACGATAACCGCCCGAGAAGTTATAGCAGTCAAAACCGTGCTGAGCGAGAATGCGACAAGCGATGTAGCTGCGAAGACCACTTTGGCAAATAACATAAACAGGCTTTGCCACGTCAAGCTCCCCCAAGCGAGCGCGCAAGTCATCAATAGGGATGTTCATAAAGCCGTCGATATGACCGCGACCATACTCGCCAACCGTGCGAACATCGAGCAGCTGCACGCTTCCGTCGCGCGGCAGATCAGGCTCCTGTTCCCAATGCCACTGCTTGAGGATGCCCGAGTCAACGTTCTCGATCATAAAACCAGCCATGTTTACCGGGTCTTTTGCCGAAGAATATGGCGGCGCATAAGCCAAATCCAAATCCTTGAGCTTATCGGCCCGAATACCGGCCTGGATTGCCGTCGCCAGCACGTCGATGCGTTTATCGAGGCCATCGACGCCCACAATCTGCGCACCCAGCAGACGCAAGGTTTCCCTCTCAAACACGACTTTCATGGTCATGGGCGTCGCTCCGGGATAATAGCCCGCATGCGATCCGGGCGACAGCACAACGCTCTCGCAATCAATACCTGCCGCACGCGCTGCTTTCACAGAAATTCCCGTGCTCGCAGCTGTCAAGTCGAACACCTTGATCACCGAAGAGCCCAACGAGCCCTGATAGTGACTGTCTAGGCCACAGATCACATCGGCGACGATACGCCCCTGTTTATTGGCGGGGCCCGCAAGGGAAATCACTGCGTCCTCGCCCGTCACCTGATGCTTGACCTGCACGGCATCGCCCACGGCATATACGTCGAGAGCAGATGTCTCCATGCGATCGTTCACCACAATGGAGCCCTTGATGCCCAGCTCGATGCCAGCTTCCTTTGCCAAATGGCTCTCGGGGACAACGCCGATAGCGAGCAGCACCATATCGGCCACGATAGAATCTTCGCCCGCCACATGAGTGACCACACGGCCATCGACCTCTTCAAAACCCGTCACGTCGGCACGAAGTCGCAGGTCAATGCCATGCTCGCGCACTTCCGTGTGAAGCAGCGTTGCCATATCGTAATCCATGTTGTTCATTAGTTGACGAGGGCGCTGCAGAAGCGTCACCGTAAGGCCCAGGTCGCGCAGGTTCTCGGCAGTCTCGATGCCGATAAAACCGCCGCCGATCACCACAGCGCTCTTCGGCCTATGCTCTTGTACGTAGTCATGGATATGCAGCGTGTCCTCGACCGTTCGCAAGCTGAAGATCTTATCCGAATCGATCCCCGGAAGCTCAGGGCGAATCGGGTGCGCGCCAGGCGAAAGAATCAGCTTGTCATATGTCTCGACAAATTCTTCGCCGGTGAGCAGGTTGCGGACGTCAACCGCATGCACATCGGGGTGAATGGCGATCACCTCATGACTCGTCTTCACGGCAATGCGGAATCGATTCCAAAATCCCTCGGGCGATTGCAGCGTGAGCGCAGACTCCTCCTCAATCACGCCGCCAATAAAGTATGGCAATCCGCAATTGGCATAGGACACATAGCCCGTGCGCTCGAAAACAACAATCTCCGCCTGCTCGTCAAGCCTGCGCAAGCGCGCCGCGGCCGATGCGCCGCCGGCAACGCCTCCCACGATAACCACCTTCATGGTTAACGCACCACCTTTCCACCGTAGCTATTGATTCCGCCAATGTTCTTCACGTTGCTGTAGCCTGCACGCTGGAGAAAACTCGTGGCACGACCGCTACGAGCACCACTCAAGCAATGTACAAACAGCGGGGCGTCCTTCTTTGGATATTCGGCAAGCACGCGGTCGATGCTATCGAGGGGAATGTTGACGGCCCCGGGGATATGCCCCTGCCGATACTCATCGGCGCCGCGTACATCAATCAATACCGCGCCTTCGGTCGCCTGGCACTCCTCAACACCTTTGTTGATATCCACCCCAGCAAATAAATCAAACAATCCCATGATGAGCTCCTTTGCTCGCTTGTCCTATCGCTTGATGCCAGTATGTCCGGAAGACATAGGCCGGTTCCGTGACCAAGTCACCATACGGGTGGTTTTCTTGAGAGCAAGCAGCGAGCAGCGGGCGGATAGGCACCACAGCAAAGTCATCGCTACGGCAGGCGCGCCAAACCGTCGACATCCAGAACAAGGATGCGCCCGCGCTTCACCTCGATAAGGCCCTCATCGGCAAGACGACGCAACACGCGTGTCACCGCCTCGCGAGCAGAATTGATATCACGCGCCAATTCGTCTTGAGTGATCCGGAGCTCCATCGACTCCGCTGCCCGGCATCGCTCAACCAGATAGTCGGCAACGCGCTGGTCAAGGCGCCTGAAGAGCATCTGCTGCAGCACGCGAACCACCTGGGAGTAGCGCTGCGCCTCTACTTCGAGCATGAAAACCTTGACGTGGATATTAACGTTGGCAAGATGCTCGCAAACACCAATAGGAACAACGAGGAGCGTGGATTCTCGTGTCGCAGTTACGAGCGTGTCGAATGAGATTTGCCGAATAACGCACGACGCGGTGGTGACGCAGCATTCTCCCTCACCGAGCCGAAACAGCGTAACCTCCTTGCCCTCCTCGGAAAGAAGGCTGACGCGGATATCGCCGTGGACAATGAGGAAGACGCCCGTGCAAGAGCTGTCGCTGCCGCCAATAAGCTGTCCGGCATCAAAGGTGCGCAAGGCGGATTGCCCTAAAACAAGAGCGCGTTCGTCGTCAGACAAATGCTCCCAAAACGGAAACTTCTTTACGATATCTTGCATCCCGTCCATTTGTGGCTCCTTTCCCCATTAGGTTTAATCTAGCAGGAAAGATGCAGGTGAAAAGGGACGGCGGCATATAAATGAGCTGCCTCCCATTTCTTGGAAACGAGAACATAACAAGAGCAGATTTGATCTCGAAGAATCGAAATCAAAGAGGCCCCGGGGATCCCGAGACCTCCTCAATATACATAGTTCAGCTTGTTTATTGCCCGCTATTCGCAATCGCCTGGTCGATAAGTTTGTTGAGTGCTGCGCGCTGCTCGGCGGAGCTGATGGCTCCCACGATGGGCTCCCCTACGATATTGCCATTCTGATCGATGACATACGTTGTCGGGAACGAGAACAAATTTGACGTAAACTTACCGGCCTCGCTATCCGACTTGAACCAGATGTTCTTATATGTCACGCCCTTCTTGCTCAACACGTCCTTGGCATCTGCAATCTCGCCCTTGTTGCCATCGAGCGTAAAGGAATTGACACCCACGACCTGGCCGCCCTTCTCGGCAAGCTCCTGATTCAGTTTCTCAAGATCGCCCAGCTCGCCCACGCACGGCTTGCAAGTGGTGAACCAGAAGTTCATGACGGTGACCTTGTTCTTAGAGAACAGCTCGTCGCTGTTCACGTCGTTGCCATCCAGGTCCTTGCCCGTAAAGCTGGGGAACTTCGTCGCCTCGCTCGAAGCATTGGCACCAGCTGTCATGCCAGCGGTCGAAGCGTCGACGCTCTCGCCTGCACTCGGCGTGCTTCCACAGCCGGGGAACTCCTTCTCCAGGCTCTCGAGCTTGTCCTCGATCTCCTTAATCTGCTGTGCACCGGCCTTGAGTGTCTTAAGCTCATCCGCCGTGAACTCATCCTTGGCACCGTCGATGGTCTTGAGCAGGAAATCGCCGTAATTGCTGCCGTCCTCAATCATTGCCGAGTCTTTATTTGCCGCATTGAATACCTTTTCCCACAGCGCGTTATCACTCGAAAAGATCTCGTTCTCCTTCTGCATGAGCTTCGCATACAGCTCGGCGGCCTCGTCGGCATTGGTCGGTTTCTGCGCAGTGAGTTCTGCGATCTTAGGATCGGAGCTCGCAGATTCGCTCGCATTGCCACCGGGCGCCGAACATGCCACAAGACACAAGGCCAATACCGGCACCATAAACAGGGCCGCAATCTTAGAAAGCTTCATAGTCATTCCTCCGTTTTGTCGAAGCTTGTTTACTTTTTATCGGCGGTCAAGGGAAGCTTTTCCGCCGACACATCCAGGCCATAGCGATAGCTGATGGCATCGACGGGACAGGCCCCAATGCACTTTCCGCACCGGATGCATTCGGCATGATTGGGCGCGCGGACCACATCAACGTCCATCTGACAAACCTTTGAGCACTTGCCGCACGAGACACATTTGCATGCATCGACCCGGATCCCCAGTAGGGATACCTTATTCATGAGCGCATAGAATGCGCCGAGTGGACAAATCCATTTGCAGAAGGGGCGATAGAACAAAACGCTCAGCACTACCACGGCAATGAGAACGACTAGTTTCCAAGTAAAGAGCTGTCCCAACGCAGATCGAATGCCGGCATTGGCAATGGCCAGCGGAATGGCGCCCTCGAGCACACCCTGTGGACAGATGTACTTGCAAAAGAACGGGTCGCCCATGCCCAGATCGTTGACCACCAGCACAGGCAGTAATACCACAGCAAACAGCAGCACGACGTACTTGATATACGTAAGCGCCTTGAGCTTTTTCGTGGAGAACTTTTTGCCGGGAATCTTATGAAGCAGCTCTTGTAGCCAGCCAAACGGGCACAAAAAACCGCACACAAAGCGCCCCAGTAGCACGCCGATCAGAATGAGCGTACCGGTAACATAGTAAGAAAAGTTGAACTTGGACGAGCCCACCACCGACTGGAACGACCCAATGGGGCACGCACCCGATGCCGCGGGGCACGAATAGCAATTAAGCCCGGGTACGCAGACTGTTTTTCCTGCGCCCTGATAGATGCCGCCCTTGGCAAAGTTTGGCAGGTGAATGTTGGTAATAAGTGTTGCCGCCGCCTGAATGAATCCGCGAAATCGGGCCAAAACATGCGACGCAGTGTTTTCTCTTTTATCCAATTCCGATACACTCCAAGCACAGCCTAATCGCTTTGGCCAGCACGGCATCCGCCTCGCCACGCATAACGCCAAAGCACACCATGGCAATTCCGACGATCAACAAAGCGACCTGTACCACGGGTTTTACCGCTTTGAACAACCTGACCACTCCTTTCGTTACGCGACCATTGGACCATATCGGCTATAAAATCCGTGTTAAGCGCGATTTGAAATGTGCAAGGAGACTGTTATGCGTATTTTGATCGTCGAGGACGAGCGGGCGCTGTGTGACGCAATCGCGCGCAGCTTGCGAAACTTGGCGTACAGCGTCGACTGCTGTCACGACGGACAGGAGGCGCTCGACCTGCTGGGCGTCGAAGTCTTTGACCTCGTGGTACTCGACCTCAACCTTCCCCGTATCGATGGCATGACCGTGCTCAGGGAACTTAGGAAAACCGACTGCGAGACCAAGGTGCTGATTCTGTCCGCGCGCGGCGAAGTATCCGATAAGGTCGCCGGACTCGATGCCGGCGCCAACGATTACCTCACCAAGCCGTTTCATCTGGACGAGCTTGCGGCAAGGATTCGCAGCCTTACCCTCAGACGCTTTACACAAAGCGACATAGTTTTAACCTGCGGAAAGCTCCGCTTTGACACCAAGGCGCGCATCGCTTCCGTGAACAGCGAGGCTTTATCTCTTACGCGCAAGGAAACGGGAATCTTGGAATACCTGATGCTTAATCAGGGGCGTCCGGTAAGTCAAGAGGAGCTTATCGAGCACGTTTGGGATAGCAGCGTGAACAGCTTTAGCAACGCAACCCGCGTTCATATTTCGTCGCTCCGAAAAAAGTTGCGCAGCGCTTTGGGATACGACCCGATTCGCAATCGGATTGGAGAGGGCTACGTTATGGAGGATAGCGAATGAAAAGGCTTTCCCTGCAATGGCGCATAACGATTATGACGGCACTGCTCACGTGTGCGGCATGCGTGCTGACGAACTGCCTGGTCGGCTATACGGGCATGCGCTACATGGATGCCATCGGCAGTAACATCTCGGCCTTTAACGCAACCGGCGAAGATTCGCCCCAGGCGTTCGACCCAACGAAAGCGACCCCCGATAACGAGGTCACGATCGTCGTAAACGACGCACAGGAGTCTTTTGGCACGACAACCTGGTACATCACGGCTGGAGTCACACTCCTTGGCGGCGCGCTGGCATACTTTGCGAGCGGCCGTGCACTCAAACCGCTACGGGCTTTTGCAGCCCAGGTTGAGCGTGTGCAGCCTGACAACCTAAGCGAAATCGGACTCAGTGAAGATGTGCCCACCGAGCTACAGCGATGCAGCGCCTCTTTCAACGACATGATCGCCCGTCTTGGCGAAGGGTTCTCTGCGCAGCGTCAGTTTACCGGCAACGCCGCACACGAGCTGCGCACCCCGCTCGCCCTTATGCAAGCACAGATTGAACTATTCATCTCCGAGCGCTCCGGTCTGCAACCCGAAACAGCCGAGCTGCTCGACCTGCTTCAAGAACAAACCGAGCGGATGTCGCGGATGACCAAGGTATTGCTCGAGATGAGTGAGCTCCGCAGCGTTCCTTGCGAGGACGCTGTTGAACTTGGTCCCTTGTCCGAAGAGGTCCTCACCGACCTTGCGCCGCTTGCCGAGAATAAGGACGTAACCCTCGATTGCGCCGGAGACGCTTTGACAATCGGAAGTGATACGCTCCTCTATCGGCTGGTGTTTAATCTGGTCGAAAACGCCATCCGTTACAGCCGCTCCGGCTCGACTGTCAACGTCTCCATCAGCGGCAGCGACAGCCACGTGCTCCTGCGAGTCAAAGATGAGGGCCCGGGAATACCCAAGCAGTACCGAGAGAGCATCTTCCAGTCGTTCTTTCGTCTAGACAAATCCCGCAGCAGAGCATACGGCGGCGCAGGACTCGGGCTAGCGCTTGTTTGGGAGATTGCAGCGCTTCACGGTGGCACGGTAGAGGTCGAAACAAGTTCCGAGAACGGAACCACCATGCTCGTAAGCCTTCCAAAACGATCCGTAGCGTTAACCGAACAGTAAAACGAGAGGGGTCCCGAGCAACAGGAGTACAATTGCTGCATTGTTGCCACCTGATGGGAGATGGAAGATGGACTGCGATGGCTACCCGCGCATTCCCATGCCGTTGATGTGCACTGCCTTTGTGCCGGGGCAGATTGACGCTGCGGTTGCAGGCATTTCCGACCCCGATTCGCGCACCATCGCCACGGCAGAAGCGCTGTACTTTCGCGGACAGGCCACACCCGCCGCCGAGACAGCACGCCCCTATCTTGACGCCACCGACCCCGCACTGCGTTATTCCGCATGCCTTATCTGCGGATATGCCAGTCTGTCGCTCAACCGTATCGCCGATGCCCGCCGTTGCCTTGCGGGCATCCTCGATACGCCAGCCGACAAGGAATCACCCGCCGTCCACGCCACGCATATCCTGTTCGCCTCCGCCGCGAGCGTCCTGCTGCACTTGCCTTCCCCGTATTCCGCCGAAGAGTTTTATCCGCTTGCGGCGCATCTGCCCGAAGGCCTGCGCCTGTTCGCCAGCTACGTGATGGCGCACGCCTTGTATCTGCGTGGCGAATACGGCCGCAGTCTGGGCATGGCGGAAAATGCCCTGATCATGAAACAGGGGAGTTATCCCATCTCGGAGCTGTTCCTGCACCTGTCGGCTTCCATGGCCTGCATGAGCCTCAAAGACGTCGACACCGCAAAGGCACACTTCGGAGCCGCTTGGAACATCGCGCGTCCCGACGGCCTTATCGAGCTCATTGGCGAGCATCACGGCCTTTTACAGGGGCTTATCGAGGCATGCCTAAAAACGCAATACCCTGACGACTTCGCGCGCATCATCGAGATCACGTATCGCTTCAGCTACGGCTGGCGGCGCATCCACAACCCCGATTCGGGCGAGGACGTGGCCGACGATCTAACGACCACGGAATTCACCATGGCCATGCTCGCCTGCCGTGGGTGGACCAACGCCGAAATCGCACGCCATATGGGAGTATCGCCGGGCACCGTCAAAAACCGCCTATCCGGCGTATACGCAAAGCTTGGCATCGGCACACGCGCCGAGCTGGTCGCGCATATGTTACGTTAGCGACCGGACTGCCAAGCGCATCGAACGCGTTCCGGAACCCGGCGCTCCGCTCGATCAATTTGGACATTTTGACCCTTGAACGGCACTACCGCCACGGGGCGCCTTCTCGCAAAATTGGATTATTTCCACCGATACTTGCGGGATGGGAGCCCAAGATGCTTGATCGCCGTTCGTTACTTGTCGCCGGAGCGTCCTCGTTAGCGAGCATTATGTTGCTGCGCGTGCCGGGAAGCGCAAACGCCTTCATATTGCCGTTCGCACCCACCGAAGCCCATGCCGACGAAAAAGACCCCTTCAGGGTGCTCGTTCTCTCGCGCACCATGTTCGGTGTGGTCGTGGTCGATGTCGCCAACAAGAATACGCCCATCGCAGGTGCCAAGGTCACGCTCACATCGCGCTATGCCGTAGGCAAGCAGCTCTCCGCCACGACCGATGACGAAGGCACGGCCATCTTTGAGGTCGCGCCGCTTTCGGAAGGCTACGTGGACGAGGCAACGCTTCTCGACGCGTACGACTTTAACGGCGGCATCTCCATTAGCATGGCGGGCTACCGTGATGTCGAGATTCCCCTTGCGCGTATCCAGGGCGGCACCGCCATAACCGCGCCCACGCGTCCGCTTTCCGACGGCGAGCCGTACTTCCGCCAGCTCACATTCGACGAATGGGACATCCAGTACGCTGAAGCCACGTTCATGACATTGCCGAAGGACGACACGGCAAACGAGCAGCCCGATACGCACGCCTTTACCGTGCAGGCACATCTGCCACAGGATGGACAGGCAACGCTGCGCATCAACAAAGTGACGCCTGCCGCGGGCAGCTCACCCGAAACCTTCACGCAGATTGGCCAAGTCAAGGCCAGCGCATCGGGCACGGATAATCTGGCAACGTTCACGCTTGAAGACACGTTCCTCGATGCAGCTTCGGGCCTTCTGGAGGAAGGATGCAAGTTGCGCTTTGTCCTCGACTACCAGGGCAAAACCTACACGCTCTCATCCCCTATGGCCGTTGTTACCGCGCCGGCGGCAAAGGCGGAATCCGGATCGACCACTATCGTCCCCACTACCATGGACCAAGAGATCACTCCGTTTGATTTCCCAGCGGCGTTTCCCGGCATCGGCGGCAATAAGTTCACCTGCTGGATGCCCTCGTTCCCCATTTTGTTCGATTTCTCGTTTGCCGGGTACGTGCTGTTTGGCGGAGGATACAAACCAGCCAGCTACATGAACGATTCGGGCAACCCTGATCCGGAATACTGGAAGAAGTCACCGCGCGAGTCGGGCGCCAAGCAAGCAAACCGCTACCTCGACGAGATGGAGGGGAAGTGGAATCAGTACAAAAGCATGAGTGCCGGTTCGGGCACCGATCCAAGAAACACCAAGCTCCTTCGCCACCATTGCACGCCGCTGTTCACGATGGATATCGCCACACAGTTGTACGGCTCGCTCGCCTACGATTGGGTGGGCAAAACCTGGGGTAACAACAACGACCCCGCATACGGCAATATTAAGGCCCTCTTCCAGGTAAGAACCGACCTCAATTGGACCGAGCAGTTTACCCTAGGACCGGTGCCGTTTTTCCTAAACGTCAACCCCTGGGTGCTGGCGAAGCTGGCGCTCGCCGTGGGTGCCCACACGCACGGCAGCGGCGCGGCGTTTTTTAAAAACATTTCGCTCGACTATTCAAACACCTCGGGCTCGTTCACCATCCAGATCGGGCTCGCCGTCACCTTTGGCGCCGGCGTTGCAGGCGTCGCTTCGTCTGCCGTGCGCGGCGCCGCATCCCTCACGCTGTTCATTGGGTACGAGAAGGCAGATGGACACCAGCTTCCGCGACTGCGCGTAGGTGCAGACGTCGATGTCGATGTGATACTCCAGTTCGTAATGTTCAAATGGACCACCAAGGCTTGGTCGGGGTCATGGCCCACACTCCTCGATTCGTGGAATATGTCGGTGAACAATGGCAACCAGTATGTGCTCCAGCGCTCTGAGCTCGCATTGGGTGGAGATACGCCTTACACGTTGGATGCCCGCTTCGGCACGCCCGGCAATATCGAGGCGGGCGGCGTGCCGCAATTAATCGCATCGGCCACCATCGTCACCAACGCCGAGCTGCTCGCACGCGCCGAGGTTAAGGCCACTGCTGTAAACGTCGCGTCTGTCGTGCGCGATTGGGATCAAGCGGTCACGCGCATTGAGCTCGAGGCAGATGCAGAAAGCGACGACACGGGGCAGATCGAGCATTTCGTCCACGCACTGATAGAGAACGACGAAAACGCCGCGCCGATGTATAAGTACACCTATATCGAGCAGGCGAAGGACGCCGCTGCGGACCCCAACGCCAATTCTGCTGGTGTATCGGAGGACGAGCGTGGCGGCATCAAGCCCTCGAGCGACAACGTGCTGTTTGCTGGCGTGCTCAGCGAAGCCCACATGAAGCTAACGGTGATTGCCGGCGTGGAGTGCTTGTTCCGTATCGCCTCGGTGCGCTACGGCGACAATGGCCGCTCGCGCCTGGTGGTGCACACAAAGGCAAACGGCACGTGGTCTGCCCCCATGCCTGTGGACTTTCCCCTTGGGTTTGGCGAGGGCGACGTGGAGCGCGACGGCATATTCGATTACGACTTCGACGTAGTGGAATATACGGACGGAAGAGAAAACCAGGACGCTTACGTGCTGCTGGTCTCGGGCGAGCGCCCTGACGGCGACAACACCCTTTTCGATACGGCAAGCACAGCCGGCATACTGTCCGTTGTGCGCCTGCGCATAAGCAACGACGGAGTTCGCGTGATGTCGCACACGTCGTGGCGCAGCATCTCGCGCGGCCGCCTTCAGGAGGATGGCTACCATTGCCTGCAGTGCCCGCGTATCACGGTGGGCAAGACGCTGGTCGACGGGCGCCTGTCGGGTGCCTATCTCCACCGCCGCGGAACCACCGCAGAAAAGGCGCTCGGCAGTGAGGCTGAGGTTGCGCTGGAGTGCTTTACCCTGTGGTCGGACGTTTCGGGCGATAGCCTGACGTTCCGTCAAGTTCTCCGCTTTCCGCAAGCACCGTCGAGCATCGAGCTGGGTGCGCCCGAGAATATCAACGGCAAAATGGTGGTGCCCGTTGCATACGAGACCACAGACGGTTGTGGCTGCGCGTCGTACGCCGTGATCGGCCAGTCCATCGCGGGTTGGGGCGTTATGTCGCCAGATGCCACAGTACCCCACGCGGTGCCGTGGCCGCAGCACACGGGCTTTTTGGCAACCGTCAACGAGCAACTGCAGCATATTACTTGGACGCGAGGCGCATCGGCATTTGCAACGCAGCCCGTGGGCGCCGCAGGCTGTGGCCCGGCATCGTTTAGCGTAAGCAACAACGGCAGGTGCGTGCTCTATGTAGAGAACACCGATGGCAAGGTGGGACAAACCTACGACGAAGAAGGCAACCCAGTAGCAGTGACGGGCAAGCACTTCCGCATCTTCGCCAGCACCTTGGCAGGCGATCTGTTCACAGAGCCGTTCGCGATGTGCGAGCTGGACCATCCCGTCGATCAGATAACGACATTTTTGACGTCGGGAGGCATGCTCTCCGCGCTCGCCACGCACATTGTGAGCGCGGAAAAGAGCGAGGCAGAGCTGCACGGCATCGAAGTGCCCTTGGTGGCGTGTGCCACTCCGACGGGCGCGGTCGCTACCTCGGGCGCGGTGGTGCCCGGAGCGGCAGGCGAATCCTTCATGGTCACGGTGCGAAACGACGGCAACACCTTGCTGACCGCCGGAACGATCGATCTGTACCGAGAGGGCTCCAGCCAGCCGTTCTCCAGCGCATCCATCGGATTCGGAGTGAGCGCACGCATGGCTTCGATCTACGATCCAGAGCTTGCCGAGGACGATTCGGACAACGATATGGCACGCGTGAAATATGCACTCGAGACGCTGGGCGCACGTTTTGCAACGCACCCGCTGGTAGCCGACAACGGCAACGCCGTGCTGGCACCGGGTTGCACGGCACAGTTCCGCATGAGCTTCGCTATCCCGGAGAGCTGGAGCGACGAGGTGGGCAAACGCGTCACGCTCTACGCAATGGCGCGTGACCTGGTGGCGCTCGATCCCGTAACGCTCGAGGAAATTCGACCGGGCGCAAACTCGGCGCTGGGTGCCGTACTGCACGAGCTTCATGTGTCCGACGCGGCATGCGAACGCTCAGAAGTTCAGGTCGGCGTATGCGACAGCGCGGATACGACAGGACTTCACGACGCCCCGATGACGGTCGACGGCGATAGCGGCACGAGTGGAGATGGCTCCGGCGGAAGCAGCTCCGGTGGCGGCAGTGGATCTGGCAGCGGCAAGGATCACGGCAATAACAAGCGCTCCGGAAAAGCGGGCGCGCTTGCGGGCACGGGCGATCTCAACGCTCCCCTTACGGCAGCCGCAGCAGCACTCGCCGCAGCTGGTGCCGGCCTTGTCGCCTACAGCACCCGCCGCACGGCGCTCGAGCGTAGCGGCAGCGATGAAGCCGAGTCGGATACGCCCCACTAACCCCCGGATAACGCAGCCCGGCCCCATTGTCTGGACGCTATCTAGATTGGAAAACTCGCGGCCGACACTTGGATTTCGCGATGCGCCAATACCGAAAGCAAGCATCAGCCGAGAAGTGCGCCAACCCAGAAATGTTGCGCAACAACATTGGTTCTCCGGGCGATAAGATTTGCACGTCAGGAAAAACCAGACGAAGGGAGAACAAAATGTTCTGTCCCAACTGCGGGGTCAGAAACCCCGACGAGGCAAAGTTCTGCTTCGGTTGTGGAAAGCCACTCCCCGCTCAAGGGGGGGGACAACGCCAGAACCCGTAACGACCTCTGGCGCACCGGGCGCTAAGCCCGCAGGCAAGCTCGGAAAC
>UMLB01069377.1_pt1 | contig 16830 bp, 20 predicted proteins | sample 1966481 | NCBI WGS metagenome assembly UMLB01 (sample SAMEA4836192, study PRJEB28245) | human gut metagenome | biome: gut microbiome; material: fecal sample | place: Denmark | collected 2008 | reverse complement strand
CATACCAGCCAGTGTATATGGATTTGTTCTTTTGTTTGCCGGACTTATGACAGGAATGATCAAGCTGGACATGGTGAAAGATGCAGCGAAATTCTTAATAGAGATTATGCCGCTCATGTTTATTCCGGCAGGAGTAGGATTGATCTGTTCCTGGGATGTGCTTAGACCGATATTGATACCTATTGCAGTGATTACGGTAGTAACTACAGTCGTTGTCATGGCATCCGCAGGCAGAGTGACACAGTGGGTAATACGAATGGAAAAGAGGAATAAAGAATGAATGAGGTAATGGGAAATTCCCTGTTTTTTGGAGTTATGATCAGTGTGGCTGCCTATGAGATGGGCGTTCTGCTGAAGAGAAAATTCAAGCTGGCAATTTTTAATCCGCTGCTGATTGCCATTGCAGTGATCATTGTGATTCTGGCAATTACAGGTGTCGAATATGATACATATAATGATGGAGCCAAATATCTGAGCTATCTGTTGACTCCGGCTACTGTCTGCCTGGCAGTGCCTCTTTATGAGCAGTTGGAGATATTAAAGAAGAATCTAAAGGCAATCCTTGCGGGCATCCTTGCCGGTGCACTTACCAGCGTGACCAGCGTTCTGATTCTGGCAGTATTCTTTGGACTTACCCATGAACAGTATGTCACATTGTTGCCAAAGTCCATTACCACAGCCATTGGAATGGGCGTATCCGAAGAACTGGGAGGAATCGTGACAATCACAGTTGCCGTTATCATCATTACGGGAGTTCTTGGAAACATGTTCGCAGAAGCTGTATGCAAGATATTCCGCATTGAGGAACCTATTGCAAAGGGCATAGGCATCGGTTCTGCCTCCCATGCCATCGGAACTGCCAAGGCAATGGAGCTTGGAGATATTGAAGGTGCAATGAGCAGCCTGTCAATCGCTGTATCAGGATTAATCACAGTAATGCTGGCAAGCGTGTATGCACAGTTCCTGTAAATGTTATTTTATAATTATTACGACACAAAGGCGCATGCAATTCCTGCATGCGCCTTCTTTGAGGATAGATATAATAACCAATGAGAATTTACTCAGTTATCATCGTAGAGGAATCAGTTTCACTAATAATCTCATTCGTGGAACCGTTAATATACCGGACAGTGGTTTTAGCATCTTCCGGTGACACGCCGGCAGCAATCTGCTGTTCATTGCCTGCTGTGTAGAATGACATGACTAACATGGATTCATATGTATTCATGACATCAGACTCCAGGGTGATTGTAAACAGTGTGTAATCAGATGTTACTTCAATAGAAGTAATGTCAGGATAATATTCTTTATCATCCAGAATAGTCTGAATGCTGTCAGCTAAGGCATTACCACTATCTGCTTCAACAGATGTGATTTCTTCTGAAGGTGCTGCGCCTTTGGAAGAATTACAACCTGTCATTAAAATTAATCGTATCTTTTCCATCATATTGTCATACTAACATATCAATATCAAATTGTCCATACAAAACAATAAAATAATAAATTATACCATATATTGCATATTTCGTATTTGCTGTAAGAAAAATATGTACTAGAAAATCCGATAAGGAATGCCATTTGTTATTCTAAGGGAAAGGAAGGTATATATATGGATTATAGAATACGTATGCGTAATTTGCGGGAGGATAGTGATAAAACTCAGCAGGAAATTGCGACAATCCTTGAAACATCACAGACTATGTATGCAAGATATGAGCGAGGAGCCAATGAAATGCCTATCAGACATTTGATTCGTCTTGCACAGTATTATAATGTTTCAACAGATTATTTCCTTGGTCTTACAAAGGAAAAGACTCCATTTCCAAAAAAATAAAAAATTCAAAAAATGACGCATGTGGTTTTCTGAATTTAAGAAGTAAACATATTTACTATAAAGAAAGAAGAATAAAATAGGCAGAATCGCAGTTGCAGTGTTGTCAGCGGTTCTTATTTTAGTACTTTCTGTTGGATTGGCTGTAGTCATATTATACAAGTCGGGTGAGATGGAACTTAAAGCAGCAGCCTCAACAACAGCACCGGTCATAGAAAGAAGTGCACAGGAGACTCAGCAGCAGAAGAAGGCACTGGAAAGTATTGTGCAATGGCAGGATGACTGGGTGGCTTATGAAGGCAAGGTATATGAGTACAATGAAAACACAATCAATATACTGCTTCTGGGTATTGACCAGTCGGGCAGTTCAAGCAGTTCCAGCTCATCCAGCAGCAGTTCTGCAAGCACAACAACAGCTAAGCAATGTCTTTATCTAATGCAAAGTATATATACGGAAAAATATTAAAAGAAAGAGAATCAATGCCAGCAATTTCAATCAGCGAGAGTCAAGAAGTGAAAAAACAATTTAAATTTGTAGGAATAAGATGTACTAATATGAATTTTAAAATTACAACATATGAGGATTTCAAAATGGCTAGAGCATTAATTTTAAATGGGGTAAATGGATAGATAATAAAATAGAAAAGGAATGAATATACATAGTAAAATCGGACTTTTTGTGATAATATAATATCATAAAGTTCGGTTTTTATTTATCTGAACAAGAACAAAAGTTCCGAACATATGTATTGACTTCGTACAAAATATATAGTATTATACCTATTGAATGGTATTATACGAATAACATTTGAAGCATATAAGATGGAGTGGTACATATGGGGGAAAAGGATCTGACAGAGAATTACCTGGAGGCATACAATGATGTTTTTGCTGACATTATAAATGTATTGTTGTGTGATGGTAAACAGGTCATTCTGCAGGAGCATCTGGAAGCGGATGGGAACAAGACTATTTATAAAGCTGATAAGAAAGTTCATGAGCAGGAGAGGGACATAGCCAAGTTCTGGAAATACGGGTATATCAAGATAGCGTTGCTTGGACTGGAGAACCAGACGGATGCGCACCCATACATGCCACTTAGAATGATAGGATATGATGGAGCAGCTTACCGAAGCCAGATACTTAAAGAACATGAGAATGAAGAGAAATATCCGGTGATTTCCATTGTACTGTATTTTGGAATGGAACATTGGGATAAGCCGAGAAGTTTAAGGGAATGTTTTAAGAACATTCCTAAGGAATTAAGTCAGTATGTGAATGATTATAAGATACATGTATTTGAGATAGCATATTTATTGCCTGAACAGGTGGCAATGTTTCAGAGCGATTTCAGGATAGTGGCAGACTATTTTGTACAGATGAGAACGAATAAGGAATATAATCCCAGCCAGGAAGTCATGAAGCATGTGGATGCAGTATTGAAACTCATGAGTGTCCTGACTCAGGATGACAGGTTTGAAGAGATGCAGAATGGTGCAAAGGGAGAGGTGAAGACGATGTGCGAGGTATTGGATAATGCAATCAGTAAAGGAAGAGCCGAGGGCATTCAAGCCATGGTAGAGTCCTGCCAGGAACTGGGTGTATCCGCAGAAGCAGTAAAGATGCAGCTTGTTAAGAAGTTTTCCATGACAGAGCAGGAAGCACAGCAGAAACTGGAATTATACTGGAAATGATTTAAGCTGCAATATATTGAGTCTATTCCATATAGGATGCAGTAGAAATGTTCTGAAGAGATTTCGCAAGTAATATAAGGAATGTTATACATATAAGGCAGCGGCTATAAATGCTGCCTTATATCATTTACAATATAGTGATGTGTATCTATAGAGATTTTTTCAAAGTCTCAATTTGTGCTCGAAGTCTTGCAATTTCGTCAGCCTGTCTGGCTAAAGCAGAATCCTTTTCAGCAATGATATCTGCCTGATCCTTCAGCATCCGTTGGTCACGCTTCTGGCGGCGGATAAAATCTTCACGGTTCTCCATCTGACGGCGCATTTCACGGTCAGAGTATAGTTCGTACATGGTGTTAGCGGCTTCTGTAAGATATTTATTATTTGCTGCGATCATCTTAACATCCTCCCAAGTAGCAGCTTTAAAAAGCTTCGCCCAATTGTCCAATCCCCAGTGCTTATCTTCGCTGGAAGCATTATTTATCTGCTTTAAGTCTAACACATGAATTGCAAATTTGCTACTGTAAACATGGTGGGTTTCTGTATCCATCATAAGGTTTTTAGAATAGAAGCTGGGGTTTTCAGGGAAAGGCGTGAAATCCAGAATCCCAATCTGGATTGCTGGCAGAGTAGCGCAGTAGTCATCGCCCTTGTTGAGGTTGTTAAATAATCTGCATAGGTAATTGAGAGAGCGCTCTGACCAGTCATGGTAATTAACTACCTGCATCTCCAGGTTAACCTGACGGTAGCCAACTACAATATGCTCTGAGTTGTGGGAAGAGTGAGACAACGGATATTGTCATGAACGTAGCAGGCGCAATAATAGGATATGGGATTTATCGTCTGAACAGGTGGCAATGTTTCAGAGTGATTTCAGGCTAGTAGCAGACTATTTTATACAGATGAGAACGAATAAGGAATATGATCCCAGTCGAGAAGCTATGAAGCATATAGATGTAGTATTGAAACTCATGAGTATCCAGACTAAGTATGACAGAGCTACGGAATAAATAAGATATTTCCCCAGACTTGATAATTTTTTATCAAATTATATTGTAATCTGGAATAAAATAGATTAAAATAAGAAGGTGAATGAGAAAAAAATAACAATGTTTATGTTATATATGCATAGGAGGTATTATCATGTCCAAAGAGATTAAGTGCATTGGTGTGTTGACAAGTGGTGGAGATGCACCGGGTATGAATGCAGCAATCCGTGCAGTTGTTAGAAAAGCAATTTCTAATGGCGTTACGGTAAAGGGTATTAAGAGAGGTTACGCAGGTCTTTTAAATGAAGAGATCGTTGACATGCAGAAGCAGAACGTTTCTGATATTATTCAGCGTGGTGGTACAATTCTTGGTACAGCTCGTTGTCTGGAATTCAAGGAGCCGGATGTACAGGCTCATGCAGCAGACATCTGTAGAAAGCACGGTATTGATGGCTTGGTAGTAATTGGTGGCGATGGTTCTTATCGTGGTGCGCAGGCACTTGCAAGAAATGGAATCAATACCATTGGTCTTCCTGGTACAATCGACCTTGATATTGCATGTACAGAATATACCATTGGATTTGATACAGCAATCAACACAGCGATGGAAGCCATTGATAAGGTAAGAGATACCTCTTCATCCCATGAGAGATGTTCTATCATCGAAGTTATGGGACGTAACGCAGGTTACATTGCTCTGTGGACAGGCGTAGCAAATGGTGCAGAGGATATCCTTCTTCCTGAGAAATATGATTATAACGAGCAGGAACTGATTAACAATATCATTGCCAGCAGAAAACGTGGTAAGACTCACCATATCATTGTAAATGCAGAGGGTATTGGACATTCCACATCTATGGCTAAGAGAATTGAAGCAGCTACAGGTATTGAGACTCGTGCAACAATTCTTGGCTACTTACAGCGTGGCGGCAGCCCTACATGTAAAGACCGTTTCTATGCTTCTATCATGGGTGCATATGCAGCAGATATTTTGTGTGCAGGTAAGTCCAACCGTGTTGTAGCATACAAACATGGCGAATTTGTGGACTTCGACATTGAAGAAGCATTGAACATGGAGAAGACAATTAACGAATATCAGTACGATATCTGCAGAAAGTTATCCAGATAATCTGGTTTAATAAATAAAATGCAATGATACAATCCGAAGATAAGATTCTTATTTTCGGATTGTTTTTGTTAGGGTGGATTGCTATAATGAGCCTAGTACACCGTATAAAGGAGATAACAGGGAGTTGAAAAAACAAAATAAAAACAAAATTAAACGTTCAACTACCAGACTGGTTGCGTTAGGATTTGCTTTGATTATAATGATTGGTACAATGCTGTTGAGTCTGCCAATTTCCGTGCGCTCAGGGCAACCCAATATCATGAATGCACTTTTTACAGCGACTTCAGCGACTTGTGTGACAGGGCTGATCGTAGCAGACACATATCAGAACTGGACTACGTTTGGAATTATCGTGATTTTCACGTTGATTCAGATAGGCGGACTGGGATTTATGACGATAGGTGTCTATATCTCTATTATCCTGAAGAAGAAGATAGGCTTAAAACAGCGTGAGAATCTGCAGGAAAGTGTGAATTCCATGGAGATAGCAGGGGTGGTAAGACTTGCACGGAAGATTGTGCAGGGAACTTTTTTAATAGAAGGAATCGGAGCACTGCTGTTATCGACTAGGTTTATTCCACGATTCGGATTACAGCGTGGAATTGCTTTTTCTATTTTTCATGCAGTGTCTGCTTTTTGCAATGCAGGATTTGACCTGATGGGATATGAAGAGGCTTATGCGTCATTGGTGTCCTTTGAAGGAGATGTTCTGGTCAATATGGTGGTCATGTTCCTGATTCTGACCGGAGGTATCGGCTTTATTGTATGGGATGACCTGATGCGTAACAAATGGCATTTTAAGAAATATCTGCTTCATACGAAGATTGTTTTAACGTTTACAATCGGGTTGACGGTCATTGCAACGATTGTTTTTCTGGTTCTTGAGAGTCATGGAGTACTGGCTGGATTAACTCCGGTGGAAAAAGCATTGGGTGCAGCCTTTTGCTCTGTAACACCAAGAACGGCAGGGTTTAATACCACAGATGTGGCAGGACTTTCTAATGCAGGGAAAATGCTGACGATATTGCTGATGTTTATAGGCGGAAGCCCAGGCTCTACAGCAGGTGGTGCCAAGACGACAACGATTGTGGTATTGCTTCTGTATGCTGTGGCAATGATACGAAATCACGAAGATATCAATCTGTTTGGAAGACGACTGACAGATGATGTGGTAAAGAAGGCAAATGCAGTTGTAGTGACGAATTTTATGCTGGCTGCGCTGGCAGCGGTCATCATTATGGCGATGCAGCCTTTTGATATGGCAGATGTGCTGTTGGAAGTATTCTCAGCAATCAACACAGTAGGAATGAGTACGGGTATAACCAGAGATTTGAACACCGTGTCACGGTTGATTCTGATTGTATTAATGTATTGTGGGCGATTGGGAAGTTTGTCTTTTGCACTGGTATTTGCCCAGAAAAACACATCAGATACCATCAGGCTTCCGCAGGAAAAGATTATAGTAGGATAGGAGAACGCAATGAAATCAATATTGATTATTGGGATGGGATGTTTTGGTCATCATCTGGCGAAGAACTTTCTGGAAAATGGACATGACGTCATGATTATAGATGAGAATGAAGAAGCTATTGAGGATATGGTGCCATATTCTACCAGCTCCAAGATTGGTGACTGCACCAAGGAAGAAGTATTAAAGACAATAGGTGTGAGGAATTTTGATGCTGTATTTGTCTGCATAGGTACGAATTTCCAGAGTAGTCTGGAGATTACCAGTCTGGTAAAGGAACTGGGGGCTAAGCGGGTCATCAGTAAAGTGACCAGGGATATTCAGGCGAAGTTTCTGCTGCGCAATGGGGCGGATGAGGTAATCTATCCGGATAAGGACATTGCAGAGAAATGGGCAGAGCGTTATAGCCTGGATAATATATTTGACTATATTGATCTCCCTGGACCTTATGGAATCTATGAGATCAGCCCTTTGCAGGAATGGGTAGGCAAGAGCATCAGAGAGTCTAACATTGCTGCAAAATACAAGGTGTCCATTCTGGGTATCCGAAGGAGTGGGGATGAGGAGATGAATATCATGCCTTCAGCGGATTATGTGATTCAGGATAAAGAACATCTCATGGTCATGGCGCACAATGATGTGGCTGCGAGGCTTTTGGATACAAGGAAAAAGCATAGGAAATAAGTATAAGAAATAAACACAGGGAGATTAGAATGATAACAAGCGCTTCAAATCAGAAAATGAAGAATTTAATGGCATTATGCCAGAAATCCAAGGAGCGGCGCGCACAACAGTCTTTTATTGTAGAGGGATCTAAGATGTTTCTGGAAGCGCCACAGGCGTGGATTAAGGAAGTCTATGTATCAGAGAGCTTCTGGGCAAAGTGCAGCTTTAAGGATTGCCTCAAGACGACAGGCTATGAGATAGTATCTGATGATGTATTTAAAAGAGTTGCAGATACCAGAACGCCACAAGGAATCCTGAGTGTATTAAAGACACCTCACTATGAACTGGAACAGCTGCTGACGCAAAAGGCACCACTTCTGGTTATATTGGAGGATCTGCAGGACCCGGGCCATCTTGGTACGATTCTGAGAGCGGCAGAGGGCGCGGGAGTAGATGGTGTCATTATGACAAAAGACACGGTAGATATCTTTAACCCCAAGGTAATCAGAGCCACGATGGGATCAATCTACAGAATGCCTTTTTATCAGACAACGGATCTGAAGAACACAATCTACACGTTGAAAAATAAAGGAATCCAGGTCTATGCAGCACATCTTGAGGACAGTGTATGTTATGATGAGGCAGACTATCGTGTTGGAACAGCATTTCTTATTGGTAATGAAGGAAACGGATTGAAGAGAGAGACAGCAGATGCGGCAACGAGATATATTAAGATTCCCATGTTAGGACAGGTGGAATCACTTAATGCGGCAATGGCAACCTCTATATTGATGTATGAGGCAGCCAGACAAAGGCGAGAAAGGCATGGTTATTAAAATGAAGATTGGTTTTATAGGTTTGGGAAATATGGCGAATGCCATGATCGGTGGAATTCTTGCAAAAGGATTGTATACAAAAGATGAGCTAATCGGTTCTTCTAAAACGGAAGCGACTGCTGAACGTATACATGAGAAATACGGTATTAAAACATGCACGGATAATGCGGCGATTGCCAAAGAGGCAGATGCTGTTGTATTGGCAGTAAAGCCTGTCTTCTTCCCGGAAGTGATTGCGGAAATTAAGGAGTTTGTAACAAATGACACACTTGTCATTTCTATTGCGGCAGGTAAAAGTCTTGACTGGATTGAGCAGGAATTCGGTAAGGCAATCCGTCTGGTAAGATGTATGCCGAATGTACCTGCGCTTGTTGGAGAAGCATGTACCGGTGTATGCATTAATAATACAGTCACAAAAGAAGATGAGAAGCTTGCTCTTGAATTGATGGAGAGCTTCGGCAAGGCAAGTTTGATACCGGAGAGACTGATGGATGCGGTAATTGGTGTCAGTGGCAGTTCACCGGCGTATGTATTCATGTTCATAGAAGCTATGGCAGATGCGGCAGTCCAGGCGGGAATGCCAAGAAGCCAGGCATATGAATTCGCAGCACAGTCCGTAATGGGAAGTGCAAAGATGGTTCTTGAGACCGGCAAGCACCCGGCAGAACTCAAAGATATGGTATGCTCTCCTGCGGGAACTACTATCGAAGCGGTGAAAGTTCTGGAAGAGAAAGGATTTCGTGCAGCTGTTATGGATGCCATGGAATCCTGCGTCAACAAATCAAAATCCATGTAATTTTTTGTAAAAAGTGCATAGAAAAGACAGACAAAGAGTCCGTTCACTTGACAAGTGGTGGACTCTTTGCTATTATATAAAATCGTAATGATGTTAACAAAAACGTAACATTTGTTATAAGATTGTATTAAGAACGAAAAGACTTTGAAAAATTGGAGAAAACTATGGAAACAAATCTTAGAAAATGGAGTTCCATGCTATATGTACTGTGTCTGGCAATGGTAATGACAATGATGCCTATTACTACAGATGCTGCTGAGACACGGGATTTGGTAGTGACAACATCTACTAAGAAGCAACAGGATACTTCAATAGAGCAGTTGAATGCAGGAGCTGCCGTTCTGGTAGATGTGGATGTGGCAATGAATGATGCAGAGCTTACCACATTGGTCAGAAAGCAGACCTCAGATATTGCTCCGATCCATGCAATGGATGAGAAGGACACGGAATCTACACTTGTTATGGCAAAAGTTAATCAGTATGTTAATATACGTAAAGAGCCGAACCAGGATTCTGAGAAAGTCGGAGTATTATACAAGGATTGCGGTGGCGACATTCTGCAGCGCCAGGACAGCTGGACCAAGATTCAGTCCGGCGATGTGACAGGATGGGTCAGCGATGATTACCTGTATTTTGGAGAAGAAGCACAAAAGGAAGCAAAAGAAGTCGGTATTCTGACAGCCTATTCAGAGACAGAGACACTTCGTGTCAGAAAAGAAGCAAGCTTGGATTCAGGAGTGCTTGGATTACTGGCTATGGGAGAAGCTGTAGAAGCAATAGAGGAAGACGGTGACTGGGTAAGCATCAATTATGAAGGTGAGACCGGTTATGTGGCTGCTGAATATGTGAAGGTAGAGTTTGATCTGGATACAGCAGAGTCTGTAGAAGCAATCCAGGCAAGAGAGGCAGCGGAGAAGGAAGCAGCCAGAGCGCAGGCAGCAGCAGAGAGAGAAGCAACACGTAAGCAGCAGAAGGAAGCAGTTCTGACATCCGCATCTGAGTTGAATATCCTTGCAGCCCTTGTACAATGTGAAGCAGGTGGAGAGAGCTATGAGGGACAGCTTGCAGTGGCATCTGTTGTTATGAACCGTGTCAGATGTGGGGCATATCCTAATACGATTACAGATGTAATCTATGCATCAGGTCAGTTCTCGCCGGCTAACTCAACGAAGATGAGCAATCTGGCATTGAGTGGTAATATCAAAGCCAGCTGTCTTCAGGCAGCACAGGAAGCAATCAACGGCAACTGCAATATCGGAGATGCACTGCATTTCAGAAGAGCAGGGAACAAAGATGGCATTATTATTGGAAATCATGTATTCTGGTAATTCAGATTTAAAGTGCAGATATTTACATCTGCACTTTTTGTTATGGGAGTCCTGTGCGGACTCTTTGTTTTTCTTGCCCAGATACATAAAACGTAGTACAATGGAGCTATTCTGAATAGTTACCAACATTTGAAGGAGGAGAAGTTATGGATTTAAAAGGACGTCATTTTTTAACACTTAAAGATTATACACCGGAAGAGATTGTATATCTTTTGGATTTGGCTGCTTCCTACAAGGAGAAGAAGAAGAAGGGAATCCCTCATGATACACTTCGTGGTAAGAACGTAGCACTTATTTTTGAAAAGACAAGTACAAGAACCAGATGCTCCTTTGAAGTGGCAGCACATGATCTGGGAATGGGAACAACTTATCTTGACCCTACAGGATCTCAGATTGGTAAGAAAGAAAGTATTGCCGATACAGCAAGAGTATTGGGAAGAATGTATGAAGGTATTGAATATAGAGGTTTTGAACAGACTATCGTAGAGGAACTGGCAAAATATGCAGGTGTACCTGTATGGAATGGTCTGACCAATGAATATCACCCTACACAGATGTTAGCAGATATGCTTACGATCAGAGAGCATTTTGGTACACTCAAGGGAATTAAACTGACTTATATGGGAGACGCCCGCTACAATATGGGTAATTCCCTGATGATTGCATGCTCCAAGTTAGGCATGCATTTTACTGCATGTACAGCGAAAGAATATTTCCCGGCTGCAGAGCTTGTAGCACAGTGCCAGGAATATGCCAAGGAATCAGGTGCTACCATTACACTTACAGAGGATGTGGATGCAGGTACTAAGAATGTGGATGTTATTTACACAGATGTATGGGTATCTATGGGTGAGCCTGAGGAAGTATGGGCAGAACGTATCAAAGTCCTTTCCCCTTATAAGGTTACAAGCGATGTAATGCGCAATGCCGGAGAAAAGGCAATCTTCCTGCATTGTCTGCCTGCTTTCCATGATCTGAAGACCAAGATCGGTAAGGAACAGGGAGAAAAGTATGGATTTACAGATCTGGAAGTAACAGATGAAGTATTTGAATCTGCACAGTCTCTTGTCTTTGATGAGGCAGAGAACCGTATGCATACCATTAAAGCTGTCATGGCAGCTACTCTGGGGGCATAAGATATATGAACAAGGAAGAGATTGTCCGTCTTTTGAAAGAGAAGGATGATTATGTCAGCGGACAGGAATTATGTGAGTATTTTGGCGTATCCAGAACTGCTGTGTGGAAGGCAATCAAACAGCTGGAAAAGGATGGATATCAGATCGAAGCAGTCAATAATAAAGGATATCGTCTGATGGAAAGTGATGATATGATGTCTGCAATTGAGATCAGCGCCAATATAGATACAAAATGGGTAGCAAGAAATCTCGTTTACCATAAAGAGACAGGTTCCACCAATCTGGATGTAAAGGCACTGGCAGAAGAAGGCAAACCAGAGGGTACTCTGGTAGTGGCTGACATGCAGACAACAGGAAGAGGCAGAAGAGGCAGAGCCTGGATATCTCCTTCAGGAGAAGCCATTTATATGTCTTTGCTGCTTCGACCGGACTGCAACCCAGATAAGGCATCTGCATTGACGCTGGTCATGGCACTGGCAGTTGTGGAGGCACTGGAAGAGATTGACCCTGACGGCTGTGGTATCAAGTGGCCCAATGATGTTGTAATGAACGGGAAAAAGGTATGCGGCATTCTGACAGAGATGAGTGCCGAGCTGGATGCAATACATTATGTTGTAGTGGGTGTGGGCATCAATGTGAACCAGCCGTCTTTTGAGGGAGAGCTGGCTGACAGAGCAACTTCACTTTATATGGAGCTTGGACGTAAAGTGAACCGCTCCAGATTCATAGCAAGAGTCATGCATTATTTTGAACAGGAATATGAGATATTCCAGAAGACATATGACTTGTCAGGGCTGGTAGATACGTATAATAAATATCTATTGAACAGAGAAAAGAAAGTGCGAGTACTTGATCCTAAGGGTGAGTACGAAGGAATCGCCCGCAGTATCAATGAGAAGGGCGAACTTCTGGTTGAGAAAGAGGATGGAGAGATTGTTGCCGTGTATGCCGGTGAAGTATCAGTCAGAGGCATATATGGATATGTATAATTAGGAAAAGGCTGGTAAACAATGGAAAATCAGGATAAGCGAGTTGTGCTTTGTGGTGCAAACGCATATGAACAGAAATATTATTTTAATGAGCAGTTTAAGGGAATCCCTCAATCAATACAGGATGAACTGCATATTATCTGTGTACTTTTTACAGAAGAGGTAGGCGGTGTATTCACAATTGTATTTGAAGAAGATGGAAGTGTAAGCTTTGACACCGAAGCATATGAAGATGACATTCTTTATGACGAGATCAGTAGTGGTCTGTTAGTGAAGGAAATCAAGGTGCAGAGACAGGAGCTTTTGGAATCCCTGAGTCTGTATTACCGTGTATTTGTCCTTCATGAAAGTGTAGGCGATGCTCTGGATGCAGAAGAGGATGATAACTGACAGAAAGGATAAAAATATGTTATTAGTAGTCGATGTAGGTAATACGAACATAACCTTTGGTGTGTATCGTGATAAGGAACTGGTGACGACATTCAGACTGATGAGTAAGACTCCGCGTACTTCAGATGAATATGGAGTACTGATCACGGAACTGTTGAGCAAGAATCATCTGGCAATTGATCAGATTGAAGGAATCGCAGTGGCAAGCGTGGTTCCCAATATCATGCATTCTCTCATTGGAGGAATCAAACGTTATGTAAACCAGAACGTTCTCATTATCGGTGCGGGAGTTAAGACAGGTATCCGCATTACTTCTGAGAATCCAAAGGAGATTGGACCAGACAGAATCGTGGATGTTGTTGCTGCCTATGAGCTTTATGGTGGACCGGTTCTGGTGCTGGATTTTGGTACAGCGACTACGTATGATCTGGTAACAGGGGATGGCTGTTTCTCAGTTGGTATTACAGCTCCCGGCATTCGTATCTGTGCCAAGGCACTTTGGGAAGATACGGCGAAATTACCTGAAATCGAGATTAAGAAGCCGGATACCATACTGGCAAGAGAGACAATAACCAGTATGCAGGCAGGACTGGTGTTTGGACAGATCGGACAGACAGAATACATCATCCGCAGAGTTAAACAGGAGTCCGGTTATGATAACCTTAAAGTAGTGGCAACAGGTGGACTGGGACGCATTATCGCAGAGGAGACAGATCTGATTCAGGAGTACAACAATTCCCTGACACTGGAAGGTCTTCGCATTATATATGAGAAAAATAAAAGGAATAACTAAGCATGAAACTTACAATAGGTGACGTTACCCTGGAGAATAATGTCATATTAGCACCTATGGCAGGAGTAACGGATCTGCCTTTCAGACTGTTATGCAAGGAACAGGGAGCCGGGCTTTTGTGTATGGAAATGGTCAGTGCCAAGGCTGTGCACTATAATAATAAGAACACAGAAGCGCTTCTGGAGATTCATCCGGAGGAAAAGCCTGTGTCCTTGCAATTATTTGGTTCAGAGCCGGATATTATGGCAGAGACAGCAGCCAGAATAGAAGAAAGACCTTTTGCCATTCTGGATGTCAACATGGGATGTCCGGTGCCTAAAGTCGTAAATAACCATGAAGGCAGCGCCCTGATGAAAGACCCACAACTGGCTGGACAGATCATACATGCGCTGGTGCAGGCAATCCACAAACCTGTAACCGTCAAAATCCGCAAAGGATTTGATGATGCCCATGTAAATGCAGTGGAAATGGCTAAGATCGCAGAAGCAAACGGAGCTGCGGCGATAGCAGTACATGGAAGAACCAGAGAGCAGTATTATTCTGGAAAAGCCGACTGGGACATCATAAGACAGGTAAAAGAAGCAGTGTCCATACCTGTGATAGGAAACGGAGACGTTGTGGATGCACTTTCTGCTAAGAAAATGATGGATGAGACCGGATGTGATGGCATTATGGTAGGCAGAGCATGTCAGGGCAATCCGTGGATATTCAGAGAGATTACACAGTATCTGGATACAGGAGTGATACCACCAAGACCCGGCATGGATGAAGTGAGAGACACCATATTGGAGCATGCCAGACTACAGTTGAAGTATAAGGGTGAGTATATTGGAATCCGGGAAATGCGAAAGCACGTAGCATGGTATACCAAAGGATATCCCAATTCAGCCAGACTGCGTGATATGGTAAACGAAATGGAGACCTTCGAACAGCTGGAAGAGGGCATAAACAGAATCTTTCAGGCTCGCTGAAATCTTGACACCGACAGTAAAAAAGGCTATACTTAGGTGTCTTATGAATATGAACACAATAGAGATTATATATAGAAGAAAGGGTATAGGACCATGGAAGCAAAGAAAAACTTATTAACACGTGAAGGTTTAAAGAAATATGAAGATGAGCTGCATGAACTCAAGGTCATCAGAAGAAAAGAAGTAGCACAGAAGATTAAGGAAGCAAGAGAGCAGGGCGACTTATCAGAGAACGCAGAATATGATGCAGCCAAAGACGAGCAGCGTGATATCGAAGCAAGAATCGAAGAGCTGGAGAAGATCTTAAAGAACGTAGAAGTTGTAGATATGGAAGATGACAGCGAGAACCTGGAGAAGGTAAGCTTTGGTCTTGCTGTTAAAGTAAAAGACAATGAATTCGGCGATGAGATGGAATTCAAGATCGTTGGTGCTACAGAGGCTAACAGCTTAAAGGGCAAGATTTCTAACGAGTCTCCACTTGGTAAAGCTCTCATTGGCGCTAAGAAGGGTGATATTGTATCTGTTGAAGCACCAGCAGGTGTGATCGAATACACTATCTTGGATATTTACAAGCCAGAAGCATAGAAGAAGCTACACACAGAGTTTCGCTTATACTGCGGAAAGTGTGAAATACAGATACACGCTCTCAGCATAGATGAAAGGAGTATTGGGAAAAGTGTCACAGGAACAGAATCAAACACAGAAGAACCAGGAACAGGATGTTAACCAGCTTCTCAAGGTAAGAAGAGAGAAACTTGCAGCATTACAGGCAGCAGGCAAAGACCCGTTCCAGATTACAAAATATGATCAGACACATCATACAAGTGATGCAAAAGAATTATATACAGCTCATGAAACAGAACTTCTTGCAGGAAGAAAGCAGCCAAGCGTGGAAGGGTTAGATGAGCAGCAGGCAAAAGAAGTATTGAACGAGGACTACAATGAAAGACGTGCTATCATGGATGCAAGCCCTATTAATGTATCTATAGCAGGTCGTATGATGTTCAAGCGCGTTATGGGTAAAGCTTCTTTCTGTAATATCAAGGATCTGAAAGGAACTATTCAGGTCTATGTAGCAAAAGATGCTATCGGTGAAGAAGCATATGCAGATTTCAAGAAGTCTGATATCGGTGATATCTTCGGTGTGAAGGGATATGTATTCCGTACAAAGACAGGTGAGATCTCCATTCATGCTGTAGAAATGACACTGTTATCCAAGAGCTTACAGATTCTTCCTGAGAAGTTCCATGGACTGACAGATACAGATACCCGTTATCGTCAAAGATATGTAGATCTCATCATGAATGATGAGAGTAAGGAAGTATTTATCAAGCGTTCCAAGATCTTAAAGGAAATCCGTAACTTCCTTGCAGGCAGAGACTTCATGGAGGTTGAAACACCTACTCTGGTATCTAATGCCGGTGGTGCAGCAGCAAGACCTTTTGAAACACACTATAATGCTTTGAATGAAGATGTGAAGCTTCGTATCTCTCTGGAATTATATCTTAAGAGACTGATCGTTGGTGGTTTGGAGAGAGTATACGAGATTGGTCGTGTATACCGTAATGAAGGTGTTGATACACGTCATAACCCTGAATTTACACTGATGGAGTTATATCAGGCATATACAGATTATGAAGGCATGATGGATCTGACAGAGAGCATGTTCCGTTATCTGGCAGAGACAGTATGTGGTTCTACTAAGATTTCCTACAATGGTGTAGAGATTGACCTTGGCAAGCCATTTGAGCGTCTGACTATGATCGATGCCATTAAGAAATATGCAGGTGTTGATTTTGATGCAGTTGCTACAGATG
>UMLB01026294.1_pt1 | contig 17271 bp, 10 predicted proteins | sample 1966481 | NCBI WGS metagenome assembly UMLB01 (sample SAMEA4836192, study PRJEB28245) | human gut metagenome | biome: gut microbiome; material: fecal sample | place: Denmark | collected 2008 | reverse complement strand
GAGACAGCAGAGCATCCGGGACTTATGCCGGAAGATGAATATGATCTTGCGGGATTCGCAGTTGGTGTTTGCGATAAGAAAGATATGATCACAGGAGAGAATCTTGCAGCCGGAGATGTTCTGATCGGAATGGCTTCTACAGGTGTTCACAGCAACGGATTTTCACTTGTAAGAAAAGTATTTGATATTACAAAAGAATCTTTAGATACTTATTATGATGATCTTGGAACTACTCTTGGAGAGGCACTTCTTGCTCCGACAAGAATCTATGTAAAAGCACTTAAAAGCATCAAAAATGCAGGTGTTACAGTAAAAGCATGCAGCCATATCACAGGTGGCGGATTCTATGAGAACATTCCGCGTATGCTCAAAGAAGGAACTCATGCAGTTGTAGAAAAAGACAGCTACCCGATTCCACCAATCTTTGCAAAACTTGCAAAAGAGGGCGAAATCGAAGAGCAGATGATGTACAACACATTCAACATGGGACTTGGAATGGTTCTCGCTGTTGATCCGGCAGACGTTAATAAGACAATGGATGCAATTCGTGAAGCAGGAGATCAGCCATATGTAGTCGGCAAGATTGAGGCTGGCGAAAAGGGAGTGACTTTATGTTAAGAGTCTTAAGTATGGTGTCAGGAGGCGGAACAAACCTTCAGGCAATCATCGACAGCGTAAAGAATGGAATGATCACGAACACAGAACTTGTGGGCGTGATCAGCAATAATAAGAATGCCTATGCACTGACACGTGCCAAAGAAAATGGAATCGATGCGAAATGCATTTCTCCGAAGGACTACGAGTCAAGAGAAGTGTTCAATCAGGAACTTTTAAAGGCTGTAGATGCATATGAGCCGGATCTGATTGTACTGGCAGGTTACCTTGTGGTAATCCCGCCGGAGATGATCAAGAAGTATAAGAACCGGATCATCAACATTCATCCATCTCTGATTCCATCTTTCTGTGGAACAGGTTATTATGGATTGAAAGTACATGAGGCAGCTTTGAAGCGCGGTGTGAAAGTAGTTGGTGCAACAGTACATTTCGTAGATGAAGGAACTGATACAGGCCCGATCATCTTGCAGAAGGCTGTAGAAGTACACAATGGAGATACCCCGGAAGTGCTTCAGCGCAGAGTGATGGAACAGGCTGAATGGAAGATCCTTCCACATGCAATCGATCTGATCGCGAACGGAAAGGTTGAAGTAGAAGGACATCGTACAATCGTTACCGAGTAAGGAGGCAGAGACTATGAACGTATTGATCGTAGGAAGCGGCGGAAGAGAGCATGCAATCGCAGCAAGCGTGGCAAAGAGCCCAAGAGCAGACAAAATCTTTTGTGCTCCGGGAAATGCAGGAATCGCTGAGTATGCGCAGTGTGTACCGATCGGCGCTATGGAATTTGATAAATTAAGAGATTTCGCAAAAGAGAATGCAATTGATCTTTGTATCGTAGGAATGGATGATCCGCTGGTAGGCGGTCTTGTAGATGTTCTTGAAGAAGCAGGAATCCGCACATTTGGACCGAAGAAGAATGCAGCGATTCTTGAGGGATCTAAAGCATTTTCCAAAGACCTAATGAAGAAATATAACATTCCGACAGCAGCTTATGAGAATTTTACAGATCCAAAAGCAGCAGTTGCTTATCTTGAGACAGCGAAGTTCCCGATTGTTTTGAAAGCAGACGGACTTGCACTCGGAAAAGGTGTTCTGATCTGTAAGGATTTGGAAGAAGCAAAAGCAGGCGTGAAGGAGATCATGCTGGACAAGAAGTTTGGTACAGCCGGAAATGAGATGGTCATTGAGGAATTCATGACAGGTCGCGAGGTTTCCGTACTTTCTTTTGTTGATGGAAAGACAATCAAGACAATGACAAGTGCGCAGGATCATAAGCGTGCCGGAGACGGAGATACAGGACTTAATACAGGTGGTATGGGAACATTTTCTCCAAGCCCGTTCTATACAAAAGAAGTAGAAGAATTCTGTGAGAAATATGTTTACCAGGCAACGGTAGACGCAATGGCAGCAGAAGGACGTCCGTTTAAAGGAGTTATCTTCTTTGGATTGATGCTGACAGAAGACGGACCGAAGGTTCTTGAATACAACGCTCGTTTCGGAGATCCGGAAGCTCAGGTTGTACTTCCTCGTATGAAGAATGATATCCTTGAAGTTATGGAAGCATGTATCGACGGAACACTGGATCAGGTTGATCTTCAGTTTGAAGACAATGCAGCAGTCTGTGTCGTACTCGCATCCGAAGGATATCCGGTAAGCTACGAGAAAGGCTTCCCAATCACAGGACTGGAAGAGTTCAAGAAGCACGAAGGGTATTACTGCTTCCATGCAGGAACAAAATTCGACGGAGATCAGATCGTGACAAACGGCGGACGTGTTCTTGGCGTGACAGCGAAGGGAAAAGATCTGAAAGAAGCCCGTGCGAATGCATATGCAGCAACAGAGTGGGTAAACTTTAAGAATAAATACATGAGACATGATATCGGTAAGGCAATCGATGAAGCGTAAATAAAGGGGCGCAGACCTGGTTGCAATAAGATAAAACGATATAAGAAGTAAGGAAGGAAACCGGCAGGGAGGAAAAATCCAAACTGTCGGTTTCTTTGTGATTTTATCACAGAAAAATAAAAATATGTGCTATACTAGGGTTGTAACAAAGGAAAAAGGTAACTGTTCAGTTACAGATAAAAGATATAACATTTATAAGGAGGATATAAAGATGGCAGTAGTAAAACTTACAACAGACAATTTTGAGCAGGAAGTGATCCAGGCGCAGCAGCCGGTACTCGTTGATTTTTACGCAGACTGGTGTGGACCATGTAAGATGATGGCTCCAATCGTAGAAGCTCTTTCAGAAGAACTCAGTGATGTAAAGGTATGCCACATCAACATTGATGAGAATATCGACATTGCACAGAAATACAGAGTGATGAGCATTCCGACTTTCATCGCATTTAAAGGTGGTGAAGAGAGCGGAAGACAGATTGGTGCGATTCCTAAGACAGCACTGGTTGACCTTGTGAAATAAATTTGCGATAATAGAAGAAAGGAAAAACCCAGACGGGCTGCCGGGCACAGAGAAGGCTGAGAGATATGGCTCATTCCTGTGAACGACAGCCTGTCTTTTGCTTAGATATTAAGAAGAAAGGCGGGAGTCAGAGCATGTCATTGCAGTTTATTTTCGGGAATTCCGGAAGCGGAAAGTCCCATTATTTATATCAGCAGATTGTTGAGGAGTCAATCCGTCATCCGGAGAAGAATTATCTTGTTCTGGTTCCGGAGCAGTTTACAATGCAGACGCAGAAGGACCTGTGTATGGCACATCCGCGTGGCGGTATTATGAATATTGATATCTTAAGTTTTGGACGTCTGGCTCACCGTGTTTTTGAAGAGACAGGAAAGGAAAGACAGCCGATCCTTGATGATGAGGGTAAGAATCTGGTGCTACGTAAGATTGCAGGAAATTACGAAGATGAGCTGACCGTTCTTAAGGGAAATCTTAAGAAGCAGGGATATATCAGCGAAGTGAAGTCCGTGATATCAGAATTCACACAGTATGGAATTGATTTTGAACAGCTTGATTCTTTCATGGAAGGACTGAATCCGGAAAGTTATCTGTATTATAAGTTAAAGGATATCCGTAAAGTATATGAAGGATTTGAGGATTATCTGCGTGATAAATATATCACAAAAGAAGAATTACTTGATGTGTTGAGTCAGACTGTACCGGAAGCGAAAATGCTTAAAGACAGCGTGATCGCAATGGATGGATTTACCGGATTTACACCGGTGCAGAACCGGCTGATCGGGGAACTTCTGAAAGTGTGCGATAAGATTATGTTGACAGTTGAGATCGATCGGAGGGAAGATCCGTTTGTCTATAAGCATCCGTATCAGCTCTTTGCGTTGAGTAAGCAGATGGTTACTTCACTGACGGAAGTGGCGCAGGAAGTGGGAGTGGAGATTGATGAGCCGGTCTGGTTATGCAAGAATCCGTCGTATCGGTTCAAAGAAAATCCGGAGATGGCGTTTTTGGAAGAGGAACTATTTCGTTATTCCAGAAGAAAATACAGTGGAGAGAAGATGCGGTCAATTTCTCTTCATGAAGTTCATACACCACAGGAAGAGGCACAGTATGTGGCAGAGGAGATCCGGCGTCTGGTGAGAGAAGAAGGGTACAGATATCGGGAAATCGCAGTGATTGCTTCGGATCTGAGTACTTATGCAGATGCTTTGGAAAAAGCATGTGATCGATATGAAATCCCGGTCTTTATGGATCATAAGAAAAGTATTTTATTAAATTCTTTTGTAGAGTATTTAAGAAGCTTGCTGGTGATGGTAGAACAGAACTATACTTACGAAAGCGTTTTTCGTTATCTGCGGACCAGCCTGTGTGGGTTTACAAGAGATGAAGTAGACCGTCTGGAAAATTACTGTCTTGCGCTGGATCTGAAAGGATTCAAGAAATGGGATCAGGTCTGGGTGAGAAAGACACCGATGACGACAAAGGAAGAACTGGAAGAACTGAACCATCTGCGCATGCGCTTTGTGGAAAAACTGACACCGCTGCATACAGTCCTGAAGAAGAGAAAAAAGACGGTAAAAGAGATCACACTTGCAGTTTATGAATATCTGGTTCAGGAGAAGATCCAGGAGCAGCTTGCAGAATTGGAGCAGAAATTCCAGGAAGATGGAGAACTGGCACTGGCGAAGGAATATGCACAGATTTATCGTATTGTTCTGGAATTATTCGATAAATTCGTTGAACTTCTGGGGGAGGAAGAGATTCCTTTGAAGGAATACTGTGAACTTTTAGATGCAGGACTTGAAGAGGCGAAAGTAGGTGTGATCCCTCCAAGTCTGGATCAGGTTGTGATCGGAGATATGGAGAGAACACGTATCAAAAATATCTGCGCATTATTTTTTGTCGGAGCAAATGATACACTCCTTCCGGGAAATGCAGGGGCAAGAGGTCTGCTTTCCGAGCGAGACAGAAAACAGTTTCAGGAGAAGAAAATGAATCTTTCTCCGGGACCGAAGGAGAAGTTATATATTCAGAAATTTTATCTCTATATGAATCTGACGAAACCGTCAGAACTTCTGTATCTGTCCTGGGCAAAAGTATCCGGGGAAGGAAAAGCACTTCGTCCGGCGTATCTGATCCAGGATCTGATGCGTCTGTTCCCGGTACTTGTTCCGGTAGAGGAAGACAGAAAGGGACTGCTTGATCATGAGATGATGAGAAAGAGCGGACTCTTGCAGATTGCAGAAGGTTTAAGAGAGAGGGAGCATGGACTGGATGATTCCTGGAAAGAACTGTACAGATGGTTTGTAAAGGATGAACAGAGTCAGGAAACTCTGAAGCAGATGATAGAAGCCGGTTTCTATCGAAAGGATGAACCGAGCCTTGGAAGCAGAGTGGCAAAAGAGCTCTTTTTGGATCCGAAGCGTGTCAGTGTAACAAGACTGGAACGTTTTGCTTCCTGTGCATATGCACATTTCCTGAATTACGGACTCCGCCTGTCAGAACGGGAGAAATATGGGTTCGAAGCAATGGATCTGGGAAATATTGCACATCAGGCACTGGAACGATTTGCACACAAGGTAGAAGAGGAAGGTCTGGACTGGGTTACAATGCCGGAAGAGAAGCGGGAGCAGCTGATTGATGAAAGTGTAGAAGAAAGTATTCTGGATTATGGAAATACAGTTCTATTTTCATCTGCACGTAATGAGTATATGATCCACAGAATCAAGCAATTGATCAACCGGTCCGTCTGGGCACTGACACAGCAGATGGCGGCAGGCGATTTTGTGCCGAGCGGGTGTGAATTTAAGTTCGGAAGCGGAAAGATTGACAGAATTGACACATGTGAAGATGAAAATGCAGTCTATGTGAAGGTAACAGATTATAAAACCGGAAGGAAAGCATTTGATATCACAGCATTCTATCACGGTTTGCAGATGCAGCTTCCGGTTTATCTGAATGCGGCACTGGAGATCGAACGGCAGAAACATCCGGAGAAAGAAGTACTTCCGGCCGGTATTTTTTATTACAGGATCCAGGATCCGATTGTGAAGAAAGAAGAGACAAAAACGGAAGTTGAGCAAAGTATTCTAAAAGAGCTGAAGCTGGATGGACTGATCAATGCAGATGAAAATGTAGTTGAGCATCTGGAGCGGAATCTGAGTGGAACTTCAACATTCTATCCGCTGCGGATGAATAAGAACAGAACGCTCGGTTCGGCATCAAAAGCTTTATCAAAGGAGAACTTTGATACGGTTCTTGCGTACACGAAAGAGAAAGAAAAAGAGCTGAAGGACGTGATGTATCAGGGAGAGGTTGCGGCACTTCCGTATGTACTTGATGAGATGACAGGCTGTGATTACTGTGGGTGCAGGGATATCTGCGGATTTGACCAGAGGATTGAAGGCTGTGAGTACAGAAGATTAAGAAAATATACCTTGGAAGAAGCGTTGAATTCTATGAAAGAGCGTCTTGGTATTTTGGAAGAGAAAGGGGAGGCAGGAGAATGAGCGTAAAATGGACAGAAGAACAACAGAAAGTAATCGACTTGCGTGACCGCAACATTCTCGTATCTGCAGCAGCAGGTTCCGGAAAGACAGCGGTACTTGTTGAACGGATTATTTCCAGGATAACAGATGAAAATGATCCCGCGGATGTAGACCGTCTCCTGGTTGTGACTTATACAGAAGCAGCGGCGGCAGAGATGAAAGAACGAATCGGTGCAGCAATTGAAAAGAAGCTGGAAGAGCAGCCGGGAAATGTGAATCTGGAGCAGCAGTCCACATTGATCCACAATGCGTCAATCATGACAATCCACAGTTTCTGCCTGTCGGTGATCCGGGATCATTTTCATGTGATTGGAATTGATCCGGCCTTTCGCATTGCAGAAGAAGGAGAATTGCGTCTTCTGATGCAGGATGTCTTAGAAGAGCTGATCGAGAATTTCTATGCAGAGGGATCCGAGGCATTTTTAAACTTTGTTGACCAGTATGGAACAGGAAGAAATGATCAGAAGATCGAGGAACTTATCCTCCAGCTTTACGAATATTCTAGAAGTTATCCACAGCCGGAAAAGTGGTTGAAGGAATGTGTGGATAATTATGAGATCGATCCGGAGAAGATGGAAGAAGCAGATGTCGTGCAAGAAGCAAAGGCAAGAGTAAGGCAGAATCTCACAGATGTGAAAGGGTTTATTCAACAGGCAATAGAAGTATGCGAACTTCCGGCCGGTCCGTATATGTATGGTGAAATGTTAGATTCTGATCTGCTACAGATTGAGCAATTGGAAAAAGCAGAGACATTTTGTCAGCAAGAGCAGATCATCAGTGATTTTACATGGAAACGTTTGTCAGGAAAGAAAGATCCGACAGTCGATCCGGAGCTGAAAGAGAAAGCGCAGGGGCTTAGAAAACAGGCCAAGAAACTGATAGAAGATCTGAAAGCAAACTATTTCTACGCGCCTGTTGATGAGTGGATCAGGGATATGCAAGAGGCACAGACAGCAATGAAGATGTTAGTTCTGCTGGTACAGGCTTTTGCAGAGGCATTTTCGGAGAAAAAGAGACAGAGAAATCTGTTGGACTTCAGTGATATGGAACAGTTTGCACTTCGGATTCTGACGGAAGAAAAGGAAGGGAAACTGGTTCCGTCAGCAGTGGCACAGGAGTATCAGGAACGCTTTGAAGAAGTTATGATCGATGAGTATCAGGATAGTAACCTGGTGCAGGAAACAATTCTGACGAGTGTGTCAAGAGAGTCGGCAGGACAGAATAATCTTTTTATGGTTGGAGATGTAAAACAGAGTATTTACCGATTCCGCTTGTCGCGCCCGGAACTCTTTATGGGAAAATATAACAGCTACAGTACGCGGGAGAGCAGCAGGCAGAGAATTGATCTTGACAGGAACTTCCGAAGCAGAGGAGAAGTACTTGACAGTACAAATTATATTTTCAGGAAACTGATGCGGAAGGAATTCGGGGAAATTATCTATGATGATAAGGCGGCACTGCATTTGGGAGCCTCTTTTCCTGAATTACCGGATGAAAATGTGTTTACGGATCAGACGGAACTGCTTCTTTATAATCAGACGGGGCTTCGGAGCAGTGAAGCGAGAGAAGAAGAGGCGCGGATGATCGCACAGAGAATGAAAGAACTTCTAAACACGGGTGTTGTGCTTGATAAGGAGACAGGAGAATACCGCCCGGTTCATTATCGGGATATGGTGATTCTGACGAGAAGTTTACAGGGGTGGGCAGAAGTTTTTGCGTCCATACTGGCCGAGGAGGGGATTCCGGCATACTCTGTGAGCAGAGAAGGATATTTCGAGACGTATGAGGTCAGTGTTCTTCTGGATTATCTGAAAGTTCTTGATAATGCAAGACAGGATCTGCCATTGACAGCAGTCTTGACTTCACCGTTTGCCGGTCTGACGGCAGCAGAGTTGTCAGTGATACGTCTTGCATATCCGAATCAATTGTTTTACGAGGCAGTGGAAGGATTTTGCAGCCTGAGTTCGGAAGAAATTCCGGAAACTGTGGACAAAAAGCAGGCAATACAGGTACAGGAAAAATTGAGGAAGTTTTTCAAGGTATTGGATCATTTCAGGGAAATTCTTCCGTATACGGCAATCCATGACCTTCTTGCGGAAATAATTGATAAAACCGGCTATGGGTTATTTATCAGTGCGATGCCAGGGGGCGCACAGAGACAGGCTAATGTAGAAATGCTTGTTGAGAAAGCAAGAGCATTTGAAGGGACGAGTTATAAAGGTCTGTTTAATTTCGTACGCTATATCGAGCAACTGAAAAAATATGATGTTGATTATGGCGAAGCAAGTATCATAGACGAACAGGATGACACAGTCCGTATTATGAGTATTCATAAAAGTAAAGGTCTGGAGTTTCCAATCGTTTTTGTAGCCGGAACAGGAAAGCAATTCAATACACAGGATCTGAAAGGAAGTATTGTGATCCATCCGAGAAACGGAGTTGGAATTGACGTTGTAGATCTTGAGATGAGGACAAAGGCACCGACTTTTTTGAAGAAAATGATCCAGGAGAAGACAAAGCTTGAGAATCTTGCAGAAGAACTCCGTGTGCTTTATGTAGCGATGACAAGAGCGAAAGAAAAGCTGATTCTGACAGGAAGTCTGAAAATGGGAGAAGACGGTCTGGAGCCTTATGTGAATCATATGACAGACAGGGAATCTTCATTGAGCCTTTATCAGTTAGAAGGCGCAAACCGTTATCTGGACTGGATTCTTCCGGCACTTCTTCAGGAAGAAGATCTCAAGAGAGAAGATGGTTTGTGTGGAATTCTCAAAACAGAAAGTGAAGAGGTGCAGCAATTGCCGATTAAAGTCCGGATTTTTGATGCAGGAGAGATGGATTTTACAGAAGATGCACAGCGACAGGCAGAAGTGATCGCAAGAGAAGTGCTTGAACACTGGGATACAACGAAGGTTTATCTTCCGGGAGCGGAAGAAAAGCTGGAACAACAGATGAATTTCCTGTATCCATATAAAGAAGAAGGAAAAATGAAGCTGAAATTTACAGTTTCAGAGTTGAAGAAGCGTGAGTCTTTGCAGGAAGAAGCAGGAGAAGAATTGATTCAGGAGCCGGAAATTGTGCCACTGCTTCCGCATTTCATGGAAGAACAGAAAGAAGGACTGACAGGAGCTTCAAGGGGAAGTGCTTATCATAAATTTCTCGAGCTTCATGATTTTTCAAAAGAGTATACAGAGGAACTTCTGAAAGAAGAAATCGAACTGTTCTATCAGGCAGGGAGACTGTCAAAAGAGATGGCAGACTGTATCCGTACGAAAGATATTCTTGCGTTTTTAAATAGCGAGAGTGGAAGACGAATGACACAAGCAGCAGGAAATGGAAAGCTTCGGAAGGAACAGCCATTTGTTCTCGGAGTAGCTGCATCAGAAATCTATCCGGAGATTTATCAGGACATTCAGAAGAGAAGTCAGGAAGCGGATGAAAATCGAAAGGAAGAGACCATTCTCATCCAGGGAATTATTGATGTCTGGTTCGAGGAGGAAGACGGGCTTGTACTACTGGACTATAAGACGGATAGAGTCAGAAATGCATCTCAATTGAAAGAACTGTACCATGCACAGCTTGATTACTATGCCCAGGCGTTGGAGCAACTGTTAGAGAAGCCGGTGAAGGAGAAGATCATCTATTCCTTTGCCTTGAAGGAGGAGATCATCTTATGAAATATTTCTGGTATTATCTGATATTTATCAATTTATTTGCATTTTGTACCTATGGGATTGATAAATGGAAAGCGAAGAAAGGCGCATGGCGGGTTCCGGAGAAAACGCTGTTAATCCTTGCACTGATCGGTGGAAGTGCAGGAGCAATCGCAGGTATGATGTGCTTCCGGCATAAGATACGGAAAGCAAAATTTATGATTACAGTGCCTGTGATCTTTGTTGTGGAGGTAATCTTGCTGATCATCTGGCTTTTGTAAGAAAGAAAAAAGAAAAATGCTCTTTATTGCATCATCAATTTGCACAGTTAAAGTGCTGAAATTATTATCAAAGAAACAAGATTTTACAAAATCTTGTTTCTTTTTTTCAACTTCTTTTCGAATGAAAAAAAATCTGTTAATATAACACATAGGAATACTAGAGTTATTGGTTGCAGAATACTGTGAACAGCATGAAAGCAGCTGGGAAAGGAGTTTGACAAAGATGCCAAAGTTAAATGAAAATTATCAGAATGTAAAAGACAGTTATCTTTTTGCAGAGATCGCAAGAAGAGTAAAAGTATATGAGGAAACACATCCGGAGAAAGCGGCGGATATTATCCGTCTCGGAATCGGTGATGTAACATTGCCATTGACAAAGAGTGTGATCGAGGCACTTCATGAAGCAGTAGATTCTCAGGCAGTATCTGAGACATTCAAAGGATACGGACCGGAGCAGGGATATGCATTTGCACAGGAAGCAATCGCAGATTATTACGCACGCAATGGCGTAGAAGTAAAAGCTACAGATATCTTTATTTCAGATGGCGCAAAGAGTGATACAGGAAATATTACAGAGCTTTTTGCAAAGGATAACGTGGTTCTCGTTCCGGATCCGGTTTACCCTGTTTATGTAGATACAAATACAATGGATGGAAAGAATATTATCTATATGAACGGAACAAAAGAAAACGATTTCCTTCCAATGCCGGATGAAAATGTAAAGGCAGATATCATTTACCTGTGTTCTCCGAACAACCCGACAGGAGCATGCTATAATAAAGAGCAGTTAGAGGCATGGGTTGCCTATGCACTGAAAAATGATGCGGTGATCCTGTATGATTCCGCATACGAAGCATTTATCACAGATCCTACACTTCCAAGAAGCATCTATGCGATCGAGGGCGCAAAGAAATGTGCGATCGAGTTCTGTTCCCTTTCTAAGACAGCAGGATTCACAGGTACACGTTTCTCCTATACAGTTGTTCCGGAAGAACTTGTGTTTGAGACATCAAATGGCGGAACATTGAGCCTGCACAATATGTGGAACAGAAGACAGTGTACAAAGTTCAACGGAACACCGTATATCATTCAGTATGCCGGAGCTAAGGTATTCACAGAAGAGGGCATGAAAGAGTGTCAGGAGAATATCGGATATTATCGTGAAAATGCGCGTATGATTGCTGAAACACTTGAGAAGAAAGGAATCTCATTTACAGGCGGTGTGAACTCACCATACATCTGGTTCGAGTGCCCGAAGGGAATGGAGTCCTGGGAGTTCTTTGATTATCTCCTTGAAAATGCTCAGGTTGTCGGAACACCGGGAGCAGGATTCGGAGAAAATGGAAAGAATTATTTCCGTCTGACATCCTTTGGAAAACATGAGAAGACAAAAGAAGCAATGGAGCGTTTCAATTCATTATTCTAAGATATAAAATAAACGGATTACATGCGTAACAGAAGAAAGTTATCATAGTGACGGTTTACAGAAGGAAAAGAGAAGCTGAAAACAGCTTCTCTTTTAAAATACAATGTTTTGTTCTAATGTTTTTTCTTACGAAGTACAAACACAGCACCGATAATTACGATAAGAGAACCGCCGGCAATTGCGAGTGGTACGATCGGGTTAGTCATATCTCCTGTCTTAACCGGAGTGGATTTCTTTCCGGTAAGAGTGGTTGAAGAAGTTCCTGAAGTGGTCGGTGTAATCGAAGGTGTTGGTTTTACAGGATCCGACGGTTTTACAGGATTAGATGGTTTCTCAGGGTCGACTGGCTTATCAGGTTCAGATGGATCCACCGGATCAACAGTTTTGCTTGGAGAAGTCATTTTCCATAACTGTGTTCCATAGAAAGGATTCGCAGTACCGATAACCATCCAGTCATCTCCTGTTGCAAAAGTACGAAGTCCGTGATTATAAGGATCACCGAATCCGTTTGTTGTAATGGAGGTGAATGATGCTCCATCTTCTGAAGTATACAGGTCAAATCCACGTTCGGCACTTCCGAGATAGCATAAAACTTTACCAAATGCAATCAGGTTATCCTTTTTTGTAATTGTGATCAGAATATCTAACAGTTCTTTTAATTTATCAGGAAGTTCGGAATCAAATTCTGTATAATAGTCACATATTGCAGAATATTCATCAACAAAGTCCTGTGATCCTTGTTCATCTATAGAAGAAGATAACGGATCCATGTTGAGGAGCAATTCAACTAAGTCTGTTGAAAGCTTACGAGTCAAACTATTTGGTTTAATCGAACCGTTTTCAAGTCCGCTCATCAGAGCATCTAATTGTTCATCAGAAAGTGTGATGGCATTGTCTTCATCCTTTTCTGATGCATATGTTGCAGCCTGAGCAGTGCTGTATCTCTTAGTTGCAGATGCAATCGCATTCTGTACCATTTCATAAGAAGACAAGTTGCTTTCAGACGTATTGCCGTTAACTGTAGCGTTGTCAGCTTCATCTTCAACAGAGCTGCTATCTGGCTGAACTGTATCATCAGAATCTGTGTTATCAGCAGTGAGTGGCTGATTAGGATATTCTGGGAGAGATTTGTTCAATAAGAGCTCAACGAGTACTTTGAGATAGTTGAGCTGGGATTCCCATTCCTCAGGAGTCATATTCAGAAGATCACCGTTTGTGAACTGTCCGATTGGCTCGAGTAAACTACTGCTGTCGAAAGTTCCAAAGTACATCTTGCCATCATACACAGTAGACTGCCAGATATACTGATTCTCATGATGTCCGAATCCTGAACCAAGTCCTGAAATACCTCCATTAGGGAACATTTCTGTTGCATCTCCGACTACCAGTTCCATATTTTCATTCTTGTCCATACGATAGAGACTAACAGACTGTTCAAGGTTCTTAGCAAGGAACTCTACATTTTTATTAAAGACAACGTCTTCAAGAGCAATTTCAATATCCTCGTATTCTCCAATGTAGAGATGATCGTTGTAAACAAGCATATTACATGCACCGGCACGTGTGCGTTCCGGGTCAATACCGAAGGTGTATCTGGCACCATCAGATTTATCACCAACAACAGGTGTCCATGTCCAGGAACCATCAGAGTTCTCGTCGCCGCGGACAATAGCAAAGGACTGCATTGTATGTTCGTCAGGTTTGTTATCCTGTGTTCCGGTACAAAGAGCTACGTACAGGCTACCGTTGAATTCAACCATCTCCCAGATAGAACCACCATAGATACTATCAGTATAATGATAAGCAGGATAATTGAATAAGTCGCTTTTTGTTGCAATCTTTTTGAAAGAAGACTGACCTGCTGATGGATCAGAGGATTTCAGAATATAAGGTCCATCTACACCAACACAGCTTGCGATAAATTCACCATTGAAGACTGCCATTCCACGAATACCTGTGCTGATACCTTCTTTGTATGCAGCTCCGGCTTCTGCTGGAGTAATTCCTGTATATACACAGTTGATCTTATCTGTTTCAGGATCGACACAGTAGATGCTAGGAAGACCGCTTTTTTGTCCTTTCGCACGGACAGAACCGCAGAAATAAAGTTTATCATTAAAGCGGATTGCGTTTCTGAAAAGTGGTCCCTGACCAGTTGTAGATTCAGACATTAAAAGTTTTGTTTCTCCTGTTTTGACATTCACCTTAACAAGAATGCCACCGGAATCTTCATCAAGCGTTCCGTCCGCTTTTTCATGTCCATAGAAAAAAGTACCATTGAACATTGCCTTCAGTGCAGCTGTCATGACCTCCTGGTCAAATTTGTCACCAAGAACAGTGTCCATTAACTGTAAAGTGTTTCCCATTGCTGCATAGCAGGTACCTACATACATCCAGTCACCGTAAGAAGCAGCAGACCAGGCATAACTTTGTCCCTGATCGCCCTGACCTGTAGCACCATTCTCGCCAGTTACGGCAACATTTCCACCGCCCAGGTAATCAACAATACCGTCAGGAGTAGAAACAGGCTTGTCAGGATGTGAGAGCTTTCCAAAAGTATAATCACCTTTTGTGTAAGTAACAGAAGGCTGAAAATCAGAACTGTCTTCTGCTGAAGCAGTCACAGCTGAAAGGCTTGAAATGACAAGTGACAGAGCAACAACAGAGGTTCCAATTCTTTTAAACAGGCTCTTACTCATAATTATTTCCTCCTCTAATTTAATTTTAGATAATAAATCTTATTAATTATAGCATCATAAATTTTTAAAGTAAAGGACAAAATGTCGATTTATTCACAAATATTTCACAATTGTTTCAAGGAATTATCATAATAAGAGTAAAAATATATTTACAATTAAATTACATGTGAGTTTACAATGAGATTTGGATTTGGTAAGATAAAGACGGTATATTTTTTGAAATTTAGAAAGGATGGAACGTTAAAATGAAAATTGGTATTGGTAACGATCACTCCGCACTGGAGCTGAAAGCAGAAATCATAGAATTTCTGAAAGAGAAAGGTCATGAGGTTGTAGATTATGGAACATATACAACAGACAGCTGTGACTATCCGGTATATGGAGAGAAAGTGGCCCGTGCAGTTGTAGCAGGAGAAGTAGAGAAGGGAATCCTGATCTGCGGAACAGGACTTGGAATCTCTCTCGCAGCGAATAAAGTAAAAGGAATCCGCGCATGTGTCTGCAGCGAGCCATTTACAGCGAAGATGTCAAGAGCACATAATGACTGTAATGTACTTGCATTTGGAGCTCGTGTAGTAGGTGGAGAACTTGCAAAGATGATTGTTGATACATGGATCAATACAGAATTCGAAGGCGGCCGTCATCAGCGCAGAGTAGATCTGCTGATGGAGATCGAGGAGAGAAACTAAACAGTTACAAAGATTTCAAGAAAGAGACTTCTGCGTTACATTTTATCAGAGCGCGGAAGTCTTTTAAAAAAGAGGAAGAAAAATGCAGGAATACGATTTATCACAATGGGTTTTATTCTTTTTTCTCTACAGTTTTCTGGGATGGATCTGGGAAAGCTGTTATGTTTCTGTCAGAAAGCACCGTTGGGTGAACCGTGGATTTATGCATGGTCCGATGCTTCCGCTCTATGGTTCCGGAGCAATGGTTGTTCTGATCGTGACGATTCCGGTCAGAGATAACATCCTGCTTGTCTTTCTTATGGGAATGATCGGTGCGACAATCCTGGAGTATTTTACAGGAGTTACGATGGAGCGTTTGTTCCACGTAAGGTACTGGGATTATAGAAACCTGAAATTTAATGTCAGAGGATACATTTGTCCACTGGCAAGCTTGTGCTGGGGAGTATTCTCCATTCTTATGGTAAAGGTCGTACATATTCCATTTGAACATATGGTATTGTTGATTCCGGTTACAATAGCCGATATCCTTGCATTTGTTCTGACAATCGCAGCAGCAGTTGACTTCACACAGTCCTTCAACGAGGCTATGGATATGAAACGTATCCTTGTACAGCTTGAAGCCAGCAAAGAACAGATCCAGAAGATGCAGGAGCGCCTGAAAGATGCTTCTGAGGAAATGCAGGACAGACTGAAAGATGCATCAGAAGGTGTTCAGGAACGGCTGAAACGTGCATCTGAAGGGGTACAGGAGAGGCTTGAGGACAGCTATCTGTTGTATGAAGAGCGTAAAGAGATGAAAGCAGCGGAGAAGCAGACAAGAAAAGAATTGTATCTTGCGAAGATAGAAGAACAGCGTAGAGAACGAAAAGAACAGCTTACACAGCTTTCAGAGAAGGTTGAGGCACTGCTTCGTACTGTCCGACTGGAGAATGAAGCACAAGAGTCTGAATCGAAAGGAAACTGGAGAAAAGAACTTGCCCAGATGCGTTTCAATATATTAAGTGAGAGAAAGAAATTAGGCTCACGTACAGACAGAAATTATGTAAATGCTATGAGACAGCTGAGAAGAAACCCTACAGCAGTATCAGACAAGTTCAAGAATGCGATGGAAGAATTAAAGAAAAATGCCGAGGTGAAATAAATGACAAAGAAACAGCGTGCGCTTGAAGTGATTGAAAGACTGAAGAAAGAGTATCCGGATGCAGGATGCACGCTTGATTATGATCAGGCATGGAAGCTGCTGGTCAGTGTAAGGCTGGCAGCACAGTGTACAGATGCAAGAGTAAATGTAGTCGTGGAAGGTCTTTATGAGAAATATCCAACAGTAGAAGCACTGGCAGAAGCTCCGGTGGAAGATATTGAAGAGATTGTACGTCCTTGTGGTCTTGGAAAGAGTAAGGCGAGAGATATCAGTGCCTGTATGAAGATGCTTCGGGATGAATATGGTGGAAAGGTTCCTGATGATTTTGATGCTTTATTAAAACTTCCGGGAGTCGGAAGAAAGAGCGCGAATCTGATCATGGGAGATGTGTTTGGAAAGCCGGCAATTGTGACAGATACACATTGTATCCGCCTGACAAACCGGATCGGTCTGGTAGATGGAATCAAAGAGCCGAAGAAGGTGGAGATGGCATTGTGGAAGATTATCCCGCCAGAAGAAGGGAGTGACCTTTGCCATCGTCTTGTTTATCATGGAAGAGAGATATGTACTGCAAGAACGAAACCGTATTGCGACAGATGCTGTTTGGCAGATGTTTGTAAAAAGGTCGGAGTATAGTAAAAAGATCAGGGTATAACAGTCAAAATAAAAAGTCTGTGAAAAGAATCTTAAGAGTAGATAGATTCTTTCACAGACTTTCTTTCTATCAGTCTAAGCTAACTCAATAGCACCTGTTCCGCCGGCACAAGCATAGTAAGCTTTCTTATCCTCAGGTG
>UMLB01026045.1_pt1 | contig 17329 bp, 10 predicted proteins | sample 1966481 | NCBI WGS metagenome assembly UMLB01 (sample SAMEA4836192, study PRJEB28245) | human gut metagenome | biome: gut microbiome; material: fecal sample | place: Denmark | collected 2008 | reverse complement strand
CTCAGCCAACCGCACGCGCTCTTGAGCAGCCAGAAGAAGCTGTTCGTTCTCTTCAGGCGTACGCTTGCGCTCATCCACATAGGCGTTTTCATCACCCTGGGTCGCAGAATTCTCCTTTGCCTTCGTCTCTGCTTCGAGGGTAGCGGCGTCCTTCTCTTTCGTTGTGACCGACTCGAGCAGATTCACAAGCTCTTCCGCAACTGCCAGATTAGCGCGGCGCTTATCCTCGGCGGCGAGCAAGGTCCAAGGCGCCTCATCGAAGTCGGTCGATTCAAGGAGCTGATCATAGAGCTTGTAGATAGCTGGATAGTCGAGCATCTGGCGCAGATCGCGATCGGAAACACGCCAGCTGGTGGCCGGGTCGTTGTAGAGCTTCAGCAAACGTTCGCGCTGCGTCTTCTCGGTGATGTGGAAGAAGAACTTCACCACGATATAACCGTCATCGACCAGCTGGCGTTCGAATGCCTTGATCTCTTCGACAGCAGCATCCACCGTCTGGCGTGCACGTTTCTTCACGCGCTTGCGTTTCTTATTCGAGTTGATGTGCATCTCGTTGAACACGTGGTCGATGAGCGCCGAATACCAGCCTCGGTCAAAGATAGTGATGGCATCTCGCGGACCAAGCGCCTTCCAAAACTGCTGCATCGTGGGATAGTAGCCCGTTGCACCGAAGTCGCTCGAGCGCGTACGCTCTGCTTCGGCTGGATCGAAATCTTCGGTGACATGGACCGAAACGCCACGCGCATCGAGATGGTAGATAAGATCGGAGATACGGCTTCCTTTGCCAGCCCCTTTCCATCCTTCAAAGAGCACGACCACTCCCGTGCCCGCCTTCTTGGCTTCTTGCTGAAGCACCACCAAGCGATCGACGAGCGCATCGTGGTAGGGCTTGTATTCTTCTTTGGAAAGCTTTGGTTGGTTGGTTACGATCGACTCGAGCATTGCCACTGGTAGTCCCCCTTGATCCCGGTGTGCATAGGCGCTGTGCAACTTTTGAGTGAAGCACTCGTGCATTGCGCTGATTTCTATCGCTTGAACTAGGATAATACTTTTTCTTACTGAATGCTCCTTGCCTTGTGAACTTATGAAAGATTCGCATGCATTCTAGGAAAAGACCGCCCAAAAGAGCATCTTCCTCGCGTACTATAGCCCTATCGATGGACACAAGGAGGCCTTCTATGAGTCGCTACGCAGTGATCGATTTCGGTTCAAACACGATCAGACTCTGCATCTATGCACTGCCCGACGTCCCGTCCGATTCTCTTACGAAGAAAGACATCACCGTTCTTCTCAACTACAAAGAGATGGCGGGCATCTCTTCTTATGTCAAGAATGGGAAGTTGAGCGAGAAAGGCATCAAGAAAGCTTCGCGCATCTTGCGTGAGCAGATCGAGCGCGCCTCCTATTTCTCCCCGGATGTAGTGCGCGTCTTCGCGACTGCGGTGCTTCGCAACGCAAAGAACAGCGAAAGCGCCCAGCAGGCGATCGAGAAGAACTGCGGAGTTCCCATCACGCTGCTCACGAACGAAGAAGAGGCGCTGCTCGGCTTTGCAGGTGCGAGCCTCGATGGAAGCATCGAAACGGCAACTTTGGTCGATATCGGCGGTGGTTCGACCGAGCTTACCGCGCTCTCCAAAGGAAAGCTTCAGGCAGCAACGAGCCTCCCGCTCGGTTCGCTTTCCTCATTCACGCAATACGTCTCGGGGATCTTGCCAAGCACGAGCGAAATGACAGCGATCGCAGAGGCGTTCGACGCGCTCTATGCCGATCTTCCGGAAACGGTCTTCGAACACAAAGAACTGGTCGGTATAGGAGGCGCGATCCGCAGCGCTGCAAAGGTGTATGGCGATGTGTTCCGCGAAGGGAAACGCTCTTCTGAATTGCTCCCCGAACAACTTGACGGGATCCTTGCCGCCTATTCTCGCGATCCAGATGCCTTCATGATCAAAGCGCTCCAAACCATCCCTGATCGCATCCATACGTTCATTCCAGGATGTGTGATCATCGCCCGCGTGTTCGCGCTCACCGGAGCACATAGGCTCAGGATCGCCAAACATGGCGTGCGCGAAGGCTTCTTGATCGAGCGTATCCTTGGAAATGTTGCCTGATTATTACTTAATAATGTTGCTTCGCTCTTCATAAGTATTGGTACAATCATTTTGGACAGTTTCGCGCGTTCACCTCATGGTGAATAAACGCGTCTTTACCATGAACCGTCTTGAAGGGGCAATGAAACGATTATGGTGGCTAAAAAACAGCAGACTCACGACAACGATTCATCATCGCACAAGAAGCGCCTTGAGCGCCTTCCCTATATGCAGAATCGCGAGCTTTCATGGCTCACGTTCAATAAGCGCGTGCTCGATCAGGGTGAAGATAGCAACGTTCCACTGCTCGAGCGTCTCACGTTCGTCTCTATCTTCTCGAGTAACCTCCAGGAGTTCTTCATGGTGCGCGTCGGCAGCCTGACCGACCTCTCGCTCATCAAGAAGGAGATTCGCGATAATAAAACGCTCATGACGCCTGAAGAGCAGCTCAACGCCATCTATCAGCGTTGCCATGAACTCTACCCAGAGCAAGAGCGCATCTTCCTGAGCATCCAAGACCAGCTCGAAGAATATGGCATCCGCAATCTGCAGGTGAAGGACCTCTCTGACGAACAGCGCGAGTTCCTCCATTCCTACCTCGACGATCACGTTGTTCCCTATCTCTCGCCTCAGATCATCAACGCACGTCACCCCTTCCCGCATTTCGAGAACGGCAAGCTCTACATCCTGTTGCGCTTGAACGAGGAGCTGCCCAAGGACCTTTCGGAAGACGAAGAAGCAAAGGCGAAGAACGTGGGTGCCGAAGACGTGAACTTCGGCTTGATCCCCCTTCCCCGCCAGGCAAAGCGCCTCATCCTCTTGCCTAGCGAAGGTACGCAGTTCATCCTGCTCGAAAACGCTTTGAAGCTCATCGTCGATGAAGTGTTCTCCATGTATAGCACGAAGCGCGCAAGCGTTATCTGTGTCACGCGCAATGCTGACATCGATCCGAATGCTGATATCGACGAGATCGATTATGACTACCGCGAGCACATGAAGCGCATCTTGAAGAAGCGCGCTCGCCTTACCCCTGTTCGCCTCGAGACCGACACCGCGCTCTCTGCGGTAACGAAGGAATTCTTACTCCCTCGTTTGAATATCGACGCTGATCAAGTGTTCGTTACCAACGTGCCGCTCGATATGAGCTACGCCTGGGGCCTTCCCGATCTTGTCGACCCCGAGATCGCTGCTAAGCTCACCAATAAACCGTTCACCCCTGCTTGGCCTGCGTGCATCGATCAGAATCGCTCGGTCATGCAGCAGGTCATCGAGCATGACAAGCTGGTATCCTATCCCTATCAGAGCATGGATCTGTTCATCAATCTGTTGCGCGAAGCAGCAGCCGATCCTGCCGTGCTTTCGATCAAGATCACGCTCTACCGCCTTGCGAGCCAATCGCATCTTGCCGAAGCGCTTCTTGCTGCGGCTGAGAACGGCAAAGAAGTTACCGCGCTCTTCGAGCTGCGTGCACGCTTCGACGAATCGAACAACATCGAATGGTCGCAACGCTTCGAACAAGCAGGTGCACATGTTATCTATGGCTTCCGCGATTACAAGGTCCACTCCAAGATCTGCGTCATCACGCGCACGACCGATAATGGCCTGCAGCGCATCACTCAGCTGGGCACCGGCAACTACAACGAGAAGACCTCCAAGCTATATACTGACTTCTCGTTCATGACCACCGATCCGAACATCGGTAAGGACGCAGCTGAGTTCTTCAAGAACATGAGCCTTGAGAACATCTCTACCAACTACACCACGCTCTCGGTCGCCCCGCTCCAGATCAAGCCTATGATCCTTGAGAAGATCGACGAGCAGATCAGGCGTGCTAAGGAAGGCCTTCCGAACGGGTTGGTGTTCAAGACGAACTCGATCACCGATAAGGACACGATCGACAAGATCGTTGAAGCTTCGCAAGCGGGCGTTCACACCACGCTTTTCGTACGCGGTATCTCCTGTATCGTGCCGGGTATCAAGGGGTATACCGAGAACGTCGAGGTCGTTTCGATCGTGGGGCGCCTGCTCGAGCACAGTCGCATCTATGGCTTCGGCGTAGCTGAAGATATGGAGATCTATCTTTCGAGCGCCGACCTCATGACGCGCAATATGGATAAGCGCGTTGAGATCGCCTGGCCGATTCTCAATCCCGCTTTGAAGGAGATCGTGCTCGACTATTTGGATGTTTCGCTTTCTGACACGGCAAAACTGCGCATGCTCGAGTCGAACCTCGAATATACGCCGCTCGAATACTTCGCCGAAGAGACGTCGGATGGACGCATCGAATCCTTCGATTCGCAGGCGTTCCTCATCCATAAGGCCGAAGTTGATTTCGAAGACTCGGTGGTCAACCGTGAAGAGGGAGCGATCGCACGCGCAGCCCGCTCTCACATCAATCACATCATCGAAGAACCACGTGCAACTTCGCGCGAAGACATTGATGGCAACCTTCAGAGCTCTATCGATCTTGAGGTTCCCTATCCGCTCGAAGTCAACCTCACCGAAGGTGAGCCTGGCGTGGTAACGAGCAAGAACGCGCAGGCGATCGACATCGAGACGATCTCTCACGATGAAGAGCCACAGGAAGCTGCTGCGCCTGTAGCAGAACAGCAAGCACTGCCCGAATCGGATCGTGCAGCTATCGCTGAGAAGGCTACGCGCATCACCTCGCGCCTTCAATCCGAAGGAACAGCTGCTTCTACGGTGCCCACCGCCGCTTCAGCCGCTATGGCAGCCGCAAGTGCCGCTGCTGCTCGGACGCAAGCGCCTGTTGCGCCTGAAGAGGTGAGCCTGAATCTCGGCCGCACCCCTGCTTCTGTTGTATCTTCCCCCGAAACGGTGCTTGCCTCTGAACAACCAGCTAGCGCCTCCACTACGACTCAGGGCACAGAGTCATTAGAACAAGCTGTTCAGAGCACCCCTGAAAGCACGGTTACCGGAGCATCCGCTGTTGCAGCTCCAGCAGAAGCACCAGAGACGGTTTCACAACAAGAAAGCACACCGCAGCAGCCCGAAACCTCAGCTGCTTCAGATGTGAGCACACCGGAAGCGAAAGAGTCCGACAAAAAAGCAACGGTGATCCCTCCTGCTGAGGTCGAGATCCTGCCGCGCGATAGCGAACCCGCTACCGTAGAGATTCAGCTTGTCGAGCAGTTCCCGAAGAAACCGAATTTCTGGAAGCGCTTGAAATTCCTCTTCACCGGCCACTTCTAAGCCAGCAAAAACGATCTAGCGTTTGCGCCGCCCGTAAGCTGATCCCTTGCGGGCGGTTTTCTTTAGCTCGCCCATAACGTCGGTCTCGGATTTTCCTTCGAGCTGGATGCGCAGGGACACGATCTCATCGCGTAAGGTGGCTGCCTTCTCGAAGTCCATCGCCTGCGATGCCGCGATCATCTCGTTCTCCATATCGGAGATGACGCGCATGACCTCACCACGAGAGAGGTTCGCAAGCTCACGATTGACCTCTTCAGCGCTTCGTTCGTCATCGCCACCCAGCTGATCGGTGATATCGTTGATGCCTTTGCGGATGGTGGTAGGTACGATGCCGTGCTCTTCGTTGAAGGCGATCTGGAGCGAGCGCCTGCGCTCGGTCTCCTTGATGGCACGGCTCATCGAGTCGGTCATCACATCAGCATACATGATGACCTCGCCTTCTGCGTTTCGTGCAGCGCGGCCGATCGTCTGAATGAGCGAACGATGATTGCGCAAGAAACCTTCCTTGTCGGCATCAAGGATAGCCACGAGCGAAACCTCTGGTAGATCGAGGCCTTCGCGCAGCAGATTGATGCCTACGAGCACATCGAACTCGCCTAAACGAAGATCGCGCAGGATCTCAACGCGTTCGATCGTGCCGATATCGGAATGCATATAGCGCGCCTTCACACCCTGATCGAGCAAGTATTCGGTAAGATCTTCAGCCATGCGCTTCGTGAGCGTAGTGATGAGCACGCGCTCCTTCTTCGCAACGCGTATCTTCGCCTCATCGATGATGTCATCGATCTGCGATTTGATCGGCTTCACCGTGATCTTAGGATCGAGAAGACCGGTCGGACGGATGATCTGCTCGACCACGCTCTCGCTCACGCGTTCCTCGTAATCGCCAGGCGTGGCAGAGGTATAGATGAACTGTGGGATGCGCTCTTCGAATTCATCGAAGCGAAGCGGACGGTTATCTAAGCAGGATGGCAAACGGAAACCGTGTTCTGCAAGCGTGGTCTTACGCGAGCGGTCGCCTTCATACATGCCGCGTACCTGCGGCACCGTCACGTGACTCTCATCGATGAAACAGACGAAGTCTTCTGGGAAATAGTCGATGAGCGTATAAGGAGGTACACCAGGAGCACGCCCATCAAGATGGCGCGAATAGTTCTCGATGCCCGAACAGAAGCCCATGGTCTCGATCATCTCAAGGTCGTAGGTGGTACGCATCTCCAAGCGCTGCGCTTCGAGCAGCTTGCCCTCTTTGTTGAACTCTTCCAAACGCTGCTGAAGCTCGGTGCGGATCGTATCGAGCGCGCGTTCGATCGCAGGCCGTGATGCCACATAGTGCGTTGCTGGCCAAACGGGCAGTGCCTCGAATTCAGTGATGACCTCCCCCGTTACTTTATCAACTTCAGCGATGAGCTCGATCTCGTCGCCCCAGAATTCCACGCGAAGCGGATTGTCGGAATACGGCGGGAAGATATCGAGCGCATCGCCACGCACGCGGAATGTTCCGCGTTGCAGATCGTAGTCGTTGCGATCGTATTGGATATCGATGAGCTTCATGATGAGCTCGTCGCGATCTTGCTCGACTTCCTTATCCAAGAATACGGCCATGCCCGCATATTCAGCAGGAGAACCGATACCGTAGATACACGATACCGAAGCGACCACGATCACATCGCGCCGCGAGAGCAAAGCAGACGTTGCTGCATGACGCAGCTTCTCAACCTCCTCATTGATGGAAGCATCCTTTTCGATGAAGGTATCGGTGGTGGGAACATAGGCTTCCGGCTGATAATAGTCGTAGTACGAAACGAAGTAGACCACGGCATTGTTCGGAAAGAACTCCTTGAGCTCGGCCGCGAGCTGAGCCGCGAGCGTCTTGTTCGGAGCGAGGATGAGCGTAGGACGCTGGATGGCTTCGATCGTCTTTGCGACCGTATACGTCTTTCCGGATCCCGTTACCCCGAGCAGGGTTTGGTAGCGCATACCTGCTTCGATGTTCTTCGCAAGCTGCTCGATCGCTTCTGGCTGATCGCCAGCTGGCTCGAATTCGGATACCACTTCGAAGGGCTGATTGGAAAGGCGCGTGACCGGCAGCTTCCCTTCCATCTGGGTGCCATCGATGTTCTGAAGGTGACTCATTTTGCAGCCTCGTTCTTGAAGCTCTCCCACCAAAGCGCGATCTCATTCTCGAAGTCTTCGATCGTGCCATTGTTGGTGAACACCACATCGGCGATCGCTTCGCGTTTGCTATCGGGAACCTGATTCTTCAAGCGATTGCGCGCATCTTCTTCGGTAAGTCCACGGCCGACCAGACGCGCAATACGCACCTCTGGCGTAGTGACCACTGCAAGCACCACATCAGCGTTCTTGTAGAAATCATCGCGACCATCGAGGATAGCCATCTCGAGCGCAACGAAATCATGCGTTTGCGCGAGATTATCGAGCTGACGCAGCGATTCAGCGTACACGCGCTTCAGGGTGACCGAATCGAGCAGCGCGGTCATCTCAGGGGAAACGAACGCTTTCGCTGCAAGAGCCGAGCGCACCACATTGCCTTCATCATCGAAGATATCGTTGCCGAACTTCTCTGCCAGCTCAGCTTTGGTGTCCGCGAAGGTGAGCACCTCGTGACCCACTTTGTCGGCTTCGACCGCAGCAACACCCTGGCTGCGCAAAAAATCGAGCAAGGTTGATTTCCCTGATCCGATACCACCGGTTATGAAGATACGTTTTGCCATAGGTGCCACCTTGAATGTTGAATGTTGAACGAGCACACTACTTGGTGCGCTACGTTACTCTATATTACCTTTGATCATCTACGCATCTTACGCGCTAAATGTTACGGTGTCGATGATACCACCGCCTACAAGCACGCTCCCTTGATAAAACGCACAACATTGACCTGGCGCGGTAAGGGTCTGAGGCTCGAAGAACTCGACGCGTACGCGACCTGCAGCAAATGAAGGATTGCCATCAGCTTGGTGATCGGATGAATGGTCGGTCTCGAGTGAGCGATCCGTACCAAGCGGAATAACGTGTGCAAGCGCAGGCTTTGAACGATAACGGATCTTCACACTGCATGGCGCACTAGGACAAGGAAGCATCCAGTTTAAGTCGCGCACCTCAACTGTTGAGATGAACGCTCGATCCTTTGGAGCGATCGTGACCGATTTGGCTTGCGCATCCTTGTCAACCACGAAATAAGGCTCGCCCATTGCAACACCCAAGCCTTTTCGCTGCCCGAGCGTGAAATGATGGATGCCGTGATGCGTGCCCACCACTTCCCCATCGCGCATCATGATTGGACCTGGATCATCCGTGATGCCTTGCTCTACCAGAAAGTCGCGATAATCCCCTGCCACGAAGCAAAGGTCTTGGCTCTCAGGGCGCTTAGCGACTGGTATCCCCTGATCAAGCGCATATTGGCGCACCTCTTGCTTGGTATACCCTCCCAGAGGCAACACCAAACGCGAGAGCTGATCTTGAGTGAGCAAGGAGAGCATGTAAGTTTGATCTTTCGCTTCGTCGAGCGCACGCTTGAGCGCAAACCGATGAAGCGCCGTGTCTTCTACCACTCGTGCGTAATGACCAGTTGCGATCTTCTCGCAACCCAGCTCATCAGCTGCCTGGCACAGCACGGGGATCTTGCAGAACCGATTGCAGGTCACGCATGGTGCGGGGGTAAGACCTCGTGCGCAGTCGGTAATGAACGGGTCGATCACCTGTTCACGGAAAACTTCGCGCACATCGTAGACCACATGATCGATACCAAGCGCACGACACACCGATTCAGCCGCAGCGATCGTGCTCGACTTCTCGGATGCCGTTCCTGCATCGGCATCATTGAAGACACAGGTCACCCCTGTCACGCGGTAACCCTGTGACAAAAGAAGAGCGGCTGAGGTTGCGCTATCAACCCCGCCGCTCAAACCTAGTGCAATATGTGCCTTAGAGCTATTCAGCGTCTTCGGCTTCTTCCTTCGGCTCGGGTTCATCGACATCGATCTCGATACCGAGGTCTTCCGCAGCTGCCTTCATGGAAAGCGAAATACGACGACGGTCGGTGTTCACGTCCATGACCTTGACCTTCACTTCATCGCCAACGCTCACGACCTGGTTCGGTGAATCGATGTGCTTCATTGCCATCTCAGAGATGTGAACGAGGCCCTCCACGTTGTCACCCAGTTCGATGAAGGCACCGAACGGAACGATCTTGGTTACGCGGCCATCAACGATGGTGTCGACCGGATAGACCTCAACGAGCTTGATCCAAGGATCTTCCGTGGTCTGCTTGAGACCAAGGGAGATGCGCTCACGCTGCAGATCGACGTCGAGCACTTCAACCTCAACTTCTTCGTTGACCTTAACGACCTCAGAAGGATGGTTGACATGGCTCCAAGAGAGCTCGGAGATGTGGATAAGACCGTCGATGCCGCCGAGGTCGACGAATGCACCGAAGTCGACGATAGAGGAAACGGTGCCCTTGAGGCGCATGCCCTTCGAGAGCTTCTCGAGGATCTCTGCACGCTCGTTCTTGCGGCCTTCTTCGAGAAGAACACGACGAGAAAGGACGACGTTATTGCGGTTGCGATCCATTTCGATGACGCGCGCTTCGATCTCGGTGCCCAGATAAGCGGTGAGATCCTTCACGCGGCGGAGATCGACGAGGGATGCCGGCAGGAAGCCACGCAGACCGATATCGAGGATAAGACCACCCTTGACGACTTCGATGACTTCACCAGTAACCACTTCGCCAGCCTTGAATTTGTCTTCAACCTGGATCCAAGCGCGCTCGTACTCTGCGCGCTTCTTGGAGAGGATGAGACGACCATCTTTGTCTTCCTTCTGGAGAACAAGTGCCTCGAGGCGATCGCCCAGCTCAACGACCTCAGAAGGATCGGCGTCTTTACGGATAGAAAGTTCACGAGCAGGAATAACACCTTCGCTCTTGAATCCGATATCAACGAGCACTTCATCATGCTCGATCTTGACAACAGTGCCGTCGATGAGATCGCCTTCGTCGAATTCCGTAAGCGTTCCATCGATCATCTTGTTCATTTCATCTTCTGAAATGTCGTCGAATTCAATAACGGACGTGTTTTTAATGTCGGTCAAAACGGACCCCTTTCGAATACGGGGACCTTTGCTCATGATTGCAGTTACATTTACCATGTATGTCGCACTCGAAACGAATGCTTACAACAAACATGTCTCGCAGGTCCAATACAAAACATCTGCCGTACGTGGCAGACTGCGTAAGTATAGCACAGCACGCCTTGCGCACAGCAAGAGAAACGGCGAAAACATCACAAGATTACCCGCCAAGCGCACCGGTGAATCTTGTTGCGTTAAATGGCTGTACATTTTACGTGAGGTATCGTGCGCAGCGCTTCCCAATGAGGGGTGTGACTACCTATCTATCCGCACAGCGAAACTGAAAATGCTTATAGCGCCTGACCTCCGGCGAAGGTATGGCGTATCAGCTGCTCGCTTACTGTTAATGTTCTAGATTCCAACCGCGGCTGCGCAAGCGGTCCATACCTTCCCCTCCGGCCAGACCCTATAAGCTAACAGGGTGCGATTCGATCAGTGATACGTATCAATCAGCTGCTTCGAGGTCTACGAGCCAAAGAGCTTGCAGGTTATCGATCGTTTCAAGCTGGCCGAGCACTTCTTCGGTGAGCGCTGATTCGATATTCATGAACACCATGACCAGATCGGAGTCTTCGAGGGTGCTCACCTGCATGGTGGTGATGTTCACATTCGCATTGCCAAGGATCGTGCCGATCGTGCCCACGCGACCAGGCGAATCGACATACTGCATGATGAGCACGTGCTTTGCAGGAGTGAGGTCGCATTGGTAGCCCATGAACGAGACGATGCGCGGTGTGTGCGCGAGTCCCGAGATGGTCCCTACGATCGAATCGCCATCGGCGGCAACCTCGACGCTCGAAGAGTACTCGAGCGCATCGGCATTGGAATGATGCTCGATGCGGATGCCATGACGTTGCGCAATCGTGTCTGCGGTGGTGGGCGTTACGCGCGCACGAGTCTTGCCCAGCAGATAGCCATCGAGCACGCTCGCGCTCAAGTAGCCCGTATCGAGTCCTGCGAGCACGCCAGCCGTGGTGACCGAAAGCACTGCCGGCAATTCGCCGCGCTTCACCTGAGAGAGCATCGAGCCGATGAGCTTGCAAACTTGCGCATAGGGTGCGAGCAGTTCAAGGTCTTCGCTTGAGATGTAGGAGCCATTGACCGAGGTGGGCACGACCGAACCCTTCAGACCCTCATCCACGTATTCAGCGATCTGAGTGCCAGCACGATACTGCGCCTCACGCGTGAGCGCACCGAGGTGCGGTGTGATAGTAGCCTGTTTGAATTCATGAAGCGGACTATCGTAGCAAGGCTGCTCGGTCCATTCATCGATACCGCAGGCTGCCACCTTCCCTGCTGCCACGAAATCCGAAAGCGCTTTGACATCATAGATGCCGCCCTGCGCCACATTCACGAGGATGACACCATCCTTCATCTGAGAGAATTCTTCGGGGCCGAACATACCGATGGTCTCATCGGTAGCCGGCGTATGCACCGTGATGAAATCTGCGAGAGGCAAGACATCTTCGATCGTATCGTAGAGCGTAACGCCAAGCTGGCCTGCACGTTCACGAGAGCAGTATGGGTCGTAGGCGATGACTTCCATGCCGAACGCATGAGCGCGATCAGCCACGAGTCCACCGATGCGACCAAGACCGAAGATGGCGAGCGTCTTATGGTAGAGCTCGGTGCCCGTGAAATCGCGGCGGTTCCAACCGCCGGCTTTCATGCAGGCATCCGCTGCTGCAACGTTGCGCGCAGCTGCGAGCATGAGCGCCATGGTATGTTCAGCAGCCGAGACGGTATTCGAGACCGGCGCGTTGCATACGATCACACCATAGGCATTAGCGGCTTCGATGTCGATATTGTCGATACCCACACCAGCACGACCGACCACGCGCAGCTTCTTGCCGATCTCGAAGATCTCACGATCGACCTTCGTTGCGGAGCGCACGATGAGCGCATCGTAGTCTTCGATGATGTCGAGCAGTTCTTCACGGGAAAGATCGAACTTACAATCGACCTCGTATCCTTTTTCTTTCAGGATCTCGATACCTGCTGGAACGATCTCTTCTGTGATCAAGATCTTCTGCGCCATAAGAACTCCCTGCATGTTTTACCTGCGCTAAGATAAGCGCAATTTGCGTTGATTCCCATCATAGCGGAAAGCCGGACAAGAAGAAAACGACCGCCCTCCTATAAGGAAGACGGTCGTTTAAAAGATCGATGTTTGATCGAACTTATTTCTGGATCCAGCTGAAGAGGGAGCGGAGCGTCTCGCCCACTTCTTCGATCTGAGAAGCGTTCTCAGCTTCGCGGTTTGCGAGCAGCTTCTTCTGACCGTTCTTAGAATCCTCGATGAATTCATCAGCGAACGAACCGTCCTGGATGCGCTTCAGGATCTCTTTCATAGCAGCCTTGGAAGAATCAGTGATGACCTTCTCACCTGCATAGTAGTCGCCATATTCAGCGGTGTTGGAGATGGAGTAGCGCATCTTCTTCATGCCGCCTTCGTACATGAGATCGACGATAAGCTTGACCTCATGGAAGCACTCGAAGTATGCCATCTCGGGCGGATAACCTGCCTCAACGAGCGTCTCGAAGCCAGCCTGGATAAGAGAGGTAAGGCCACCGCAGAGAACAGCCTGCTCACCGAAGAGGTCGGTCTCGGTCTCGTTCTTGAACGTGGTCTCGATAACGCCAGCACGAGCGCCACCGATGCCCCATGCATACGAAAGCGCAACATCCATAGCCTGGCCGGAAGCATCCTGCTCAGCACAGATGAGGCACGGAACGCCTGCGCCTTCCTGATAAACACGGCGAACCATGTGACCCGGACCCTTAGGAGCGATCATGATGACATCGACATCTGCAGGAGGCTTGATATAGCCGAAGTGGATGTTGAAGCCATGAGCGAATGCGAGCGTGTCGCCAGAGTTCAGGTTAGGAGCGATGCTCTGCTCGTAGATCTCTGCCTGCTTCTCATCGGGAGCGAGGATCATGATAAGATCTGCTTCCTTTGCAGCATCGGCAACGGTCATGACCTTGAGGCCCGCTTCTTCAGCAGCCTGCCAGGACTTGGAACCTTCACGCAGACCAACGCGCACATCGCAACCAGAATCCTTCAGATTCAGCGCATGAGCATGACCCTGAGAGCCATAGCCGATAACGGCGATCTTCTTACCCTGGATGAGCTCGGGATTTGCGTCCTGCTCGTGATAGATGGTTACAGCCATGTTCTTTCCCTTCTTCTAATGACTGATGTTTCCTGTATATGAAGATACATTATAGTATCAACTCACCTTTGAACCGCGCGACATCGCGATAAGGCCCGTACGGATGATCTCTTTGATTCCGTAAGCGCGAAGCAGATCTTCGATGCCTTTGAGCTTGTCTTCCGAACCCGTGATCTCGATCGTGAGCGAAGTCTTGCCCACATCGACGATATTGGCACGGAAGATGTTCGCGATCTCGATGACCTCACTGCGCTTATCGGGCGTGACGTGCACTTTGATGAGCACCAGTTCGCGCTCGAGAGCGGCAGTTTGCGTAAGGTCGGTGATCTTGTGCACCGAAATGAGCTTGTGAAGCTGCTTGGTGATCTGCTCATAGGCGATCTCGTCGGCCTCCATGATGATCGTGATGCGCGACATCGTGGGGTCTTCGGTCGGACCGACCGAAAGGCTCTCGATATTGAATCCGCGACGCGAGATAAGTCCCGCAACACGGCTCAATACACCAGATTTGTTCTCTACGAGCACTGAAAGGACGTGTCTCATGATTACTTCTCCTCCTTGCGCTCGTCGATCAATTCACCGTTCGGGCCGACTTTGATGTAGCCGAACATCTCTGAGAGAGGTGCGCCTGCTGGGACCATGGGGAACACGTTCTCATCGCTATCGATGCGCATATCGAGCAGTGCCGGACGGTCCGCTTCGATCAAGCGCTTCAGAGCGCCTTCCAGGTCTTCAGGCTTCTCAACACGTTCGGCCTGCCAGTTGTACGCCTCTGCCACCTTCACGAAATCGGGGAGGTCGGGCAGGATCGTTTCGCTGTAGCGTTCATCGTAGAACAGGTTCTGCCACTGATGCACCATGCCGAGCACCGAGTTGTTCATGATCAGCACCTTCACATTGATGCCGCAATACGATGCCGTGGTCATCTCCTGGATGTTCATCTGATAAGAGCCATCGCCTGCGATACAAACGACCTCCTTCTCTGGGCAAGCAACCTTAGCGCCAATAGCTGCGGGGAAGCCGAAGCCCATCGTGCCAAGACCACCACTGGAGAGGAACGTGCGCGGAATATCGCGCGCGATATGCTGCGCGGCCCACATCTGGTGCTGTCCAACCTCAGTCGTGACGATGCTGTTGTTCTGATCGAGCATATCCGAGAGAAGGTCGAGCGCGCCTTCGGGCGAGATCGTGCCATTCTCTGTGGCAACGCCTGGGCTGTAGAAGGGATGGTTATCGCGCCATTCGTTGATCTGCGCCATCCATTCAGCCGTGATAGGCTTGAAATCGCCGTCTTGCTCGATGAGCTCTTGCATGCCCGCCAGAACAACCTTGGCATCGCCCACGACTGGGATCTGCGGCAGGCGATTCTTGCCGATCTCTGCTGGGTCGATATCGACATGGATGACCTTCGCATCGGGCGCGAAGTCAACGAGCTTGCCCGTTACGCGATCAGAGAAGCGCGAGCCGATGGCAATGAGCAGGTCTGCATTCTGCACGGCATGATTCGCATAGTACGAACCGTGCATGCCCACGTGCCCAAGGTTGAGCGGATTGGATGCCGGGAAGGCGCCTTTTGCCATGAGTGTAGTGACCACGGGGATCTGCAGCGCCTCTGCGACCGAGAGCAGCTCCTCTTCGGAGTTCGAAGCGATGATGCCGCCACCGATGTAGAGGACCGGGCGCTTCGCTTCCTTCATCATGTCCACGGCCTGGCGGATCTGGCGCGCATTGCCCTTCACCGTTGGCTTGTAGGAAGGAATGTGCACATCGGCCGGATAGTTGAACTCGACCTCCATGCCACACAGATCTGAAGGAACATCGATGAGCACCGGGCCTGGACGGCCAGAATTCGCGATATAGAACGCTTCACGGAAAGTATTCGTAAGCTCGTTGATGTCTTGAAGAAGATAGCTGTGCTTCACGACCGGCATCGTGATGCCCACGATATCCGATTCCTGGAACGCATCCGTTCCGATGATGCTACGGGGCACCTGACCGGTGATGACGACCATGGGAACGCTATCCATATAGGCCGTTGCGATGCCGGTGACGGTATTCGTAGCACCAGGACCGCTGGTCACGATTACGACACCCGTCTTGCCCGTTGCACGCGCATATCCATCAGCCTCATGCGCTGAACCCTGCTCGTGGCGAGAGAGAATATGCCTGATCTTCTTAGAATCGTAGAGCGCGTCATAGATCTTGATGGCTTGTCCTCCCGGATAGCCGAAGACCGTATCCACGCCTTCCGCTTCGAGCGAAGCGATGATGGCCTGGGCGCCGGTCATCACGGTGCCCTGTTTTGCAGTATAGGGACCGAGATTATGTTGTTTTTCGTATTCGTTGTCGATGATCATCCGAAATATGCCCCCTTATCGGCACTGGAAACCAATTTCGCATAACGTGCGAGCACGCCCGTTGCGTACTTCGGCTCTGGCTTGGTCCAATTCTGGCGACGCTTTTCAAGCTCTTCATCGGATACCTCAAGGTTCATCGTGCCCTTATCGATATCGATGTCGATGATGTCGCCTTCGCGAACGAGCGCGATCGGACCGCCCGCATATGCCTCAGGGCTCACATGACCGATAGCCGGGCCCTTCGTTGCGCCCGAGAAACGACCATCGGTGATGAGCGCGACATCGTGATCGAGACCCATGCCGCAGATCGCTGAAGTAGGCGTGAGCATTTCGCGCATGCCAGGACCACCTGCAGGGCCTTCGTAGCGAATGACCACCACATCGCCGGCGTTGATCTTGCCGCCGAAGATAGCTTCGCATGCTTCCTCTTCACTTTCGAAGACGCGCGCCGGGCCACGATGCTGACGCATGTCATCAGCCACAGCCGATTGCTTGACCACGCCATAGTTCGGAGCCAAGTTGCCTTGCATAACACGCAGGCCGCCAACGGGAGAATAGGCCTCCTCGATCGTGCGGACCACTTCCCCATCGACATAAGGTGCTTCAGCGATCCACTCTGCCATGGTTCCGTGGCAGGTGAGCGCACTTTCGTCGAGCAAACCGTGACGACCGAGCTCACCGATGATGGCAGAAACACCGCCGACTTTGTTCAGGTCTTGGATGTGGAGCGAACTTGCTGGCGCGATGCGCGTGATGTTAGGGATCTCGGAGCAGATCTTGTCCCAATCCTCAAGCGTGACCGGGCAACCTGCCGCGTGAGAGATAGCGGTAAGGTGGAGCATCGTATTCGTGGAGCCACCGAAGGCCATATCGAGCGCCATGCCATTATGGATGGCCGCCGCATTGATGATGTCGAGCGCCTTGATGTCCTTCTCAACCAGTTCCATGATCTTCATGCCCGCATGCTTCGCGAGGCGCACGCGCTCGGAATAGACCGCCGGGATGGTGCCATTGCCCGGAAGCGCGATGCCGAGGCCCTCGGAGAGGCAGGCGATCGAGTTCGCGGTGAACATGCCCGAGCAGCTACCGCAGGTAGGACAAGCGGTTTCCTCGAAGAACTTGAGATCGGCTTCATCCATCGTGCCCGCGGTCACCTGACCGACCGCGTCGAAGAGCGTGTTCAGGTCGGTCTGATTGCCGCACTTATCCTCGCCTGCGAGCATCGGACCACCCGAGATAAGGATGGTCGGGATGTTCAAGCGACACGCCGCGATGAGCATACCCGGAACGACCTTGTCGCAGCTGGGGATGAGCACCATCGCGTCGAACTGGTGGCCCTGGACCG